>Ga0315289_10000318_pt1 | contig 75958 bp, 85 predicted proteins | sample YL17G11_40_MG_FD_203452 | JGI IMG/M metagenome (GOLD analysis project Ga0315289, IMG submission 203452) | Sediment microbial communities from Yellowstone Lake, YNP, Wyoming, USA - YL17G11_40 | ecosystem: Environmental > Aquatic > Freshwater > Lake > Sediment | place: USA: Wyoming | collected...
GCTTCCTATCCAGTACAAATTTATCTGTTTTAACCGCATCAATCAACCAGTCGACGGCATAATAGTACTTGACCAGCGTTTTCCAGAGATAGTGTCTGCCCACCAAGGTATCGGCATGGCTTGCGGCGGAAGGGTCATGATTTGCTCCGTCTTTCATCATCCGTTTCAGCGATTCGGCAATGGCGTTTGGCGGAGGCTCTGGGCTCGGGAATCTGGGCAAAGTACGGTAGCAGATGTCGCCCCACCACTCCGTAACCTCCTTGTTTTCGCCCATATTTTTGTAACACGACTGGAACGCGTTGCGTTCCGGGTCGTCAACCAGTCGTGCAAGAAAATAATCCAAAGTCCCGTCGTTCTTGAGCTGTTTGATGCTAATCTGCATCGTTCTCACCAAGGATTTTTTCGACGTTCTTTGTAAATCTTTGATACTCCTCAACAACGCCTGAACCGATCGTATATATGACACGGGCGAGCAGTTTGTCCGGATCAGATGCTTTTATTGCGGCGTCGTCCTTGGCGCGTTTTGCTTCGGCATAGACCTTAGTGAAGGCGTCCTTGACGTCGTCATCGTTTTCGTGCAGCGCCTCATTGATATCTCTGTCTATCTTCTTCATCCTCCTTTCTTTCATATCGCTCTCGTATTTCGGCGCCATCAGATTACCTCTTTATTAAGGCTTTTGTAAAAGTTCAGAACGTAATTGTTTTCCGGATTAAGGCGGTTGATGAGCTTCGCATTGTCCTTCTCATGTTCGGTCCAGCCGCCTAATCTGCTGCGAGCATATTCCAGCACCCTGTTCTCGCACTCTTTCGTGTTTACCACGAGTTCGCACAGAGTCAGATATTTCTTAAGGTCTTCCGCGGCGCCATACCTGCCTATCTCATCGGCCATGATTTCGCCTATCGGGACTTTCACGTCGCAGAGTTTGATTTTCTTTGGGCGCAACGAATCGCAGTAGTTTTTCAGGATTTCACGTCGATTACCGACGGCCGTATAGCTATGGTTCTGCATATTGGCTACGGTTTCGGCCAGGGCGCTCTGATATTTCGGGAAAAGCGCCCCTATTTCGGCGAGGAATCCTTTGTCGGGAAGCGAATCGGACTGCAAGAACTCCTTGCCGTTCAAGTACTGCACCAGGAACTTCTCGAGTTCCGCATATGCGAATTTGGCCGTCTTAGCATCGTCCGGCTTGACATTCGGCACGATTAACGAGCCCTTCACGAGCTTGTACAGCTTCAGTCCCTTTTCGGTCTTGCCGGCCTGCAGCAGTTTGAGTGCGCGGGCGCCGGCATCGGATATACTGTCCTCCGGTATGCGTTCCCGCTGCTCGAAATAATCGACCTTCGTGCCGTTGTTGTCTATCGGGTTGAAGAGTTCATTGAGCTTATAATATAGTTTGCCTATCGGCGTCAGCTTGCCGTTCTGCTTGATGTCGGCATCGGCCAGCGCCAACGTGTATTTTTTGAAAACCACGCCGGCCCTTGTGACAACGCCTTTGTCTATGGGTATTTCTATCATGCGCGGCTCCTTAATGACGTTTTCCAAGTCCACTTCGGCCCTGCTCGGGACGCGGTCCGTGAGAACCGCCTCTATATGGGACGGTATCAAAATCAGCACCTGCTTGCCGTCATACAGTAAATCGGGCTTCTTGAGAGGGTGTATGACGGCCCGCGCGCGTCCGAATATCATGTCCAATTTGCTCAGTTCTTTTTCGCTGATGTCGTTCATTTTAGAATGGACGCATGCCATTATGCATTCGCGGTATAGCTTGCTCGCACCAGCGATCTCGTCATCGAGCTTACCACCAAAATCTTCGAACCGCGTTATGGCACTTTCGTTTGTCAGCATGTCTTCAGGTATAAAATCATATTTGCACAGCAAAGCCGCTCTCGCGCTCTTCAATGATTTAGCATTCTCGATTGCGCTATCAATCACTCCCCAATTATAATTCACAGCACCCTCGACGGTCAAAGAATCCAGCTCTCGACGAAGGTGATCCAATTCGCGGTATTCCGCCAACTCATCTCGCGCGCTTTTCACCTGAGCCATTATTTCAGGCTCGTATTTCTTCAAAACGGAAGCGCGGATTGCCCTTTCATCGACCGGTTCGGACGCCTTTTTCTTGAAATCTTCCCACAGCTCCCTAAGAACGGATTTACTCATATTGTCACTAAATAATAATAAACCGTAAAGGATTTAAACCTTTTACGAACGTTGTCAGCATGCACGCGCCAGACGCCGCTAAAATTTCTTAAGATTATATGAAAAATCCTAATGAATAAATAACACTGTTATAATGTCTCACGCGTGAGTGTGATAGGTTTTTCTAATGGCGTAAAAGAGCTCTAAAATGATAAAAACGACGTAAAACACGCTTTCATGAAAACTATATCTTTTTATTGTTCAGTGTTCAATAAATTCCATGCCACGAGGCCGGCCGTCCGTTTTCAGTGCAAGAAAGGTCTGGGCGATCCTTCAGGTGCTTCAGCAGTATCCAGACGGCATATGGCTCAGAAGGTTGGCATTGGAATCCAAGCTGCCAGTATCAACTGTAAGCTACTATGTAGGCCGCGTCTTTGAGCCGTTCGTTGATAATCTTGGGGTTCATAGGCCGGATGGCAAGTTCATAGGGGTCCGCATGATATGCCTTAAGCCCGGTAAGAAGGCCGTTACTGTAAAGGAAATAATGGGCTATCAGAACATAAAAAAGAGCATTGCAGGCGAGCCAATCCAGGCAGCCCTCGTCAAGCGTGAGTAGCTATTTGAGTTCTACTGTAAGCAAGGGCGTATATGTCGGTCCTTTCGGGCTCAGCTTTGACTCGAAAAGGACGAATTTGCTTATTCTGGCAGTGCCTATGTCAGTGCCCTGAAGCCCTTTGACAGCAGCTGCAAGCGCATCCTTGGCCTTTGCGCTGCCTACGCGGCCAAGGGTAAGGTGCGGGGTGAACGGCCTCTGATCGCGTTCGATGCCTATTTCAGCCAGCGCATCCTCTACGGTAGCTGCCAGGGCCTTTAGCTCCTGGTTGCCCTCCTTGGCGCCTATCCAGACAACACGTATGTATGTGGCGCTTGGGAGCGATCCTATGCCAGCTATGTGAATGTCGAATGCTGGGAATGATATGCCCGAAAGGGCCTTTTTGACCGTTTCCAGCTTGTCTTGGTCTATTTCGCCTAGGAACTTGAGGTTATAGTGTAGGTTCTCGAGCTCAACGAGCTTTATGTCTGCTCCGGTAGCAGCTATTTTCTTCTGTGAGGCTACTATTTTGGGCTTTAAACTGGTTGGAATCTCGATAGCGATGAAAGTTCGCATAGGATAGTTTGCGCTTAGGTTTTATTTAAAGATTCTAAATATAACGCCGTTATAATCAGTCCGTGAAGAGCGGGCGCGAATAGCCTTAGACCAAAATGTTCACGTTCCTATTCACGAAATCTTCACGTCTGCTAAAGATGTTCACATAATGTTCACGTGAATATTACGTGAACATCGCACTTTAACCTCACATAGTATTAACAATTGGAACTATGTTCACGTGAACATGCGTGAAGTTCACGTGAAGGTAACGTGAAGATGAAAAGGAAAAATGACCTTCACGTTTTGTTCACGCGGGAGCGTGAACGCGTGAAATCGGGATCTTTCACGCCACTCACAAATGACTCGCCGGGCTATGGCCACATGCCAATTTACTAAGCAAACTCTCACAAACGTGAAGTGACCATTTAATTCACGAAAATGTTCATTTATATTCTCTAAAATATACATCCAACTTCACATAACGTTCACGTGAAGACCTGAAACACTTAAATACTTGTTCACGTGAATATGGAAGTGCCTGTGAAGGCTTTGTGAACGTTCACGTGATGCTATGGGAATAGAAAAATGGGGCTGGAAGGAGAATCCATTCACGCTGAAGATAGAGCCCGAGCTATTCACCGGATATGAAGAACAGGTGGCTGCCATCAGGCGCCATATAGAAAGCAAGCACAAGATTGCCCTTCTGACAGGAAACACCGGTAGCGGCAAGACAACGCTCCTAAAGTGGCTGGAGATGAGCGATCACAACACTTCCAAGCTATATATTAGCAAGCCACCGCAGAAGCCCGAGGATTTCATTCAGATATTCACTGATATTTACGGCCTAGGTTTTATGGATCGTTTGCTCCACAGGACGCCAACGCTCTGGACACTGCCGACTTACATAAACAAGAAGCTCAATGGCTCACATTTGCTCTTCCTTATAGACGAGGCCCACGAGACCAGCAGGGACGTTCTGGAATGGCTTCGTGTGCTCGTTGACCAGATCAATAGCGTCAGCCTGATAGTGGCCGGCCTGCCAGCGCTCGAGTCGAACATAAAACAGAGCCTGGAGACCTTCGACCAGCGCATAACAACGAGGATTGCCTTGACCGCACTCTCGGAAAGTGAGACTAAGGAGCTTTTGAAGAAGCGGATAGAGTCCGTCGGAGGCAGCGGAATAACGCCTTTTAGTGATTCGACCGTAGCGGCCATGTACCAGCGCACAGGAGGCTTCCCGCGCGAGGTTTTGAAGCTTGCCGACAAGTTGGTCGCTGATGCAATTGAGAAGGGCCAGGACACCATAGACGCCCAGAACCTTACTGATTATCGCGAATTCGAGCCAGCGCCTGTTCTGGAGGAGCCTGTTGTGGCTTTCGCGCCCAAGCCGCCGTCTGAATCCCAGATAGCCAACCTGCCGCGCAAGCAGAGGCAGCTCCTGGAGACGCTTGCCAAGACAGATTGGCTGACACCCACTGCCCTGGTCGACCAGGTCAGCGGTTCCTATGCATCTAGAGGCCATGCCATCCGCTCGATAAACAACATCCTGCACAGGCTGATGCTGGAAGGGTATGTCCAGCGAGAATCCAAGGGAAAGGCTTTCATGTACGCGCTTACGCCGAAGGTGCGGACGCTGTTTGTGACTGCTTGATTACAATATCAATTAAGTAGTCACACTCCCCCATTATGCCGCCTGATTCATAGGTTATCTTATCCCATAACTCATCATACGGTTTCTTTTGTTCCTCTTTGTAAAGTCTATAACATTCCCTTTCTATAAATTTTCTTATAATTTTCCACCCATCATTCAGTCGTTCGTGCCCTTCAGAAACATCTAGACTCCTAATAATGTTCTTTGGCGGTTTATATGTCTCGATAATATATTTTTCAACGCCTTCATACGTGCTCTTTTCTTCCAGAACCCTTTTGCGTCTATCATCAAGCGTCATGATTTTTATACAGTAAGGTATGGCGGTTTCAACTTCGCCAGCAGCGATTGATTCCTTGGCCAATCCTTTCAACTTGCCGATATGACCTTCAATATATTCAACAGCCTTGCCACATTGGTAAGCGCGTCGCCTAGCTTCTCTCAATGGTTCGATCTTATAATTGTCACGTCCGAGCAGCTTGTCAAGAAACTTTTCAAGCAAGGTTTTCACCCGGCATATGTTCAGCCCCGACGGATTTCATTTCCTCTTTTCGCCATCATGGGCGAGTTCCTTGTAGGCCGCTTTCCTAGATTCAGGAATTCTCTGCCAGTTGGCCTTGTACCATATATCAATGGATCGATTTCCGTACGTCCTTATGTCGAAGCCCATTCCGTTCGCATAGTCGCCTATTTCCCAACCGCATTCGCAGGCTCCGCAGGAATGTACCCTCGGGGTTATGCCCAGTTCATCGAGCAGTTCTTTCCTTTTTTCGATTTCTTCTTTCAGGACCTTGCCTACGGTCTCGTAGGCTGTCAACATGGTCGGATAAGGCACGTCACGATATTCAAACACAAACATCACCAGCTTTTCGAGCTTCCATCTCAACCACCAATTCAGAAAATACTCTATCTTTTTCTGATTCGATTTCTTCCCTTTCGCATTTTTCATCTCCCGACAGTGTCCGAGAGGCCTCATATAATTCTTTTTTTGTGGAAGACCTCGATGTACTTCCATAGAATACGCCCTCGTAGTTTAACTTCTCCAGTAACAATTTTTCTCTAGTTCTTTTACAAATCGCAATCTTTCCGGCAGCCAATTTAGCACATTCGATGTGGCCTTCCTTGAAATCATATTTGAATCTTTCCTTCGCGTCATCAATAATTTGGTCACAGTATGTAATAGCTTTCATAGTTTTTGCAACATATTCTTCGATTTTATCACGATTAGTTTTGGCAGGCATTTCTTGAGTGAAGAAATATCGATACATAACCTCACGTAGAGCAGGGGCATAATCCGCCCGTCTGAATTTGGATTTTAGATTCTCAATCCATTTCATTGCTCACACCAATCTTGCCCTCACAGCAGCCCCGCAATGTAAAGCGGGGCCTTGAAGTATTGTCGCGCCAACGGAAGCCATGTCCTATCGCCTTGTGAAACGAACACGTAGTCCTTTGGCAGGTTTGAGCACGGGCCTTCCATGTTTACGGCCAGCGTATCACGGCCTCTCCATGTTTTCGGGTCAGCCACATCTACAATTCCAGTATATTTTCTCACCACATTCACCCCCTAGTTCGCGCTCGCGGTCGGCACCATCGTCACCAGACCGAGTTTGTACACCTCGCTAAACAACCATCCATAATTGTTGTATGCGCTCCTGAGCGTCCGCTGTCGCTTGGCAACGCCCCGCGCCTGGTCTTTCAACCCGCGGCCGCCGGCTCCAGCTGTGCGGATCTCGGTTATCGCCGCCAAGTACCATTCGCACTCGGCTAGCGCTGCGTCAAGCGTCCTGCCGGCAGCCAGCATCGCGCGAATGTCCCAAAGGTCTATGCCGTTCATCGCATGACCTCCTCCAGCGTCTGCTCGAGTAGGCGGCGCTTCAAAAAATCGTCATTGGTTTGAAACCTCTCAATATTCATTCATAACACGCTCTGGTTCATTTTTTATCATGCCCCGAGAACATGATCACGGCGCCCTGTGCGACGGTTGCGAGCACGGTTCCGGCATAAATCACGGTCCTTGGGTTGAGCCCGCCGAGATAGCCCTCAATCGCCGAACCGCAGTGATCGCACAGATAATTTGTGAAATATTCGCCCACCTTGAACGCGGATGCTATCGAGGCGATGCCGTATGCCACCTTTACCGCCCTGGGTACGGCCATTCGAACTACCCCTCGGCCTCTTCCGGCTCTTCCTCCGGCTTGTGGTTCGCTCCGTTGTTCTTTGGCTTCTTGGCCTCGATTGTTTCCAGCAGCCTGACCATGCGTGCATATTCATCGGTCACTCTGCCGCGTTCGACCTGCTCCCTGAATTCGCTTGACCATTGATAGAGTGATGACGGCAGGCTCGGATCATTGACAGCCGCTATGAAGTCGGTGTATTCTATTTTTCTTTCATCGTTCGTGAGTCCTCCGCCCCTGAGCGCCTTTTTGCCGGCCTCCCTGCAGATGGCCTCGATGTCGGAGGACGCATAGCAGTCCGTGTAGGTCGCGAGCTGTTTGATGTCTATATCTTGATTGACGGGCTTGTCCTTCGAATACATCTTGAAAAGATCGACGCGTGCGTTGAAGTCCGGCGGCGGAATCATTATCTTGGTGGTGAACCTCTTGCTTCGTTGCAGCGCCGAATCTATCCTCCAAGGCTTGTTCGTCGCGCCGGCCACCAGCACCAGCTTGCCGTCTATGATGTCGAATGCCGTCAGGAACTCCGTCAACAGCCTGTCAGCATAGGTCGACTGTCCTGTTCTGGAACCGCCCATGCTGTCGAGGTCGTCGAAGAATAATATACACGGTTCGTTCTCAACTGCGAACTCGAAGACCCTGCGCATGTTCTTCTCGCTGTTGCCGACCCATTTGTCGAGTATCTTCGAAGAGCTGATGTAGATGAAAGATACCTTCTTCTTCATGCCGAGATCCTGGCACTGTTTGTTGGCCTCCCCTACGGCAGCCTTTACGATGAACGTCTTGCCGCAGCCCGGCGGACCGTAGAGCAATATACCCTCACCGGCCTTGCCGACATAGTCCTTGAACTTTTTCGGATAGGTGAGCGGCCAGATTATGGCCTCGGTTATTTCATCCTTCACGTCCTGCATGCCCACAACGTCTACGTATGATGTTCCGGGCACGGTTATGTCGAACTTCTGTTTCGCATCTTCGACTTCGTTATTACCATAAACAGATTGCTTTTTCGCGTACTTCTGGGGGTTCCTGATTCTGTCGATGCGCCCCAAACATTCTTCTATCCTATCCTCGGCAAACTTCTTGTCCGTGTTCGTGTCGGAACCGAGCTTTATCGCCATGTATTCGTCGATGGACTTCTTGTAAAAATTAAGGGCTTCATCGGGGTCTGTTTTTACCTGTTTTTCAGCCGCATCATAGTAAGTGTTTGCGGCTTTCATTGATGCCATACCCTCTGCCTCCAAATTTTATGTGCTCTGCGGCTGCGCCTGAGCTACCTGTTGTGCGACTTGTGCGGTGTAAGTTTTTTCAGTCGCTATCTCAGCCTTCAGCTCATCCAGTATCTTCTGAGCGTTCTGAGGGACATACTGACTGCCGGCCATCTGTCCAGCAGCGTTGTAGTTCGCTTCCTTTGCCTTCTGCAGCTTTACGATGGAGTCGTCCAACGCCCTGCTCTCGAGCGCGTCCTCTTTGTTTGCCCTCTTCGCTTCGCCGTTTGCGTATTTTAGGGCCTTCCCTAACAAACCGGACTTCCTTCCGTTCTGTTTTCTTCCCTCCATGCCTGCGTGCAGGCCTATTCCCTCATATGCTTCTTTCTCGTTGTTGAGCTTCTGGATGTCACGCTCAAGGTTAGCAATATTGGCAGCATAATGTTCTGCGCCCTTGGTGTTGCCAGCCTTCAGCGCCTCCTTAGCCTGGCTTTTATAGCTGTCTCGCATCTTCGCAGCCTCTCTTACTTGCTGCTCGATGTACTGAGACTCACGCTTGGTCTCAAATTCCATCTCACCGTGCTTAGGTCCGAATATGCTCATCTCGTCACCTCTTTGTTTTTTTCTAGGGCAATACGCCCTGAACATGATTTTTTATACATAGGTCGTCGACTCCGGTATCGTGAATCTGTTGTTCGTGCCGTACTTCTCCCATATCACGTTGTCCCTGATCAGCTTCCTGATATCGTGTTTCGGCAGTCTCAGGTCCGTTGTTATTCTTGACAGTGACACCTCGTTGTCCTCCTCGATTGCACGCATCAGTCCGCGTCTGCTCGAGATCGGTTTCTTGGCCTTTGGGTTGAAATAGCGGCTGAATACGGCCGTAGGTCCGTCTTCCTTGTTGTAGTGTAATTTCTTCGTTTTCAGGTCGAAGCAGTACAGGGCGAGGTTGCTGTTCGTGAAGCTATCCACGAATTCTGTCGTCGCCTCGGGCGTGTTCTCAAGTACGAAGCACTTCAGTCCGTACTGGCCCTTCTTGCTCGCGCGTCCCGCTGTCTGCAGCACGCCCCGTGAATTGATGCCGGTGGTGTAGCTGACCTCGGCCGTAAAGCACGGCCTGATGGCAATCAGCTCCTCATAACGTGCATCTATGTTGAAATTGTTCTTGTCCATCTCAACGCGCCACCTGTCCTTGTTTCCGAGCACTCCCCTGCCTGGTGCATAGATGGGCGCAGTGCCGCGGAGTTTTGAAAATGCCATGCTCATGTAGCCGGAGAGCGCGTCGTTCACCGACTCCGGGAACCATCGCGATCGCGTGTTCGCACTCAGCGTCGCCATCACGGATTTCGGCTCCTTCCTTTCGAAATCCTTGAGGCAATAACCGAAATCAAACTCCCGATCGAGTCCTTCCCTGCGTATGAAGTCCAGCTGACCGACGTACTTGTCGATGGCGGCTATCTCGGCCTCGGGCATCTCCGTGTTGCGCTCGAGCGCGACCTTCAACGGATCGAGGCACAGCTCGAGTTTCTTCATGTTGTTATAGAACAGTTCGTAACCGGCGGCCCGCTCCGAGACGCCCTTCTGTATGTAAGGCGCATCGATGCGGTTGACCAGGAGGGAGATGTTGTCTTTCGACTTCTTCAGCCCGTTCCATTTGTCCCGCCAGGTGGTCCCCCTTTCCCGGAAAATCCTGTTCTGGGTCTCGGTGACCAGGTTCTCGATTTGAAGTGCGCCGTCCTTGAACTCGCTGCAAGCGATCGCGGACAGCTTCCTGTACTTCCTGCTCCTGTAGACGTCGTATACTTTCTGTATTACGTACATCATCATGCGTCTCCCCTCATGGCCCTTGTGATGGCCGTGTCGTAGACGCCTCGGATTTCGCTGTCGGTTATGTACTCAAGAATGTTCTGTTTTGGTTGTGCTTCCGAGAGACATGCCCTTTCTATGCATGTCGCAAGCAGCTCCGTGATGATGTCCTTTGCCAGCTTGTTCTCGCCGTTGAATCTCTCATGGTTTCTGTCAACATACTTCATTGCATAGTCAGCGGCCATCTCACGCGAGTTCTTTCTGACCGCACCGCTCAGGTACTTTTCGAAATCGCCGACGATCTTTTCCATGTCGACATCGAACTTCTGCACCGGTTGGTCCGTCGGCTTCTGTTCGTAGACGGCCTTGTCGGGCACCGGCACTGCGCGCTGGGCGATGTCCTCGGCAACGAGGCTGCTCACCTTGCCGACGATCGCCTCTGTCGCCGTATTAATATAGTTCTTCATGTCCCCGAGCATTCCGATGTAATCGGTCAGTTGTCCGACCTTTTCCCTTACCGGAGCTACCTGCTCCTCGACCTTGCTCTTCAGGTTGCTCTCCAGTGCTTGGACGCTCTTTTCAACATACTCCCTGGTCTTCTGGTCCTGCGCCTTGATCTCACCGCCAAGGGCGGAATATTTCTCATCTGTCTGCTTGAACACGGTGTCGAACAGGCTCTTCAGGTTCGCATCGTAACCGTCGATCCTGGTGCCGAGCTCGTTCGCTTTCGCTTCGAGCTTGCCGGCGATCTCGGTTGATTTTGAGGTCAGGTCGTTCTCTATCTTTGAGATTTTCTCCCCGACGCCGCTGGAAAACGTTTCCACCTGCTTTCCTACGCCATCGGCATACTGCTTGACCTTTTCCACCTCGGCATATGTCCGCTCGGTTTCTGTCTTTGCCTGCTGAACGCCGCCGGCTATCTCGGCGATTCTTCGGACGACGCGCAGGTTGAATCTTTTCTGCCTGTCAGGCACGGGCGTCGACGTTTCCCATTTGACATACACCCTCTTCGGTACGATAGAATAATCGTTCAGTTCTGCGAGCCCGGTCTGTATGGCCGCCTCGAAGTCCGGGTCCAACAGAAGCTCCTCTTTGGTCTTCTGTCGCGCGTATGCGCTGAGCGAATCGGTCAGCTTTGAGCAGTATTCCTTCTCGATTTCCTGCGGGGTCTTGTCCCACTTGTCTTTCAGTATGCGCGTGTCACCGCGCCTCACCTCGATGGGGACCGTGACCGTCGCGCGCATCTCATAATTGTCCTTGGAGATTATGCGTACCGGCAGGTTCAGGTCCTGCTGGCTGATCTGTATTTCGGCCTTCTTCGGCCCGATGCGTCTCTCGACCACCGCGCCGTTCTTTCGCTTCTCATAGCAGGTATTGGGCGATATCAGTTTGTCCTCTTCCCTGCTCTCGACGACAGCGAACATTCCCTTTTTCTTCTTCTTTTTTGCGAAAAGCATTGTTAATCACCTAAAGAATATTGCGTTCAGCGGGTACTATCATGAATCAAATTAAAACCAGCTGAATCCGGTTTAATCGGGCTGAAGCCTTTTTCAGAAAATGAGGTGTGATTCTATGGTTCTTTTACCGCAAGTCTCTCGACTACGTTGGATTCCCTACTAGCCGCATATTCCATCTTTTTCAGTTTGCGATTTACACCGTAGAGCTTAAGCTTATTGATTACGTGCGGAAAGCCGCTCATGTGTGTGAGCGTTCTTCTTCTTCGTTTGAGGGCCAGCATAGTGGTCAAATAGTCGTCTCTTTCCGAGGACCCTTTGGTGCATTCGTACACCTCCTTGTATTGTTGGTCCGCCACATCGTATTTTCCAACACCTCGGTTGACATCGCCCCAGAGGAGACGTATGTAGGGATTGCCCGATATTGTTTCGCATTTGTGTAGCATCTCGCGTGCTTCGGAATAGTTTCTGGCATTTATGTATTCTTTGGCCGCACCCAGCATGGGATCCAGCATTATTTTTTCAAGCGCGTATCCGTCCGCCCACGATTCCTTCCTTTGCTGTCTTTGGACCTCGATCGCATCATCATACTTCTTTTTCTCTAACAGATATTTGACCTGCTCCTTGCGCAGTAAGACTATTTTATTTTTGAATTCTTCTTTCGCTTTGTTGTCAACCAGCCTGTCGCGTATTGCGTTCAATTTTTCAATGGTACCATTATAATCTTTGCTTTCTAGTGCCGATGTTATCTCTAGATTCGCTGCTGAACAAAATCTTGAATCCAAAGATTTCTTTAACTCGGTTCCTTCCGGCCCGATCTGGTCATAAACAGCAAGAGCATCCTCATATTTACTTTCTGCTATGAGATCATCGGCTTTGTAACATCTTAATCGGTCCTGAGAAGTTTCGATGTTCTTATCCAACTCGCTAATTCCATGCCACCTTTCTCCTATTTTGGCAAGCTCGTCCATCGCGGCGTCATAGTGTTTTGTTGCTATCATAAGCTCTACATATTCGGTCATTTTAGTTGCTATTGCTTTTTTCACGGTGCTCTTCTCTTCGCATTTTGGCATACCCTCGTGAATTTTATATGCATCATTGAACTCGTATCTGGAAAGCGCGTCATTTGCCCAGTCACGCTTTATCGGCAAGTTTGAAGAATCTATCATGGCCTTTGTTTCAGTATCCCTCGTCAGCTCTTTCATCTTTCCGAGCCAGAGAAGGGCTTTTGGGTAGATGTGGTGGCTACCGGCGCTCACTGCTTTCTTGACGTACTCGTTTAGATTTTTGACAAAATGCTCAGGTACGGTCGACTTTGAATAGCCTTCCATTGTTTTCGAATATATTTCGATTGCCTTGTTATAGTCGTTCTGTTCGATGCAGTGTTTTGCATGAGATACTTCGACCACACTTTTTATTATTGTCGTGTCCCTCTGCAAACGCGCATCACCAGACTGAACACTGTCTAGTAATGCGACTGCCTCGGAATATTTTTTCTGCTCCTCATACTGTTTGACCTCTGTATGCAAGTTGTTCAGCAGCTCAGAATAGCAGTTTGCCCGCAGTTTTTCATCGCTGATGTTTTTCAGCGTATTTGAAGCCTCCAGATAGTTTCGGCCTTTAACGAAATGAGAGATCTTTGCCTTTAGTAGTACGTCCTTTTTTGTTTTCAATATACTGTGCAGGCGGGAATCCGCCGAGATTTTCTCCAGCTTGCCCGTTTCTGTCAGAGCCGATTCGAACCCGCCTTTCGCCACGGCAGCATCCACATGCTTATCGTAGACTGCTCCAAACAGTCGGACCAGTTCGTCTTTTTTCTCGCCTTCCGGCAGGCCGGCGATGGTGAGCATCGCATTGTCGTAATAGCCCGCATCAATATGGGATTTTGCCTCGCGCGCCTGAACGACTCTTGCGGCCGCGTCTACCACATGCCTTATTTTGGTATTTCTGAAGAGACCGTTTAATTTTGAGAAATGTGTTCTGGCCGAATCATAATGCCCCGATTTGATAAAATCGGTAGTATCATTATTGATTCTTTCGATCAGCGCCGAGTCCACATCATCCTTCTTTGTGTCGGGCAAATCTTTATAGATTTTAGATATATCATCATACGACGCTCCCCTGTTCACGAGCATCGAAGCATAAGCAGTCCTGGCCCCGTTGAACCCCTCGTATAGCTCACCCGTTATCTGTTTAGGCATACTTTTTCTGTCGGCCTCCATGATGAGGGCCGCAAAATAGCCTTGGGTCTCGAGTGTTTCATCTTCGGTTTCTGAGGGCATGCCCGAAGAATATTTTTTAATCGAGTCCGTGCACTTGTTTACTACATTTTTACGCTTTTCGCATTCCGGCATAGCGGCTATGATATCAAATGCCTTTGTGTAGTCTTCATCCGTCAAGGCCATATCGGTTAGATATTCGTTCAGAGTGTTCTGCGCATTTTGTACGCCCTCAAGGATTTCCTTGTGCGGCGCCGCAGCCGTCTTCAGTTCCTCAAGCATGCGCGGCACGCTATCTTTTGCTGGCTTGCCGTCAGCCAAGCCCTTTGCATAATGCTGGATATCCGCCAACAATTCGTTGCCGATTGTTTGGGCAGTAGCTTTCTTTCCCTCGGCATCCGTTATCTTACCATATATCGCGAGCGCTTCAAGGTACCTTTTTTCATTGATCAGATCTGAGGCGCGGTAGAGCGTCATGAATCCTTTCTGTCTGGTAAGGACGTCCTTTATTTCGGCATCAACGGCAACTGCGCATATGTTGTCAACAAGCTCGACCGCCGGCTCGTACTCCAAGCTTTTTATTCTGCGGTCTATGTCCAACAATAGTTCTCTCTTGAATATCGACTTCTCATTTTCCCGTTTCAACTGTTGCCCTATGCAGAGCGCCTGCTTGTATGAACCACTGTCAAGCAGCATCTTTGCACGTGAAGAGTATATTTCTGCTCGTACTTTCCATACGTCTCCAACGGCAATCTTTGCCGCCTCCAGTCTATCGAGCGCGGAGAAAAACCCGCTCATCGATTCTGCGCCCTCCTTCTCGGAATCGTCAGCAGCGGCATATGTGCCGGTCGCGCTACAATAGTTATAGAGCTCATGTATTTTATCTACTAGCGGTTTGCTATGCCCGGACAACGTGATGAACTTGGAAAATATTTCAGAATTCAAAAGCTCTCCGGCATAAAACGCCGTTACTGCGCTTTTCGCTTCCATTTCTGATAGGTCCCTTGTGGAGAATTTCTGGATGTCCTTTGCATCAGCATCTTTGAGCGTATCTGCAAATATCGCGGCCTTTATGTCCGCAACAGAGACGGGTTCTGAATTGTAAAAGGCGTTCTTATTGCCGTCGAACATTCTAGCGATGTTCTCCGTGATTAGTCGATCAACAAAATCCTGCTTTACATATTTTTCCTTCTTTCCGACCTTCCTGGACGTCGAAGGAGCTTTCAGACCCCTTCGCATGTAATTCATGAGCACCGCTATGCTGAAGTCCTTTTCGAGTGCGAACATCACGTCCTTAGCATCGAGCCCGCAACCCACCGCCAGGTCGCCAAGAACCAGGTTCTTCAGCGCATCCGATTCAAAATTTCTCTTATTAAGATAGTTTAACGCATATTCCTTTTCCAGATTTTCAATCAGCGCTCCACAGGTCAGTGTAGCTGCCAGCCCGGCAGCGCCACAGCTCTCTGGCGGGGGCGTCACCTCGTAGACAGCTTCATCTACCGGCAATATATCACCCGATTACCTCGAGCCACCTGTAGAGCATGGAAGTGTAGTCGCACATGCATGATGGTTTGACGTCCCGAACAATCAGCCTGTTCGGTTCGTACAGGGAAACGTCGATCTCCTCTAGCTTTGATGATTTCAGTGCCCGGCCGGCCAGTTCCACGTGCAGCGCGGCCATGGCCAACCCCCTTGTCACGGCGCCGGCATGCATTATGCCGTCGCAGCCGTCCTTGTCCCACAATGCCCTGGCCTCTTCCTTTTGCTTCCGCTCCTGCACTATGGTTTCTCTGGAAAGCCTGCCGTTGCAGCAGTGTTCGAGGCATGCGCTCTTCTGCGGCACGTACACGACGGTCTCGCATGCATGTGGCGTCCCGCCCATCCCGCCGTCCGTCATCGGTTTTCCGTACTTTGTCGCCAACATTTGCATCCATGCACGAGGTGTGAACTTGTCAAAGCACGACATGTATGCGTCGCACTGCATGTCCACCGTGCCATCGAAAACCCCGTCGTGTGCCTCGATGTCTATTCCGAACGGCGTCAGCCTTTCCCTGAGGACGGACGCCTTGGGCATGTCGACAGAATCATGATAGAGCCACTGTCTTCCTATGTTTCGTTTCTTGACCTTGCCGCTGTCGTACATTACGATCTTTTTTGCACCCTTCATGGCCAGGAGGCGCGCGGCCTGCGAACCGACATTGCCCACGCCACCCACGAGGAATTCCTTTCCGCTTATGTCGCTCTCGTACTCGGAGAAGTCGACGGTCACGCTTGTCGATGGCGTGAGCCACACCTCGATCGCCATGTTGTTCTTGTCACGCACGAAGCCTGCGACGTCCTGTTTGCTCAGGTACATGCTGAAAGCATCGTCCGCTACGCATGCGCCTATCAGCGCCGCCAGTACGACGTCCTGTTTGCTGTCGATTTTTCCCGGCAGCCCCTCTATATATTCGGTCTCGCCGCGTTCATCGAACTCCTTTTTCGAGGTTATGCTCACCGTTCTGCCCTTTCTGCCGTCCACACCGACGGCGATATACTGAACATCCGCCCCTTTGGCGAACCTGGATGAGCAGCTTCTGGAATACTGGCTGTTTGAGGCATCGATGATTATGTCAAGGCCAGAGAAGTCCTTGCTCTTGAAGTAGCTCGTGTAGTCCCTCTCGACATCAATCACGTATGGCCTGGCGTCAGTTGTCGGGCTTATCTCCCTGATGAATTTGGCCGTCATTTCCGGTGTAGTGCTGCGGCCGTCACTAGGAATCATTTTGTTTGCAATGTATCCGTTCCCGTTGCCGAGGATGGCCACGTGTCCTATTTCCATGACGGAGCAGCAGATCGCAGCCTCGAGCGCAAGGTCGCTGTCACCTACTATCGCTATGTAGGCCTCATGGAGTTTTGGTCTCACGGTGTTCTGCCAATAGACATTTATGTCATCCACGTCAAGGGTCACGTGGCACCCGCCTCTTTACTCGCTAACATCCTTTCTCTTTGCTCTTTGGTGATGCTCCTTTTCTTTGCCCAGCGCTCATATTTACTCATGTGTTGATATTTTCCGTGTTCTTTCAATATTTGGTCTTTCAGAGCATTCAAGACCTCTTTGCGACGTTTATCTGCATATAAATGTGCCGCCTTTCCGCCCAACAATGTCTCATACATGAAACAGAGATCTCGTATGTCCTTCTGTTTCAACATCTCTTCGATTGCTTTTGTAGTGTCTGTCGGAGTTTTCTCAATGACAGCAGAAAATATATCATTAAATTGGGCCCTGCCGGCAGTTAATCTGATATTTCGCGCATTCTTCTCTTTATACCAATCAAGGCATTCTTCATAAAATTTAAGATATTCGACGGCCTCTTTTGATAAAAATATTTTGAGTTCTGCGGACGGGGCAGCTTCGGCAAACTTGCTGAATGCGTCGGCTTTGCCTATCGTTGTTTCAGTATTTTCTTCTATGAAGGCCTTCGCCCGTTCATTGATGTGTTTCTGCATTTCTGTTTTTTTATCGTCGTAAGGTATGTTATCCACTTGCGTCGCTGCCTCAAAGATGCATTTCTTCGACTTGCCGTTGAGTTTTTCGTTTATGTACGCTATTCTATAATTTGTAACGTCATCCTTCAGCAGCTGGCGTAATTTGTCCGATTTGCTGTGATAATAGCCGGCATCAAGTATGTTAATCGAATCCACACCAACAGCCTTTCCAGCGAGCCCTCGCAAATAGTTTGCAACGTCTCCAGCGAGCTCCTCCTTTTCAGGGCAGTCTGGAAGCCCGTCAAACTCATTGATGACGCTAGAATAAATGGGGTTTTCCAAGAGCTTCTTGATTTTCGGCTTTGCAGCGATGACACGGCCGCTTGGCGATTCTGCGTGCGTCTCCGCCCGCAGCCTTTCCTCGAAGTTCTTCTGCATCTCGGCCTTCTGCCTCTCGAATTCCTTTTCCGCCTCCTCCTTTTTGGTCGCAAATTCATTCTCCAGCTCTTTCGTCTTCTTGGCAAGCTCTTCCCCGTATTTGGTTTCGACCTCGCCCCTTATTTGCTCCGATCTCTGGTCGACCTTTTTATCATAATCCGCTTTAATTTCGTTTAAAACGACTATGGATTTCTGTTTGAAATCCTCTTCCTTCTCGGCGATTTTTCCTTTGAGCAAGTTGTCATACTCCAGCTGCACGGACGTTCTTATGTCATCGGCCATTCTTCTGGACTCATCCGCGTATCTTTCGTTGAGTGTTCTTTCGATTTCAGCCCCCCTTGCCGCGACTACTTCCTTGACCTTCCTGTTTTCATCACTCACGACAGCCGTGATTCGTGCAATATTGTTGCCGATGATGTCCCTGATGTCGTCTGATTTGCAGCTTGCTATAAGCGTTGCCATGAAGCGTGTGGTGGCGTCATAGTCCTTCATCCTGATGCAGCGGTCCGTCTTGGATTTCAGTGCTTCTGTAATCGAGTCCTTGAACCGCCTCTTGATACTGTCGTCCTTTATGAGAGAATAATGGTTTATTGCCGCACCGAAGTAATCCTTCTCAAGCATGAGCGGTCCGACGCGCAATCGGATATGGTCGGAGTCCGGCGTATCTCCGAGCGCTCGGTCGATAACTGACAGGGCATCGGGGGCGTTCCCCGCGTCCATAAGGGTCTTTATCTCGCGATACATAGTATCCGAGACCTTGTTCAACGACAGTTCCCTGCTTTCGCCGTTCATGTCCTGCAGCAATGAGAGTGCCCCGCCGTAGTTGCGCTCCCGGACCCTCCTTTCTACGGCCCTGTCGATTGGATATGAACCGTGTCTGAACCCGCCCCTGAACCGTCTGAATCCCTTTTCTATGTCGCGCGCGAGCTCGCCTTCGTCGACTTGCGCGTTGTCATCGATAACGGACATGCCGATGTCCCTCGGTCCGTGGTATTTGTTGACGGGACAGCCGTTCTCAACGAACACCATGTTTGCGACCTGGCACTTGGCACCGTTGCTGACGGAATTCATGACGATGCTGTAAGAGAATGTTATCTTGAATATGTCCTGCATAAGATACATGCCTATGCTCTGGGTCGGCGGAAGACTGCCGTCGCCCTTGTCCGTATGCTGTTCGAGTATGGCTATGACAGTGTTGATTGCGGGCTGGACGGGCTTATGGCCCTCAATTTTGATATCGTCCAGATTGAGACGCACTTGATTCCTTTCGACAACCGAGAAGTAACGCGGCCTTACCTTGGAGTCGAACACCCCACCGGTCAGATATTCCTGCAGATCGACATCGCGCGGGCTGAAAAAGAGCCCGTTATGATAATGTCCCTGCCACATTCCGGCTATCGTGTATCCATTTTTGTATGCCTTATCTACTTCCTGGCCCAGATCGGCCGTAGATATGGTGAGTTCCGAACCTGATGCGCTTTCAAATTTTTCTATCACTATGACGTCGTCGACGATGTATTCTTTTATGCCCTCCTTGCTGACAAGCAGCCCCAGACATTCCTTGTCGTACTCGGCGGCGAAATCCGTATATTTTTTCATCTTATTCAGAGCGCTGGCGCGTATTTTACACTGTTCCAAGAAAGGTTGTCTGTCCGTCATTCCATTACCTCCTCTATTTCAGTGGGCGATATCTGTCGGTTCTTCGTTCCAGAACCCGGCTGGTAGTAGAGGTCTGTCGGCCTCGAGCGTGGCGTAGAGTCCGCAACGCCAGCAACAAAATTGTGCGGAGCAGAAGTGATCATGTAGTATATCTTGCTTGCCGTGTCGTTTTCCCCAGAGTATGCGCTCCTCAGCGGAGTCAGGCATACGTCTCCGTATTCGCGACTCATCTGGCTGGCAGATGTTATGCCGGGATGTCTGTATTTTTGAGGCACGATGGGCTGTACGGAAGTTATGTCGATGTTCGGACTGCTTATCAGCGCTTTTGTAACGAACACCCCCAGATCGCATTCGGGAAACTTGTATTGGATGCCGTTAGTGCCTGTCAACCAAAAGGGCTCGATCTTTTTGTAAACAAAGAAACCGTCCTGAGCGTAGGCGCACTTGGACTTGTCATCGGCCGTTATGGCCCTTATCCATATGTCTTCAACGCCGCTGAACCTTACGCCGCCCTTCAGCCGTTCCTTGAGTTCCGCGACCTTCTCCTTTTCCATCCTTGCCTTGGCAGCATCATATGCACTCGCGACCACGGTCGCGCTCTTGGCCAGGCTGTTTTCGATTATACGCCGGACACCGGCCTCATGGTTCTTTTGGTAGGTTTCGAAAGACGTCCAATATTTCGCTACCAGCTGGTTGCCGTCCAGGTCGAAGTATTCGTTGCCTTCTCCAGGTTCCAGCTTGAAGACCATGGACTTTGCAAAGAACATGCTTCCGCATGGCACCGCTTCCTTGAGAAAATCGTTCTCGCTCAGCTCTTCGGTTTTATCGAATTCTGGGTTCAGACCGAACATGCCCTCATAGGCAACGCGGAATTTTTTGTGCAGCAGCTCCTTCACGACGAAGCAGAAAATGTCGTCGCTGCTGTCAATCACGGGTTCGAGCTTTCTCTTCTGCATCTCGGCATTCTGCAGTTCGAGCCGTCTTTTTCTGATTACCGGGTCTATTTCCCTGAACCACGCCCCGTACAAGTCAGACAAATGACCGGCGAGCTTCAGGCTATAGCTGGAGCTGTTCACGTTGTAGCTCATCCCGTTTTTTTGTGCCTTCTGGGCGTCCACCGTATAGAGCTTCCTGTCATGGAGCAAGGCCGAGGAGCCTTTCAAGTGTTCGATCCACGGAGCCCCGATAGGTTCTTCCCAGGGCAGCTTGGTTTCGGTTTTGTTCACGCTATACCCTTACTCTTCTGTTCGAATTCCAACTTCATCTCCAGATACCTCGTTTTTATACCGCCTTCTTCTTTCTCCTTCAGCTCTGCGTATCGCTTTATCGGTTCGGCGGTGTCGAGGGGGAACATCAGGTAGTTTCTGTTGCCGCTCTTGTCCCTTATTCTGTCCCCGCCCTTGTGCGGGAATATCATCACGGGGTCGGATGTTGCTTTGTACCTTTCTTCAGCCCGCTTTATTCCGTCCACTACTGGCGAACCACCGGTTGTGGTGATTTCCTTGTAGAGTTCTCCTAGCGTTTTATCGGCCGTTTCGGGAAAGAACTTCCTGTCCTCCCACATCGTCGAATTGGGCGCCTTTATCCACACCGTGAAGTGTTCGGGTCCCTTTTCCCCCGGTTCTGGAAGCTCAACCTTTGTTATTGGCATTTTTTCACCTCCTCTTTTCTATATCGCAATGCGCCTTGGGCGCGATTTCCATGCTAAGTTCCACGTATGTCGTCCGTACGCCGGACTGTTCCGTCAGCTTTTGCTGTATGTATTCTTTTATCGGTTCGTTCGAATCAAGCGGAAACATTACGGGCCTCTTGCGACGGCCCCTGCATATGTGTTGCTGACCCCTGTGCGGAAATATCATCGGCGGATTATCGGTCCCTTTGTGCTGGCTCTCAAGTTTTTTTATGGCGTCAATCACGGGCGATCCTGCGGTCGTGATAATCTCTTTGTAGATGTCACCGAACGTCTTCTCTATGTAGTCCGGAGAGAACTTCCTGTCCTCCCACGTCGAAGAGTTACGGTCCCGTATGTATACCACCAGGCATTCCGGACTCGGTTGCTCGGGCACTTTATATTCCACTCGTTTTATCGGCATCTAATTTCCCTCCTTATCTGGAACCACGGCGGCGCCCACCTTGTTGATGACACAATCGGAGCTTCCATAGCCCGGTTCGTTACCGCATTCTTTGTATTGTAGTGTGCTGTCGATGGCACGGAGTGCGGCTAGATTGCCGGCCACGACCGTCTCTATCGCGCTGTCGACCATGTCACAGCCCGCGTAGTTGCCGAGCTTGAATGCAATCACGGTCGAGTTACGCATCCGCTCCCCGGCATAATCGCCGGCGATGCTCACCTTCAATTTGCTTTTATTGTGCATGGCATAGCCCGCCCTTTCGCCGGCCCTGCCGATTTCCAGATCGCAGCCGTCCACCCATGCTCCGAAGAACCTGTCGGCCACACCTTGTACATAGATGTTCTTGTCCTTCGCATGGACGCACAGGTAGTCTAGCCTGTGGTTTTCACAGTTGAAGGCTATTACCGGATCCGGGCATCTGTTGATGATTTCGGATATGTATGCTCCCGCGACAGCGCGGATACCTATTGGATTGTCAAGATTGTCGATGACGAGAGAGATGTCGGTGGTTCGCGTCTCCTTTCCGAGTACGCTCTCCAGATATGTCACGTAGTCAACCGGCCTTTGTGCGACTGTTTTGAAAACATCCTCGTCTTTTACAGGCATGCTGTACGCATACATCTCTGCTCCGCGTAGCAAAACCTCGGCTCTTATTGTCGGGTCGCTCATGTCGGATTCCTGCAAAAAGTCCACTGCCGAAAACTTTTTCGGCGAATGCGGCATCATTCTGGATCTGAACTCGATGAAAATGTCTAGCCTTCGTTCCAGCCTTTTGTCCCCGATGATATCGGCGTTAGCGTCGCATAGTTTTTTTCCGAGCGGAATGATTGTTTCGAAGTAGTTGCGCTTCATGTAGTGGTACTTGGTCGGGTCGTCTGGTTTCACCTTGGTGGTGTAGAGGTGCTCGACCCCTATCTCGCGTTCCAGCTCCATGAACATGCCGTCAAAATCTCCGGCGTTCAGCATGGCGACAGCCGCCATTTGATACTCCTTCCTCTCATCAAGCGCGAGTGCATGCTCCCGCCACATGTACGATATCTCCGACGGCTTTAGCCCCGCGGGCTTGATGCGGGTTATGTCGTCGACCCTTCTCGCGATCGCCGATAATGTTTTTCTCACGCGCGACGCCCCCCGAATATTTTAGCTACCTCTTCCTTGTTCGCGGCATAGAAGACCGCGAGGCGTTCTTCGCCCCTGCGTTCGAGTATCGCAACAACGTCATCCACTCCCTCGCCGGCGTCGAGCATTCCGATTGCAAGCACTTCGCCGTCCGAGATGTCGAGACCCTTTCGCGTATAGAAGTCCTCCATCAGCCTTTTTCTTGACCGCCCATGCGGCAGCACCTCTGCCCGGTCGGCCAGACCCAAGCGAATATCTTCCTTAACTGCCTTGAAATGGGCCGCAATGGTCTGTGCTTTGAGAATTTCCGCCCGTTCGATGCATGCGCCCAGGAAATAATCTACGATTGGGGACGGGTCCGCCTTCTGCATTAAGGCCGCCGCCCTTATGTCTTCCAACGCCCCCCCGACCGCGGCAATATCGGAAGCGTATTGCGCAAGCCACGGCTCCTTCTGCGTTTTTTCGGCTTTGAATATTTCGGAGTTTCTGCCCGGCACGCCACTCGGTGGTAGCGGCTTCGGCTTTTCGCCCGCCGCGACCGCCGCCCATGCCTCGGTGGAAGTGATATCGCACAGTCCCTTTATTTTATCGTGCATAAGGGAACCTTCGGCGCTCTTGCGTAATCTCTTTACTATTTCCGAGCGCATGCCCAGATATGATACTGCAACATCGTAGGCGTGCTTCGGCTGTTTAAGATAGAAAACTGATAACGGCGCAACCAGCGCGGCAAACCCCAGATTTACGCTGTTCCAGAGAGTAATATCCCTCCCCCTTTCACCGGATTTCTTGCACCAGTCGACGAGCTCGCTGTTTGCGATGATGCGGGCGTCATCCTCTATGATGGTCTTGATGTCCATGCTCTGCTCCCCCACGGTCCTTACGCACTCCAGCACTTTCGCGTCCTTGTAAAGGCACAGGGTGTAATACCCGAGATATTCCAAGATTTTTGTCTCATCGAGTATTATGTTGTCAACGCTCGTTTTGATTCTGGGTCGTCTCGTGTTGTCCTTGACATCTTCGATCGTGTCCTGAAGCTTTTCGTATACCGATATGATTTTTTTATTGATGTTCGAGGTCAGATAGGAGGCGTCCTTGCTCATCCTTTTCAATCGGTCGTATTCCGCACACTCTTTCGGCACGCCCTGCACCGAGCTCTTGAATCTTTCTGCGGAGTCGGAGAATATGCTGATGTAGTCGTCTTCAGTTCTTTTGATTATCAGTTCGATATTGGTCTTCATAACCTCCGCCGCGCAGACGCCGGCATCCTTGGATTCGTCAGAATCGCTGTACAGCAGGCTCAGGTATTCGCTATAAGGCAGATCGGGGTGCTGATCGAACTTTAGCTCGAGCAGTTCGCCTACGGGTATGCTGAAAGGATTTTTGTATTCTTTTCCGAATGGGGTGGTGTAGTTTACTGCTATTGTCGGAAGCCCTGAAACATCGGCCTTCTTCAGCAGCGGTTCCACGTTCTTCAAGCTAAGCGCCCTCCAGTTTGTCGTAGTGCATCTTTCTCTTCTCCTTCTCTCCTGCGATGTAGGCTTCCAGCTCCTTGGTCTGCTCGGGATAGTCCGTTTTCAATGAGCTGATTTGGTCCCGCGCGATTGCGAGAAAGCCCATGTCGGTGCACCACTTAGCCTGCTCCATCGCCCTTTCAGGCAAGACCGGTTGTTCGGCTCCGCGGCGCAGATCGCTGTGTTCGGCCGCGAGTATGTTGAGGTTGTAATCTATTTTGGAAACTTCATGCATCAGCTGTCTTTTGAAACTATAATATTGCTCTTCGAGCGCCATTGCGCTCTCATTTTTGGTATCGGCCCCCAATATCGACTTTTGCATGTCCATCAGGGCCGTGTATATGCGCTTCTTGTTTCTGAGTAGCGACGCCTCGGTAAATTCGAACTTCCAGCTGCCGTTGCTGCCCTTAAGTTTGCGCTTCAGCTCGTTCGATGTCCGATCCAATTTTACTTTTATGTTGCCGGCTTCCTTGCCGACCCTTCTTTTCAGCCGTTTCGACGCCAGCTCGAAGAACTGTTCGAACCCGTCTCTGTATTTGAGCACCAGCGCGCCCCTTCCTGTCGAGAGTGCGTTCGCCAGCTCTGAATATGTCTGCTTCTCCTGCGGCGTGTCGGCCAGTTCGCCCAGCACCCTCCAGCTCTCATGCGCATAGGGATTGATGTCTATTGATTTTTTGGCATAGGCGGTTGCGCCATTGGTGTTACCCTGAACGTGCAGGGCCTTGGCCATGTCCATGCAAAGCCTCGCGTGCACATCTTCCGTGTTCAGATCAAGGATTACCTTTCCGCTTTCTATCTGTTTAAGCGCGTCTGAGAAATATTTGCCGGCCTCTACATGCTTGCCGAGCAACATGCATATCTTCCCGTTCAACATCTCCGACTCGGTGTCGGTCCGTTTGCTGCTGTATGAAAGTATTGTCCGGAAGAAATCTTCGTCCTCGCCCACACCGCCGGTCTTTTCCACAGCTTCGACGAGCTCGGGCACATAGAACATCGCAAACGACATGAGGTTGTCCAGCTCCTTTTCAATGGTGGCAGTAGAATATTCCTCCCCCGTCATTTTGGCGGTATCTTCGAACCGTTCCCTTATCATTTTCATGATGCCGGGCGCCCGCCTTCGGACGTATTCGTGGATGTTTTTCATATATTCGCCGTCGGCGAACCCGACCTCGAGCGAATATCTTTTCGCAGCCTCGCTGACGAAACCTAAAAAGCTCCTCAGGTCGTTCAGGAAAGCGGCATCGTTGGTGTCCAGCGGCTGTTTCCCGTCTTTATGTTCATATGTCACCTTGTTCGGACATTTTATGGCTCCTGCCTGCTTCACTATGTCAGTGTATTGCGCCTTTGTCCCGCTCAGGACAAGCTCCGCGTTCTCCAGCACCTTCTCATAGGGCTCGAGCGGCCCCCCGTCGCTCAGCAGGTTAAGGCCCTTTATGGAGTTCAGTATGGCCTTGGCCAGCTTGTTCTTCTTTCCCTTTTCCCGTCCGAAATAGCCTTCCGCGAACTCTATCTTTGCTATGACGCACTTGCCATAGCCCTCCTCTGATGGCACATGGGTAACCTTGTTGCGGAGCAGTTCAACTACGTTCTTGCCGCGCTTGTGCTTTCCGGTCCACCCCATCTGGTGCAGGATTGAATATTTCTGGATGCGATCGTAACCGTCCATCTTCGTGTCATTTTCTGGCAGGTCGCCCTCGAAGCGTTCCGGTTCTTCAAAGCCCTCCATGTGTGCGAACCAGCAGCTGACTTCGTAAGGGCAGTTTTTCTTTGCGCGATGGTAGTCCGGATCGTTCACGAACTCCTTTTTAAGTTCCGCCAGTTGCTCTTTCGTCAGCCCCCGTACCCCGAGCTCTATGTCCACGTCAGAATTTTCGGTCTTCTCTTTGGTCACATAAGAGCCGAAGATAAAAACACTGATATCGTTGCTGCCGAGTTCAATTCCCTGCGTCCTGAGGTACGGCGAGCCCTTCAGGTGCTGCTCCATGTATTCGATGGCGTTGTCAGCTGGGTCTTTCTCTCGTTGCCCGTTATACTCGATGGCTTTTTCGGCCGAATCGGGCGACATCCTATTCTCCTCCTATAATTTGGATAGAAAAGGATTTAAGGCTTTTATCATCTCTAGGTTGTAACTTTATGAGCTGGTAGTCCTTAAGGAGCGTGAGATCGGTCTCGAGGCCGTCCGGGTAGTGCGCTATGAGCAGTTTTCCCTTTATGTCCGCTGGCAGCCTTTCCAGGTTGTCTATGTAGGTGTGTTTGTTCTCTGTGGCGAACGGTTCGTTCTTGCCTGTCGCCTCATGTATGATCATGTCCGCGTCCCAAAGGAAGTTCAGTAGCCTGGCCTTCCTTTCCTCGCTTATCAGGCCGGACGCATGGAGCCCGTTTATGTCGGCCGGGCTGAAATTGGTGTCGCTGCTGTAGGCGAATTTTTTGTCCCCGTACCTTAATTTGAGGCCTATGGTCGGCACGGAATGCAGGTTATCTATCGTGTCCAGTTCGATGGGTCCGCGGTAGCCCTTGCCCGGCGTGATGTCTATGAAATTCACGTAGTCCGTCAGCTCCCCGCCGCCAAGCGAGTTGACGACGTGGGCCAGCGCGAGCTTCGCTTGGCCGAACACCTTTTCGGATGTATAGATGTTAAGCTTCCTTTTGTCCTGTGCGAACCACTTGTAATATATCAGCGCCTCGGTCTCTCCGAGATGGTCGCCGTGCACATGCGTAAGAATGAGGTCGTCGACGTCGGCCACCTTGAGTTTGGCCTTTTCGAAGGTGTTGAAAAGCACGCGCGGGCAGTCTATCAGGTACTTCTTGTCGGCCTCGACGACAAAACAGGTGTTGTTCCTGTCCTTGGAGAACATCGTACCCGTGCCTAGAACATATATCTGCATACATAGATTGTTTTCGGAAAGAGAGAATAATGAACGATTTCTATTCCTGCTGAAGACTTTTTCAGTAAAAGGTCGCCTAGCTGAATTTTTTTTCAGAAGGTTTAAATATCTATTCCGGCAATTATTTTCATGCCTGACGAGGGCACAGAGGCCTGCCTGAAGAAAGCGGCCCAATATCTTCTTGCGACCCAGAGGGACAACGGGTCGTGGTCGGCCGGCCGCGCTCAGCACCGCGAACCCTCGGTTTATCTGAAAGACGTCGTGATAACAGCGCAGAGCCTGCATTCGCTCATACTTACAGGAGACATAACGGCGCTCCACAACATCCGCAAGGCCATCCATTTCTGTTCGACCGTACACATGGAGGAGCATGACCCAGTCGACCTGTGGGCCATGAAGCTGTTCGCGCTGCAGTATTCCAATCTGAAGTCATACAAGCGCACAGCCAGCAAGATAGTGGAACATCTGCTGGCGAAGCAGAAGACCGGCTGCTGGGAGGCCTATCCCGGGACGTTCAATCTGACGAACTATACGCTGGTGCGTGCGCTGTCTTCCTACGAATGCGACGAGACCATGCGCTCAGCCATCAACTGGTTCAAGAAGACGAAGGCCAACGACGGCATCGGCTGGGGCATGGACGAGAACGCACCCAAGTCCGAATATACGTTCACAGCTAACGTGCTTCTTTCACTGGTGTTCGCCGGCGAGGACCCCATGGCGGACTACCTGCAGACCGCCTGCGCGTTCCTCGAGAAGGGACAGGAACCGTCCGGCGGATGGCCGTCCACAAAGCTGACCGTTCAGAGGCCCACGATATACGCTACATCGCTGGCGACGCAGACGCTCATGCTGCTCTCGGGCGAGCCCTTCAGCAACAAGGTCAAGAAGGGCATTGAGTTCCTGATGAAATCCCAGTGCGGCAACGGGGGCTGGCCGCTCGTGCCAGGCTCCAGGGCGGAATCCTACACCACTTATCATGCGGTCCAGACGATCGCCTTCTACAAGTATCTCAGGGAGATGTGGCGCACGCCCCTGGTTTCAATGATGAAGCAGAGCCTGAAACCCCAGCAGCTCGCCAGCTACCTCTACCGCTACTTCAACAGCCATCAAGTTGCGAATGCGTTCCACAAGAACAACATCACGTTCTCGCTCAGGTCGAAGGCGTTGGGCACCACAAAGGCGGCCGTGAAACGCCGGATTGACATAATGTCCGTGCTGTGCAGCGGTGGCGCCAGATCGACGGCAGAGGTCATAGATTGCCTGCGCGTCAAGCCCGAGTATGCGAACCTGAGCAAGAAGTCGCACATGACCCAGATCAAGGCGGACCTCGAGTGCCTGCGCGACATGCACCTCATAGACGGCATCAAGGACAACTATTTCATGGTCATGGACCTCGCTGCAGCCGAAGCAGGTTAAACATTTTAATACGCCTCCCAACTATTGCTATGCCGAAACTCCTGCTACTTATTGTCGGTCTGGCCGGCAGCGGCAAGTCCGTAGCTGCAGACATTATCGCAGAAAAGTTCGATGCCACAAAGTTCAGCGGAGGCGACATCATCCGCGATGAGGTCCGCTCCCGCGGGCTCAAGTATTCGCCTATGGCCGATATGGCCATTGCGCACTGGTTCCACACCGGCGGCCGGGAAAAGCTGATTTCCCAGCGCATATGGGAGAAGGCCAGGCGGGCAAGGAAGCATGTTATTGTCATAGAGGGCGTGCGTGCGCCCCAGCAGCTCGATTATCTCACTGAAATGTCCGGCCAGAAGCCCGTCATAATAGCGATAACTGCGCCTTTCCGAGTACGCCACGCCCGCGAGCACGCCAGGGGCCGCTTTGGCAAGAAGGAATCCGAGGCCTACCTGGCCAAAAGGGACAAATCCGAGCTCAAAATAGGCATCGGAAGGCTCATGCGCAAGGCCGACTACAAAATAAGCAACAAGGGAACGCAGCAGGAGCTTGAGGAAAAGGTAAGGACGCTTGTCACGGAACTGCTCAAGCAGCAGGGTTAATAAAGTTTGCCCCCGTTTTTCTTTCATGGAATACGAAAAATTAAGGATCAAGGACTTCAAGCACTGGAGCGTAGTTCTGCACGAAAGGCCCTATTATCTCGGTAGGGTCTGCCTCTGGGCGAACCGGGCGGACGCGATGGATTTGATGGAAACCACTCCAGAGGAGCAGAAGGAGTTTTTCGAGGTCGGCAGCGATGTCAACATCGCGCTATACGACCTTTTCCTGCCGGATATGATGAACTATTCGGCCCAAGGGAACGTCACTAAGCATCTGCACGTCCAGTTCGTCCCCAGATACAAGGAACAGCGCGTTTTCGACGGCATCACTTTCATCGATAAACAATGGGGCAAGAGCTTTACGCCTTATGACCAGGATTTTTCCGTCCCGGATGAGACAATGATGAAGATAAGGGACCTCATCAAAGAAAGGCTGGATACGCTCGAAGAGGAACGCGAGACATTATAAGCGACAATATAATGAAAATTTTCAGATGCAAACCTATAAATATTCGAATGGCAAACTATAGCCATCATTTGGAGGTGCAATTATGGCTGATGGTGAACGAGTGCGTGGCAAGGATATTGTCGGCAAAGTGATAGTCAGTGAAGAAAGCGGTCGCAAATTCGGCATAGTTGGAGACGTAGCCTTTATTACAGAAAGCGGAGAGCTAATGAACCTCGTAGTTACTGAGCCCACCAAGGGCGCCCAGGAACTCGGATTGAGCGAGGACGACAGGGGCCGCTTGCTGATACCTTTCAGCGCAGTAAAGAGCGTCGGCGACTTCATCATAATCGCTGAAAAGGACATCGTTTAAGGCGGATTTTTATGGCCGTCAAGAAGATCACGCATACGTCTACTTTGCCGCTCGACATAATAGACGAGGGCCGCGGCGGCGCGGTGGAGTATGGCAAGCATGGCGGCGACAGCTACTCCATCTCGAAGTCGGAGTACAGGCAATTGGGCAAGCCGGATAAAATAAGAGTGACGTATATCGTGGAAGCAGTAAAATAACTCTGGCTCTCGTCGACTTTTTAAAGATTGATTTCATTATCTTTTCATGCCGATCACGATCGAGCCGCTGACACCAAGACAGCTGGACAAGGTCACTGAAAAACTTAATAATCCAAAGACGCCGTGCTATTATGATCCTGGCTCTTGGCAGATCCTCTACATCCAAGGGCTCAAACCACCGCTGAGGAACTTCGAATATTGCGTGGCCAAGCGGGCCAGGGGCAGGTTCTCTTCCTGGGCAACGATAATGACGCGGATGGATGAGCTCGGCCAGCCGCGCAACAACTGGGATTTCGACGACATAGCCAGACACTCTTCCATACAGCCATCCTACTGCAAGGGAGAGGGCGATTTCAGATTAAAGATAGGCGAGGTCCATTATGATGACGGCGTGGCCATCGATATCGATAATGTGCGGCATGTTCCGATCGCCGTCGAAAACCTCCGCAAGACATCAGAAATGATAAACTCTACCGCGAGCAATATAATAGATATGATATACACCGTCTACACACGCAAGGGCACGGTCAGGCGTGAGCACGTCGATGCGCAGGAGCGGCCGGACACAAAGAATTCGCCTGATATAACAGTCAAACCTATGCGCTGGGTCGGACGCAAGTAAATCTTACTTTTTGCGCGTTTCGCTGTCTTCATCCGGGTCGCGCACGCCCTCGGTCTTTATGCAGAAAACGCATTCGCCTTCGGGCAGGTTCGGGCTGTCTATCATCCTGCCGATGCGCGTGTCGCCCTTCGACTTTCGAACGTACACGCGGTACGTCGAGAAATGTCCCATGATGTGGCCGCCTATGGGCGTTGTCGGGTCGCCGTACATTATGTCCGGCCTTGCCATGACCTGGTTCGTAACGTAAATTGCGATATTATGCACGTCCGCAAGCCTCTGCAAAATGTGCAGATGCCTGTTCAGCTTCTGCTGCCTCGATGCCAGTTCGCCCCTGCCCGTGAAATCCGAGCGGAACAATGCGGTGACGGAGTCCACAACGACCACCTTGACGTTCCTGCCCTTGACGAGCTCGGTCGCCTTTTCGGCCAGCAGCATCTGATGATCGGAATTGTAAGCGCGCGCGACGTAGATATTCTCCAGCACCTTCTTCGGGTCGAGCTTCATGCCCTCGGCCATCTGCTTTATGCGCTCGGGCCTGAACGTAGCTTCCGTGTCGATGTAAAGGCACGCACCGCCAAGCCCTCCCTTCTCGCGTGGCAGCTGCACGTTGACCGCCAGCTGGTGCGCCACCTGCGTCTTGCTCGAACCGAACGCCCCGTGGAACTCTGTGGTCGCTCCGGTCTCGACGCCTAAGCCCCCGAGCAGATTGTCAAGGTTCTTGCTTCCGGTCGTTATGTGGCCTATCTGCGCGCGCCTCTCGAGCACTTTCGTGGCTGTTTCAAAGCCCATGTCAAGCGCGTCGCGCGCAGCAGAAATTATTTTTGCGGCAGTCGCCTCTCCCAGTTCGGCCGCCTCCGAGAGCTCGTTCGGGCTCGCAGCAGCGACAGCCATCATGTCCGTATAGCCGGCTTCGCTGAGCTTCTCGGCAATGCGTTCACCGACACCGGGCAGATCAGCAACATTCTTTATCTTTTCCTTTTCAGCCATAACGACCAACTATGAATTGACCGCAAACTATTTATCCTTGAATTTTCCGTTCAGCAGCCGCGCTGTACAGCGTTTATCAGCGCTTCCGCCTCGGCCTTCAGCTCGACGGGCTTGACGGCATTTACTATGAATTCGATGCGGTTGAACATCTTGTTTTTCTTTACTCGGCCTACCATGACGTATTCCCTGCCCAGCACGTCTAGGCTCTCGAGCAGCCCGTCCTTGCGTTCGACGGCGGTTTCAATGGGCATTCCTATCAGGTTGAGCGCGGCATCCCTGAACCACACGGCCCTTATGTTAGCTGATCCGTCGTCTATCACGCCGGAAATCACCATGGACTGGCTCGGTTGGATCTCGCCGTGCTGTGCGCACTTGAAGACCATATATTGCCTCGGCCCTTCCTTCACGGTCTCCTTATGCACCCGCGCCCCGCACGTGGGGCAGACCTCGTAGAACATGTTGCTGTCGAAGAGCTGCACAACAGCAGCGCGCACTTCGAACAGACCGCCTTCTTTAAGCGCGGAAAGGTCTGCGCGGACTGGAGTTTCCTGCGCAGCGGCCCTGATAGTGTCGATAGCCGGCAGGTCGCTCTGCGCAAGCACGCGTATGCCGCCGCGCTTGCTCAGCCTTATCTCAGTTCCGCCCCTGCTGTCATCCTTCGTGTAAGCCCCGAAAATCTCAATAGCAAGCCCGGGCTGCATCTGCTTCAGATGCTCGATCTGCTGGTCCCACAGCGAAAGCCTCAAGCTTCCCGTGCCGTCGCCTATTATTACGTTTGCGACCGCCGACTGCTGCCCCTCGCGTTCGAACTGCCTCGGCTCGAAAATGCGCAGCACGCGAGCTGTGAGCGTTACGTTCTTCAGCCCCGGCAGGACGTTCTTTATCTCGAGCCTGCGCTTGGTCTTCTCGAACAGTTCAAGCCCGAGCTCTTTCGCGATTATGTAAGCAGCTCCTTCCCTGCTGACAAGATCGGACAGCTCCCTCTGTTTGTCTGCTATGCGTCGTTCCAGATCATCGTTGGACATGCCGGTTGTTGCGATTATGCGTTGCAAAACCATGTCAGCTTCCATAAAATCACTGCGCTTATACTGCACAACTAAAGATTTATGCTTTTCTGACCACCGTTGTGGTGAAATTCTGCACGGGAAACGCAGGTCATAAAACTTTTTAACAGCCGACGCGCTCTATTTGTATGGTCCGCGAGGCGATTATCCGGCTGGGACACAAGGAACCGCACAAGAAGCCGTCCAGGCTCAGGGACTTCATCCTCGGCTGGCAGGACGGGCTCGTAAATGTTCTCGGTGTAATTTTGGGAGTTGCGACGGCAACGAGCGATACCAGGATGGTTCTGATAGCTGCGATGGCCGCCACGTTCGCCGAGTCCATATCAATGATGGCCGTTGCGTATACATCGTTCAAGGCCGAAGCTGATTTTTACAAGTCCGAGCTAGCGAGGGAGAAGCGGGAGGTTGAAACCATACCGGATAAGGAGCGCGCAGAGATACGTTCAATATTCAAGCGCATGGGATTCGGCGGTGCCCTGCTCGCAAAGGCCGTGCGTACCGTAAGCTCCAACAAGAAGCGCTGGATCGACTTCATGATGGATCGCGAGCTCAAGCTCTCGCCCCAGAAGTTCAGCCCGATCAACATAGCCCTGATTGTCGGAGCCTCGGCGCTGATGGGCTCGCTCATACCGGCCGTTCCGTTCTTCCTGTTGCCTCTGCAATCGGCGATCATAGCCAGCCTTGTCGTGTCCGTGATTGTTCTCTTCTTCGTCGGCTTCTACAAGAGCGTTACGACAGTGGGCAACCCTATAAGGGGAGGCCTGGAGATGGCTGCCATAGGAATGCTGGCTGCGATAGCGGGCTATGCCATAGGCGCGATCTTCGGCGCCGTAATAGTCTAGTCCGAACCTCTAAGCCTAGCTTGGGTTTTTAAAGTTTTCTCCCGAATGTTTATCAGCAATCGAGGTGATTGTCGATGTCTGCTGCTGATGAGACGAAAAAGATAGTTAATTATGTTAAAGAAGTCCTTGAAGTTGTCAAGAAGCAGGGCGCAGACGTTGAGAGTGCGGAAAATTCTCTGAAAGGCGCGGACGCCTACATAGAACAGAAGAACTACGCACAGGCGACCGAGCTGTGCGAAGTGGCGTACGCCGATGCACGTGAGGCTGACAAGAAGTATGCCGAAAAGTTTCTTTCTGACGCAAAAGAAATGGCCGAAGATGTCGGACGCACCTGTGTTGAAGTAAAGCCTGCTCAGGACTATCTGGAGAAGGCCGAAGCATTTCTGAACTCCGGCGATTACATAAAATCCCGCATGCTTTCATTGCGCGCTAAACAGGAGGCCGAAATCAGCAGGGAGACTTACGATGAGACGTTTGAAGCCATGTCCGAGGCCGCCGCGCTAATAGGCGAAGCGAGAAAATTCAACGTCGACATCACAGCTCCGGTAGAGAAGCTCCTTGCGGCCAGGTCGGCCTTTGAAAAGTGCGAGTACGATAAGGCCAATAAATATGCCAAAGCATGTAGGGACGATGCAAATAAAGCGATGAACAGGTTCAAGTCGGCCAAAAAGATCATTATGGCTACGGAAAAGTTAGCGGTAGTTGAAAAATTAAAATACGATTCGACAGCTATGAAAAACAAGCTCGACGAAGCGACCACTGCCATAAAGGCCGGCGACTACGCTGTTGCGGAAGAGCTTGCAACGCTCGCAGATTCGGAGGCCGAGGGCGTCTTGTCAAACGGCCTATCGGTAACCGTAAAATATGTGGAAGAGCTTGTAAAGGAGGCGAAGGCCGGCAAGCTGTTCGATATGTCCGATGCCGAAGAATCAATTGCACGCGCAAAGGAAGCCTTGGAAAGCAGATTATACGAAGAGGCAAGGAATTATCTCGATAACGTCAGGAAGACACTCTTCAAGAGCGCCGAACATTTGGCTTCCAATAAGGACGAAAAAAAGAAAGGTAGTAGAATCGATTAAGAGATACTGCGCCTCACAATATCTTTCGCTTTGCCGCAGCTATGTCCTCAGTGCTGACAGTCTTGTGCCCGGCCCTTTTCGCGTTAGCCGCAGCTTCTGCTGCGATGTCGGCCGTTATTTCCTCGAGAAGGAGCGCGAATTCCTGGACGGCGTCGTCGCTGACGCGCATGGAAGTGCGTCTCAGTATGCGCTCGACGGGCGCCAATGGTACATCCATCTGCTCACAACCGTGTTAGATTGGCCTCGGCCCGCTTAAATTTCTTTGCGAAGGAGCTCTTGTGAGGGTTGAAAATATGTTAAATTAAATATTTGATGTAAAATATATTTAATGATAGATATTTAATCATAGATATGACGTAAAATATTCTGTAGAAGCTATAAGAAATGAGATATATGTTGCCAAATATGTTACATAAAGTATATCGCACACAGGTTAGAATAGGTTTATATAATAGTTTAGGCAATTTTAATTAGAAAAGTGAGAGTTATGAAGCAAAAAGAAGCGGTAAAAAACGTTTTTGACAACCTGTTCCTACATTCCAAGCCCGTCAAGATGCTCGTAGTGCTCGGTTCGGACAGTGTACGCTACGCGACGCAGGTCTCGAAGGCCGTTGATTGCACATATTCTCACACCGTGAAGGTCCTGGACATGTTCAAGCAGCTCGGCCTGTGCACCTTCGACAAGAAAGGAAGGGTCAAGATCATCAAACTGACCTCTGACGGCGAGGAGATCGCGCACGATTTCGACGGATTGCGCCGAAAGTTCGGCCGGATCAGCGCCAACATCAAGGAAATACCCGGCGAGAAGGAAGTCAAGGCAGGCAAGGGCAAGTAAAACAGTTCTCGGGGGCTACCCCAGCTGAAATGTTTTCTGTTCAGCGTCAGTGATGTACTGCTGTTTCCCATGGACTGTGAGAGTACGTGCTTAGGCCCGTAGTCAGTTCCCGTGCACTGAACGTCCTGTCAATAAACTCCCGTAATCCACTGAAAACTGACTATCGGGGTTGTGGAAAAGGGGGGCTACCCAAGAGGACGAAATTATGGTCAGAAATGCTCTGGACAGTTGATACTTACATATGACTACCTCCAAACACGTCTGCCGTGCCATCAGCATCATTTGGTCAGATATATGAATGACACACCTCTCTGTACACGGCCTTTTGCTCAGATTTATATGTATGGACAGTTAACGTTAATCTGATAATATGAAGGAAATAATGACCTGGCTGTACGGAAAGTCTGCCAGGAACGCGCACATACGGGCCATGGCTGAGAAGCTTATCGGCCTGCTCAAGCAGAAGGGCTCGATGGAGCACCAGGCGCTCTGCTCTGCGCTCGGCATAGGCATGGACAAGTACCAGAAGCCGAAGAGGACGTTCTATTTCGTCGTGAATCCGCTCAAGAAGGTCCACCTGATCAAGGAAAAGCGGGTGTATGCGGACGATAAAAGGAAGAAGTACCAGACCGTTTACTTCCTGGATCCCGGCGCGTTCAGCGGCTACATGACGCGCATGATCGAGGAGTTCTCTGATGACCTTAAGAGTGATTGAATGGGCCTAAGACATGCCACGTTGGATAAGCTTGAGCAGAGAGGCAGGCTGACCGACAGGCGGTTGCTCGAGCTGGTCGTTCCTAAGGGCTCGAAGATATGGAAGAACTACTGACGGCAATGCGCTAGTTTCTATATTGAGTTGGCCCTGCTCATTGAAGAACACAAGATAGAAGTCGTGGACAAGGAGAATCATCTGCTAAGGCCGAAACACTGAGTTTTCACTGAAAAATGGCAAAATCGCGTATAGCGTGATTTATATGTTGAGCAGGTGAGGTTATGACATATATTAGCAGATACATGTTATGAAATGAGTATAGCAGATAATAGCTGTTAGGCTATATCTATTACTAAATATATGCTGTAAAATAGATGGTGCAGAATACATGATTTTGGCGGGCCATGGGCCGGGCCCACCCGCCAAAAGTGAGAGTTCGTGAGAAAATGTGAAGGTGAAAAGAAATTTTCAATTGATATGGTAGTTTCCATTGAATATAAAAGCACGAGTATATAATTATTATTCTTATGGAGTCAAAAAATGCTTGTTTGTATATAGCATTACTAATTGCATTAGCGTCTATTTCAACCATGGCTGAATCTACAGATCAATGTCAAGTAGCCTGGCCGCAATTTGGAGTAGTAAGATGCGAAATAGATACAAATGCGCAGCCAACGTATCCATCTATAGCATACACATCACGACAGAGCGACTCCTTGGCGTCATATCAATGCTCTGGGCGTTGTGATATAGAAAATAAAGGAAGTATAGAAAATAATATGGCTTGCAGTTCTCTCGATGTTAAACACTGGAAAGTATATAGAAGTGGAACTGAAATAGCAGATTCGGGTGGATTTTTCGGAGGAGGTTATAGCAGCTTTCCTATACAATTTAATGACCAAGATAGCATCACAATACAATCGTGGTGTTCATTTCTAGGTGTGGCCAGCCCACTCCAATCTAATTCTTATGTAACTATTAGAGTGTGGCAGAAGTATTTGTACGAAACAACTCCTGATTGGGGTAGACATAAAATAGAATCTACTACAGGGTGTGCACCTCAGACATGGATAACAAATTATCTGAGCCAGGGCGTTTCATCTGGCTCTGTTCCGTCCTCATGGGTAGATTCCACCGGCTCTACAAAAGATACAATATCGACACATCCAAATGTTCAGTACAATCTGCAAAATTTGCCTACCGTGATGCCTATCGATACAGATTACTCTTATTTTTACAAGTGGATTATAGTCCCTGATATAAATTTAGTTTATGACAAAGAAGGCAAAACAGCCGGATATTGTGGTGGCACAACAGGAAACAGAAAATTATTTTCATATTCAGAAGTTACAACTATTGGAGGAAATTGTTATTTAATACCTTCTTCCGTACAAAGGAGTGTAGAATGTTGTGCCAACGAAGATTGTAAATGGAATCCCTCGAAACCAACGTGTGATACTAGTACATTCTCATGTAGCGACAAAAAGCCATGTAATTCTGATGTGGAATGTCAAGTCCCAGGTCAAACTTCCATCTGTTCAAACAAACAAGAAACCGTTTGGGACTGTGATGCAAATCAAAAATGGTATCCATATGCTGGGACTTGTATTCAGACCATTCTACCTGTGGCGTGTTGTTCGGACAATGAATGCGGAATCGATCAATATTGCAATAAGCAGCAAGGATGCTTAGACAAATATAATCTGGTAGATTGCCCTCAGGACAAATGGTGTTTGAGGGGAGGACGATATAAACCACAATCGTGTTCTTCTGAATTGAAGGCGTGTCCATCAGCAGATCCTATGATAGGCGATTGTAAAGATATTTGTGAGATGCCACAAAAAGGCATGAGCCCTGCTGAACTTGGTCGTATATTAAATGCAACGATTAATGAATTTGGTAATATTGATGTTGAAACATCAATTGCTGGAATTCCTGTAAAGGTTACAATTGGAAAGGAATACGAAAACGTTCAAAATGAGTCACCATTGGCTCTTGGTCCAGTAATGGGACTGGCAATAAAATATCTACCATATATAATTGGTTTATTGTGATGAAGCATGAGAAAAAATAAAATAACCCTTCAAATAGATAAAAAGGCATTTATTGTCGCAATCTTAAATTTTATTTTGGTAGGTCTAGGTTATATTTATTTGAGACGCTTTAAGAGAGCTCTAGTATTCTTTCTAATTTATTTAGTCTCTGTAATGTTTTTATCATATATTGCAACCTTTTTCTCGCCTTTAATTTGGATCGGACTAATAATAAATTTATATTTCGCGTGGGATGGCTATAAGTTAGCAATAAAAAATAAACGTCGATTAAAAGTCCGCCGATGAAATCGCATGTCACAAAATTGAAGCCCCGGCAAGTCGGCTGAATCAAAAACCCAATATTTCAGAAGAGGATAGTTATTAACCCATTAATGCAAGAGTGAGTATTAACGCTCCCATAATAAAGGATGCTATTCCAACTAGCACCTTGGAATACTTTAAAAATTTTGGGAAAAACATGTATAAACTATCAATGCCAAAAAACAATAAAGTTATTCCCAAAGCTACAAAAGTCAAATGTAAATTTGGGTCTAATGCCATAAAATATTTTATCTAACAGACACTTAAACCTTTTTATTCGCATGTTTTTATGCTTTAAAGGTTAGCACCCCAAACAGAATTAATGAAGCCCTGGGCGGGCTAACTCATAGCCCCTATATGCTCTGATAGTCAGTTTTGGATGGACCAGCTGTTCGAGAAATAAGCAGGCAAGTTCGCATCATATGCTATAACTTCAAGAACTTTGGGTGTTGATTTGAATATTAAATAAATGTTGTTAAAAGGAACATTATTATACCTATACCTAAACAAAAGAAAGTTGAATAATTTAATATTTTTTCATATTTCTTATCGCAAAACATCGAGATAGCATAAATAATTATAGAAATCATAACAGGTAAACTGGCCCAAAACAAATAATTCGCGGCCTGGGATATCACGGTCAATTGTCCTTGCATCGAAAGTTGCGTGGCTCTATATGTTCCAAATAATGATCTAATCACCAAAAATATAGTAAACAGTAAAAGAACTACTTCCAATTTTTTATTTGGCATATAGCAAAACCTTCATAGAAGTATCAAGTAACTGAGATTTATCGTTAAATAAATATGCGGTTGTGTTATATTCGCCTTCCACAATATCAGAACTGCAATAAATTTTAGTATAACCGATATCTACACAGTTTCTCTGACAAATAATGGTTCCATTGGGTATTCCGATGCTAACTTTAACAATATATGGACATTGTTGAGCCATCGACATTAATGGAAGTTCGGAAGTATAGGCATAATTTTCTATAGCAATTTTATCATCGTTTATTTTGACAATAACTGCAGGGTTTTTAAAAAATGTTACGCAAGAGACGAAAAGAAACGCCAAAAGAATAATAATTATTATTACAATACGCGTGTCAATTTTTTTCATAACACAACCTAATAGAGATTCGTTTTCCTTATAAACTTAAGATAAACTGTTAATATAAAACCGATAACAATGAATAATCCCCCAATTACGAGTTCCTTTCCTAAAAAAGCAATTATTAATCCAAGAAGAACCAAATATATTCCAAAATTTTTCCAATCTCTCATACTAAATTCAGCAAATGATTTCGGGGCGTTTGACATAATATATATTTCAACCGCTTGTTTAAATTTCTATATCTTACATCAAAAACTGTACTTATTATACAAATTTTCTGTATTTAATTTCTGTGCAATAACATCAAATATTTTTCCCATTTCTTCAATAAATCCAAACAAAGCAATTTTTTGATTATATGTGTATGAACTAAAGTCGTCGCATGGATTGTCTGGTAAAATATAGAAATTGTTTTCTAGTGTAGGAAAGTTATTCCCAGCTTCCCACATCATAAGTTTACTTATGTCTAAAAATGTTGCGTGCGTTATAGCATTTCTATATTCCTTCATTTTCTTTAAATTATAAATAGGGCTGTTAGAGACCCCCTGATTGTAGCACTGTATCAGAAATTTAACAAAATCATCTTGTGGTTGTAACTTTGATATATTTGTCCAATTGAAATATAAATCTTCATTCAAATCTTTGCCACAAATAAATTTAATGAGAATATCCAAAAACGATCCAAATTCAAACAAAAAAGCTTCTCCATAAGTCATAAGTTCATATATTGGTATTTTGTCGCCAGTTCTTTGTCTTGTACCCTGGGGGGTTCTTTCCCACGATTCATTTTCCGTATCCTTCAACTTATACCAAAGAATATTGATTATTGCAGATTTATTTGATAAAATGTTTTTGAATGTTTTTTCATCTATCATTTTGTCCACCGAAGATTAATTTCAATTTATCCTTTTTCACTCAACGCCGCAAACATGAGACACAACAAAACCAGACCACCTATTGCGGCTATTCGATCGGCTTCATCTTTCTTTAGCTTAAGTTGATGAACATAACTTATGACCATTCCAAATGCGCTAAGGGGATTGTTACTATCGAAAGTAATATATTCTCTGCCTTCGAGAACGCCTTCAACTTTTACACCTTTCTCTACAATAGGAATAACATGTTTCCCGGTTCCAAACGCAATTCCGACTTCGTTGTCTACCCATTTCGATCGTGTTCCTTCAGAACTTAAAATTGCTATAACACAATCTGATGCTTTTATGCTATCGACTATTTTCTGAGACAGTAGATTACCCGGCATTGGATTCTCTTCTGCTATGCGAACATTAATTCCACATAACTGAAGCTGCCCCTTTAGTGCATAGACCGTATATGCGTCTTTCGTACTATGACTAATGAATACTGAGAATGACATATTTTTCTCCTGATGTAACAAATGAAATTTAAACTTTTTAAAGTCGACGGCAATCGATGCCGTCCAAATATAAGGGCTAAAAGTGAGCCCTGGGCGAGAATCGAATCCGAAAAAATCCCTCAGAAATATAACTGTTGGTATGGTGCCTCCGACGAGATTTCAAAAGATATATCTTCATTTTGCGTGCAGCTTTTCGCCCCTCTGAGTGGTCAGAAAAACATTTATTTAAGTTTTAGTCGATAAGGTAGATTCATGGTAACCAACAGCCAACTCGCTGTCAAGAAAGATAAATCAAAAGAATTAAGCGAATCACCCTTTGAATTTCTTTACAAAATATTCAGAAATGTAGAAAGTGAAACAAGAGCTAAGACCGGAGACAGATATTTTGTTTGGTCAGAACACTACGACAATTGGATAGATATAATTCAACCACTTCTAAAGATAGCGCCCAGAAATTCATTGCTGATTATTAGGTTTGTGGAATTTAATAGAATAATGCTCTGGATACAAAATTGTGTATATTGTGGTCAATATTATTCTGCTTTAAGAGAGCTTAGATTTTTGTTGGAGTTTATATTAAAAGCACTCTATTTAGACCAGAAGTACCAAAATGAAAAGATCGAATCCAGAATACAAGAAGAAGAACAATTACAAGGTAGAAGACTGATAAGTAAACTTGACTTATCGGATGAACAAAAAAATAAACTAAAAAGTCTTTACGGACGATTAAGTGAATACACTCATCCTACAAAAAAAGAACTCGCGCAACTCTTAGCCGGTAAAGTGGATATTCATACGACCTTTGCTTTTAATGAGGCTATGTTTAATAAATGTGTAGAAAATACCAATGAAGTAGTTGACTCGATATTTTTTATAATTCTCGACCAGTTTCACGAGCCTATTAAAGGTATTAAAAATAACAATACACTAATAGCATCCTTTAAAAAATTAGGATATAAACTTACTTTAAGCCATATCGAATGCTTGTCTTAAGTTATCTCCAATCTTTATTTGTAAATAAAAGCATTCTATTTATGCATTTTTGGCTCTCCTCAGGTCCGGCAGAAAACTGGGAAGTCTCGATAAGAGAAGGCGGGATATGGGCTGTCGAAGATAAGCCTACTCTTCTTACACGCTGGCAGAAGATGCAAATAGGCGATTTTATAGTATTCTATGTTTCAGCACCCGTAAGCGGTATTGTTGGTTTCGGGACTATTACAGAAAAATTTAAAGATGAAAGAACACTCATCTGGCCGTGGGAAAAGAAATATAACAAGGTTCGATGGCCATACAGGTTCCGCTTCAATGTAACACATGTTTTACCAAAACAGGAATGGCAAGAAAATAAAATTCCTATAAGCGCATTGCGTATAAACCGTGGTTCTGGTCTAAATCACATTGTCACTAAAGATGCGATTATTGCACTACTACAAAGAATAGATGTGGAGTGGAAATTTGACGTAACTAGGCTAATTGCGCCCTCAGCAACAAAAGAGGTAAAACCAACACGAAAACCGAGTCTGCATGAGGAAATTAAAAATAAAATTTATGATATGGGCGTCTGGCAAGGATGGATAGCTGAAAAGGAGTATAGGCTAAACGGCGAAAGATTGGATGTTGCTTGGATTAAACGTGGCGTCGAGTCAGCAAAACCGAGAATAGTATTTGAAGTACACATAGAAGGAAATCCGAAGAGTGCTTTGGCAAACCTGAAAGATGCCAATGACAAATGGAATTCTGAACCCATTATTGTCACGAAAAAAGAATTGGTGCCTAAAATTAATGAATTGCTACGAGGCACATTTCATGAAATAATAGATAATCTAAAAATTCTTACGCTAGAAGATTTAGAAAAGATGTATAGCTCTAAAAAGGAGCTAAATGAACTCAAGAAGAAAAGTGGATTTGAGCTCATCTAAAATTAGTTTATTTTTCACCTTTCGGCATTGCCTTGAAGCATTCATCATGCCAATCACAGCCCTTGCACATCCACCCGATATCATCCTTCCTAGAAGCCCTAGCCTCAGCCTCCGGCAGCTCTTTCGCCTTCAAGAACTTGTGCAGCATCTTAAAGCGATCAATCGCCTTCATAGCAGCCTCCGCATCATACTTCACATGGAACGCCTTCGTGGCGAGCGTCGCCTTCTCTATGTACAACAGGTAGCCCTCCCGTACGCCTAACGCATGCATGTACAGCTGCAGCTGCATCAGGTGCGTGGGCTGCGGGCCCTTGACGTACTTCAAGTAAGCAGTGGACTTGACCTCGACCAGCGCCTCGGAACCGGACGACTTGACCAGCAGTAAATCGTCGATGCGCCCAGAGATCACGAAGTCTTTCATCTCCAGCTTGAACGGCAGCTCGGAGTCGAGCAGCTCCACCTCGGGGTTCTTCTCCGAGCGGAGCACCTCGGCGACGAAGTCGTGCAAAATGTTCCCGACCTCGAATATCTTGGTGAGGTCCATCTTGACCGGCTTCGGGTCGACGTAAGAATAGTAAACCTTCCTCATACAGCCGCCGATCTCCGAAGGATAGTAGCGCCCGACGCCCTTCGGATGCGGCTCCTGCTCCAGGTGCTTGGCTATCATGTTGTCGAAGTCGAGCATGGATAGAGATGGGCTGTACTAAATGATAAAGATTTTACCACCCATGGTGGTCAAGAAGTATTAAGCCATCAGAGCGACATCACTATAACGGTTCTATATACTTATATATTTATATATAAGTAAGACCAAATAAACCATATGGCGAAAAGCATGAGACAAATGGTGCTGCACAGCCCTACACTGGACAGCATCCTCGCGGTTGAAAAAACGGCAAAAAAATACAGCGGGATGTACGGAAAATATCAGCTCTGGAACAGGCTGCCCAAGAAAATGATGTACCAGACATACCAGATCGTCCTTGACTACTTGTCGGAATCCAACAAGATAATCATAGAGAACGACAGGGTTATCTGGATATGGGACCCCGAGGGCATCAGGAATCTCATGAAGAAGGGCCTGCTGGTCAGATGAAAAGAGAAATGATGGTAGCCTTCGCGACAAAGGAGGTCCGGAACGGGTTCGAGGAACTGAAGGGAGGCAAGTTCGAAGACAGGCAATTATACGGATTTCTGCAAAGGGCGATGGGGGACCTGAAGAAAAATCCGTTCATCGGTATAAACGTGCCGAAAAACCTGATACCGAAGGAATACGCGAGGAAATTCGGCGTCGACAACATCCGCAAATACAACCTTCCCAACGCATGGCGTCTGATCTACACCCTGAAGGGCAATGAAATAATGATTGTTTCCGTGATTCTCGAGTGGATGGACCACAAGAACTATGAAAAGCGGTTCAAGTACTAGTCTTGAACTTCTTCAGGGAGGCCCGCTCGCCGATGAACTGCTCGCCGCAGTTCTGGCACTCGACGCATGTCCTCTTCGGGACAACGATCGTGCCGGGATTGCTTTTCGAGAACAAAATGTCCCGCTCAACCATCTTCAGTTTCGTCGAGCCGCAGTCCACGCAGACCGGCGGCAGTGGGAGGTGTTGTTTTGACATTTTAATCCTCTTTTAATAATTTTACCTGCGCCGGGCAGGAACGGCAACAGGAAGCCGCGTCTTCGCCGCCATCTTCAGGTTCTCTTCCCTTTCCTCCTCGGCCGCTATCCATGATATCTTGCTGACGAACTCGCTGAACGCTTTGACGAACGGGTTCGCCTTGTTCAGCCTGCACATGTCGGCCCTGCCGATCCGCCTGGTCCTGACCAGAAAGCCCTCCTTTATCAGGTCGTTCCAGACCTTCTCTATCGTCACTCTGGATATTCCGACGATCTCCGCCACCTGGCTTTTCGAATAGTCGAAGCAGTCGAACAGCAGGAAGTGATCCATGACCAGGATTCTTGGGCTCGCGCCGAGCTTCGTCACAAAGACGGTTTGCGGATTTTCTACTTCCATAAAATCACATGGGTTGCTGTTATATAAATAATTATGCATTTATAGTATAATTATTGAACATCAGTAATTTCCTTGATTTCTTTCATCCTTTCGGAGTTCGCGTACCACTGCATGCCGTGCGATGTGGGAAATTTTACAAGAAAGCCCTTTGCTTTGAGCTCTTCCGCGATTGACATGACGCGATGCCTGAGATGTGACGGAAAACCTTTCGGAACAGTATCTTCTCGGATGTGATAACGGCCCCAGATGTTATTATCGACGAACTTCTTCAGCAACTTCCTTGCAATCTCGGCATCGTCCATGCCCTAAAGGAGTTTGGTCGTCACGGCAAATAATTTCCTGACCACCGGCAGTGGTGAAAACCGGAGATTGCTCGCAGTGCTACGACAGCGCTGCTACAATAACGGCGCAGAAGGGATTTACTCAGGCATCTTGTAGTATGCGACCACTACGCTCTTTTCGTTCCTCGAATATTCGGTTTCGTGGGGAACTACGCCATAACAGTTCGCCCCAAATGGCGCATATTTAATGGCGTCCTCCTCGTGCAGGGCTCTCTGACCGAGAGAAACGGAGCCGATCGGTGGTCTTTCTTCTGTCGCTAATTTTCTCATTGACATGCTACAAACCCGTTTTTCAAGTATTTATACTTAACTGTTTTAACTCGCCAAGTAGAGTTAAAATTATCGTATTTTTAGCGGTATGAGAAGGGATAAAGGTTTACCACCGGAAGTGGTCAAGAAGGAATAAATGCCGGCAAGAGCAGACGTATGCACAATCGGGCCTAGGAACTAATGCATATATTTATATATGCATATAAACATATATAGAATATGCAACAGCTGACCAATGAAAAGGAAGCAAGAATACACCTGCACGTCAGCAGGATAATCCATTCGCCGACGCTGAGCACCGTCCTGATGGTCGAAGACACGCTGAGAGAGCAGGACGGGCCGATATCCATGGAAGGCCTGAAGAGGGCCCTGCCAAAGAAGGTAATGGACCAGACGCTAAGGATGATACTGGCTTACCTGGAAAACAAGGGCTCGATACTGATAGGAACCAAAGGAATAAGCTGGATAGCAAACGATGACCCGAGGTTCCTTCGTATGATTGAACGGGCCAAGCTGATAGAAGTATGAGATCGGTGTCTGTAAACTTCATGGACGATGCTGCGATTGAATGGGAAACCCTGAACAAGGCCGTTACAGAAGAGATTGCCAAAGGAATAGAGAATTCTGAAAATCAGCAGCTTTTGAGATCGATAAAACAAAAGATAGAACTCATAAAAACGAATCCGCTGTGTGGCGATTCCGTCCCTAAGAAAATCATACCTAAAAAATTCCCGGTCGACAATCTATGGATAATGGATCTTGTAGGATATTGGAGAATGGTCTATACATTAAGAGGGTCTACCATCGAGGTCATTTGTTTTATTCTTGAGATAATCGATCACAGGAACTATGACAGGCTTTTCGACTACAGGAAGAAGTAATTATATCAAACAACGTTCAACATCCACACGGAATAGTTCAGGGCAGCAGCTATCGTCACCCAGCAGATGTATGGCACCAGCAGGTACGCTGCCCGCTTGTCTACCTTGTAGAACACGATTATGTTCCCGAGTATCGCCAGCCAGAGGAAGATTATCTCGTAGAAAGCCCAGTCAGGCCTCTGTATGCCGAAGAACAGGAACGACCAGAGCACGTTCAGCCCGAGCTGCAGGGGAAAGAACGGCAGCTCCTTCATCTTGGGCTTCTCCTTCCAGACCAGGTAGAGCGAAATGCCCATCAGGAAGAACAGCGTCACCCACACCGGACCGAAGAGCCAGCCCGGCGGCGTCCACGCAGGCTTCGCGAGCGTCGCATACCACGTGCCGATCGCAGGCATGGTCGCGAACGAGCCGACGATGCCGGCGGCCTCGCAGATAACGATAGAAACAACCAGCTTGAACCAGTCGATCTTCATGCTGAAAGATTCGCTTGGCCCGCTTATATTTTTGCGTACAAGCTCAGAAAAAAGTTAAGACAGTTTTTTACCTTCAATATAGTCTGCAAAGATGCCGAGCACCTTTGCCTGGGACTTAGGCCAGTTCTCCTTGACGGCCTCGCGTATCTTATCAGGCGTCGCTTCGATCGACGACAGGTACTCGTGCTCCCATGCGTCAACTGCGCCGTCCGGGTTGCTTTTATCGCGCCTCTTTTTCAGTTCCAGCTCCAGCTTCATCCAGCTGAGCTCAGTTCGGGCTATGAAAACGGCCATCGGGTTGTTGCTCATCGGTTTGTCGAATATCATGAACGGGGGTATGTTGTTCGCCATCAGCATCTTCCACTTCTTCGATTCCTTGTCATCCGATCCACCGGCGTACTCTTTCCAGCTAACCGGTTTTTTATTATAGCCCAGGAAGTGGAAGTCGTCTTCCGTAAGCCCCAGTTCATCCTTTATCTCATGCCGGGCCATATCGGACATCGTGCCGCGGTCGCCCATTCCGGCGACCAGCGTGTGCTCGCCAGCTGCGCCGAACTGCTTTCCTTTGCCCTTCACCCCGTAAACGAGCCTGTCGTCGCTTGTCAGAACGATCGCATATACGCCTACGGTGTGATCGACAAGGCTGTAGTAATCGCCCTTGTCCCTGCTCTCTATTAGCTGTTTTGATATTTTGTTGTGCTCCGGTCGTGCAAGGGTGGCGAGCTTCCACGTTGTCACGCCCCTCACGTCCAAAACAATCCCGTCCTGGTTAGTAAAGTAAGGGATCATTACTCTGTCTATGACGTTCGGTCCCCAATCGCCCTTTAACGCCCCATTGCGTTCGGCCAGACGTGCGTACTGAGTTAAATCCCTATGTCTGTCGTTGGGATGCGGTATGCGTATATCGTTCAGATACTCTTCCAGTTCAGGCGTGATCGCATATCCGTCATACAGGTTGGAATAAAACGCGCCCGCATCTATTGTTATGACCTTGCGCGGCCAGAATACGGTCTTTGCTTCCTCAGTGGCCGGTATGTACAGCGCTTCAAGCGACATAATAAGACTTGGAAAGAAAAGTTTTTAAACCCGTCAAAAACCTCACTTTTTTATAATAGCGGACGCATATACTGGCCATGAAAACCAAGTACATCGCGCTGGCGATAATAGTAATAGCCGCTGTCGCAGTGGCAATCTTCTACTTCACCGTGATCTCGCCGATATTTGTCTCAAAGCCGAGCATACAAAGGCCTGAGCTTGGCGCAAACATAGAGACGGCGAACGTGAACTGGCTCAGCAACGAGCTCGGCGCATACATGCTGCACCCGGACCTTTCGGGAAACCCACCGATGTTTCAGATCAAGCTTTCGGACACGAACGACGTCTTTACGGTAAGGGTGGTCAACAACGTGCCGTCAACCGAGACCGGCCAGACAGCGGAGCCGGACATAAAGATGACCATGAGCTCGGGCACCTTCCGTGAGCTATACGAAGCAACGGACTTCACAGCAAAGGTCAACGAGCTCTACAACGCCGGCTCCATAACCGTCGAGCTGCTAAAGGACACCACCACCCTCGCCTTCAAGGGCTACAAGGGCGTCTACGACATGCTGGGGCGTTAAGTCCAGCAATCTTTAATTTCTACGCCGCCAACAATCAGCCATGACAATAACCTGGGACGACTTCGAAAAAGTCGGCATCCGCGTCGGAACAATCGTGCGCATAGAGGACTTTGCCAAGGCGAAGGTGCCGGCCTACAAGCTCTGGATAGACCTGGGGCCGCTGGGCGTAAAGCAGTCCAGCGCCCAGATAACGAAGCTCTACAAGAAGAGCGAGCTGCTCGGAAAGCAAGTGGTTTGTGTAACCAACTTCCCGCCGAAGCAGATCGGCGACTTCATGTCCGAGGTGCTCACGACAGGCTTCGTTCTCGACAACGGCGAGGTCGTGCTGGCCGTGCCCGAACGCAAGATACAGAACGGCGCGAAGCTCGCTTGAAACGCTTAAATCCTTTGCTTTCTAAAATCTTGTCATGTTACTGGTATTGAAGAAATGCCCGCTCAAGGCAGAGCTCGTGAACGGCACGAATTTCAGCCAATGGGTAATAAACGAGGACATAAGGAAAAAAACATATGCCCTGGGAGCGGGCTCGGACCTACCGGACGGCCATCTTGTCGAATATGTGCTGACCGGAGATCTGCCATCGAACGTTGTTACCAAATACTACCACTGCAATTGCACGGCCATGTATAGAGTAAAGAACCCCGCGACGGGCGGAAAAGATTCGGTCAGGATATGTTTTAACGAGGGAACGAGAAAAAAAGCAAAGGGCGTAAAGACCTGCATCGGACACTTCAGGTGCAGCGACGAGAAAATCGAAAACGAGATACTCAAATATTTCGGCAAGATACTGGACAAGAAGAATCCAGTTTATGAAAATAGGAAAATATAGTTCCTGAATCTATTCCCACTCGATTGTTCCGGGCGGCTTGTTAGTGATGTCATACAGCAGACCGGAGTAGCCCAATCCGAACACCACCCCTTCTGCCATGCGGTCTACAATCGCCTTAGGTATTCTTGAGAAACTGGCGGTCATAGCGTCCTTGCTGTTCACTGGCCTTAAGACAATCGTATCTGCCTTCTTGTTGTTAAGTCCGATCGGCAGGGATATGGTCGGGCATTGCCATATTTTGTCCATCCAATCGTTTCTCTCAAGCTCGCCCATCACTATCGCATCGGCTTCCCTGAGTTTGTCGAGCCTCTCGCGGGTGACGTACGCGGCATGAAGCGACACATCGCTGACCTCATGCGGCTCCCAAGCATAGACGACGCGGTTGACATTGCCGCGCAGCTCGTTTGTTATGTTCGTCGCGGCGGCATCCAGTAGGTCCCACCCGTCCACGTCGCCCTGTAGCAGAGCAGGATGCGCATACGAGCGCTCGTCGCCCTGGACGCCAACCGATTTTATCGGCAGTACGCTCGCCTTAAGATTATATTTTTTTGCTATCATGTCGGCCTTCCTGCTCAACCCGTTCGTATCTTCGGCCTTCCCGTCCGAGCACAGCATCCGTATCGCGAGCCCCGGCCCGGGGAACGGATGCCGTTTCGCAAATATCGCGCCCAGATTTTTATATTCGGGATATTTGTCCGCAAGCGTACGCGCCAGTTCGCGCAGCTCGTCCTTGAAGAGATAGAGGTTCGGCTCGATGACGCGACCCATGGTCATCAGCCTGAGTATCTCTTCCACTCTGTTATGGTGCGTCTTTATCTTCGCCGCGTGCTTCGTGCCCTTGCTTTCGATGTGATCAGGATAGATTGTGCCCTGTCCGAGCAGCCACTCGCAACCATCCGCCTTGCTCTTCCAGTAGTTCTCCGCGGCATTTGCAAAGTGCGAACCTATTATCCATCTCTTCTTTTCTGGTTCGATGACACCGGTCAGCTGTTCCTCGAGCAGTTCGGACGTGTCAAGAACGGTGAGGTCAAGCCCGATATCACCGACTATTTTCTTTACATACTCCGTCTCGCCCTTGCGCATGATGCCCGGGTCCATGTACACGAACTCGGCCTGTCCCGGTTCGAGCGCGAGCTTCAGCATGACGGCCGCGACGGTCGAATCTCCGCCGCCGCTCGTCAGATGACATACCTTGCGACCATCGACCTGCCGAGGGATGTTTTCAAGCGAATCGGCAATGTACTTTTCCATGGTCCAGTCATGGGCGGTCGCGCCGCAAATTTTGAGAAAATTATCGAGCATGCGCATGCCGTTAGGCGTGTCGTCGACCTCCGGGTGGAACTGTGTCCCGATTATCTTCTTTGCAGGGTTCCATGCAACGGCATACTCGCAATCGTCTGTCGAGGCGACGGCCTCGTAGCCGTCAGGCAGTTTTGTGACCGTGTCGCCGTGGGACATCCAGGCCTGCTCACGAGGCCCTAAATTTTCCAGCACGCCCACGTTCTTATGAATGTTCAGCTGGGCCTTGCCGTACTCTCCGCGTTCCTTGCGTTCCACCTTGCCGCCGAGTACGTGCGCGATGTATTGAAAGCCGTAACAGATGCCCCATATCGGTTTGTCAATCTCGAACAGCTCATGAATGCATCGCGGCGCATCGGGCTGATAGACGCTGTTCGGCCCGCCCGAGAGGACTATCCCGCTTGCATTGACAAGTTCGGCCGGCCACGTTTCCGGTTCGAATATCTCCGAGAACGTATTGAGCTGTCTGAAACGCCTGGCGATCGTCTGCGTGTACTGGCTGCCGAAATCAAGCACAGCGATGCCAGGCTTCTGCATCAGAACACGACCGTGTTGTCGTCGATGAAGGCCGAGTCTATTACGACTTTCCCTTTCTTGGCTTTCTCGACGCCACCTATGACCACCGGGTCGTGCCTCTTTAGACATTCCATGGCAGCGTCGACCGCTTTGATATCTACAGCGACCATGAAGCCCGTGCCGCAGTTGAACTTCCTGTACATGTCGGTATCCTCCAGCGGCTCGTTGATGACATGGCTGCGTTTCTTTATCTCATGGAATATGGGATGTGGTTCCTGCTTGCGACCGTCGCAGTAAAAAACGTATTTGCCCGTGTGGTCGAGCTCCTTAAGCTTCGACCAGCCACCGCCGGTTATGTGCACAAGGCCGTGCACTTTGTCATCGAGCTTAGCTAGCATCTCTCGCAGCTCCTTGTAGTAAATCCTGGTAGGCTTCGTAAGCTCCTCACCGACGGTCTGACCTCTAAAAGACCAAGGCAGATCGACACCGAGCGCCTTATCAAGTTCATTGTCGCTGTTTTCGAATGAAACCCCAAGCGCATTAGCCGCCACGATTATCGGATCAATATCCATGTTCGGCTGCGCCCGTGCCTTTAACATTGTTTCATTCAGCCGTACGGGAAGGCCGTAAGTATCACGCGCAAATGTCAGCCCGTTGCTGTGGATGCCGCTGCTGCGCAGGCTTATGATTGCGTCGCCGTCCTTTACCTGCGATATGCGCGGCGGGCACGCGGAATAGCCCGACATCGTCACACCCATCTCGAAGCCCCGCATCGTGTCGCATGTGGCCGTCTCTCCACCGGTTATCACGATCTCGTATCGTTTGCAATAATGTTTCAGGCCCTCAACAAGGCCGCGCTTCGCTTTGTCGTCATCCTCGCCGATGACGATGTGGCTCTGCAGCTTGTATGGGGTCATGCCGTGCTCTATCTGGTCGTCGATGACCATTGCTATGGCATCCTGTGCGGCCCCGTACAATATTTCATCTTCGCTCTTCCACCTGCGCCAGTGCAGCAGCGCCTTGGTGCCTATGCCGTCCGTCATGTCCATGTGATATTTCTTTGGCTTCTCCGTGTATGCAGGGCGCTTGCCAGCCCAGAAAATATTCATGCGATGCTTGGGCGCGTTCACCCACGTCTCTTCAATCAGCTTGCGTATCTCATCGCCGAAAGGCTTGGTGGGATTATAACCCTTAGTCAAATATCTTCACCTCGTTGTTTCTGACTCCTATGCGGCCGGTCGAAACGAGCATCATGGCCTTCAGGAACGCCGGGATGTCGCATTCGTTCTTCATGCGCTCCTGATGCTGCGCCGAAAACTCTCGCAATAATTTGTCATCGCTACGTATTTCATCCGTCAGTCCTTGGACAGGCAACGGATCGGACTGCACGACTATCGGTCCCTGGTCAGCCAGCTCGTTGACTATGTGGATGGTGGAGCGTGTGGATTTCTCGCCCGCCTTGATGGCGTCATACACGGCGTTGTCGCCCGTGTATTTTCTTCGCCCGTCATCATTCAGCACGGTCAGGTCGGCAGGATGCACGTTGAATATGCGATTGGGCCATCGTTCGAGCAGCGGCTTGGTCACGAGACGCATGTAGCCCGAGAGCATCACCACGTCCGGCTGGAACCCGTATTTTTCAGCAAGCTCATCAACGCTCTCGACGGTCCATGCATCGAACTCAGCCCGGACATCCATGTCCTTCAAAGGCCTGCCGCGCTTTTTGTAGAACTTTCTGATGTCATGTGTAATCAGCGGAATGTTGTTATCGAGCGCATAATGCGCCGCTTTGCAGCTCGGTGTGTCCGTGAATGCGGCAACGACATTATAGCAGTTCGGCGTGTCCGTGAATGCCCTAATGGCACCATAATTTTCAGTCTCTTTTCCATAAGAAAAAACTTTCATCGAGTTCTCATGCACCGCTTTGAACGACGAGCCGCCGCCCGAGAAGAAAGCGACAATGCCCAGTTGACCTTCCGTCGGTACAAACACTCTATCGTCCGCCATGTTCACACCAGCTTCTCCATCGCGTACTTGTGAGCGTTCTTGAATATGATCACACCATCGCCCTCGACCTTCGGTCCGTACTTGCTGGCCCATTGCCAGTCCGTGAACGGGTCGATGGCACACTCCGGGTGCGGCATGAGCGCGAACCACGTGCCCTTCTTGTTGCATACGCCGGCGATGCGATCAACAGAGCCGGTCGGATTGTACAATTTTTCATCCGCCTCGTCCAGCCTGTAGCCGAGCGGATGAACATATTTGAAAACGATCTGGTCGTCATCATAGAGCCTTTTCAGCACCTCGTCGCTCTTCGGGATGAAGCGGCCCTCGCCGTTCCGCATGGGGAAGCACACGATGTGCTTGAGACCCTGCGTGAACACGCACTTGCCCTTGTTGACGTTCTCCAGGTACACGGGCTGGTTCCTGAAGTTGCCGCACTTGTTCTTGTACAGCGTCACGTCCTGCTCGGCGATCGCGGCGTCCGAGCTGCTGATGAATCCGCCCTGCACGCCGTCCTGCGCGCCGTTGCAGATCATGATCATCAGTCCGTTCCTGTCATGGAACTCCTCGAACTGGTCGGCGACGAGCTTCATGCGGACCGCCTTTATCGCCCCTGCCCTGATGTAATCGCCGTGGCCGAAGCCGCCGGCGTCAATCAGAAAATGATAATCGTTCAGTTTCTTCCTCTTCTCGAGCAGCTCCTTGATGAAGACGTCGTAGACCTCGAACCCTACCTTCTCAGCTGCAGCCCTGCTCTCGCGGTGGCAGTTTGTTCCCGGGTCGCGCAGTATCGCACACTTCGGTTTCATACATAACCCCTCAGAGGTTTTTTCCACGTCTCGTTGAGCGTTTCGACCTTCAACGACACGAGCGGTGAACGGACGATGTCGTATATATCGAGGATACCGTCATTTAAGACGCGACCGATTTTTGCATATTTACAGCCCTGCATTCCCTTTTCGAACTGTTTCGCTTTGTTCTCAGGAACTTCGACCAGCAGGCGTCCCAACGATTCCGAGAACAGCGCCTCGTAATCATGCATGACTCCTTTCATCGGCAGGTGCTTAAGGTTCATGTAGATGCCCAGATTACCGCCGATGGCCATCTGAGCTGCGGCTGCAGCGATGCCGCCCTCGGTCACGCTGTGGCATGCGCGAACTATTTTCTCGTGTGGCCTTACGCCCTTCCTGATGAGCTTGCTCAGTTGAGTGTATGTCCTCTTCGCCCCGGCAAAATCTATGATTGGAACATTGTTGCCTACGTATCCAAGGTTCTCGAAGAATATCGAGCCGCCCAGCTCCGGCTTCGTCCCGCCGACGACGTAGATGAAGTCGCCGGCGTTCTTCGCATAGCTCGAGACGCATGTGCGCACATCAGGCGTTGCGCTCTGCGAACCGACGAGCAGCGTCGGAGGTATGTAATGTTTCTTCCCCGTTTTGCTGTCCTTGTGCGAATTGTTCGCGCTGTCCTTGCCGGCGAATATGATTACGTCGGTCTCGATTTCGCAGTTCCCGAACGTCTCAGCGCCTTTGGCAAATCGACCGACCTCCTCATCGTCCCCTTTCAGGTTTGCCATGCACCAGTTGCCGTGAACAGCCATTCGGTCCATGTTTCCGCCGTGCGCCACATTATTGCGTATCGCCTGGTCGAACACGCCGCGGACCATCTTTTCCATATCTTTCTGTCCCCAGCGCGGGTTCAGGCCGTAAGAGATTACATCGCCACAATAATTGTCATCATAAAAGAACCTTTGCACCGCCGCGTTGTTCGGGCAGAGATGCTCGAGGTCAGCGCCCATCAGCGGCTGAATTATTGTCCTGCCCTGCACCTGATGATCGAACCTGCGTATAACTTCCTCCTTGCTCGCGACATTGTAGTTGGACAATACGCCGAGCAACGCAGACTCTATATTCACGATGCCAACGTCCGGTTCAGGAAGTTGAGGGACCCTGTAGATGCCTGTTCGTCTGACCTTGGGTTTCCCTTCATGTAGGAAATTCATGTCAAGGTCCACGACAGGCTTCTCGTCACCTTCATGCTCGTACACACGGGCCTTGCCGTCTCCGGTAAGATGTCCTATCGCGGTCGCCTCAACGCCGTACTGCTCGAAAATTTTCATGACATTGTCCAGGTTCTTAGGTCTGACTGTTATTATCTGTTTTTCCTGAGACTCGGAAAGTATTTTTTCATGGAGGGTCAGGTCCTCTTCCTTGACCTTTATCCTGTCAGCATAAACCGTCGCCCCGCCGTTCTTGACGCGTGCTGCGCTTTCCCATACGGCCGATGAGTAGCCACCGCCGCCACAGTCCTGTATGTATGTTATCAGACCGCTGTCGAACATCTGTTCTTCCAGTATGGCTCCCCAGTGCTGCTCCTCTATCGGGTTTCCTATTTGGACAGCCGTTCCTTCCTTTTTCATCGTTTGTGTAGTATGGGACTTCGAAGAACTGGATGCGCCTCCAAGGCCGTCCCGTCCGGTCTTTCCGCCAACCGATATTATAATGTCGCCCGCCTTCGGATTGTATTTGTAATTCGAGAGGTTCACCGTACCGAATGAGCCGACGAACACCAGGGGATTGGTCGTATAACCTTTGTTGAAGTGCAGGCCGGTAATCGTGGTGGGTATGCCCATGTCATTGCCATAGTCCTGGTTGCCAGCGACTATCTCTTCTATGTAGACCTTCGGGTCCTTGACACCTTCTGGTATGTCCTCTTTCGGGGTGTCGGGTTCGGGCAGGCATATCACGAACGCCGCAGCTTTTGGAGAACCGAAGACCGAATAAATATCGCGGATGACGCCGCCCGTACCTGTGTGTGCGCCACCGAACGGCGAAACCTTGGAAGGGAAGTTGTGGGTCTCTATCTTTCCGGCCGTACCGATTCTTTTTCCGTTGTGTTTACAGGCATAGATTATTCCTGCATCGTCCGAACAAGCAGCAACGACGTAAGGTTTTTTTACCTTCTCGATTGCTCCGAGGATCGTATTCTTGAGCAGGTTGTCGAATTTTTTTGTTTCCGGTTCGCCTTTCGAATAATCGATGAGCGTGATCTCTCCTCTGGCAGTTCCGTGGGCCGAGTGTTCGCACCAGTTCTGATCGATCATGTACAGCTCGACGTCGGTCGGCGGTCTACCCAGTTTCTTGAAATAGTTCTGGACAGTTACGACCTCGTTCTCATTGAGGAACGCCGTGTTCATCTCGTCCTTGAATTCCATGAGCTCCTTCGGAGTCATGCCCAGGAAGTTGTCCAGAACTTCATAGGTCTTGCCTTCAGACATCGTTACCCCTCACTGGTCTGTAAGTGAAGTCCTGCACTTTTCCGTCAGCTAGCTTCTCCCTGCATATCGTATCTATCTGAGTCATGTCGAGCTCGCCCTCGATCAGAAACTCCTCCATGTGTCTCACGGACTTCGCATGTATGCCCAGGTCTGTCATCGCTTTCTTTGTAGTGTCTCCCCACGCGTCCAGCACGAGCGGTTGGGTCTTGTACCCGACCCACACGAGCCACGGACCCTTGCTATCTACGGGCAGGGACGGCTGGCTGTAGACTTCCTTGTTTTCAGCCTCAAATATTTCGTAGTATTCCACGACCTTGTCTGCCAGGAGCTTTTCCGCAGCCATCTTTGCTTGCTCCTTGAACGGCAGCCCATCTATGACATACAAGTGTCGGGAAGAAATGTTCTTGACCGGTATGCCGAGGTTCTTTTCGATGTAGTTCTTCCTGGCCGCGCCCTTCACGTCCTCGTATTCTGGCTTTATTCCGACACGCACGACAACAGACATGCCAAAACTACTGAAAGAAAAGGATTTATACCCAATGTTCATTGCATGCAACAATACGTCCTTACTTTCTCCGTGACGGTGAAGATATGTATTTATAAGCTTCTGGGTTTTACATGGTTCAGGAGGAAATGAATATGGCATTTGGAGAAAGAAGCTTCGGTGGAGGCTTCAATCGCGGACCACGCGAAATGCATAAGGCTGTCTGCACTGAGTGCAAGAAGGAATGCGAAGTTCCTTTCAAGCCTACTGAGGGCAAGCCAATCTTTTGCAGAGAGTGTTTCGCAAAGAAGAGAAGTTTCCAGTAAATTCTGAAAAGATTTTACTAATTTCTCTTTAGCGTTAGCTATATCGAACACGATGGGCCTCTAAGTAGAACGGAAAGGATTTATGACCAGTTCAGCATATTCTCGGGTTTATAACTTTTTCGGTAGAATTATTCTTATGGGCAATGACAAACCGCAGGAAACGTATGAAATCTCACAAAAAAAGCTGGTTGAGCTATTGGCAGGGTCGAACGATCCATTTTTGTTAAATCAAATGCGATCTTACAAAGAAGATGAATCTAAGAGAAAGAGACTTAACGAATTGAAAAGCACCTCGAAAAGCTTCAGAGACAGTGAGTGGGAAGATGAAGTGAGACACATAGAAAACTCGTTAGAAACTGCTGCCGACTGCAGAGAGATGGATATCTTGGCTCTGGCATATGAGACAAGGGAAGGATTATCTCGATCGGAAGCAAGACGAAAGGCCGCAAGAGTATATTATGATGAAATAAAATCAAAACCAACATCTTCTTCAAGCGGCTGCTTCATCGCAACAGCAGCTTACGGCTCCCCTTTGGCACCAGAGCTTGATGTTTTCAGGTACTGGCGTGACAGCAGTCTCATGACGAACTCTCCTGGCAGAACGTTCTGTTCACTATACTACACGATAAGCCCGCCAATCGCGAAAATCATAGAAAAATCTGAAAAGAGTAAGGCAATAGTCCGAGCGCTATTGAATCCATTCCTAAAGATACTAAAAGGCGAGTAATCAGCCGATGTACCTGCTTTCTTCGGGCTGCTTGTCCGTAGCGAAAGGCAGGATGACCGGCGGAGGCAGGTTCAGCTTCTCGCTGAGCAGCAGTCCCTCGGTCAAACATCGCCTCAGAATGGTGTTGACGATCAGGATGTTGATGTTGTTGGGCAGCTTCTTGTTCTTCTTCCAGCCGTCCAGTATCTCCTTGTGGTTGTTCTCGATGATCAGCACCTCGCCCGTGAAAGCCAACTCAGCGAACACCTTCTTCGGCTTCTCGCTCTCATAGCTGGTCTTGAACTCGAAATCTACAGAAATTCCCTTCCTGTTCAAGAGCGGCATGTCTGACTCGTGAACATCCTTTATGTTCGTGTTGTTGTTTACCTTAACTGGGCCGCTTATGTCGGCGTTCTTGCTTGCGTTGATGCTCTTAATTCCTAGTCCCACAACAGGCACAGCCATAACCTCCCTTGAATTTCATTATCAGGCCCTTTATCACAGCTAGCACGCCGACTATGATTATTATCATGTCCAGCGTGAGCCCGTAGTATATCAGCAGCCCGATCAATATCAGGAAGAGTCCCAGAATGGCCCCGTGCCCGCGATATCCGCAGTGGCATCCGCAATTGCATGTCGTTGCTTTTTTTGGCATGCCCCTGATTGTTCTCCAAGGCTTAAAAAGCTTAACTTTTTCAGCTTTGCTCGCAACTAATTATCATGCCACTGCTGACAGGAAAGCGGGTTTTGCTGGTCATACCTCCGTATGATTTCAGCGACAAGGAGCTATTGGCGCTGCGGCAGATATTCGAGCGCGACGGCGCGCAGACCATGGTCGTCAACGCGACCGGCCAGCCAGGCAGGGGCATGTACGGCAGCACCATAGTGCCGCATGCCAGCTTCTACCATATCGACAGCAAGAACTTCGACGCGATCATTTTCATAGGCGGCCCGGGCTCGGCCACCTACCAACAAAACCGCCGGGCGCTGCAACTCTGCCACGAGTTCAACGCGGCAGGCAAGCCCGTCGCAGCAATAGACATCGCGCCGGTCATACTCGCAGCGGCCCACATATTGCAGGGCAAGCGTGCAACAGCAAGGCCGACCGAACGTGAAATAATAAACCAGCTCGGTACTTACACGGGAGCACCAGTCGAAATAGACGGCAATATAATAACCGCATCCAGCACCGCACACGTCGATGAGCTGGCATCGGCCGTTATCAGGGCATTGACAAAACGCTGAGGCCCGCCGGATTAAGATTTATTAATCAGCAACGCGCAGTGATAGCATACTGTTCATATACATCAGGAGGTAGATGAAAAATGCCAAAAATTTTGGTACCGCTCGCTGACGGATTCGAGGATATTGAGGTCTTTGCAGTCGTTGATATACTGCGACGTGCAGGCGTCAATGTCGTGACAGCCGGCATGTCGGGCAACCTTGTGACATCGGCATCCAAGGTGCGCATCCACGCTGATTCGCGCCTGCTGGACGAGGACCTGAGCAAGTTCGACGGAATAGTTTTGCCGGGAGGCAATGCGGCCGTGGACGTGCTAGGAAAGATGACGACGCTGACGAAGACGCTGCAGGACTTCGCGAAGAACGGCAAGTTCATCGCTGCAATATGCGCCGCGCCGCCGATACTCCACAAGCTGGGCATACTCGACGACAAGAAGGCGACAGCATACCCTGGCCTTGAGAAGGGCTTTTCCAGGCCGAGGTCGGACCGCGTCGTGGTTGACGGCAACATCGTCACGAGCCAGGGACCAGGAACAGCGGTTGCGTTCGCCCTGAAGATAGTCGAGCAGCTCATGGGCAGGGAAGCGGCGCTACGCGTAAGCCAGCAGATCGTTGCATAGAACCGCGTGGTGCCTAAACTATATACCGACAGGTTTCTTGATTAGTTCGACAAGGGAGATGTAAATCTTCTTGTTATTTTCGTCCAAACAATCAAGCACATCGACGGCGTAGCGCCAATTCGGACTCTGTTTGTATCCGAGTTTCAAAAACCTCTCGGTCACATCACGGGTATCTGTCCGCCCAATCTCAAAGATGCGTTCCATGCCGTTCAGCATATCTTCGACGCATTTTTCAACCTCGCCGATAGTGGTACCATACGGGCCCTTGTCCAGGCACACGAGCTTCCCGCCCGGTCGCAATAGCCGATGGGCCGTTATAACACCTGCCATGTGATGCATACACACTTTATCCAAATCATCGGGGTCCCGCGCCTCCACCCCGCCACTACATATCAGAGTAATCAGGTCCGGCCGGCCGTGGCGCTCGACATAATGTTCGAGAACGGCCGCGGTCGTGTAGTCATCGCCTATGAGATTCACGACATCTTTGCAAAAGAATTCAGTCATGCCCGAGTGAGGGTGCCAGCTCTCGATGATTTTGCTCTCATATCGCACTGGACCTCGGCTGGTGTATATCTTGCTTTTATGACCTCTCTTCTCGAGCCTCCATTTCGTGGTCTGAAGTGCGTATACACGGTTATCAACACCGACGCACAACGCTCCGCGGTCGGCCAATCGTCCGATAAGGTTTCCCGTCCCGACGCCGAACTCGATGGTCCGCAGGCCGTCCGTTTTTCCTATGAATCTGGCTATGTCATCGTAAAGGCCCGCGCGTTCGTAGAACTGCGCCTTCCTCCCCCATTCCCTTATGTAGTCACTGTCGTCGCTCATACCATCATTTGAAAAACAAAAACTCTTAAACCCGTCACGCTTTTTAAATACTTCGCTGACAAATCTAGCTTCAGCCCCGTCGTCTAGCGGCCAAGGATAGCTGCCTCTGGAGGAAAGGAGAAAGCAGCGGACAGAGGTTCGAATCCTCTCGGGGCTACCACGTGTATTTATTCTTTTCTTTCGATATTCTGGCAGGTGATTTTGTGGGGATAAACATAATGCTTCACTACGCTTCTGAAAGTGACATCCCGCACGTTATAGCGGTCGAAGAGGCCATTGAAAAAATTCTCGGCAGACCGCCCAGCCTATTAGGAGTGTATGTCAAGAGGCACTGTGCTTCGGCCCACAAGACCCCGGATTACCTTTTGAAAATTACCAAGAAGACCCGTTATAGTGGCAATTGTGAAGAATCCTGCGATGTTCGTGGGGTTATTTTGGGCAGACAACCAGCGGCCTCTGCTTTCATAGACGCCAACTCAGCTGAGCCGGTCGTAACTTACCTCACGGACGGCAAGGACAATCCCGGAAAGATATATTCCAGTCTGGACGTCCCTAGTGGTGTCGCTTGTATGACCGCTCCGCCATGGCCCGAAGCCTTTGCTCTGGCACTGTTGAAGATAGGAACCCTGAAGGAGTATTTCACACATCAACCTGTCAGGGATCGGATATTGGAGTACCAACAAAATAATAGGAAAACCGTTCAAGAAACGGACAAGCGATATGCAGGCAAGAATTTGAAGAACGTCAAAACAATCTTCGAGAAAAGACAGAAGAAATAGGTGATGGTGTGGGTGAAATTTGCATAAAATATCTTGATGAACCGATTGAGTTTGTCAAGAAGGGGAAGGTCAAGGAGGTCTATGAGGCCAAGGCACATGGCGTATATCTCTTCAAGTTCACCGACCAGATTTCTGTTTTCGATAAGATCATACCGTCGCTGATACCGCGCAAGGGCGAGAGCCTTCTGCGTTGCAGTGCGCACTGGTTCAGGACAGCAAGCAAGCTCGGCATACAGCATCACTATGAAAAAAGTATGCTGCCCACCATGATGGTCGTTAAGCGCGCGGGCGCTTTCCCGATGAAGGATGGTGAACCGGATTATTCTTGGGTCAACGAGACACGTACAAATTACCAGCTCCCGCTCGAAGTCATATCACGATATTATATAGTCGGCTCGATGTTTGACCGCGTCAAGGCCGGTAAAGTCAAGCCAGAAGATATCGGTTACCCGTCCGGCTATGACCCGAACAAGATTAAAAAGGGTGAGAAGCTGCCTCAGCCTTTAGTCGAGGTTACAACGAAGTTCGAGAAGTTCGACAGGCCCGTGCCTATTGACGAGGCCTACAGGATCGCCGGCATGAAGCCGGACGAATACAACGAAATGAAGGAGATAGTTCTAAAGCTCGACGAGGAAATGGCAAAGCAAGTGGAATCGCGCGGGCTGCTGCATTTCGACGGCAAGAAGGAGTTTGCCTTCGGTCCGCACCGCGAACTGGTGCTGATAGACACGTTCGGCACTGGCGACGAGGACCGTTTCGTTGATAAGGCGATGTACGAGAACGAAGGAAAGATAGTCGAGGTCAGCAAAGAGTTCGTGCGCCAGCACTACAGGCAGATTGACTATCATGCCGAACTCGAGGCCGCACGAAAAGCCGGCACCGCTGAACCGGAAATTCCTCCGCTGCCACCAGAGCAGATAGACATGACGAGCAAGCTGTACCTGCAGCTGATGGAAATGATAACGGGCGAGTCGGCCTAGATGTAGGTTATCTTGAGTTTGTGCTCCTCAATCGCAGCCTCGATGCTAATAAGGTCTCGCTCTAGGTGCTTCAAGAAAACGCGCGCGTCCCTGTCCGCCTCGCCGATATATTTGACAGGATCAAGAATTATTTCGACCTTCTCCTTCGGGATCTCCTTGAACATCTTCGCGATAAGTCTGTCCTCGCTGGCTATCTCCTGCAGCGTCTTGCCGGAGTCCAGCGCCTTGTTGCTCAGCTTGCGCACGTAATCATGTGCGTCGACGAACCTTCCCTGTGCGGCCGTCCACTTCTGCAGATAGAGCTGAAGAGGCTCGGCGATCACCTGACCCCTCGTAAGTCCGATGTTCTCGGCAATCTTGCTGCGCCGCACGTTGAACTTCTCGGCCAGAGCTGTCGCCCTGCGGATCGCATAGGTCGCCTTCGCAGGTATCTCAGGAACGTAGAACCGCGAATTGGCCGAGCTGCGCAGATCGCGCTGGAAGTCAGTTATGATGTCGTTGTAGACGCTGACTATGTCGGCGTCGATGGACCGCCACTGCCCGCCTATGTTTTCGGAATTGATCGGATTGGCCTTGTGCGCGCCGGTTGACGAGCCGACAGCGGTCGACAGTTTGCCTTCGACTATCTCGCCCACTTCCGTCTGGCTGTAGTTGCGGATGTCTTCAGCGAACTTCGCAATATTGGCGGACATCAAAACAAGGTTCGAGAAGTACGGGAAGAAATAAGTCTGATGTACTACCTGGCCGGTCAGCGGGTCTTCTGTAAGCCCCATGTGCAGCATGACATTGCCCGATATCGATTTAGGGTTCATCTCGAAAAGCAGTTTCTGCGCAGCGCGGGTGCCGACAAATCCTGAGAACTTGCCGCGCAGCATGCCGATGCTCCTGTGGAATTCTTCCACGGCCGGGTGGAAACCGCCGAGCCATTCGCCGACCACGTGGCCGAACGTCGTGCATGCCGCGTGCTGCTTGTGCGTGCGGCCCATCATCACTAGCGGGCCGTTCTCTTCTATTTCAGCAAATCGCTTAATCAGCGCGCGTTCGTACTTGATGGCATCTGGAAGTATTACCTCCATGCCGGCATCACGCAAGGCTGCCGCCTTTGCCGTGTCAAGCAGGTCGAAGCTTGTGGGCGCAAGGTACGCCCATCCGCGCATCGATCTGGGTATGGCCGACTGAGCTGCCCGCACCTTCGCTCTTACATCATGCTTTGTTATATTTTCCTCGATCGCGTCGGCCTTCTTGCAAGGGACCTTCTCCGGCGTGTATGCCGCTATGACAATGTCGGCCGCGTCCTCGGGGATCTCTTTGTACATCTTGAGCGTGTCCACGTATGCCCGCATAGCTGTCAAAGAATACCTGTGCAGGGCGTCGTGTGAGACGTAGCCCAGCAGTTCTGGAACGAGGAAGCGGTAGTCCAGTGGCGATATGGTCTTGCCGCCGGTCGCCTTTAGCGCCTTGGCGGCCTTTTCAATTTCAGCCGGACTCAGTTGTGAAGGCATGCGATAGATACGGAAAGAAAAGGATAAGAAGCCCATCACAAACGTTTATATTTTTAGAATACCAGTAATTAGCATGCCAAAGATAGACAACACCTACTTCGGTGCGATAATCATCAACGGCCGCAAGTTCGACAGCGACGTAGTTCTCGACTGGACGGGCGACATCAAGCCAAGGCCGGGCAGTCATTCCTTCACAAAGGCCGACCTCAACGAGCTCATGATGCGCGACCCCGAGGTCATAATCGTAGGCACGGGCACTGCAGGAAATGTAAAGGTTGACGCGGACGCGGAGATCGCGGCCAAGATGCACGGCGTCGAGCTGATAGCCATGCTTACGCCCCTGGCCGTCGCCGAGTTCAACAAGCACGCAAAACGCCGCAAGGCCATCGCCGTCATCCACGTGACCTGCTGAACAATAGCCTTTTTAATCAGGCAGCATAATTTTCTCATTATGGCGGACAAGATTTACGTCGTCAAGGCATCCGGCGAGACGGCTCCGTTCGACCCGGATAAGATACTAAAGACCGTCCTGCGCGCCGGTGCGCCTACTAATCTGGCCTACGATATCGTGCGGAAGATAACCGAGAAGGTCTACCCAGGCATAAGCACGCGCGAGATCCTTGACATGGCCGTGCAAATGATGGAGGTGGAACACCCGCACGTCGCAGCTCGTTATGATCTTAAGGGCTCACTGATGCGTCTGGGGCCGGCCGGCTTCGCCTTTGAGGCGTTGGTGGCAGAAGTGCTGAAGGAGCACGGCTACGCAGCTCGCGTACACAGCATGATACAGGGCGCATGCGTGATACATGAGATAGACGTCATCGCGACCTACCCGTTCAAAAAAGGTCCCGAGCTCGAGCCTTCATTAAAATACTACATGATCGAATGCAAGTTCCACCACGCAACTGGCATCTACACCGGCCTGAAGGAGACGCTCTACACCTACGCGCGTTTCCTTGACCTTCAGGACGGCTGGCGCAAGGGCACGTGCCAGGAGTTCGACCAGCCATGGCTGGCGACGAACACGAAGTTCTCGACGGACGCGATACAGTACGCCAACTGCAAGAACATCAGGATGCTTGGCTGGGGATATCCCGCCGGCAACGGCCTGCAGGACATGCTGGAAGCGAAGAACCTGTATCCTATAACATCTTTGCGCAGCATAGACCAGCAGACTTTGGCGAAGTTCTCTGCGGCAAGCATGATGCTGTTAAAGGACCTGATGAAGCGCCCAGCAGATGAGATAGCTGTCAAGACGGGCCTGCCTCTGCGCAGAGTCAAAGAACTCATAATGGAAGCGGACAAGATACTCTCTAGATGATCTCTTCGCCGGCCTCGCGCGTCCTGATTTTAACGACAGTGTTCTTGAAAATTTTGGCGACCGCGATCATCTCGTTCCTGCTCAGTCCTTTGACATTCTTCAGCGCAGGACTGAGCGTGCCGTTTTCCGGCCAGAACTGTTCGAGCACGAAGACCTTGGCGTCCTTCACGCCCTCGGCATGCTTCTTCAGCGATTGCTCGTCCGAGTTGATGCCCGGCACAATAGGCGATCGGCATTCGTAATCTATGCCCGACCGTATCAGCAACGCAAGCGTGTGCCTCACCTTCTCGGCATGCTCCGTGCAATCAACGCCTGTCGCGCGCGAATATTCCGCAGTCTCGAGCGGAGCTTTCACATCGAGCGCGACAAAATCAATGAGGCGCTCGTCGATCAGCTTCTCAACCACTTCTGGTCTGCTTCCGTTCGTGTCGAGCTTCACAGAAAATCCCTCAGCCTTCAATCTCTTGCAGAGCGGCAGTATGTTCTGGATCGTCGGTTCGCCGCCCGTTATGACGACCGAGTTCACCAGGGATTTTGATTTTCGCAACGTTTCGACTATTTTTTCAACGCTGATGTAATTGCCGGTCTTTCCTGTTGCTAGACCGCCGTTGAAACAGAACGGGCAGCGGAAGTTGCAGCCGGAAAGGAAGAGCACGGCAGCCGGCCTGCCCGGCCAGTCGATGGTTGATAGGTCTAGTATGTTGCCTACGCGCAGGTCGATAGAAAACACCTATTTGTTTATTGCTTGCAGGAGCGCTTCCCTGGTCGGTACCTCGCTCATGAAAACAACCTCGTCGTTAACCATAATGGTCGGCACCGACGCAATCTGGTTCTGGAGCGCCATTATCATGTTCTCCTCGATGTCCAGCACCTCCATCGCGCAGCCGGCCTCCTTCGCCACCGCTTCAGCTACGGCCTTTGCCGCAGGGCACTTAGGACACGTCTTGCCTGTGAATATAGTTATCTTTGTCACGTTCACACCGCGTATCTCCTTCTGTCGATGAACTCCTGTCGCTTACCCTGGTTCCATCCGGCCTTGACAGGACTGTAATAGCCTGTTATGCGCGACCACCAGTCTATCTCCGTGGTTCCGCACTTCGGGCACGTCTGCAATATTCCGCCAGCAGTGTTCTGGCACTTGCGGCATATCGTCAGGTCCTTAGTATACGAGAAGTATGCCATCAGCGTCTTTTCAACGATGGATTGAGTGAACTTGTTCAGTGCTTCTGGATTCGGCTGCGCCTCGCCCAGCCAGATGTGCGACATGGCGCCGCCGGAAACTATCGGGTGGAATGCCGCCTCAAGCTGCATGCGCTGCAGCAGCGGCATGTCAGTGTTAGGCCTCACATGGAACGAGTTGGTGTAGTAAGCCGACTTGTTCTCGACGCTGCCCTGCACGACAGCCCTGCCGTTGAACTCCTTCGCATCTATCTTCGCCAGCCTGTGCGCGCAGCTCTCGGCCGGCGTCCTTGACAGAGTGAACTTCATTCCGGTCTCGGCAGAAAGCTCGTCTACCATCTTTCGCATGCGCTGCATCACCTTCAGGCCGAGCGTCCACGCGTCCTTGTCCTCGTGTAGCTCCTTGCCCGCGTACGCCTTGAGGAACTCGTTCAGGCCGACGAAGCCTATCTCGAGGGCCTGCTTGTTGACGTCCAGGTACGTCGTCCCCTTGTCATCGACATGCTGCGCAAGGAACGGCAGCATGCCTCCCTTGAGCCTCCTGTTGATGAGGTTCTGCTTTATCGTGAGCACGCGCTTCGCTAGGTTTATCCTCTCCTGCAAGAGCTCGAACATCCTAGCCTCGTCCGTAGCCTCGTAAGCTATGCGCGGCAGGTTTATCGTCACGACCTGCAATGCGCCGCCTCTGACCGTTCCGTTGATGAGGTCGTTCTGGTCGTTCTGCTCGGACAACGGCATCATGTATGCGCAACATTGATAACAAGAGAACTCCGGCATCCACGGTTGCTGTATGAAATAGTATGGCGAACCGAACTTGGCAGCTACCTCGGAAACTGCCCTGTACTCCTCAGGATAATGCTTGAGCAGGTCCTTCGACACCTTGACCTCGAACTTCGGGAAGTTGAACGGCTTGCCGTGGTAGTCCCCGCCGGCGAACGTCTCCGTGAAAGCGCGGAACAGCTGCAGCGTCTCTTCCTGGTAGTCGCCGTATGTGATGCTGTCCTGCACGATTCCACCCGGCTGCACCGCCGGAATGTCCAGCAACATCTTCGGTATGTCCGGTTCGAGATCGATGGATGAGAATATTGTCTGTCCGCCGCGCGCTATGAACATCTGGGAAAGCTCGAAGCATGTCATCTGGCACAGCTGCTTTATTCTCTTGTAGTCAAGCCCGCGCACGTAAGGCGCGAGCAGTATGTTGTACCAGTTGTAGCCCTGTCCGCCCGCGCAGTTCACCTGTGCGCTCGCCAGTGCCTTGACCGAGTGAAGGAAGGCGACCTCGGCCTTCTTTGCAGGTCCGGCAGTCGCAGTGTGCAGTCCTTCGCCGTCCGCCACGTAGCCGCGCCTCAGGAAGAATCGCAGATCATGGGAGAAGCAGAAAGGCCTGGTGCAGAAATAATCAAGGTCGTGGATGTGTATGAGGCCGCGGAGGTGCGCGTCCGAAAGCTCGCGCGGCAGGAACTTTAACAGGGTGTACTCGCGTATCACCTCGTCAGCAAGCACCTTGTGTATTGTTTCGGGATTGTACTGGAGGTTCGCGTTCTCCTTGACGCCCACTTCTATCAGCTGCGTCACGTCCCAGACGGGCATCCCGACCCGCGTGTAAAGCTTGCGCGCCTCCTCGAGTCCGTGCTGCAGGAGCTTGACGTTGGCTATCTCTCGGACCAGCGGCGAGCTCACGTAGTCCAGGTTAGCGGTCCGTATGAAATGCTCGACCTCGAACGCTATCTGCTCGGCCATGTTCTCGTCCAGCTCCGCCTCGCGCACGAGCGATTTTGAAATCCTGGAGCGGTCGAAGCACTCGAACGTCTGCACCGACGTTCGCACGTATATCTCGCTGCCCTTGAAGCGCCTCGCGGCGTTCTGGTCGTGTCTCTGAAGTAAAGCGAATATGAGCGGCCTGACATCCGACATCTTAACGCGGTTGTCCACATACCCGTCAATCTCGTCCGCAATCAGCTCGGCCACGTCATTTTTCGTGCCGGCCGCCACGCATGCGCCGACGACGCGGTCGCGGCTGTATTTTTCGAGCTTGGCGAGCCAGAATCGCAGGTTCTTCTTATCCGTGGAACAGAATTCTTCTACATCTTTTGCGGCCTGGGTAATCGGGACGTTTTTCATATGCATCATCACTAGCTTTGGCGCTGTTTTTGTTTCAAAGGTGCAACAAACCTATGCGTTAATTAGATATTTAAACATTATTGCACTGCAAAATAGATAAGAGAGCACCCAACAACGTGAAAAATGGACTTTTATATCGAGAGAAACACCATATTTTTGAGTAACGAGAGGTGATGAAATGCCCGGATTTAAAATTGTTCATGACAGACCGAACTGCATAGGCTGCGGTGCATGCGTTGCGATGTGTCCGGAGTTCTGGCAGATGGTAGAAGACGGAAAATCCGAGCTTAAGGGCGCAAAACAGAAGGGGGAGAACTTCGAGCTTGAAGTCAACGACCCCAAATGCATCCAGGACGCGGCGGATGCCTGCCCGGTCAACGTGATACACGTATTCGACAAGGCAGGAAAGAAGCTGAAATAGGGATTTCATTGGCTTTCACAGCGAAAAACTTTGAAAATCTGATAGGCACGCAGGGCCTGAGCGAGACGCTCCTGCGCAACCACTTCAAGCTCTACGAGGGCTATGTCAACAACACGAACGCCCTCACGGAAAAGCTCAATGCCATCGCCAAGGACTCTCCGGAATTCGCCGAGTTGAAGAGGCGCTTCGGCTGGGAGTTCAACGGCATGCGTCTGCATGAACTTTATTTCGGAAACATCTCGAAGGGCCAAGTAGCGATTTCTGCGGCATTGAAAGAAAGAATTGCGAAGCAGTTCGGAAGCTGGGAAGCCTTCGAAGCGGACTTCAAGGCGACCGGCAAGATGCGTGGCATCGGCTGGGTGCTGACAGTGCAGGACAACAACGGCCTATATAATATTTGGGTCAACGAGCACGACGTCGGCCATCTTGCAGGAACGAAGATAATCCTGGTCATGGACGTGTTCGAGCACGCCTACATGACGGACTACGGCATAAAGAAGGCGGGCTACATCGAGGTCTTCTTCAAGGCAGTGAATTGGAAGTTCGTAGAAGATCGCCTGAATAAATAATGCATCTTTTTAAATTTTAAGACACGGTAGAACCAGACAGTCGCTTCTAAATTTTTCTACAGATGACTAGCACGTGCTCGCTCGTAGCCACTACGGCCGGATGTGTGCACAGTCTGTAGTGGGCAGCGAGCCAGTTCTTCCAAGCTTTCTGATTCCTTGCGAGTCTGTTTATTTCTTCCTTGAATCTTGAACTGATGCCTTCCAGCCCGACGGTTTCAATGACTTTGACCTCCTTTCCAGCAAAGAATTCTTCCAGCTCCTCCGGCATAAAGAAATGCGCATAATATTTCTGACGCCACATGTAGTCCTCGCCGCGCTCTACCAGCTCTTTGAAATGCTTGGTAATGGCGATCTCGTGGGAAAAATATCTCGGCGCGCCCATGATGACGCCTATTCTACTGAAGACGTTGACAAAAATCGGTGCGTTCTTCTTGGCAACACGGACGAGTTCCGACAGCGCCTTGTCACGCTTCCCTTTGCCTTCCACGTGCGACAGCGGGCCGCCTAGGCAGACTACCGCATCGAACATGTTGCTCGGAAACATTGACAGGTCCACGATAGAACCCGCCACGATACCTTTAACACGATTCTGTACCTTTGCCTTTTTTATCTGTTTCTTGGCGAATTCGAGATTCGCCGGCGCAAGGTCCAGTAAAACGACATCATAGCCGCGCTTTGCAAATTCGATACTGTATCTTCCAGGGCCTCCGCCAGCGTCCAGGATTAGACCTTTCTTTGGCAGATATTTTTTGAGGAACCGCACTGTTGTTTCAAACTCTAATCTATGGTACGCATCCTGGACCACCCTCTTCCATTCGTAGCGGACCGAACGGTCGTAGTATTCTTTGATACGGTCGGACATCAGACCAACTCACCTTTCAGCCATCGCTCGAAGTCAGCGTTTGCGCTAGCAGAAATTTTGACTATGCACGGAACATCATATGAATGTACCTTGTGCACTTCTTTTTCTACTGATTTACCTCTTTTAGTCGAAGTCTTCGCGATAAGCGCCCACTCTTTTGTGCGCACGACCTTTCCTTTCCAACGGTACATGCTGTCCGTTATTGGCAACACATTCGCGCACGCTATCAGCTGTTTCTTCAAAAGATGCGTAGCGATCTTTCGTGCTACCGAGCGCGAAGGACACGGCACGTAGAAGAATGATAACATAAAATCAACCAGGTACTGGGCACAGCGGTGTCGGGCATCCGCCGGAGAACTCGGATTCGGCGTGCATCATCTCGGTCGGGCCGACGTACAGGACCTGAACTGGCTTCGAACCGTAGCGGTAGACAGTGATGCCCTTGCATTTCAGTTTGTACGCAAGCTCATATGCCTTGCGTATCTCGCCGGGCTTAGCGTTCTGCGGGAAGTTGATTGTCTTGCTAACGCTGTTGTCAACATATTTCTGTAACGATGCCTGCATCCACACATGCCATTCAGGCCTTATCTCAAGCGCAGTGACGAACAGTTTCTGGACGTCCTTCGGCACGCATTTCACTCCTTTTACGCTGCCCTTCTTCGCAATCTTCATCATCAGTTCTGTCGAATAGAAGCCGCGCTCCTTCGCTATCTGTTCGAATATTCTGTTTGCTTCGAGCAGCCGCCTGCCTTCGAGCACGTTGCGCACGAAGCTGACCGCGAACAACGGCTCGATTCCGCTGCTCACGCCGGCGATTATGCTTAACGTACCTGTTGGTGCAATGACCGTTGTTGTTGCATTGCGCATGGCCTGACATCCCTTCTTTTGCCAGAGGCTGCCCTTGAAGTTCGGAAAGGACCCCCTCTTCCGGCCAAGTTCGACAGAAGCTTCATGCGATTCGTCATCAATGAACCGCATAAGCCGTTCCGCGAGCTTCAGCGCTTCCGTCGAATCATATCTGATGCCGAGCATTATCAGGGTGTCTGCCCAACCCATCACACCGAGTCCGATGCGTCTGTTCGCCTTTGTAGCCGCTTCAATCTCCGGGAGCGGATATCTGTTTGCATCGATCACATCGTCAAGAAATCGTACTGCAAGCCATACTACATGCTTCAGTTTTTTCCAATCCAGTTCACTTCTGCCACCCTTGGTTTTTAACATTTTTGTCAGGTTTATCGAACCTAGATTGCAGCTCTCGTATGGATGCAGATCGACCTCGCCACATGGGTTCGTGCTCTCGATGGGTCCGATATGCGCTGTCGGATTTCTTCTATTGATTTCATCAATGAAAATTACGCCAGGATCGCCCGTCCTCCACGCGTTGTCAATTATCATGCTCCATACGTACCGCGCGTTCAGCTTTCTGACCGCCTCGCCAGTGTGTGGATTTATCAAATCATAGTCCCTGTTTGCCCTCACGGCCGCCATGAACTTGTCGGTGACAGCGACCGAGATGTTGAAGTTGCTCAGAAAGCCAGGTTTCTGCTTTGCTGTTATAAATTCTATTATGTCCGGGTGGTCCACGCGCAGTATGCCCATCATCGCCCCCCTGCGCTTGCCGCCGGCCTTTATTACATCGGTAGCCGTATCAAAGACGCGCATGAAACTTACCGGCCCGCTCGCGACGCCCATGGTGCTGAGGACAATATCGCCCTTCGGTCTCAGCCTCGAGAACGAGAAGCCGACACCGCCACCGCTCTGTTCGATGAGCGCGGTATTTTTAACAGCTGTAAAAATTCCATCTAGCGAATCCGGGACGGGTAAAACAAAGCAAGCAGACAGCTGCCCGAGCGGCGCACCGGCATTGAACATCGTCGGGCTGTTCGGCAAAAATTCCAACCCTGACATGAGGTTGAAGAACCGTCTCTTCATCTTGTTCGGGTTGCCGCCATACTTTTTTTCAGTCGCAGCAACCGTCTTCGCGACGCGCCTGAACATCTGTGCAGGCGTCTCGATTATCCCGCCTTTCTCGTCGCGCAGCAGGTAGCGCCTCTCGAGGACCTGCATAGCATTGTACGTCAGCTTCTCCTCGATACCGAAGAGCTTCCGCGCCTTGCGTATCTCTGCCTTCTTCAACCTGAACTCGTGATATGCGGTCCAGACCTTCTTGTTCCAGTTCCGCAAAACATATTCCACGACGTTCTGGATATCCTCGACATGCGGTATTGTCTTAATGAACCGCTTTGACAGAACACCCATGACTTTGTTAGAAAGTTTTCGTGCAGTCCGACCGTCGCGGACGCCGGCATCGAACATCGCCCGGTGTATCGCGTCCGTTATCCGCCCCTGATCGAAGGGCACTATCCGGCCATCACGCTTCCGAACCTGAGAAACAGGCATGGTTAATGCTTTGGCGAGCCAGCTAATAAAAGTTATTTATAACGGCAGCCATAATGATTGGTATGCCACCGGTAAAGGTCGAGATATTTACATCCAAGACATGCCCGTTCTGCCCCCCGGCCAAGGAGATAGTCGAGCGGGTGTGCAAGAAGTTCGGAAAGGACGTGGAGCTTGTTGAAACGTCCATTGACACCAAGAAGGGCGAAGCGCGCGCCAATGCGCTCGGCATCAGGATGGTGCCTACCATAGTGATAGAGAACGAGCCTAAGTTCAGCGGCCCGCCAAGTGAAAAGAATCTCGAAGCGGCGATAAAATTTTTTCTGAGTGAGAAATGATGCGCATAAACAAGCACCAGATATTCGTGTTTTTCGTCTTGATCATGCTTTTCGGAGCATGGTTCGTCGCGACCGCAGTGATGTCAGTTGTTGACGTGGGCAAGCCTCAGCAGCAGCTCGTCTTCGACGGCCCGCTGAGCAACCAGGACGAGGCAACGTTCCTCATGCAGAACAAGGTCGTCGCCAAATATTTCTGGTCAGTTAACTGCACAGCCTGCGCCGAGAGCAACGAGACCATAAACGCATTGTTCCAAGACTTCGGCGGGAGCTTGGTCGTGGAAAATATTGACGCCGACCAATGGGCCGACGTGGCAGAGGCCCTTGATGTGAAAGAACTGCCCACGCTCTATCTGAAGGGCATGACGATAGACGTGATAGCAGGAAACATAACCTACGATGATGCCTACGGGAGAATATGCAACGTCTTCTTTGAGCCGATAGAACAGTGCCAGACTTTCATTTCTTGAGCCGAGCTATTTCCTTTTTCGCTTCAGCGGTCTCTCGTTGGAACTTTTCGATGATAGTCGGCAGAGCCGCCGGCTCGCAGTTCAATGCGGCAGCGGCCTCGCGCATTATCTTTTCTTTTTTTCTAATCTGCCCTGCAACCATATCAGACACCCAACTGCTCCCTCAACCGTACAATCGCGTCCTCTACTTCGCCTTTCTTGATGCCGGTTCCCTGCGCCAGCCTTGGCTGTCCCCCGCCACCGCCACCAAGCTCCTGACAAATCTGCTTGACGATTGAGCCGACGTTCACCCCTGACTTAACGGCCGCCATTCCAGCTGACGCGAACACATTGACCTTTTCCGTGACGCCGAGCAGAACGATCACGGTGTCGTCGCTTGAGAGCTTTCGCGACACCTCTTTCAGTTCTTCATGCCCGGCCTTCGGTATTTCCGCAATCAAGAATCTTAATCCGTTCTTTTCGACGAATTCGAGCGTTTTTAGTTGCTTCTCCGCATTCTTCTCCCTAAGCAATTCCAGCTGCTTCTGCGCCTTTTTCCAGTCAGCGAACAGCTTCTTTACGGCAGCAGGCACCTTCGCCTCGGGCACGCGTAGCTGCTTCGTGCATTTTGCAAGCAGCGCTGCGCTCTTCGCAAGATAGTCGCTCGCTGCGGGCCCGGCGGCATAAACGAACCGAATGATGCCGTCCTGCGGTCGCTCGACCTTTGTGATTATTATCTGCCCGATCTCCGAGCAGTTGTCAACATGCAGACCGCCGCATGCCTCCACGTCCCAGCCCTTTATGTCGGTTATTCGCAGGTTCTTTCCTGGAACAGCTCCGCCCTGGTACAGCCTGAAACCGAACTTCTTCTCCGCCTCGTTCCGCGGTAGCTCGCTCTTTACCACAGGCAACTTCTTCTTTATCGCTTCGTTTGCGAGCTTCTCTACCTGCTCAATCTGCTTTTCAGTGAGCATGGTATGATGGGTCACGTCCAGGTGCGCCTTGTCCACGTCCTTCTTGCTTCCTGCCTGCCAGATGTGCTCGCCAAGCAATTGCCTCGCCGCGCCGTTGACGATGTGCGTAGCGGTGTGATGCAGCACTATCTGCTTCCTTCGCGCAGCGTTCAGTTTGCACTCTACTGCCTCGCCCTCCTCGAACGAGGCGTCTTCAACCGCATGGATTATCACGCCGTCCACTTTTTCTACATCATAAACAGTGCGACCGCCGATGCTTCCGTGGTCGGGCTCGGCTCCGCCGCCGCGCGGCCAGAACGCTGTGCTGTCCAATACTATCCATTTGTTGTCGATGACGCGCAGCACTTTTGCATTGAAGCCGTACAACTTTTCCTTCTCGCGGAACAGCTGCACCGTTTCGGGCAGTCCCGTGACGTCCGCCAGCGGTTTCTTCTCCGTCTCCTTCTCTTTCTCTTTCATATGTCTGTCAGTAAATTTGACGTAGAAATCGGCCAGTATGCTTACGGGCTTGCCGAGTTCTCTCGCGACCTGCTCGAACATCTCCGGCGTTATGCCGTCCGATTCGTAGAACTTTTCAAGCACGTCGAACGGAACGGGCGAAGGCATGGGCTTTGCAAGTACAGACTCGAGCGTGTTGCGCGCCCGGTCCCTGTGCGAGCGGTACCTGTTCTCTTCGATGTCCAGCACCTGCTTTATTTTCTCAACGTTCTCCAGCAGCTCAGGATGAAGCTCCTTCAGGTGCTTGGCATGTCGCTCGACGATCCAGCAGAGCTCTAACGGTAGCTTGAACTCGTCTATGAAACTCAGCGCGCGCCGCAGGATGACGCGCAGGTTGTAGCCGCCGCCGATGTTTGATGGAAGCATGCCGTCCGTTATGGCCAGCGCCAGCGTCTTAGTGTGATCGGCTATGGCGTACACCGCCTGCATCGGCCTGAGCTTCCTGACCATCTCCTCCGTTGATATTCCGAGCTCGTGCGCGACCTTTGCCCTGACCTTTTCGATGTCGGCGACCTCGTCGATATTCAATGCGCCAGCATGCCGCGAGTATTCGAGCAGCATGTCCACGTCCCACTCCACGCCGGTCTGCGCCCTTATCTTCTCGATGACATCGCCGTAGATCGCATCGTACGCAGTTGATGTGCCGGTTGACAGCCACGCGAAGCGCTCCAGCCCGGCGCCCATGTCTATGATCTTGGTCGGCATCTCCTTGAAGTTGTCGAGCGTGCCTGCGAACTCTGTGAAGACCGCGTTGCCGATCTCCAGTCCGGCCACGTGGTACTCGAGGCTGCTGCCGAAAGCAGCAGGCCCGTTCCAGACATCCTCTATGAAATTTATTTCTTCGGGCCGGATGCCGAACACGTCCGTTAGCAGCTTGTAGTCCAGCTCTATGCACCGG
>Ga0315289_10000320_pt1 | contig 75797 bp, 70 predicted proteins | sample YL17G11_40_MG_FD_203452 | JGI IMG/M metagenome (GOLD analysis project Ga0315289, IMG submission 203452) | Sediment microbial communities from Yellowstone Lake, YNP, Wyoming, USA - YL17G11_40 | ecosystem: Environmental > Aquatic > Freshwater > Lake > Sediment | place: USA: Wyoming | collected...
GCTTAAATCGAAAAACCGGCTTCCCTCCCGATTTCGATGAGCACCCGGCGAGGTAAAAGTTGCCATGAAGCTCTGCCGCGGACGCCACCCGGGATGTGAGGGGAACCATCCGGAGCCCCCGTAGCGGGGGGGGACCCGGCGGGCTTGCCCGACGGGGGAACCGCCGGGACTGGTTCCCGGGGGGGGCCGGGGGAAACGGATGGTTCCCCTCGCAGCCAAAACGGGCGGCGTGGCCAGGCCCTGGGCTATTTGTTACCCTTTTCGTGTGACCCGGATCGTTTTGATCTCGTAGGGCGCGAGGGGCACGGAGATGGCCGTCCCGGAGCCAAGCGGTTTTCCCGACGGGCGCTCGATGAGGTCCGTCTCCTCTGCATCGACCGGCCAGGGGAATTCGAGCTTCGCCTCCGTCTTCTCGCCGTGGATCTCATAGAGCCGGAGGACGAGGCCGCGCTCGGCGTAGCCCATCTCTTTTTTCAGAGCTGAGAGGACGACGTTCCCGGGCCCGACCCGGACGAAGGAATGGACCTTGGGCAGCGTCCCGCCGTGGACGAGAGGGACCCTGGCGATAAGCGGGCTGTTGAGTTCCATCGCGCGGCGCGTCGTCTCGGCCGCCTTCCAGTCGCCCCGGTGGGGAAGGAGCGAGTAGAGGAGCTCGTGCTTGCCCCGGTCGGCCTCCGGGTCGGGAGCGGTCGCGCCGTGGATGACCGACAGGCGCATGACGCTGCCCTTGACGTCGAAACCGTACTTGGAATCGTTGAGCAGGCTGACGCCGTATTCGCCCGACTCCTCCGAAACGTCGATCCAGCGCAGGGCGGGCACTTCCGTCCCGTCGGTGGGGCGGGCGATCGAGCCATAGGGGATTTCGAACCGGGCGGCCTGGGTTTTAAGGTTAAGCGGGAAGGCTGCCTTGATCATGATGTTCCGCTCCCGCCAATCGAGGCGCAGGCGGCAGTCGAGCCGCGGGACGCCGCGGTAGAGCGTCAGGTCCTGTTCGAAGGTCGAGTCGCGGAACCGGCTCTTGACGCGGAGGACGACGCGCACGGGGCCGCGCTCGACGAGTTCGAACGCCGCTCCGCTCTCTCCAGCTCGGCCGACTGTGTCCTTGAGGCCGAGCTCCCAGGCCGACATCGACGCCGGTTCGTCCGTGATCGCTTCGAGGACGTTCCCCGCGCCGGCCAAGACTTCGCGCCCCGTCGCCTTGTCGAAGAGGCTCCTGATCCAGCCGCTCTTGGCATCGAGCCTGACCTTGAGGAACTCGTTCTCGAGCTCCCGGGCTCCGGCCCGGACGGCCTCAGGCCCGGCCCAGGCCTTCTCCGAGGGGATGACCCGATAGAGCTTGTACCCGAGCGAGGGCACGCCCTCGGCGACGAAGACGATGCGGAAGACCGTGGCGCCGGCCTCGATGCGCTTCTCGAGGACCTGGACGGCGACGTCCTTGCCCTCGCCATCGGTCATCCGGACCGTACCGGCCCAGGGCCGAGCGGTTTTCGCGTCGGGCGGGACGACGACCTCGGCGAAGGCCGGCTCCGTCCGCTCCCAGAAGAGAGGGTTGTAGACGACGATGGGAAAGCCCTCGCCGCGCGTGTCGATCGTGTTGGAGATCGTCTCGAGCGAAAAGTCGAGCGCCCGTTGGCCGCGCACCCGCGCCTGGCTGTAGAATTCGGCGACCTCGTCGTAGACCGGACCGATGCTCGAGCCGTCGAGGATGTCGTGGAATTGGTTGCGGAGGACGATCTTCCAGGCTTCGTCCAGGTCCCGCTCCGGGTAGTAGTCCCTGTATCCGGAGGTCACGGCCAGGGCCGAAAAATTCTCGGCGGCGAGAAGGAGGCTTTCGAGCCGGCGGTTATTCTTCTTGGTCTCGGCCTGGGTCGTGTAGCAGGCCGGGAAGGTGAAATTGAGCTCGCGCTTGACGACGGGGAAGTCGGCCGCTTTCGCAATGATTCTCTTGAAATAGGCCTCGGGGACGTCGAATTCAAGCCGGGGCTCGTTCGGGTCGTTCCGATATTTCTTGATGGCGACGATGTCCGTGTCGCGTGGTCCGCCGCCGTGGTCGCCTGCGCCGTAGAGCAGCATGAAGTCCTTGACGTCGGTGTTTTTCCGGGCGCCTTCCAGGATCTTCCGCGTCCCCTCTCGGAGATCGGCGAGGTACCACCCGGGCGGCACGTAGCCCAGGACGCGCGAGCCGTCCATGCCCTCCCACCAGAAGAAGTGCGTCGGGTCGGGACCCGGCGGGCAGCGCTCGAAAACGTAGGAGTCGATGCCGGCCTTGCGCAGGATTTGCGGCAGCTGCCAGTTGTGGCCGAAGGAGTCCGGGTTCCAACCGACCTTGACGTCGACGCCGAACTTGTCCAGGAAATAACGCTTGCCGTAGAGGAGCTGGCGGGCGAGCGACTCGCCCTCGGGCATGTTGAGGTCGGGCTCGACCCACATCCCCCCAACGGGGACCCACGTCCCCTCCTTGACCTTCCGGGCGATGCGCTGGAAGAGGTCGGGATAGTCCTTTTCCATCGCTTCGTAGATGGCCGCCTGGCTCTGGGCGAAGGTCAGGCCGGGGAGCTTGTCCATCTGGGCCAGTGTCCCCTTGAAGGTGAAGGTGGCGATATCGGCCACGGTTTCCTCCCAGCGCCAGAGCCAGCTCAGGTCGATGTGGGCGTGGCCGACGAGATGGGCGGCGAGGGAGCGCGGCGCGGCAGGAGCTGCGGCGGCCGGCTTGCGCTCGGGAGCGGTCTGGCCGGACGCGGGGAGGGCCGGACCGATCAAAAAAACGGCCAAGGCGGAAAGAATCGTTAGTAAGCGGCGGGCGGGACTTATCATGCGGTACCTCCTCCGGACGGACCCAGGCAGGTCCGGTTCAATCGCGGACTTCGTATTTGACGGTGAAGAACTTGAAATCCTTGTAGACGACCTCGGTCTTCGACCGAATAAAGGCCTTGCCCGATTCCTTGAGGTAGGCCTCTTCGACGGACAGGCGGCTGGGGAAGCGGATGCCGTTCTTCTCGGCGCTGAACTCGGAGCGGATGACGAGGCGCGGCTTGCGGTTGTAGAGCTGGCCGCGCTTCTCGAAGATGTCGAAACGGCCGACCCGGCTCTCGCTCCACTCGATCTTGAGGATGTCTCCCGTAGCGGGGTCGATCCAGGCCTTGCCGTAGAGGTTGCGGCTCGGCGGCGCGCCGGGCTTGGGCTTGGCGTCGATGACAAGGACCTTCGTCTTACCGATCTTCTCCTCGCCGGCCAGGGCGAAATCGTAGTCGGGCTGGAAACGCTCGCCGAAGAGACCGACCGGGCCGAGGAGCGACCTGCCGAAGACGACGACCGACGTCCTGAGCTCGGCGTTGGGCACGACCTTTTTTTTGCCGTTCTCTTCGAGCTGGGTCCGCATCTCGCGGATGGTCCGTCCGGCCCGGACGCATTGATAGTCGTAGACGAACTTGTGCTTGATTTTTCGCAGCGTGCTGATCGTGAACGTCGGCCCCTTGTACGATGTCCATCCGGGAATTGGCACGAGCGCCCCCTTGGCTACGTCGAGGGAGGGGTCGATACTCTCGGCGATCTCTTCGCGGCAGACGAAATCGAAGGCGGCGCTCTCGAGCTTCCGGCAATACTCGGCCGCTTTGGCCAGGAGGGCCGGGAGTTGGGGCTGAGGGGATGGTGAGGCAGGGTTTTGGGAAGTGAGGAGCGGAGAATGAGAAACGGCATGAGCCGGCGGTTGAGAGAGAAACAGGAGGGCGACGGCCGCCAGGGCCGCGGCGGCGAGCGATGGCGCGTTCCGGCTTGTCGACATCCGCATTCCAGCCAACGATTGCATTCTGACCCTTGACATAGGATAGGCCTGCCGTCGGGCAAAATCAACCCCGCTTGGATTTCTTGACGCCCGGCGAAAAACCGGACTATAGTGGCCGTAACTTAGCGGAGGAAGCCATGAGCGCCCGATACGGATGCGACGAGAAGGACCTTGCCCACTATACCTGTTTCAGGACGGGCCACAAGATCGAAGTCGACGGAAATTTGAACAAGCCCGCCTGGCGAGAGACGCCGAAATCCAACCGCTTCGTCGACCTCGTAAGCGGTGTCCCCGGTTTTCTCGAGACGCGGATGGCTTCCCTCTGGGACGACGAGAACCTCTACGTGGCATTCTGGGTGGATGAGCCGAACGTCCAGGCGCGGCTCAAGGAGCGCGACTCGCTCGTCTGGACGGAGAACGACGTCGAGATCTTCATCGGCGGCGAGGACTGCTATTACGAATTCCAGATAAACGCCCTGGGCACGATCTACGAGGTCTTCTATATCGGCCGGGACGTCCTGAAAAAGGGGAGCCGCTTCGACATACCCGAGTTCGACCTGTACACGCGCCGGGTCGACATCATCGGCGGCTTCCAGGACGCGACGCGCTATGGCAAGAACCCGCGGGGCCCGCGCTGGGCTTTCATGGATTGGGATTTCCCCGGCCTGCGGGCGGCGGTCCGGGTGGACGGCACTCTCAACGATGCCTCGGACGTGGATAGGGGCTGGACCGCCGAGATCGCCTTTCCCTGGCGCGGCATGAAAACCCTCGCCGGAAAACGCCCCGTGCCGCCGCGCGACGGCGACGTCTGGCGGATGGACTTCTCGCGCTTCGAGCTCCTCGAGCATTGCGGGACGAAGGCTGAGCCGCATCCCGGCTGGGCCCTCAACCGCCACGGCGTCTACGACTCCCACATCCCCGGGTGCTTCTCCTTCGTCCACTTTTCGGGAGGGTTCGCCGCCTAAGCGCCGAGTCGTCCCAAAAATACGCCGCGGACACGCTCGATAAGCTCTCCGGCGTTCTCTTTTGTGTAACCTGCCGTCGACACCGCCGGCTCGATAGCGATGTCGACCCGCCCCGGCCGGATAAGAAGACTGCCCTTGCGGGCGATGCGGTAGGCGCCCGCCTGGACGAGTGGCAGGATGTCGAGGCCCGTCTCGATGGCCAGCAGGAACCCGCCGCGCTTGAACGGGCCGAGCTTCCCGTCGCGGGTGCGCGTCCCTTCCGGAAGTATCGCGAAGGAAAAATTCGGGCGGGAGCGGACCCAGACCGCGGCCCGGCGCAGGCTCTTGACCGCCCGCTGGGTGTTTTTGCGGCTGATGGGGAACATGCCGATGCGGCGGATCGTTCCGCCGTAAACCGGCCAGCGGAAGTGGCTCTCCTCCTCGACGCCTCGGGCCAGGCCCGGGAAGGCGGCCTGAAAGACGAGCGGGTCGAAGAAGTTGACGTGGTTCATCATGACCACATACTGACGCCCCGGGACGAGGTTTTCGCCGCCGCTCGTCTGGACGCGGATGCCGCAGAAGAGGAGGACCGTCCGGCATCCGGCCTTGATCAGGTTCTCGAGGCCCCTGCCGCGGAGGACGAAGGAGCCGAGCCAGACGATGATGCAAGCGTAGAGGAAGACGGGCAGGACGATGAGCCAGATGAGGAAGGAGCGCAGGCGTTCGCCGGGCTTTCTCATGCCAGGGTGACGAGCTCGGCCGGCAGGACCTTGAGCCGGAGTGGCGTCGTCCCGAGGAGCTCGCCGTCGGCCATGAGGCGGAGCGGCCGGTCCGCGTCGACCGAGATCGAGGCGGCCTGGAGCATGTCGACCTTGGGGTGGGCCGTGTGCTTGCCGGAGAAAACGCCGGCGAAGATAGAAACGATCTCGCGGCGGTTGACGCCGTTGAAGAGGACGATGTCGGCCCGGCCGTCGGAGGGGTCGGCGGGCGGCGCGATCTTCATCTTCCCGCCCGTGAATTTCGAATTGGAGATGGCCAGGGCGCTGTCGACGACCTCGAGCTTGCGGCCGTCGGCCTCGATCGTAATGCGATTGTTCATGCCGCGGACGAGGCGGATGAGGACGGCCAGGCTGTAGCCGGCGGCGCCCAGGAATTTCAGGCGCTCGTTGGTCAGCTGGAGGATGTCGGCGATGAGGCCGACGCCGATGATGTTGAGTGAATAGCGGCGGACGGTTTCGCCGCCTTCCTGATAATGGAACTCGACGAGGTCGACCTTGCGGCGGCGGCCGGCGAGGATGGCTTCGAGGGCCTGCTCGGGCGTCAGGATGTCGAAGTCGCGGAGGAAGGAATTGCCGGTCCCGGCCGGGATCTGGCCGATCTCGGGGAGGCGGGCGGGGCGGCCTTCGGCATAGAGGCCGTTGATGACCTCGTAGGGCGTGCCGTCGCCGCCGAGGCAGAGAATGCGATCATATCCGGCGCCCGCGGCCTCGCGGCCGATCTCGACGGCGTGACCGGCGTGCTCCGAGAAGCGGACCTCGAGCCCGGGGATCTCAGCGCGGAGACGGGGTTCGAGGCTTTGGAAGCATTTTTTGCCGCGGCCGTGTCCCGCGGCCGGGTTGACGACGAGCAGGGTTTTCATGGCGTTGCCGCTAGGGATTTATAGCACAGGGCAGGAAAAATAAAAAGGGGAGGGGGTGGGGCGCCAGGGGTTGACACCACCAGCGTTTCACGATAATATACACATATATATACACATATGTGGAGGGCGCGATGAAACGAACGAATGTCCTGCTCACGGATAACCAGCACAAGGCCGTCAAGGCCTATGCCAAGAGGGAGGGGAAGACGCTCGGCCGCATGGTCCGCGAAGCGCTCGACGTCGCCTACCAGAAAAAGGACCTGCTCGAGCGGCGTAAAGAGACGGCGATCGCCGCCTACCGGGAGGGCTTCATCAGCGTGGGGAAGGTCGCGGAGGTCCTGGGGCTCGACCCGGTCAGCGCCCGTATCTATCTGAAGAACGCGGGCATTCCTCTTTTGGTCCAGGATGTGACCGAGATCAAGCGCGACGCGGACAATGCCTGAGATTCTTTTCGACACGTGCGTTCTATCGAATTTCGCCTTGGCCGGCGCGCTCGGCATCTTGGAAGGCCTCTACCGAAACAAAGCTTACATCATAGACATTGTTTCCATAGAGATCTTGCGGGGCATCCAGAGTGGACTTGCTCAGCTTGAAACCATTCCGAAGGCCGTCCAGGCCGGTTGGCTCAAGGAAACCGGGCTCAGATCAGGCAAGGAGAGGGGACTATTCGAAACGCTTTCGGTTTCGCTCGGTCTGGGGGAGGCATCGAGCATTGCCGTCGCCAAGCGCCGAGGCTTTCGCTTCGCGTCGGACGATAGGGTGGCCCGGGCCGCGGCTGCCCGGCTGGGCGTCCCCCTAACAGGGACCGTGGGTATTCTGGCCAAAGCGGCGCGAGGGGGTATTTGCGACCTCAGCACGGCCGACGCGTATCTCCTGAAGATGATCGAGGCCGGCTTTTTTTCCCCGGTCCGGTCATTGGGCAAGCTTCCCTAAAAGGCCGTTTATCCCCTTGTCAAAAGGCCATGCCCAGTTTTGGGCAGCCTTTTTTCGGCTGTGCGGAAACGCCCATATTCCCGCCCTCGAGCGACTAAACTCCAGGCCAAGGGAGTTATTCAGCTCATCGAACTAAAGGATCAGCGAGGGCACAATGAAGGTATTTTATAACGGCAAGATAATCTGTTTGCTGGCCGCGCTCCTGATCGCGGCGGGTTGCTCAGCGTCGGGGGACGACCCCGACCCGAATTCCGAGGCCATCGTCGTCAACCATACGAGCATCCATTTGGACGGCATTCCCCAGAACTGGATCGACCAGTCCAAGCAGACGCTCCATATCGCCTATGGCCACACGTCGCACGGCAGCCAGCTCACCGACGGCATGACGGGTCTCGTCACGTGGAAGGGCGTGCTGTATGCTTGGAACAGCGGCGGCACCGGAAGCGCGCTCGACCTCCGCGACTTCAACGGCAATTTCGGGAACCTCGGGCTCGCCGCCGACCTCGGGAATCCGGACAGAACGGCTTGGGAGGGCGCGACGCGCACGTACCTCAACCAGAATCCGGCGATCAACGTCATCATCTGGTCCTGGTGCGGGCAGGTGGACGGCTCTCAATCCGACATCCAGCTCTACCTCGACCTGATGGACGGTCTCGAAGACGATTATCCCAACGTCAAGTTCGTCTACATGACGGGACACACGGACGGCGCGGCTCTCGCGGGCAACGTCCCCACCCGCAACAAGCAGATCCGCGACTACTGCCTGGCCAACAACAAAATTCTCTTTGATTTCGCCGACATCGAAAGCTACAACCCCGACGGCACGTACTTCGGCGACAAGCTGGTCAACGACGCCTGCGACTACGACAGCAACGGCGACAGCGTTCGCGACCGGAACTGGGCCGTCGACTGGCAGAACGCCCATCCGGGGGAATGGTACAACTGCGGCTCTGCCCACTCCCAGCCCTTGAACGCCAACATGAAGGCCTACGCTGCCTGGTGCCTTTGGGCGAGATTAGCGGGATGGGACGGCCGCTGATATCCCGGTCAATTACTGCCCGGGCTGGATTCGATTTCATCCCCGGCCAAGCGTGTCTCATTGAATGGGGTAAGATAAATTCACCGTCATGCCTGATTCGCGCAAATTTGGGACCCAGGAAGAAGTTACTTGTTTTTCAGCGCCTCTTTGATCCGCGCCGGGGTCATCGGCAGGGTGAACAACCGGACGCCGATGGCGTCGTAGATGGCGTTGACTATGACCGCGCCCATGACCGTGACGGCCGGCTCGCCGCATCCCTGAGGGGCCATCTCGGGGTTATCGACGAGCACGACCTCGATCTTCGGGAGCCAGGAGAAGCGCGGGATCTCGTAGGTGTCGAAATTCTCGTCGAGGACGCGGCCATCCTTGAACCGGATCTCCTCGGTCAGGCAATAGCCGAGGCCCATGGTGATACAACCCTCGATCTGCATCCGGGTGCCCTCGGGGTTGATGACCTCGCCCGTGTCCTGGGCGCAGACGACGCGCACGACGCGGACGGCGCCCTTCTCCTTGTCGACCTCGACCTCGGCCATGGTGGCCACGTAGGTGCCCAGGTAATCCGTGATGGCGATGCCGTAGCCGCGTCCGGTCGGCGCCTTGGCGAACGTCCGGCCGAATTTGTCCGCGGCCGCCCCGAGAACTTTCTTCATGCGCGCGTCGGCCAGGTTCTTCAGCCGGAATTCGAGCGGGCTCAGGCCCGCTGTCTCGGCCATGATGTCGATATGGGACTCCGTGGCGAAGATGTTGGTGTTGCTGCCGGGGCCTCGCCAAGCGCCGGTGCCGAAGGGATGGGCGGGAGGAGCGCCGGCGCCCCCGCCGCCGAATCCGCCGCCGAAAGAGAGGACGCGCTTGTGCGGGATGTCGTAGACCGGCTGGGAGCTCCGGCTCCCGGCGTGGTAGTTCTTATACTCCCAGAAGACGATCCGGTTTTCGGCGTCGAGCCCGGAGCGGATATCGTAGACGGCCGCCGGACGGAAGGTGTCGTTGAAGAACTCTTCCTTCCGCGTCCAGGCCACTTGAACGGGTTTTCCGGTAAGCTTGGCCAGGCGCGCCGCCTCGACGATCTGCCCGCCCTGGTTCTTGCCGCCGAAGCCGCAGCCGACGAAGGGCGTGATGACGCGGACGTTCGCCGTCGGGATGCCCAATGTCTGAGCGACCTCTCCCCGGGCCCGGAAGGGCGATTGGGTCGAGGCCCAGACCGTCGCCTTGTCCCCCTCGATCTGGGCCACGGCCGTGTGCGGTTCGGACGGCGCGTGGGCGACGTAGTGGGCGAAATACGACCTCTCCACTGTCTTTGCCGCGAGTTTGGCCCCCTCGTCGAGGTTCCCCGCTTCGACGACGGTCTCGGCCCGAGGCGCGGCAGATTTCAAGTGGGCGAAGATCGTGGCGTTATCGAGCTTCGAACCGGAGGGTTCGAACTCAGCTTCGATGAGCCCAAGGGCCTCGGCCGCGATGTCCGGCTTCTCGTGGAGGACGGCGACGAGGTCCCCGTCACGGACGACGCGCGCGCCCGGGACCTTTTCGGCCGCGGACGTGTCCGCGCTCTTGAAATTGGCGCCGTGGGCCGGCGGCCTGAGGATCGCGGCGTAGAGCATGCCGGGAAGGCGGATGTCGCCCGCGAACTTGGCCTCGCCGGTGACTTTCGCCCGCGCGTCGGTACGCAGGGTCGGCTTGCCCGAAACGGCATGCTTGGAGTGGTGCTTGATGGGCGGCTTTTTCTCCAGGCGCACCTCGATCTTTTTCCCGCCGATGAGTTCAGCGTAGGTCACTTTTCTCGACGGGCTTTTCGCGATGTAAACCGCGCCGTCTTTCGTCGCCAGCTCTTCTTCGGGGGGACCGAGACGCGCCGAGGCCAGCCGGATAAGTATGCCGCGCGCTTCGGCTGCGGCCTGGCGCATGGGCGGCCCGAAGTATTTCGTGCTGCGCGAGCCGAACGTGCCGGCGTCGTAGGGGCAGAGGGCCGTGTCGCCCATGACCATGTCCACCGCCGCGAGCCGGACGTCGAGCTCGTCGGCCAGCATCATGGCCAGCGAAGTGATTATGCCTTGGCCCATTTCGATCTTGCCGGTGAAGCAGGTCACCCGGCCGTCCGGGCCGACCTTGAGGTAGGCGTTGGGGTCGTCGGGATAGCCGCCGCCCCGCGCGCCTTCCTGGAACGCGAGGCCGTCGCCGACCGCGAAGAAGACGACGAGGCCGCCGCCGGCCAGTTTGAGGAACTCGCGGCGCTCGAGGGCTAGCCCGGAGGCCGTGCCGGCCGGGCCGAACATCGTATATTCGTCGTTTCTGTCTTTGAAGCGCGTCATGGTCGGGCCCCCTTCATGGCCTTGGCCGCCGTCTGGACGGCCGCGATGATGCGGTTGTAGCTGCCGCAGCGGCAGAGGTTCCCCTCCAGAGCCTCGGCGATCTCCGCCTCGGCCGGTCGGGGCTTGCGGCGGAGCAGGGCGTAGGCCTGGAGGATCATGCCCGGCGTGCAGTAGCCGCATTGGAGGGCGCCGTGGTCGACGAAGGCCTGCTGAAGCGGGTGGAGACGTCCGCGCGCGGCCAGGCCTTCGATGGTCAGGACCTCTTTGCCCTCGACCTTGGCCAGGGGGAACTGGCAGGAGAACGTCGGCTTGCCGTCGACGAGGACGGTGCAGGCGCCGCAGAAACCCTCGCCGCAGCCGTATTTCGTCCCCGTGTGCCCGAGGTCGGCCCGCAGGACCCACAGGAGCATGCGCTCCGGCGATGTCTCGACGCGGACCTCCTTGCCGTTGAGCTTGAAGCGGATCGTCTTGTCCATGCGGCCTCCCCGAGCAGCGGCCTCTCCGTGCCCCGCCGTTCCCGATGAACCGATTTTATCACAAGCTCTGTCGGTGGGGAACGTAAAGCCGAAGGGGGACTGGAGGAAGAGGGACTGTCCCTTTTGGGCTTCCCAAAGGGGACTGTCCCTCTTCAATCCATACAGACGCCTTAGGCCGCTCCTATTTCTCAGAAAGTTGAGTCCGGGGCCGGTTTTGCTGTATGGTGAGCGGGAACGGAGGGAAACGATGTTCAAATCCCGCAGGACCTGGATCATCTTAATGGCGAGTTCGATCCTCATTATGGGCGCGGCTTGCACGCCCGGCGACGACAAGACCCCGGAGAAGGCCGCCCCGGTTCCATTCCCGCTCGAGGAGGTGACGATCGCCGGCCTCCAGGAGATGATGACCTCGGGCACGGCGACCTCCGAAAGCCTCGTATCGCTTTACCTGAAACGGATCGAAGAGATCGACCGCGGCGGGCCGGGTTTGAACGCCGTCATCGAGACGAACCCCGACGCCCTGGCCATCGCCCGCGAGCTCGACCGCGAGCGAAAGGATAAGGGCCCGCGGGGGCCGCTCCACGGCATCCCGATCCTTATCAAGGACAACATCGACACAGCCGACAACATGGAGACGACGGCCGGTTCGCTCGCCCTCCTCGGGTCGAAGCCGGCGCGCGACGCGTTCGTCGCCGGGCGCCTCCGGGCCTCAGGCGCCGTCATCATCGGCAAGACGAATCTCAGCGAGTGGGCCAACTTCCGCTCGTCCCGGTCGACGAGCGGCTGGAGCGGCCGCGGCGGCCAGACGAAAAACCCCTACGCCCTCGACCGCAACCCGTCCGGGTCGAGCTCGGGCTCGGCCGTGGCCGTGGCGTCCAACCTGGTCGCGGCGGCCGTCGGGACGGAGACCGACGGCTCGATCGTTTCGCCGGCGTCCGTCTGCGGCATCGTCGGCATCAAGCCGACGGTCGGGCTCGTCAGCCGCTCGGGCATCGTCCCGATCGCCCACTCCCAGGATACCGCCGGACCCATGGCCCGGACCGTCGCCGACGCCGCGACGCTCCTCGGGGCGATGACCGGGCTCGACCCGGCCGACGCCGCGACGAAGGACAGCGAGGGTCACTTTAGCGCGGATTACCGCGAATTCCTCAAGCCGGACGGATTGCGCGGCGCCCGGATCGGTGTCCTGCGGGCGAGCTCGCTTAATTTCGCGAAAAAGCTCGATCCCATCCTGGAGGGTGCCGTCGAGGCCATGAAGAGGGAGGGGGCCGAGGTCGTTGACCCCGTCGAATTCCCGACGCTCGGCAAGACCGACGACTCGGAGTACGAGGTCCTTCTCTACGAGTTCAAGGCCGACCTCGAGGCCTACTTCGCTGGGCGGCCCGGCGCCGCCGTCCGCAGCCTGACGGACCTCATGGCCTTCAACGACAAGAACGCGGACCGCGAGATGCCGTTCTTTGGCCAGGAGATCCTGGAGCAGGCGGCGAAAAAAGGCCCGCTGACGGACAAGGCCTACCTCGGCGCCCTGGCCATGAACCACAAGCTCATGCGGGCCGAAGGCATCGACGCCGTGCTGGCCAAGCACAAGCTCGACGCGCTCATCGTCCTGACCAACGGCCCGGCCCACATGACCGACCTCATCAACGGCGACTCGTTCTCGGGGAGCAGCTCCTCGCCGGCGGCGGTGGCGGGCTATCCGACGATCACGCTCCCGGCCGGATGGGTCAACGGCATGCCGGTAGGGATTTCATTTATCGGCAAGGCCTGGAGCGAGCCGGAGCTCATCAAGCTGGCCTACGGCCTCGAACGGGCGCTCGGCATGCGCAAGGCGCCGCGCCTGCTTCCGACCGCGGAGATCCCTCAGACGGGGCCCGTTCGCGGCGGTCCGGCCGGGCGATCGGACATGAAATAATACGACAAGCCGGAATGGCATGGGCGGCGAGAAGGGGAAAAGAATTGAAATAGATGGAAAGAAACATGGAAAGACATATAGATATAACTAGGCTGAGCGGAGGAGTGACCATGAAGCGAGTTTCGGCGGGATTCGTAGCGGGATTAGCGGCGTTCGTATTTTCATCTAGCCATCTGGGCGGATGGGACGCCGCGGCGGCCCACGACCGGGCGAGCCGCGACGCTTTCGTCAGCTCCCATGCCGGGAAGACGGCAGCGCCGCCCTTCGCTTTCGTCTATGGCGGCAAAGCCTCGTCCGGGCTCGTCGGAAAATGGAAAGTGACGTCGGACGAGAAGGCGGAGGCCGCCAAGACGACGAGGACCGTCGTCTATTCCGACCCAGCGACCGGGCTCCGTGTCACGGTCGTCTACACGATCTACCGGGACTATCCGGCGGTCGAGTGGGTCGTCCGGCTCAAGAACGAAAGTCAGAGCGCGACGCCGATCATCGAGAGCGTCCAGGCCTGCGCCGTTTCCTTCCCCGAATTCGCCTCCGGGCCCGGCCCCGTGATGCTCTATCGGGCCCTCGGCAGCAACGCCCTGCGCACCGATTTCGCCCCGGTCACGGATAGCCTCGCCGAAAAGGCGGCGGTCCGCTTCGGCCCCACGGCTGGACGCTCTTCCGATACGAACGCCCTGCCGTTCTTCAACATCGCTTCGTCCGGGCGCGGCGTCGTCGCCGCCATCGGCTGGAGCGGGAGCTGGCAGGCCGTCGTCGGCCGCAAGAGCCCGCGCGCTCTCGACCTCACGGCCGGGATGACCGCCACGCATTTCAAGCTGCTGCCGGGCGAGGAAGTCCGGACGCCGTCGATGGCTCTTCTCTTCTGGAAGAGCCCTGACCGGATGGACGGCCACAACCTTTTCCGCCGCTTCGTCCTTGCCCATCACACGCCTCAGGCCGACGGAAAGCCCGTCCCGCTGCCCATTAACCACGGCGTCGGCTTCGGCGGGCCGTTCCCGTGCAACGAATACGTCTGCGCCACGGAAAGCTACGCTATCGGCATGATCGACCGGCTCCACCAGTTCGGCATCGTTCCCGACGCCTGCTGGATCGACGCCGGCTGGTACGAGAATGCGACGCGAAGCTGGTGGTCGGGCGTGGGGAACTGGGTCGTCAACAAGACCAACTTCCCCCGCGGCCTCAAGCCGGTGACGGAGGCGGCCAAGAAGTTCGGCCAGGGGTTCGTCGTCTGGTTCGAGCCCGAGCGCGTCTATGAGGGGACGCGGCTCGACCGTGAGCATGCGGACTGGCTGACCAGGCTCCCGGGCAATCCCAACCGCCTGCTCGACCTGGGCAACCCGGCGGCGCTCGCCTGGCTCACGGAACACATCGCGAACTTCATCCGGGACGAGGGCGTGACGGTTTACAGGCAGGATTTCAACTTCGACCCGGCGCCCTACTGGAAGGCCATGGACATGCCGGACCGCGTCGGCATGGCCGAGATCAAGCACATCGCGGGGCTCTACGCCTACTGGGACGCGCTGCTGGCACGCAACCCCGGGCTGCTCATCGACAACTGCGCCTCGGGCGGCCGGCGCATCGACCTCGAAACGATCGGCCGCAGCATCGCGCTCTGGCGGACCGACTACCAGTACTACGAGCCGAGCGGCTACCAGTGCCACACTTACGGCCTCCATTTCTTCCTGCCGGCGAGCGGCACGGGCAACGCCAATCCGCAGAAATACTATTTCCGGAGCTCGATGGGCGGCGCCATGGTCATGGGCTGGGAGCTCAACGGCGCTTTCAACGTGGACTTGGCCGTCGACGACATCGCCGAGTTCCGGAGCCTGCGGGCCTATTTGTACGGGGATTATTATCCGCTGACGGAATACTCGACCGGCGACGATGCCTGGGCGGCATTTGAGTGGAACCGGCCCGAAGAGCGCGACGGCATCGTCCTGGCCTTCCGGCGGCCGATGGCGCGGGAGGCGTCGATCACGGTCAAGCTCGGCGGTCTCGAGCCGGCCGCGGATTACGAGGTGAGCTACGAGGACTACGGCGTGGCGCTCGTCAAGAGCGGCCGCGAGCTCGGCGAGGGGCTGTCGATCAAGATCCCGGAGGCGCCCGGGTCGCTCCTCATCAAGTACAAGCGCGTGCGCTGATCATCATTGGCCCGGCCTGCGTCTATTCAAATAGACAAAGGTTTAATTTATTAGCACTTGAGCCCCGCCCGGGTCGGCCCTATAATTCCCGGAACAAGGAGATGCCTGTGATCGAACTGACCAACGTATCCAAGAGCTACAACCGGGGCAAGGTCAAGGCCGTGGACGGCCTGACCCTGACGGTCAAGCCCGGAGAGATCTTCGGTTTCCTCGGCCCGAACGGGGCCGGCAAGACGACGACGATCAAGATGCTCGTCGGCCTGCTCCGGCCGGACGCGGGGAGGATCGTGGTCGAGGGCTTCGACGTGGCCAAGGACCCGCTCAAGGCCAAGCAGGTGACGACCTACGTCCCCGACTATCCGGCGGTCTACGAGCGGTTGACCGGCCTCGAATACCTGAACTTCATCGGCGACGTCTACGGCGTTCCCAAGGCGGAGCGGATCGAACGGATCGGCAAGTGGCTCGAGATCTTCGAGCTGGCGCCGGTCGTCACCAACCCCATCCAGAGCTATTCCCACGGCATGAAGCAGAAGATCGTGCTGACGGCGGCGCTCCTGCCCGGGCCGCGGGTGATGGTCCTCGACGAGCCGCTGGTCGGGCTCGACCCGCGGGCTGCGCATCAGCTCAAAGAGATGTTCCGCGAGCACTGCGACCAGGGCAAGACGCTCTTCTTCTCGACCCACATCATGGAGGTCGCCGAGAAATTGTGCGACCGCATCGGCATCATCCACAAGGGCCGGCTCGTCGCCTGCGGCACCATGGACGAGCTCAAGGCGCTCGACCGCACCGAGCAGTCGCTCGAAGGGATCTTCCTGGAGCTCACCGACAAATGACCAACGTGGGCGGGAACGGCGGGAGCAGGGGGGGCGGCGGGCTAGGCAGGCTCGGCAGGCTCGCGACCGTCATCCGGGCCGGGCTCAGGTCGAATTTCGGCCTGGCCACCCTGAAGCACCGGCTGTTCAAAGAGAAGAAAGACCGTTGGCTTGTGCCTCTTATCGGGCTAGCCGCGCTGGGCGTCCTGCCGACTCTCTACGGCATCGTCCTGCTCATCGAGAACGCCTACCTACTGCTCAAGCCGATGGGCCAGGAGCGGGCGCTGCTGACCCTGGGGTTGCTGGCGGGGCAGCTCCTGATACTGCTTTTCGGCATTTACTACATCATCTCGGCCTTCTACTTTTCGCGCGACCTGGAGATGCTCATCCCGCTTCCGCTCCGGCCGAGCGAGGTCATGATCTCGAAGTTCGCCGTCATCATGATCAACGAATACCTCACGGTCGCGGCCGTCGTCCTGCCGGTCGTTATAACGTTCGGGATCATGGCCAGGGGCGGCGTGGGATTTTGGGTGAACACGGCCCTCGTTTATGCGGCGCTCCCGATCATCCCGCTGGCCGTCGTCTCCGTTTTGGTCGTGGCCATGATGCGCTTCATCAACGTCAGCCGGAAGAAGGACATCCTCATCCTCGTCGGCAGCATCGTCCTCATCACGGCTTCGCTTTTTCTTCAGGTCGGGCTGGGGCGGTCGAGGGGTCCGCAGGCGAATCCCGAGGCCATTGCCGCGTTTTTTACGTCCCCGGACAGCCTGCTCAACCAGGTCGGGTCGAAGTTCCCGCCGAGCATTTGGGCGACTAAAGCGGTGGCGGGTGGATTCAGCGGGGAGGGGCTGGCGAACCTGGCGCTTCTTGTGGGCGTGTCGCTCGCGTTCTTCGCCGGGATCGTGGTCATGTCGGAAAAGCTCTTTTACCGCGGCCTCGTCGGGCTCGGCGAGACGACGGGAAAAAAACGGAGATTGACGCGCGATGAAATGTCGCGCCGCGTCTCCTCGGGACGGCGGGCGGTAGCGGCAATTTTTGCTCGTGAGTGGCGGATCATGAACCGCACGCCGATTTTTCTTTTGAACGGAGTTCTGGTCGTGGTCATCGTCCCGGTCCTCTTCATTGTGACGGCCAGACCGGGGTCGAGCCCTTGGGGCGCGGCCATCCCGAAGATCATCGCAGCGGCCGATCCGCTGCCACTCATCCTGGCGGCGGCGCTGATCATGACCGTCTGCGGCAGCCTCAATGGCACGTCGTCATCGACGTTCTCGCGGGAAGGCGCGCAGTTCTGGATATCGAGGGTCATTCCGGTCGCGCCGAGGGAGCAGGCGGCGGCCAAGTTCCTCCACTCCTATTTGATCGCCATGCTGGGTGTCGTCACGGCTTCGGTCGTGGCTGCGATCGTCCTCCACCTCAAGGCGGTCCATCTGGCGGCGGCGGCGGGACTGGCGCTTGTGGCGGGCGTGCTGTTGACGGCGGTGGGCATGATCATCGACCTGGCCCGGCCGCTCCTCGACTGGACCAATCCGCAGAAGGCGATCAAGCAGAACCTCAACGTCCTGCTGGCCATGCTCGCCGATGTCGGCATACTGACGGCGGCGTTTTTCGGGGTCAGGGCGCTGATACGGGCGAAGCTCGCGGCGAACGCCGTGCTGAGTGTGCTGTTCGTGGGCCTGGCCGCGTTGGCGGCGGCAAGCTACCGGATCCTGCTCAAGTTCGCCGACAAGCGCTACCCGGAAATCGAGACCTAAGAGGGGGTCAAACCTACCTTTTGCAGCAAAAGGTAGGTTTGACCCCATCTTGTCAGCCCTCGATGGCCTTGTGCAGCTTGACCGGGCGCTCCATCCTCTTCCGCATTTTGATGTTCAGGAGCTCGACCATCATCGAAAAGCCCATGGCGAAATAGATGTAGCCCTTGGGGATGACCAGGCCGAACCCTTCGCCGAAGAGGGTGAAGCCGACGAGGAGGAGGAAGCTCAGGGCCAGCATCTTGATGGTCGGGTGGCCGTCGACGAAATTGCCGATGGCCCGGGCCGAGAGCATCATGACTCCGACGGCGATGACGATGGCCGCCATCATGATGGTCACGTGCTCGGCCAGGCCGATGGCCGTGATGACCGAGTCGAGCGAGAAGACGATGTCGAGGACGGCGATCTGGGCCAGGACGGTGAGCATGCGCCGCCCGGCCCTGGCTTTTTCGTGCGCCTCCTCCCCCATCAGGCTTTGATGGATCTCGCGGGTGCTCTTGGCCAGGAGGAAAAGCCCGCCGCCGATGAGGATGACGTCGCGGCCGGAGAACTCGCGCGAGAAGATCTCGAAAAGCGTGCTTTTCAGGCTCATAACCCAGGTCAGGGAAAGGAGGAGGAGGATGCGGCTGACCATGGCCAAGGCCAGGCCGATGACCCGGGCGCGATCCCGGCGGTCTTGGGGCAGGCGTCCTACAAGGACGGAGATGAAGATGATGTTGTCGATGCCCAGGACGATCTCGAGCGCGGTCAGCGTCCCCAGGGCCACCCAGGACTGAAAATGCGTCATCCATTCCATCGTCGCCTCCTCAATTCGGGGACACAATACCCATTTCCGAATTTGAACATCGGATGGTATTCATGAGGGAGCTTTATCAGATTTATCGGGGAAAAGGCAAGGCCGCAATTCAGTCTGTTGTGAGAATATATCAGGGGCAAGAACAATTTAGGGACACAATACCAATTTCCGAAATTTAATTCGGAAATTGGTATTGTGTCCCCGATTTAGCCGCTGACGCCACCCCTGGCGTTGACACCCGCGCTGCGGCTGGACTAACATCTGCCGCTTAGGAGGATTTTATGAGTAAGAACGTCGGCCGGCAATCGAAATCTACCGTCCTCATACTCGTTATCCTGGCCCTGGCCTGGGCCTGCACGGCCGGGCCCCGCGGCTACACGAAATTCGAGGTCACGATCGACCCGTCCGTCAGGAGCGAGGCGGCCGCGGGCCGCATTATCCTTCTCCTGTCCAGGACAGAAAAATTCAGCCCGGGCCCGAACGGGACGCCCGTCTTCGGCCTGAAAGTCGACGGCCTGGCTCCCGGCGCGAAAGCGCTCGTCGACGAGGCGTATTTCGGCTACCCGGTGCGGAGCCTCCGCGACATCCCGGCGGGCGAATATTTCGTCCAAGCCTGGCTCAACGTCTACACGACGTTCACGCGGAGCGACGGCAAGGTCGTCAAGCTCCACCAGGACCAGGGCGAGGGACAGGACTGGCGCCGCTCGCCGGGGAACCTCTACTCCGAGTCGGTCAAGGTCAAAGTCGAGGCGGGCAGAAGCGCGACCGTGCCCATTTCCCTGAACAAGGTCGTGCCGCCGATCAAGCCTTACGAGGACACCAAGTGGCTCAAGCATCTCCGCATCCAGAGCCGTCTCCTGACGGATTTCTGGGGACAGCCGATGTTCCTCGGGGCGAACGTCCTCCTGCCCAAGGGCTACGAAGAGCATCCCGGCGTCCGCTATCCAGTGCACTACGTCCAGGGGCACTTCCCGCGGGGGCGGGCCGGCCGTTTCAGCGAGGACGAGACGAGCCCGGCCTTCAAGCTCTGGACGGCCGACGGCGCGCCCCGCTTCATCCAGGTCAGCCTCGAGCACGCCTGCCCTTACTACGACGACTCTTACGGCGTGAACTCGGAAAACGTCGGGCCTTACGGCGACGCCATCACGAGCGAGCTCATCCCTGATATAGAGAAAACGTTCCGAGCCATCGGCGCGCCCTGGGCCCGGGTCCTCTCCGGCGGCTCGACGGGCGGCTGGATCTCGCTCGCCCTCCAGGTCTTCTACCCCGACGTCTTCGGCGGCGTCTGGTCGTTCTGCCCCGACCCGGTCGATTTCCGAAAATATCAGATCGTCAACCTCTATGAGGACAAGAACGCTTATTACATCGATAACGAGTGGACGCGCGTGCCGCGGGGAGGGGAGAGGGGGACGGACGGGAACCTGACCTATACGATGGACCAGGAGAATCTGTACGAGGAAGCGATCGGCGACCGGTACAGGTCGGGCGGCCAATGGGCGATCTGGAACGCGGTGTTCGCGCCGGTGGCCGAAGACGGCTATCCGAAGCCCTTCTGGAACCCCGTGATCGGTGAGATCGACAGGGCGGCGGTGGAATGGGCCCGCGAACGTTACGACATCCGTGCCTATCTCGAGAAAAATTGGGCGACGGTCGGGACGAAACTCGCCGGGAAAATCCACGTCTACGTCGGCCGCATGGACAACTTCTACCTCAACGAGGCCTGCTACCTGCTCGAGGCGTTTCTCGAAACGACGAAAGACCCGGCCTACGGCGGCGAGTTCCAGTACGGCGCCCGCGGCGGCCACGGCTGGTCCCCCTTTAAGGGGGACGAGATGCTCCGGGCCATGGCCGCGCACATCACCAAGAACGCGCCGCGGTCGGCAAGGAAAGATTGGATTTATTAAGAGGGGTTTAAGAGGGGGTCAAACCTACCTTTTGCAGCAAAAGGTAGGTTTGACCCCCTCTGGGGGCCTCAGGTGAAGATGATCTGGCCGCCGGCGGCGATCTCGTAGAACTTGCCGACGTTGATGATCGAGTCGACCTGCGGGCAGAAATCCTCTTTCTTCAGCTTGAACATGTCCACGGTCGCTTTGCAGGCGTAGAGCTTGCAGCCGGCGTCGGCGGCCATCTCGATGTACTCGGGTACGGGCGGGATGTCGATCTTGTCCATGGTCTTCATCATCATCGACGTGGCGAACGCCGAGAAGCCCGGCAGGATGCCCACGAGCGACGGCATGTGCATGCCCGGGTTCCCGACCGTGGCGACCTTGATTTTGCCCATCCGCTTCGTGACGATGGCGTCCATGCCGAAGAAGGTGAAGAAAAGGTTCGCCTCGATGCCCTCCATGCGGGCCCCGTTGGCCATGATCAGGCCGGGGTAGACGCCGTCCAGGCAGCCCTTGGAGATGATGATCGAAACTTTCTTGATCTTGTCTTCCATGTTTGCTCCTTTCACATTCGTCAGACGCAGCCCTCGGGCTTCTTCATGCCGGCGATCTTGGCCGCTTTCTTGGCCGGTCCGCCGGGGAAGATCTCGTAGAGCTCCTTGGTGCTGATAACGCCGCTTTTATTGAGTTTGCGGATGCTCGGCACCTGGCCTATCTCCTTGAAGTCCTTGTGCATGAACTCGATGACCTTCCAGTGGGTCGGGGTGAGCTCGGCGATCCCCTCTTCCCTGGCGATGGCCGCGGCGATGTCGCGCGTCCACTGCGTAAAATCGGTCATGAAGCCATCGGCGTCGACGTCGACGGTGGCCGTTCCGAATTGTTTCTGCGGCATGGCGGGTCTCTTCTTCGATCACACTTGGATTATCGTTAACATTTTTTGCTTGTTCTTGCTGCTTGATTCTTTCTATTACAGCAACGACAACAATAAATACTACTACTGCTCTATGCCGCGCTGCCTGTCCCAGCGCCGTCCGCGCTCGCCGGACGCTTTTTCCCTGCCATCTTCATCCGGGCCGGGACGAACGGGATCGGCCGGCCCCGCAGCAAGATATGCCAGTAGATCCAGCGGAAGGCGAGCTTCCCCCAATGGTTGATGCGGCTGGGCTTGAGGAGCGGCATCGGGCCGAGGACCGGGAATGGGAAGCGCCCGGGCAGCGGCTCGACCTCGTAGTTGAAGTCGATGAGGATGGCTTTTCCGAGGCCGGCCTCGATGAAGCAGTTCGAGTGGCCGTCGAATGCCGGCTCGAGCGGCTTGCCCTCGATCGCGCGCACAACGTTCTCGGCCAGGATCTCGGACTGGAAATGGGCGACGGAGCCCGCCTTCGACGAGGGCAGGTCGGTCGCGTCGCCGATGGCGAAAATATTCTCGTATTTTTTCGAGCGCAGGGTGTTTGGGTCCGTGGGCAGAAAGCGGAACTCGTTGCCCATGCCCGAGCGCTCGATCATCTCCGAGCCCATGTTCGTCGGGACGGTGACGAGCAGGTCGTAGGGGACCTCGCGGCCGTCATATCCGACAAGCTTGCGGGCCTCGGCGTCGACGCGCTCGGCGTTGAAATCGGTCACCATCCGGACGTGCTTTTCCTCGAGCAGGCTGCCCAGCGCCTTCGAGGCCACGGGCTTGGTGAAGGCCCCGGGGAGGGGCGTGACGAAGACGAGCTCGATCTTGTCGCGGCGGTGATGACGGACCAGGCACCAGTCGCAGAAAAAGACAAACTCGAGCGGCGCGACCGGGCACTTGATGGGCGTTTCGTTGACGTGGACGACGATCGTCCCGCCCGGAAAGTTCTTGAGCTTTTCGGCCAGGGCCGTGGCCCCGTCCGGCGTGTAGAAATCGAAGATCGTGTCGCGCCAGCCGTCGAGCATGCCGGGCGTTTCGGAGGGCACAATGTCGGTCCCGGTGGCGACGATGAGGAAATCGTAGGGGAGGTTGCTCCCGTCCTGGAACACGACTTCGTTCGCGGCGGGATTGATCCTGTCAATTTCAGCGACGATGAACTCGATGCCTCGGGGGAGGTACTTCGACCTGGGCTTGACGATGTCTTTCGTCGTGTAGAACCCGAAGGGGATGAACAGGAAGCCGGGCTGGTAGTAATGCTCGTTGTCCCGGTCGATGATGGTGATGGCCCAGTCGGTGCGGCGGAGGCGCTTGAAGAGAAGGTTGGCCATGATGGTCCCGCCGGTCCCGGCCCCCAGGATGACAAGTCTTTTCATCGGAAATAAATACTAGCATTAATATAGTCTTTATTCAACCCCTGTCTTCCATTCCCCGCGATGCTCCTGTAAAATCGGCCCTTCCGGAACGGGCGAAGGAAGAGGCAGATGGCCAAACAATCGGGATCGAGGGGCAAGCCGAAGGACACGCGCAAGCGATGCTGGGGCGACCTCGAGGACGCCCTCATGCGGGACTACCACGACCGCGAGTGGGGGACGCCCCTCCACGACGACCGGAAGCTCTTCGAGTTTCTAATCCTCGAAGGCATGCAGGCGGGGCTGAGCTGGAAGCTCGTCCTCGACAAGCGCGAGAACTTCCGGCGGGCCTTCCGCGGCTTCGACCCGGTGAAAGTGGCTCGGTTCACGGCGCGGGACGTGCGGCGCCTGTTGGGCGACGCCGGGATCATCCGCAACCGGCTGAAAATCCTGGGCGCGATAAATAACGCGAAACGCTTTCTCGAGGTGCAGAAAGAGTTCGGGACGTTCGACCGCTACATCTGGGGCTTCGTCGGCGGGAAGCCGTTGCGCAACAAGCTCCGGTTTTTTACGGACATGCCCTCCGGGACGCCCCTTTCGGACATCATCAGTAAGGACCTGAAAGCGCGCGGATTCAAATTCGTCGGTTCGACCGTCGTCTATTCGCATATGCAGGCGACGGGCATGGTCAACGACCATTTAGTCACGTGCTTTCGGTATCGCGAGCTCACGGAAAAAGAGGGGGAAGAGGGGGTCAAACCTACCTTTTGCAGCAAAAGGTAGGTTTGACCCCCTCTTGCTTGGCCGGCCCGATTCTGCTAAACTAAGTTCATTCGTTTGAGGCGTTTGAGCCTTTCTCTCATCCGCCCGGCGGCGGATCCTGACGTATCTAAAAGGACGAAGGACATAGGACCATGAAGATCGGATTTATCGGGCTCCCGAAATCGGGGAAAACGACGCTGTTCAACGCGCTGACGGGCTCGTCCGCGGCGGTCTCGACTTATTCCGGGAGCCGGGTGGGCCCCAACCTGGCGGCCGTAAGGGTCAGCGACGAGCGCGTCACCGAGCTCTCCGCGATCTACCGGCCGAAGAGGATCGTCTACCCGTCGGTCGATATCGTGGACCTGGCCGGGGTCAGCGAGGGCGACGCCCGCTCCGACGCCTTCTCCGGAGACATGATGAAGCTCGTCCGCACGTGCGACGCGCTGGCCATCGTCCTGAGGGGATTTGGAAGCGACCTTCTGGGTGATCCGTTGCCGATCGCCGACCTGAAAAAGAGCGAGGACGAGCTCCTGATCGCCGACCTCATCGTGGCCGAGAAGCGGCTGGAGAAGATCGAACTCGCGCTCAAAAAGGGCCAAGCGACCCCGGCGCTCAAAGCCGAGGAAAAGGTCCTGCGCGCCGTCGTCGACGGGCTCAACGGCGGCCGGCCGGTCCGCGACTTGGAGCTCGATGCGGACGGCGAAACGATCATCCGCGGCTTCCAGTTTCTGTCGAAAAAGCAAGCTTTGGTCATCCTGAACTCCCACGAAGCGCTCTTCGGCAAGAACGGCGCAGTTCTGGAGACGGTCGGCGAGAGATATCGGGCCGTGGAGTTCGCCGGCGAGTTCGAGATGGAGTTCTCGCGGCTCGACGAGGAGTCGGCCCGGGCTTTCATGGAGGACTTGGGGATCAGCGATTCGGCCCGGGACCGGCTGACGGCCCTGGCCTACGACGCACTGGGCTACATCAGCTTCTTCACGGTGGGGCAGGACGAGGTCTGCGCCTGGAACGTTCGGCGCGACTCTACGGCCGTCGAGGCAGCGGCCGCCATCCACTCCGACCTGGCCCGCGGGTTCATCGCCGCCGAATGCTACAAGTACGAGGACCTGATCGCCTGGGGCTCGGAGAAGGCGGTCAAGGACAAGGGCAAGTTCCTCCTGGCCGGCAAGGATTACAGGGTCAAGGACGGCGACATCCTCAGCATCCGCTTCAACGTTTAAGAGGGGGTCAAACCTACCTTTTGCAGCAAAAGGTAGGTTTGACCCCCTCCCTTTTAAATCTTCTTTCCTTCGGCTTCTGCCACTTCTTGCTCGATTCCTTCCACGGCATTGGCAAGACTGGTGTTGCTGGCTATCGCTGCCCGGGCTCTCCTACAAGCATTCGATACCCCAGACATGCTCAAAGAAAAGAATTCGCCGATTTCTCGCAGCTTCAACGCAGTGCTCTTCTGGCTGATCAAGATAGCGATCGGGACGACGAATTTATTTCTTGCGCCCAAGACTTTTTCCGAGACGGACAAAATCAAGGGAAGGTCGGGTTTCTTGCGCAGTTTCCTTAACTGTGGTTTTTCGCGATCGGGCTTACTGATCTTATCCTTCAGAAACTCCTTCTTGATATTCGCGATGAACTCCTCGCTCCCGAGAATTCCCGTTTGTATCGACTCCTTGATCGAAGCTGGGACCTCTTGCCCGATCCCGCCTATCACGAATTCCAAATAAGCTCTCCTTGCCTCTTCGGAATGTTCGCCAAACAAGCTCAAGATAAGGGCAGTCTCCAGCCATTTATCGGGCCGGGCCGCTCCTCGATAATATCCGTATGAAGACCAAGGGTATTGTTCGGGAAGTTCTACGATCTCAGATCGTACTGGATTCAGGTGGATGTACTTGGAAAGCTCCTGGGCGTAGCTTTTGGCCTCGATCAGGATAGACTTGTATCTCCCCTGAAAGAGATGCCCAGACCTCTTGTGCTTGGCGTTGAAATAAATTGTGTATGCCGTATTCAGGAAGTGCATCATGTTCGACAAATTGCCTAAAGGCGTTTCTAAGATCAGGTGATAATGATTGGGCATTAAGCAATACACATGCACGATCACCCCATATTTCTCATGGGCTTCTCTGACGCACTTGAGAAAGAAACACCTATCGTCGTCGGATAAAAATATCGCCTGTTTCTGGTTTCCCCTCGAAAATACGTGATAATAAGCGCCGGGATACTCGATCCTCAGTTGCCTCGACAAGATCATATCTCCGGGATTTAAACGCTCTCGGAAATATAGACGGCTCGACGAGCCCGGGATTCTCAAAGAAGAGGGGGTCAAACCTACCTTTTGCTGCAAAAGGTAGGTTTGACCCCCTCTTGGAGGGCTGGCCGCAGGGCGGAAAAAGCCGTGGCCAACAAGAAGCAGACTGCGGCGCAGACGACCCACACCGCATCCCCTCCGAAGCGCTCGTAGATCGAGGTGCCGGCCGCCGGAGAGATGATGAAGGCCAGCGAGAAGCTGAAGCTGAACATCCCCATGTACCGGCCGCGGGTCGAGTCATCGGCGCGTCCGGCGATGAGAGCCGTGACCAGGGGAATGCTCAGCATCTCGCCGAAAGTCCAGATGGCCACGGTCAAGCCGGCGAAAGCGAAACCGCGGCCGAGCGGCATCAAGCCGAGCCCCACGCCGAGCAGGATGAACGACAGGTTGATCATGCGGGCGAGCGGGTACTTCCGGATCTTCTCCATGAGGATCATTTCGAGCAGGACGATAAGGATGGTGTTCACGGCGAAAAGCTGTCCGATCCGGTTCTCGGCCAGGCCGTAGACGTTGCGCATGTAGAGGGGGAACGTCGTCAGGACCTGGATGAAAACGGCGCTCCAGAGCAGGAAGATGAGCATCAGCAGGAGGAAGGGACGGTCGCGCCACGGCGAGCGGGATTTTGCGACAACCGGAGCGGTGGCCATCGACCCCGGCGATGATTCAGACTCCTCCACCCTCTCCCACAGCCGTCCGTCAGGTCCATTCAATCCGACTCCGCCCGCCCCCGCTGAGTCCGGTGTTTTGGCCGCACCCTTCAGCCTTGCTACCAGCTCCGAACGGCTGGCCTCCACGGTCTCGAACGCCGAAGTCGTCGCCCCGGTCGCGCCCGCCAGCCTCTCCCGCGACTCCCGCCACAACAGCGCGAAGACCCCGGCCGCTACGAGCGAGGTAAGACCATCGGCCCAGAAGAGGAGCCGATAGTCTCGCAGGGCCAGGACGCCGCCGACCGCCGGTCCGATCGTCGCCCCCAGGTTGTTGGCCAGCCGGTTGAGGGCGAATCCCTTGACCCGTAGTTCTGGCGGGCAGATACGCGACATCGACGTGGCGTTGGCCGGGTAGAGCATGCCCGCGAACAGGGCCAATCCGAAAAGCAGCGGCAAGATGCCCCAAATCGAGCGGACCTGCCCGAGGAAGACGAGGAACACGCCGCAGACGGCCAGGCTAGTTTTTTGGACCGTGATCGACCCGATCCTATCGGCCAGCCACCCGCCGAGGAACGCACCCGCGAGAGAGCCGAGGCCGTAGAGGCTGAGCGCCTGGCCGGCGCGCGCCGGACTGAGGCCGAGCTTCCGGGTCAAATAGAGGGAGAGGAAAAATATGACCATCGCCCCGGACGAGTTGACCAGGTTGATGGCGAAGAGGATCCAAGCCCGGCGCGGCAGTCCGCGGTAGGCCTGGCGGTAGAGGCCGACAATGTCGATGGTCATGGTCGATCTCGGTCAATTATAGCAAAACGGGATGGGGTCAAACCTACCTTTTGCTGCAAAAGGTAGGTTTGACCCCCTCTTACATATTCCAGCGGTAGGAAACTTTGAGGAGGAAGATGTTGTCGCCGGGGGCGGAGAACAAGTCACTGATGTCGCGCCCGAGCCGCAGGCTTCCCGGGTTGGCGAAATCGGCCCGATTCTGCGTCCACACGAAGTAAAGCAAGCTCCCCGGCCGGTACTCCCACCTCAGCACGACCGTGCCTCTCAGCGATTTGTAATTGAAATCGGGATTGCCGAACGAGAACGCCTCGGCCGCGCCTCCCGTGCCGTCCGGGTCGACCGTATAGACGTCTTCCACGTCGTCGTAACCGATCGTTGACGCTCCCTCGCCGTAAACGTTATAGGCGAACGATTTCGCCAGCGCCAGCTCCTTGAATTGGTCATAATGCCCGACCGCGACGAACGGCTGCAGATAGGCCTGGAGCGTCAGCTTCGGCGTGAACGTCCAGTCGAGCCGGATCTCGCTCCCCAGCACCTTCTGATCGATTCTCGCGAAAATATACCGTGCACCGTAGGTCGACGCCATCGCGGCATCCGTCACTTTCGTCACCCACTGGATGTCGTTCCGCTCGAACCCGATCGTCGGCCCGACCGATAGGCTGAAATTCGACCCCGGTTTCCAGCGCACCGAGAACTGTCCGTTCCACTGGCTCGAAGCTTGCGGCTGCTGGTATGTTGTAGAATGTAACTCGAGCACGATCGGCTTCCGGCTGTCCGTCGTCAATTCAAAATTCACCTGATATCCCGGCGGGATGAGGGCCAACGGCCCGCCACGCGTGTGGTTCTTGCTGACCGTCTCCGGGTTATAGGCGAACATGGTGTTGAACCGCCAGAAGTTCCTGAACTGGCCCTGGAACAAGACGAGCCCGCCGTCCCAGGTCTTGTTGCCGCCGAAGTCGTAGGTCCGGAACCAGCCGGCGATGACCATCGCGCTCAGAAACGTTTTCCCCGGCTTCGTCCACTGGTAGCCGGGAAGGAACTGCATCTGGACGACGTCGGAACCGCCGCGCTGGAACCCCGCGTCGTTCGGGTTGAACCCCGGCGAGAGAGCGCCCACGTTCGCCAGCACGAGCAGGTTCCCGTTCTGCTTGGCCAGGCTGAGGCGCGTCGCCCACCCGCTGAGCGACGTCGCTTCCGGGTCGACTTCGATGTGGGTTGCGTCCGGCCTCTGGAAATAGTGCATGGCCGAGTTCTGGAGCCGCAATATATCCTCAACGCTCCCATCGACGCGCGTCGCTCCCGCCCATGCTCCGACGACCCAGTTTTTCTTTTTGTCGAGCGAGACCCAGCCGTCCGCGGCCAGGCAGAAGGCGTTCTTGTTGAGGATCCCCGCCAGGGTCTCGCTCGCCCTGCCGTCGAGGTCGCGCATGACGCCCGTGGCCATCAGCCCGATCCCGCTTCGGCCCTCGTTGATGTCCTTCTGGACGCGGAGCGCGCCGTAGTACGAGAAGGGCTCGACCTCCTGGCTGAGTCGTGTCCCCAGTTGATCGATCTGGGCGAACTCGCGCCCGGTCACGGCGTTGAGAAAGCCGAAGTTCCAGCTCCCGCCGAGCTTGCCGGTGAGCTTGGCCGCGCCCAGGATGGTCGTCCGGTCGGGCATCCGCGAGAACCCGTCCTCGGTGACGTAGCCCTGGGGCGCCCGGCCGACCCGCCGGCTGTAGAACAATTGCGGCTCGGGCCAGTCGATGTTAGCGTTCATAAAGACGCCGCCGCGCCCGAAATTATCGAACAGGGAAGCGCCCTCGATGAAGAACGGCCGCTTCTCCTCGTAGTATGTCTCGTATGCCGAAAGATTGAGGATGGCCGGGTCGACCTCGACCTGCCCGAAGTCGGGGTTGACCGTGGCGTCGAGCGTCAGGTTGCTCTTCAGGCCGACCTTGAGGTCGAAGCCGGCGTTGGCCAGCGCGCGCTTTCCCGTCTCGAAGGGGTTGCCGCTTTCCGACGGCCGGAACTGGGCCTGGCTGACGGCGTAGGGCATGAACTCGACGCGCCCGCCCGGGCTGATGCCTTGCAGGCCCTCGAGCCGGGCGAAGCGCGAGACGAAGGCCGTCTCGCTCTTAGGGACCCAATTGAAGCTCGATTTCTCGTTCTTGCGTCGGAGCATGCGCAGGAAGTTGACGCCCCAAACGTTTTCGTCATTTTTAGGGAAGCGGATCTGGTTGAACGGGATGCGCAGCTCGACCGCCCAGCCATCGCCGTTGACGGCGGCCTTGGTCTCCCAGACGCCGTCCCAGGAATCGTCCTCGTTGACGTCATTCGAGAGGACCATGTCGGTGATCGAGCCGGCCGGGTTGGCGACGAAGAGGTAGCCGGAGCGCTTGTCGAAGTACGGATCTACGGCGACCGCGAACCAATCGGAATCGGTTTGGCTGTCGCGACGGCCGAGGCGCTTGCGGATCTTCGACGGGTCGGAGTCGTGGCAGAGGGCGGCGACGTAGAGGGCGTGGTCGTCGTAGGCGACCCAGACGTCGGTCTGTTCCGTGGGCGGCGCGCCGTCCTGGGGGTCGTTCTGGGTGAAGCCGGTCGCGCGGGGGGCGGTCTTCCAGACGCTCTCGTCGAGGCGGCCGTCGAGCGTGATGGGCTCGGTTGTGCGGACGGCCCGGACGACCTTATCGGCGGGGGCGGGGAGCTGGGTGTTGGGGGAGGCGTGCGCAGGCTTGGCTTTGGCTGGAGGCCGGACGGATTTGGTCGCGGGGGAGGCAGAGGCGGCCGAGAGAGTTGCGGCAAAGCCGGCGAACATGACGGCGCCGGCGCAGGCGAGTAAAACTGTCCTCTTCATCGGTAACTCCTGATTATCACGAGGCCGAAATTCTCGAGAGGGCCAGGAACACACCTATATACGATTTGGGGCCCCGGAAGGTTGCCAGGGGTCCCGGAGGGGGTCAAACCTAAGGCGGGGAGCGGCTTCAGAGGAGCGACCGTCAGAAGTGCAGCGGAGTATCTCGGAGCCGCACTTCTGGGAAATATCTGAATAGTATTGATTTAGAGTAGTATCGCTCATGTTTGACCCCCTCCGGCGTCTCATATATCATACCGTCGTAACATGGACACGCGTTTCAGCCGTTTCGTCATGAATTACCCCGGCCGGCTGGCCATGCCCATCGGCGCCTACTCGGGGCTCGAGATCACGGGCGAATCGGTCGAGGACGTCGTCAGCCTGCCGGGCGCCCAGTTCCGGGCGGTCATGGCCCTCCACGACCGCTACCGGACTCCCGTCCTGCTCACGGCCATGGACCTGAGCGCCGAAGCGGAGGCCTACGGCTGCGAGATCCGGATGTCCGAGCGCGAGATCCCGACCGTCGTCGGCCGCCTCGTGACGAACGAGGCCGAAATCGTCGCGCTCCCCAACCCCGTACCCGGCGACACCCGGACCCGCGTGCCGCTCGAGACGGCCTGGCGCCTGGTGGCTGAGGCCGACGGCCCCATTCCCGTCCTGGGCTGCATGCTCGGCCCGTTCTCGCTCGCCGGGCGCCTCTACGGCGTGAGCGAGACGATCGAGGCGACGGCCGTCGAGCCGGAAACGATCGAAGTCCTCCTCAGGCAGGTGACGGCCTTCCTATGCCAGTACGCCCTCGCGTTCCGCGAAACCGGGGCTTGGGGCGTCATCGTGGCTGAGCCCGCGGCCGGGCCCCTGTCGCCGGCCGGGCTGGGCCGGTTCTCCGCGCCCTTCGTCAAGCGGATCGTCGAGGCCGCCGAAACGCCCGACTTCGCGGTCGTTCTCCACAACTGCGAGGCGAAAAACACCCATCTCGAAAGCGTTCTTGCATCGGGCGCCGGGATCAACCATTTCGGCGCGCCCATGGATATCGTCGCTGCGCTGGGCAAGGTCGGGCCGGACATCATTCTCGGCGGGAACCTCGACCCGACGGCCGTCTTCCACGATGGGACGCCGCAGGCGCTAGGGGAGGCGACCCGCGCCCTGCTCGAGGCGACGAGAAGCTACAAGAATTTCATCATCTCGTCCGGTTGCGACATCCCTCTCGGGACGCCGCTGGCCAGCCTCAACGCCTTCTACCGGGCGGTCGCGGAATTCAATAAATAGGAGGGGGTCAAACCTACCTTTTGCAGCAAAAGGTAGGTTTGACCCCCTCCTGTCTTGCGTTCGACCCTAGCCCGGCCTCAGTCCCCTATAGCCACAGCCAATAAATACCAGGCGGCGTGGGGCAGCCACTGCTCGGCCCAGCGCCAGTCGTCGTCCTTGCCCGTCGCGGCGAAGCGCAGGCCGAAATCGATGTCCTCGTCGTCCGTATAGCCGCCCGTGATGCCGTTGCATATCCCGCCAGGCGCGTTCGTGTATTCGTAGGAATCGAAGAACATGTAGGCGATGTTGTTTCGGCCCTTGGCGTGGAGCATGCAGGCGTCGAATGGGTTGAGCCCGAGGATCCAATTCATCTGGTCGCGGCCGAAGGCCCTCAGCTTGTCGGCGAACGCCGCGTCGTTGCCGTCGTTCCCGCCCCCCATGCCTCCGGTCCTGCCGCCGTCTGCCGTGCCGCTCGTTCTGCCGCCCCTAGCACCGCCGTCGCCGCTTTCGCCGAAATAGCGCGCCGCGAGCCTCGCCGCCGCGGCCATCGAACCCAGCCGGGCGTTCTCGCCCTGCCACCACGGCGCGGTCTCGGTGTCGTGGGGGAAGAAAAAGCTTGTCCGACGCGTAGCGCCGCCGCCCTTGCTCTGGACAAACTGCCTGCTGTAGCCGAAGGGGTTGGCCACCTCCGCCGTCACCGCGAGCTCGAACCTCAGGGACTTCCGGACGGCGTCGAGCGCCTTCGTCCGCCCCGCCTCGTCCGCGATCTCGGCATATCCGAGCAGGCTTATCACGGGCAGGCCGGCATCGACGGGATGGAAGAACGGCCGGTCGCCGTCATCGGCGCGCCAGTAATTCTCGTATGTGATGCCGCTTGTCGTCCCGCCCTTCGTCCCACCCGTCGTTCCGCCTTGCGCGCTTCCCGCGCCTCCTGCCGCGCTTCCCGCCGTCCCGCCCGCCGTCCCTGTCGTCAGCCTGGCCGCGAGCGACGCCGCCCTCCTATCCGCCGCCGCCCGATACGCCGGCTTACCTGTCGTCCTGAACAGCTCGGTCGCCGCGACGAGCGCGCAATAATCGTCGAGGATGTTCTCCTTGCCATCGTTCGTGAAGAGCTGATTGTGCTTCTCCAGGAACGCGAACGCGTCCTCCGCGGCCTTGAGATAGTCCGCGCTCTTGAAATCACCCTCGCCCTTGCTCACGCCATACCCCTCGCTCCCGGGCGCCCCCGTCCGCGCCGCGGCCATGGCCAGCGCCGCGATGCTCAATCCCGCGCCTTCCCTCCACCCCGCCTCGTAGGCCGCGTCGCCCGCGATCTTCTCCCGGCCGTAATCGCGGAACTTGTCCTTGGTCTCCGGCGTCAGGATGATATGACGCTCCGCCTTGGACGTTATCCGCCGGTCCTCGGGCTTCTTCTCAGGGCCGCGCCCCGAGATGGTGATGTAGAACGAGCCCTTCGGGTTTTTGCTCCGGACGAGGTAGTCGGCGCCGAAAAGGGCCTCGTCGAGGAGCCGTTTCTGATACTGCTTGAAATACGGCTCGCCCCGCCGCTCGAGTTCCCGCAACGTCCCAAAAAGGCTCCAGGCCGTGAGCGACACCTGCTGGGGGTTGAAATAGGTCGAGAAGGAGAGGTGGGACAGGTGCTTGCCGTAATCGCCGCTGGCGTCGAACCAGCCGCCGCGCATGTCGACCATCCCGCTCTTCCCCTCGAAGGTCATCTTCCGATCCGCCTTGTCCCACAGGCCCGACGACCGTTGGCCCTTGAAATAGTAGATGACGTCCGACAGCGTGTTCCGCTCGAGCGCGTTCTTCTGGACGAGGATCGGGTGCGAGCGGACGGTGCCGGCAGCCGCGCCGGCCTGCGCGGTGCATTCGATAACGTACGCTCCTTCATCATCGACGGCGCTCCAGTCGACCGTCCAGAAATCCCAGTCCTTCCATTTGCTGACCGGGCCATCGTGCCGCGGCGTACCTGAGAGGACGATCTCTCCGCCGGGGAAGCTCTTGACCGTGAAGGCCGTGAACGTGTCCCCGGCACGGGCCTGGACGACCGCTTTTTTTGGCCCGCTCGCGTCGTACCCGACCTGGTTCGTCAAGATCTTCGTGTTCAGGCTTTTGACTTTGACGGCCGCGGGCTTGCAGGCGGCGGCGACGACCAGACAGATTGAAAGACACAGGCTTAAGGTGACGGCGGTTTTCCTGGACATGGGACTCTCCTCCTCTCGCGGCCGCGTGACGGCGCGCCCATTTTAATTGCTGTCGGTGCCGGAGGGCAAGCCTAGGAAGAGGGGGTCAAACCTACCTTTTGCTGCAAAAGGTAGGTTTGACCCCCTCTTGAACTCCCTCTTCAAGCACCCTGGCTCGTTTTCCCAGGTCCGGAAGAGTGGTAAACTGCCGATGTACCGTAAGGAGGGGATCATGCAAAAAGCGCACGTGATTGCCATCGCCTGCCCGACAGCCAATCAGGCGGCTTCTATCTGCGCCCGAACGGTCGGCATCCTCCCGTCAGCCCTTCTTACATCCGCCATCATCTTCCTTCTCTTTCTCTTATTTGCCGCGCCACCCCCTGTAGCCGCCCAGTTCCGTGAAGACTTCGACGGGCCCCTCCTCAAGCTTGATCCGGCCGGCGCCAACGGCTGGGCCTTCCAGTCCGGCGAAGGGCTTGCCGTCATGGACATCCGCCAGGGGGGCGACGGCTTCGCTTCTATTTGGGTGAACGCGACCCGCGACCGTCGCAACGTCTGGTGGGCCTTTGTCATGCACCGCGTCTCCGAGGGCCTGGACCTCTCCCTCCTGAAGAAACCGGGCTACGCGCTCCGCATCGAGGCCCGCGTCCGGACGAGCCACGCACCCCGCCGCATCAACCTCAGCGTCAGCACCCAAAAGACGACCGATTTCCACAGCCATCTCATGGAGTTCGACCTCCCCGACACGGAGAACTGGCACATCGTCAGCATGACCACCAGGGATTTCGAGGCCTCGCCCGGCGACACGGTCAACGCCCAGATGGCCCTCATGGACTGGGGGCTTGGATCATATCGCCTGGACGTCGATTACTTCCGCGTGGACATTGTAGAAGTCGCCAGCGCCGGACCCGACAAGGGTGAGCCGGTGCCCTACCACCCGCCGGTCGCCGACCCCGCCGGGTTCGCTCACTCGGTCGCCGCCGCCCAGTCCGGGACGATCGACCTCGACAATCCGAACGTCAACCTGGGTAACTGGTATCTCGCCGATGCCGCCGGAAAAACCGCCGTCGTTACGGCCGGCGGAACACGATTCGTCATCCTACGCTGGGACTTCGGCGCGCTCGCCGGGAAAAAGGTTGTTGGCTCGGGCCTGCTCGAGCTGGCGACCAGCGCCCTAGAGCGGACCTCGGACGAAATCCCCGATTTCGGCGAGATCCGTGTTGTCGAGATATTGGGCGGCGACCCGCGCTGGGACAAGAAAACGGTGACGTTCAACAGTCTGTGCGAGGGACGGCCTCCCGACCTCGTCCTCAATCCCCAGATGATCATCGACTGGCCCGTGTCGGAAGGCGACGACGCCAAGACCTACCTGACCATCCCCAAGCCGGTCCTCCAGCGCCTGATCGACGGGAAAACCCTGGGCATCGCCATCCGGCCCCTCGGTGCCATCAACGCGGCGTTTTATGATGCAGAAGGTGCCGGCGGAAAGCATGTCCCCTGCCTGCGGTTGAATATTGGGGATTGACGCAGGCGAGCGGGGCCAAAACAAGAGGGGGTCAAACCTACCTTTTGCTGCAAAAGGTAGGTTTGACCCCTTCCTGCCAGTCTACTTCTTGGCCTCAAACAGCGTCCAGGGATAAGCCTTCAAATCCTTGAGATATGGCGCCTGCCACGCGTACTCGGGATGCTTGGCCAGAAACTCCGCCGCCACAAAGTCCCTCCCGCACGGATGGCCCATGTGCGCCCACATCTTCATCTCCTTGACCAGCGCGCTCGAAGTCACCTTCCCATGCACCGACCCGGCCGGCGAGAACGGCGCCCAGCTGAATTCGGGCGTCCCCTTGGGGTCCTCGTCGACGTGGCCGCACAGCACGTTGCTGTTCGACCCCGTCTTCCCAGTCGCCATATCAACATGGTCGGCCTCGAATAGCTTGCCGTCCTCGACGTCGATATAGCCCTTGTACTCCTCCATCAACTGCTCCCACCTCGCCTTCCTTACGAGCACGGACTGGGCTTTATTCGCCGCGTCGAACGTCGTCTCCTCGGCGATGACCTTCTCGTCTCCCGGGAAGTTCGAGCCGATGAAATAGCCGTCCGTCGTTCGCCACAGGCGCTGGTTCTTGAGCCCCAGCTCGAACTTGGCGATCTCGTTCGTCTTCGTGTCGCCGACGAGCCAGTCGTTGGCGTAGGCGCCGTTGTTGTCGGCGCTCATGATGCGGACGAAGTCGTCGATCGACGCCGCGTACTGGGCGGCCTTCCTTGCCCGCATGAACTCGGGCGTACCCTCCTCGCGGAAGCCCTTGAAGGTGCCCATGGTCGTTTCTGTGTAGACGAGGCCTGCGCCGTTCATGACGAAGTCGTCGCCGCTATGGATGGCCCCCGGCATGCAGTCCATCAGGATGCGCTGGCCCGCAGTCGGGACGATGTCGGCGATGACGTTCCAGCGCGACCCGATTATGTAGTCGACCCAGTTGTTGTGCCCGACGACGATTTTCTTATCCTCGGTGTAGCTCCCCGTGGCGATGAAGGCGCTGCAGTAGCCCGGCGCCTTGTTGTCGCCGGCGCCTTTGCGAGCCATCTCGTCGAGGTAGGGAACATAGTACCAGGCGAGTTCGATCCAGCCGTTGAGGACGGTGATGTCGACCCGGTCGTAGTTAAGGCGCGGCAGCCGGGCCCGCACCCCCGAGACGATGCCCTCGATCTCCTCCTGGTACTCCGGCTCGAGCTTGGGCCAGAACATGCGCTCGGCCGCGGCCCGGAAGAAGGCCCAGTCGCGCTTCGTCGAGCCCTCAAGGAAGTGGGCGAGCGCGCGCATCAGGTCGTCAATCTCAGGCGCCAGGAGCCAGCCGTGCTGGAAGCCGATCTCCCGCGGCGTACCCTCGAGATGGATGTTTATCCAACCGTTGGTGTCGACGCGCGTCGCCTTGGCCAGTTCGGCCGGCGGCGCGGCCGGCGCAGCTGGCTTCTTCGAGCAGGCAGGGGAGAGGAATGTAAGGATTGCGAGCATGGCGAAGATAAGAAGGACGGGCGTTGCAAGGGAAAGAGCGGAAATCGGCCTAACGAGGCGCGATGGTCTGATTCGATACGTCACATGACTCATGATATTCTCCTTTTGGCGGGTAATCGGGCAGGCGCGGGTCTTGCGATTCTTGTCATGCGATTCTTCGACTGTGGCATACGACAACTCGGCCAGAGAATACACTGTGCCTGGCAAGAATTCAACTGGCGGGCCGCGCCTCCCGTTCCTGGTTGATGATGGTGACGACCGCGGCGGCTCCTTTTACCCTTAGCGCGCCGGCCCTGGACATCGGGAGCCAGCGGTTATCGACCGGTTTCAGGATATGGTCATCGGAAAGCGCCGTGTCCAGGATGACCGCGATTTTGCCTTTGAGGTCGATATCACCGTAATCATCCCAGCCGAGCTGCGGGGGCGCCGAGCCCGTAGCCCAGCAAGACGGCTTCTCCCCTTACTTTCCCCGCTTCGAAATTCCGGCCGATGGCGGCGTCATTGGGGAAAGCGAAAACGCGTTCTCCCGAGCCCGTGATAAGGCGCACGCGCGATGCCTGCGGAGCGACAGTGGTCACCTCCACCGGGACTTCCTGGTAATAAGAGCCGCTGGACATCAGAGGCTTGAGGCCGATCCGTTCGGCCGTGAGGGCGATGTACATGGAAGCGATGTCGAGCTCGGCCGAGGGCGTGTTCCGCCCCCGGAACTCCGGCGCCCCGAGGAATTTCAGGTGGAATTTCATGTCTTCGGCCCGGATCACTTTCAGGCCCTTGGACGAAGTCCCGCCGCCCGAGCAGACGGCCAAGGTTATGACCAAGCATCCGGTTATGAGAACGGCCCAGGTTCGACGGTTTTTCACGCGCGCCTCCTCCATTTGAATTCTTGGGATTTTAGTATATCAACGAATCATACTTGTTAATCAGACGCACCGCGTCTCGCGGATCGCATTAAGAGGACGGCGTTTTTCAAGCCTTATTTTCGATGCAGGAAATTCGTTGCCCACGACTTGACTTCGCCGTCGGTTCGGAGCCGTTATTGCCATGATCTGGTCATCCCATCATCCCAGGAATACGGAGCCCGCTCTACTGGGCTCTCATAAGAGGGCGAATCATGCTATGATTAGCGCCGTGATGGAGATAATTAAAGAGATCTCTATTGTCCTAGACACCGCTGATGTTGCGGGGCGTCTGCGGTTCGACCCGGTTCGTGCAGGGTTCGAGAGTCTGGACGAGCTTATCGTGCTCGCCCAAGGGCTCATCAAACCGCGCGCCGTTTACGAGGTCGCCTACACCGGTGCGAAAGGGGAGGGGACGGTCGAGGTGGCCGGAGTCACCTTCGAAAGCCCCATCCTCCGCAAGAACCTCGATCCTGCGAACAAAGTCTTCCCTTACATCATCACCGTCGGCCCTGAGCTAGAACGCGCCGCCAGTGCCCAAGGCGACCTCCTCAAGCAGTATTACCTCGAGGAGATGGCCAACATCGCGCTAGAAAACGCTGCCGGCTGGCTTGGCGGCCAGGTCGAGTCCCTTTACGGGGTCACAGGCCTGGCCAACATGAGCCCGGGCTCGCTCGAGGACTGGCCGATCACCGAGCAGACAAAGCTCTTCTCGATTTTCGGTGATACCGAGAAGGCCGTGGGTGTGCGATTGACCGACAGCATGCTCATGCTGCCGCGGAAGTCGATCTCCGGGATTCTCTTTCCCTCCGAGGAGGGGTTCGTGGCCTGTCAGCTGTGTGAGCGGGAGCGCTGTCCCGGTCGCAAGGCGGCTTATCAACCCAACGTTATGACTAAATACTAATATGAGTTGGTCAAGAAAGGGGATACGTACCGCTTCGAGAGAAGCGGTGCATGTCCCCAAGCAAGTCCTCATGCCTAGATAACGCTTACCAAGGAGGGCCCATGAAAAAATCGCATATCCGGATCGTTACCCTCGCCGCGCTCGCCACTTTTGCGTTCGCTTTTTGCTTTATCCTTTCCGCCGCTCAGCAAAAGCCTGTGCTCAAGGTCTTCATCTCGGTCGATATGGAGGGGATCTCCGGGATCGTCCACGGCGATCAGACGACGTCCGGAACCGCCGAATATGCCGCCGGCCGGAAATGGATGGCCCAGGACGTCAACACCGCCGTTGAAGGGGCGCTCGAAGCCGGGGCCACAGAAGTCGTCGTCAATGATTCCCACGGCTCCATGCGGAACATCGACCCCGACGATCTTCACCCGCGCGCCATCCTCATAAGCGGCTCGCCCAAGCCGCTATCGATGATGCAGGGGATCGACGGCTCGTTCGCGGCATGCTTCCTCATCGGCTATCATGCCAAGGCGGGCACGGAGGACGCCATCCTCGACCATACAATTTCCGGCTCGGTCGTCCGCGCGGTCCGGGTCAATGGCGCCGAATTGCCCGAGCTCGGGCTCAACGCGGCGATCGCCGGCTACTACGGAGTGCCCGTAGTCCTCGTCAGCGGCGACACGGCCGTTTGCCGCCAGGCAGGGGAGATCTTGGGCAAGGACGTCGTGACGGTCGCTGTTAAGGAGGCCTACGGCCGGCTCGCCGCCAAGCTCGTTCCCATGGGGGAAGCCCGCCGTCTCATCAAGGCGGGCGTCAAGGACGCGCTAGGCAAGCTCGGCCGGGTCAAGCCGTTCAAGATCGCCTCGCCCTACAAATTCGAGCTCGAATACCACGTCTCAGCTCAGGCCGATATGGGAGCGATGTTACTCCCCCAGGTCAAGCGGACAGACTCGCGGACCCTCGCCTTCACCGCAGCCGACTATCTCGAGGGCTTCCGCACCCTGCGGGCACTGATCGCCCTCGCCCCGGCGCGGTAAAACCAGCACAAAGAACGGAATCAAGAACGGGGACATGTACCGCTTCGAGAGAAGCGGTACATGTCCCCGAACCGCCCATGCCCGGGAACGCCGCCTGCGCCTTCTTGACAGGACCCGCTTTCTGTCTTCAAGTCTGCTTCAGTCAGAGTGGAATCATCGACGGAGGGGTTACTCCCGTGAAGTGCTCTCATTGTTGGTGCGGGGGGGGGCGGGGCAGGCGGGGCGTTCCGTTCGGTCCGGTTTTACCCGATCTTCTCGATGATGCGGCCGGTGGCTTTGTCCTTGAGGATGACCTTGGTCCGGCCGTTGGGAAGGCGCTCAGTTTTAATTACGATGACGCCAGCTTTTCCAGCCGCACCCGCGGTTTTCCCCTTACCAGCCCCCGTTTTCGCTTCCTGCGCCTTCCCAGGGGCCTTCGGCAAAGCTTTTCGAGCCCCTCGCCCTGCCTTCTTTTCAGGCCCTGCGCCTTTTCCTGCCTTGTTTGGCACGGCCGCACTCGCTCCGGAGACCTTCTTTTTTTTGGCCGCCGTGGAATATCTCTCCGCGGTTTTTCCGGGCTTTCCCTGGGGGCCCGGCCATAAGTCCAGCTCGACCGGCTCCCAGCGGCCAGACTTCATCGATTTATAGCAGGCGTCGATGATGGCGTTGACGATGTAGCCATCGTAGAAAGTCTCCATCGGCTCGCGCCCCGCTTCGCGCGCGTCAAGCATGTCCTGGAACATGTGGACATAGCCGAGCGCGTGGACCTCGTCGCCCACCGGGAAGAGCCAACCCGTCCGGCCCTCGGCCTTTTCCGCAACATACCCGCCCTCTCCCGCAGCCGTGAACATCTCGAAGCCGGTGCGTAAAAAATGATCGAGCCGGATCGTGCCATCGGTCCCGGCCACCTCATCCCTCAGATCCATCCCGCTGCGGAAGGTCCAGCTGACCTCGAACTGGCTGACCGCCCCGCCCTCGTACTCGACGAGCCCGATGGCGTGGTCCTCGGCGTTGATTGGGTGGACCTGGGTCGCGCCCCAGCAGAAGGCCCGGAGCGGCCGCTTGTCCTTGCCGATGAAGTTCCGCCCGATCTCGATACAGTGGCAGCCCATGTCGACGACCGCCCCTCCGCCCGACTGCTCCGGGTCCCAGAACCAGGCGCTGTGCGGCCCGGGATGGGTCTCGCGCGACCGCGTCCAGAGAATGCGGCCCATAGCTCCCTTCCGCACCGATTCGAGCGATTTGAGGGTCTTTGGCGTATAGACGAGGTCCTCGAGGTAACCGGCGAAGACCCCAGCTTTTTCCACGGCCTCGAGTATCTCCCGGGCTTCGGCGGCCGTCCGGCCCAGAGGTTTGGTGCAGAGGACCGCCTTTTTGGCCTCTACGGCGAGAAAAACGGCCTCCCTGTGGATATTATTGGGGAGCCCGACGACCACTATCTCGGATTCGGGGTCGCGTACGGCTTCCCGCAGGTTCGCGGTCCAGCGCGGGATGCCCCTCTCCGCCGCGAACGCCCGCGCCCTCTCCGCCGACCGCGAGTAGACGTTGACCACCCGGTCGCGGCTCCTCAGCCCGTGGAGCGTTTGGGTGTAGAACGTCCCGATGAGCCCCGTCCCGAGCATCGTTATCTTGGCCATCTCGACTCCTCAAGAGGGGGTCAAACCTACCTTTTGCAGCAAAAGGTAGGTTTGACCCCCTCTTAATCGGGTTCTCCCATTTATAGTCGGTTAGGGGACAAATCTCAAGGGATTTCAGGATATCGACATGTCCCTGCGAAATCAGGTATCATCTCGACCGAATAGGGAAGAGAAGATGAAAGAACACGAAAATGCGCCCTGCCCGTGCGAATCGGGAAAACGGTACGTCAATTGCTGTCTGGATTTGCAGCTTGCCAAGAGCCGCGAAAACGCTGCCCGCGCCCTAAACGAAGAGATCGAAAAACTTGTCAGCGGCAGGAATTTCGACTCTTTTGAAGCTATGAATGAATTTGTCCGCAACTATTGTGACAGGCAAAATGCGGAGCCGAAGCCAGATTTCCTGGGACTTTCCACCGACCAGATTCACCGGCTGATCGATTTTCCCTTCCAATCGACGGATGACCTTGTCCGGCTGAATGATTCCTTCGGCCAAAACGACATGGCTGGAATTCCGGTTGTCGATAACGCGGTCCGGTTCCTCCAGGCCATGGCCGAAGTCGAGCCGCTGAAGGCGACGGCCACGGGGAATCTCGCCCGTGATTTCGCCAAACGGCTCTTCGATGATATCGAACAGTCCGATTGGAAGAAATACATCAATTTTCGGAGCGAGATGGATTCCATGACCGTTCATTCTCTGCGCTTGATCCTGACGATGGGGGGCTGGCTGAGGAAGGCAAAGGGTACCTTCCGGCTCACCCCTAAGGGAAGAAAAAGCGTTAAAGCGGGCTTTTCGGCGGCGGACTACCTGGACCTTTTCTGGACATTCACCCGGAAGTTCAACTGGGGCTTTCAGGATGGATATCCGGGATTGGAGATCATCCAGAGAGCGCACCTTTTTTCGCTGCTTCTCCTGCACAAGAAAGCGGGGGAATTCCTGGAGAACTATCACCTGGGCCCTTATTTCGTGAGAGCCTTCCCGTTGGCGCTGGCGGAGTCAGAAAGATTTCGATGCGATCCGTACGAAAGGGTCAGCCGTTGTTTTTCCGTGAGATTCCTGGAGCGATTTTGCGCGTATTTTGGGCTTATTGAAACCAAGCCGCGGGGCGAAGATCCGCTTGACCGCAGGTTCTTTTTCAAGGCGAGCCCCTTCCTCGACAAGCTGTTGACGTGGAAAATATAGGAATATCCTCCCGAATAGTCTAACTAATCAGGAACATATTCCTTCAGATACATGAGTGACGGCTTGACGGATTCCCCCGAAAGTCCTATTAATTAACCATGACCAAAAAGGACTTCACGCGACGGATCCTGAACGGGAAAACGGACGTCCTACAGGTCTTTCTTGATGCCCTTCGCGCCGCAAAAATCCCCTTTTGCGTGATCGGAGGGCTGGCTGTCAACGCTTACACCGACCCTGTCGTCAGCCTCGACCTGGATATCGTCGTCGTCTCGGACCGGATCAAGGACCTCTCCGGATCTCTGCCGCCGGGTTTCAAGCTAAAATCGTTCCCGAACAGCCTGAACATCTCCGCCCCGGGAGCGGACCTCAGGATCCAGGTCCAAACGGATCCTCGCTATCAGGATTTCCTGTCCCACGCGAAACGGAAGTCCGTACTCGGCTACCCGATGCCCGTGGCCGCCGTGGAAGACGTTCTTCAAGGGAAAATATGGGCCGCCCTGGACGACACGCGCCGGCCCAGCAAGCGCCAGAAGGACCTGGCCGATATCATGAGGCTGGTCGAATCCCGGCCGGCGCTCGCCCCGCTCGTCCCTCCGACCCTAAAAAAGAAGCTTTCGCTGTAGAAAAAAAGAACCGGGAAGCCATCAAGAGGGGGTCAAACCTACCTTTTGCTGCAAAAGGTAGGTTTGACCCCCTCTTAACGGCCCCCTCTCGCAACTGGAATAAGGGGAGGCGACGACGACGCTGATGGAGCCCGTCGCGATATCGCGCCGGGAGACCTCCACGAAACCGTTCTCCCGCAGAAAAGCCCGCAGACCGCCCCGGCTCAGGAATTCCCTGCCGTTCCGGTAATGATCGCCGCCGGCCAGGCGCTCGACGGCCCGCACGGCCAAGGCCCCGGCTCTCGATCTTGCGCTCCAGGGGTTTTCGAAATCGACGGCGATGAACCGGCCCCCCGGAGCCAACACACGCCGCGCTTCGGCCATCATCGCCCGCCGCAGGTCCGAACTCTTGTCGTGGAGCCCGAAGGAGACGGAAACGGCCCGGAACGAACTATTCTTGAACGGGAGATGCCCGGCGTCGCCGCAAACGAAAGGTAGCCCGGGCGCCCGGGCCGCCGCGTAGCGGACCATGCCTAAGTTCTTGTCCAGGCCGCAGACGACGATATCGGGGACACGTACTACAGGTACATGTCCCCTTAGCTGGCTCCCAGTCCCGCAGCAGACGTCGAGCCACGGATAGAGCCCATCCCGCTCGACCGCCGCCGCGACCCGCCTCCTCAACCCTATGAACATGCCCGCGAAGGCCAGATCGTACAGACGTCCGAGCAGGTACCAAGATCTAGTCTGGCGACGAGAGTCCATCTCATGTATTCTATATCAAGACACGGGACACGTACTAAAGGTACATGTCGCGCTTTTCCCGCTTTTAGTTCGGCAAATCGCTTAAGGGGAGGCACAAATGAATTATCTCGTTCAGATACATGAGTGACGCCATACGAGAATTGACGAAGCGGCTGAAGAGGGCTTATAATTAAAACAAATGAGAATCGCGCTCGACCCCAAAAAGGTCCTGATCATCGGCCTGAATGCGCTCGTGCTTCTCTTCGCCTTGTGGCTCGTTTCGCCGTTTTTCCGCCTCGACGCCTCGGACGAGGCCGCGGGGAAGATCAACAGTTACCGCCTGGCACTCGGCCTGACCGTCATGATCCTCTTCGTCGGGAAATCGCTCTGGGACGTCCTGGCGCCGCAAGGCCTGGCCAAGAAGGTCTCCAACGTCAAGGCCGTCGCCCTCGTCGGGCTGGCCATCGTCGTCATGGGCTTCATCGTCTTCACCGTGGCCCGGGCCGCGGCCTACTACCTCGGCTCGGCAATCGCCGTCGACGCCCAGCAGTTCCTGCCTTAATCGCACGAAAAAGGGGGACACGCACCGCTTCAGGAGAAGCGGGGCATGTCCCCGGACGAAAAAGGGGACACGTACGGCGGGGAGCGGCCTCTCTAGGATTTTCCGGCAGCCTGCTTCATCAGAGCCGCGGCATAACCAAAGCCGTAAAAATAGCTTCGCCAGTTACTTTCTGTCGAACCGAATCGGTTATCCCCGATGAAATAATCCAGTAGAACTTCCCTCAGCCGGGTCAGCTCTGCGAGACGGTGCCGGTGACGGGGGTCCGCGATCGTCAGGCCGAGAAGCTCGAGGGCCCGGTCAAGGGCCAGGCGGCTATATTCGACGTTGTTTTTGCCGCGCCACGAGAGGGCCCGTTCGACTTCGCTCCCGACGTTGGCCAACTGCACCATGAGAGGGAAGCTCTGCCAGCGTCCCGCGGCAAGATCGCGATGCTGAACGTTCATGACGTTATGAGCTTTTGGATGATTTGGACTATCTTTTCCCGGATCTCCGGATTATCGACGCCCCGTGAGCGATTGCCTTGAGAGGGACGGATGTTGATCATGGAATCGAATTCGATCCGGTCCGGCATGCCCAGGTCCGGATAAATATTGATCCCCCACAAGTTCGATTGCCGGGAGCCGTTTTGGAGGAGAAGCGCTTCCTCGTCCGCGTGAAGCTCGCCGTCGACGGCCATGACTTCCCGCTCGATATCAAGGACGGCTTTGACCATGTTGCCGAAGCCGTCGATCGCCATGCGCTTCAGGTCATCCAACGCGATCGTCCCGTCGATGATCTTCATGATCTATTTATAGCACATGCCGGCGGGATGGGAAAGGGACGTTAGGGGCGCTTGCCGGGGACGACGTAATCGCTGTAGCTTTCGACCGCTTCGATGCGGATGTTCTTAATGATGAGGCCGACATGGATGCGCATGACGGCTTTCTTCATGACCTGATACCCCTCGGGGAGGACCAGGAAGTCGACCTCCATCTCCATGCGCTTGAGGGGACCGGGTTTCTTGGCGATGGTCAGCTCGGCCCGGAGGACGTCGCAGGTCTCGGGGTGGATATAGTAGACGCCCTCGAGTTTCTCTTTGGAACGGATGCGGGAGCGGGACTGTAGGAGAATGACGGGCTTGCCGTCGAGGTCGGCCGTGCCCTTGACGGAGAAGTCGTAGCTGGAGCGTCTGCCCGGGCCGAAGGGGAGGACCTCGTCGCGGGTCATGTCCAGGCTGCGGCGGCCGCGGTTCTGCTGTTCGTTCTTGCGCTCGTCAGGAGTCTGGCGATCCTGTTTTTCGACCCGGTCGCGGGATTCTTCCTGGAGCCTTTTCGTGACGTCGCGCGTCTTGCCGTCCTCGGTTTCGGAAGCGCTCAGGATCTCCTCCGACCAGCGGCCGCCGTCCACGGTGACGATCTTTTCGGTGGTCGTCGTCTTCTTCGGCTTCCAGTCGGAGTTCATCTGAAAGGTCTTGGAATTGGCCCGGGCCTGCCAGGAGTCGAGCTTGGGATGGGAGGCCAGGCGCTCGCCGATCTTAGCCACGAGGCCGGCGGCGTCGGGAACCTGGGCGGAAAGGCGGGCGGCGGAGGAATTCACGGAGGCGGGAAGGGCGAAGAGGGAGATAAGCAAAGAGAAGACGGCGGCGCGGCCGGGACCAACGGTCAAGGCTCGCTTCTTCTGCGGCGGATCGGGCGCAGTTTTTTGGCCGTGCCGCCGAGCCGCGCCAACTTTTCGGCGCTCTCACGGGAATGCTCAGAGGCAATCTTCTCAAACGCAGGGAGGCACTTCTCTTCAAGGCCCTTGTCGAATTCTGTCAGCCAGATGTGAATATAATCTTTGTCGTATCCGGGGTTCTTCAAGAGGATGGTTTTGATGTCTTCGATGTCCCGCGCCCGTCCGGCAACGACCTTATGAATGACAACGTCCTCGAGCGCGGCAAAACGGACAGGAATATCGTCGAAACTGACTGCGGGTGCTCTTTCGATGGCCTGACGTTCGTAGGGGGAGAAGGAAAAGATGAAATCGACACGGATCCCGGTCTTCGCTTCAGAAACGGGGAGGACCATCGTATCCTTGACGAACGCATCGACGTCATCGGTTTCGATCCTCAAGCCAAGAGCATTCACGGCATCCGTAATCTTTTGGAGCTCTTCGATGCCCACCCCAAGGGTGATATCGATGTCTTTGGTCAGCCGCGCTTCGCCGTAGAGAAGGACAGCCTGACCGCCGATGATCATGTAGGGGATTTGTCTGGAGGCGAGTTCGGCCGCGATCCTTTTAATCAGGTCTTTGTACATAGTTCACCGCCCGGGCGATCCGGATCTTGACCTCTATCCCCTCCAGCGGATCTTTGGGGGGGAGCACTCCGAGCATTCGGGCCTCATCGTAAAGTGCGTCGACAATCCGGAAATTCCGTTCGACGTCGACCTTCTCAATCCTGATGCGTTCGTCTTCGAAGGCCCTAAGCTTCTCGGAATTAGTTACCATTTGGTTGCCATCTCTCTTACTATTATACCACAGTTGGAACCACAACATCTCCTTTATTTTGTGATGATTGCAAGTTCAAGACGGCGGACATGGCCAGGTTCATATCAGGCCGATGATGCATAATGCTAAATACCTTTACGCCGCGGTCGGCGAGTCCAGGGGCGGGTTGTGGCATAGACTTTGCAGCATGAACCGTTAAAAAAAACGGGGACACGTACCGGAGTTACATGTCCCCAGATCCCGGGCCCACGAGGACCTGACGCCGTAAGCCGCTATAGATACCTCCCCATGATGTAATCCTGAAGCTGTTCGATCGTCACCTTATGCTCGCCGATGAGGGATTTGACGACATCGCCGATGGAGACGAGGCCCACCATTTTCCCGCCGCTGATGACCGGCAGGTGCCGGATGTGTTTCTCGGTCATGAGGGCCATGCATTCCTCGGCCGTCGTCTCCGGCTTGACGCAATAGATGGGCGAGGCCATGACCTCCCGGACCCCCGTGCTGAGCGATGATATATTTTTCAGAACGACCTTCCGGGCGTAGTCCCTTTCCGAGAAGATGCCCACGGCGCTGCCCGCCTCCATGACCAGGAGGGCCCCGACGTTTTTCTCCGCCATGGTCCTGAGAGCCTCGAAAACCGTGGCGTCCGAGGGCGTGGTCCAGATTTCCTGCCCTTTCCCTTCCAGGATCTCTCTGACGTTTGTCATCCTTTTCCCCTCCTTCTGAAGGTTTGTTTGTCCCATATCGGAGAATTCGTCAAGCGTGACAATGGCTTGACGGCACTTGGCGCAGGCGTCCTTGATCTGGTCTTCGCGGCGGAGCCGGGATTTGGGTTCCGACGGCTCGACTTCGGTCAAGAGCCGTTGGGTGGCCAGGAGCAGGTTGGGATGGCCATAGGCTTTGGCCCCCAGCCGCTCCTTGATCCAGAGGAGATGGTCCCGGCAGCCGATGACCGCGCCGCAACACTCGCAGATGACGAGCCCTTTTTCGACCCGTTCGAACGCCTCTGGGGCGGAGACGTCCGCCAGGGACAGCGAGTAAGCGTTCGTATTGACGATGCCCTTGCCCGTGATGCACTTTTCCTGACATTGGCCGCACTGGATGCAGGACCCGTAGTCGACGCGGAGCCGGCGCGCCTTCCCCCCGATGTCGTCCACGGCCTCGATGGCCCGCGAAGGGCACACCTGGACGCAGGCGCCGCAGCCGACGCAATGATCCTTGTCGTACTTGGGGAAGCCGCGGTAGGACGGGAAGGAGGCGGCGGGACCGGCCGGATACTTGGTCGTGTACGGCGCCGAGAAAAACGAGGTCAGGGCTTCCTTGATTTCGCGGAGCTTAGGGAGCGGCATGGCCACCCTCCTCTTTGAGCTCATGGTCGGCCTCATAGAGGTCGACGACGCTTTCCGGGCAGAGGGGGATCCGGCTGCGATGGGAGGCGCGGGCGATGGCGTGGGCGGCGATCGGAGAGGTGAGGAAGATGAAAGCGATGCCCAGAAGGGCCTTGAAGCCGAAACTGCTGAAGCCCTTAAGGATGAAGACCCCGAAGAGAAGGCCCGCCGACCCGAAGGTCACGCACTTGGTGGCGGCCTGGAGACGGTTGTAAACGTCCGGCAGGCGCAGCAGGCCGAGGACGCCCAGAAAGTCGAAGAGGATCCCGACCCAGATGAAGGCCATACCGATCGTATGTCTAATCATCGAGGCGCCTCCCCTCGAGGACCTTGGCGAAAGCCAAGGAGGCGACGAAGCTCAGAAGCGCCCAAATGAGGGCGATGTCCATGAAAAATCCCTGGTCGTAAAAGAGGCCCAGCAGGGCCAGGACGCCGATGATGAGGACGCCCAGGATGTCCACGGCGATGATCCGGTCCGCCGGGCTCGGCCCGCGGATGACCCGGTAGAGGACGAAGAGGGCGCTGAACAGGCTGACGTTGATGAGCTTGACCAAGAGCGGCGCCTCGAAGACGAAAAAGTTGAGGTAGGCCAGAACCCCGAGGATGAGCGCTCCGGCGAGCCAGCGCGCGACTCTCATTCGAAGACCTCCTTCAGGATCCGCTCGAACCTGGCGCCGATCCTCCGCGTGTTTTCCTCGATATCGGTCCCGTCGACGGTGATGCAATGGATGTAAAGTTCCCGGGCCTCGGGGTTGATGTCCACCGTGAACGTCCCAGGCGTGAGGGTGATCGAATTGGCCAGGATGGTCATGGCCGTATCTTTGGTGAGTTCCGTCCGGATCTTGATGATGCCGGGCTTGATCGGACGCAGGGGGTGGAGGACGATCCCGGCGACATGGACGTTGGCCTTGATCATCTCCCAGAGGAACAGGAAAAAATAGAGGATCGAGAAGCCGGCCCGCCTCAGGACGCCGCGGCGAGGAAACCCGGCCAGGAAGTGGCCGGCGACCAGGGTCACGACGAGCGCGACGACGGCCCCCGCGACGACCTCCTGGATGCCGCCGCCCGCGGTCAGGGCCAGCCAGGCGAGGAAGGCCAGGGCGAAAACGAGGACGCGGCTTTGTGTTCGTGCGTTCATGGTGTCACTTCCCCAACACGACCTGCGCTTGGTCGGTCTTGTCCATGATGACCTTGACGACCGGGTCGATCGTCAGTTTGCGGATCCCCGGGATGATGAGCAGGCTCGTAGCCAGGCACAGCGCGGCGAGGATGACCATGGCCGTCTTCATCCCCCCATCGACCTCTCCGACCAGCTCCTTGACGGGCCGCCCGCCCCGCAGGCCGAACCTCTGGACCTTCATGAAGGAGGCCAGGGTGAGCAGGCTGCCGACGACGGCCACGAAGGCGAAGAAAGGCCGGCCCGCCTGGACCGCGGCGACGATGATGATCAGCTTGCTGAAAAAGCCGTTGAAGGGGGGAATGCCGGCGATCGAGAGGGAGGCGATCATGGATGTCCCCGAAGTGACGGGGAGGAGCTTGGAAACATTTCCCATCTCTCTGAGGTCCCGGGTGCCCAGCGCCGTTTCCAGGGCTCCGGCGTTGTAGAAGAGGAGGGACTTGAAGATGGCGTGATTGAGCATGTGATAGACGGCCCCGGCCATTCCCAGGGTCGAGTCGAGCCCCATCGCCAGCAGGATATAGCCGATCTGGCTGATGCTGTGATAGGCCAGGAGACGCTTGATGTCCCATTGGCCGACGGCCAGGAGGACGCCGAGCAGGATCGAGACGGACCCGAGACCGAGGAAGATCTGAAGGAATAGCCGCGGAGCCCCCAAGACGTTGTAGAAGAGACGGATGAGGACGTAGACGCCCAGGGTCTTGATCAGGACGCCGCTGAGCATGGCCGATATGGGCGCCGGGGCGGAAGAGTGCGCGTCGGGAAGCCAGGCGTGGAAGGGCATGATCGCCGCCTTGAGGCCGAAGCCGGCCAGGAACAGGCCGCCGACCCAGAGGACGAGAAGCGGACTCTGCCGGGCGAGGCTCAGGGAGATCGTGGCCAGGCCCAGAGATGACGTCGCGGCGTAGACGACGGCGATCGCGAGGAGGATGAACGACGCCGATATGGAGGCCATGACGGCGTACTTGAAGGAGGCCTCGAATTCGTGGGCCCGGCCGCCGTAGGCGACCAGGGCCAGGGCGGCCAGGAGGGCGATTTCCATGAAGACGAAGAGGTTGAACAGGTCGCCGGTCACGACGACGCCGTTCATGCCCGTGACCAGGATCATGAACAGGGAGTAGTATCTCCAGTCCCGGCCGAACCGGCGGATATATTTCACGGAATAGACGAGCGAGGTCAGGGCGATGAGGCTGACCATGACCAGCATGAAGGAGCTGAGAGCGTCCTGGACGAGGTTGATGCCGATGGGGAGCTTCCAGGCGCTCATCCTGTAGACCAGGGTTTCCCCGCTCCGGACGAAAAACGCGTACCCCGAAAGAAGAACGAGGGAGAACACGGAGACCAGGGAGAGGAACGCGGCCCGGCCGTCCGCGCGCTTCGACACGAGCGGGATGAGAAATGCCGCGAATAGGGGGATGATGACGAAATAGGGAAGGATCATCCGGAGAGCCTCCTGATCTTGGTGATGTCATAGGTCCGGTATTTCTGGAAGAGCCGGATGGCCAGGGCCGCGAGCAGCGCGGTCACTCCGAGTTCGATGACGATCGACGTCAGGACCAAGGCCTGCGGCAGAGGGTCGACCATGGCCGCCGCCTCTTTACCCTTCTCGAGGATGGGATAGACGGCGCCGCGGCGATATCCGAAGAGCACCAGCATCAAGTTACAGGCGTAGCCCATGATCCCCGAGGACAGGATGATCTTGATGAGGTCGCGCTTGGTCATGATGCCGTACAGACCGACCAGGAACAAAACGAAACAAAGGACGTAGAGTGTCATTCGTCGGCTCCTACATTCAGGTCGAATTCCGCCAGGGCCAGGACGACAAGGAATAGGGACAGCCCGACTTTGACTCCGATGACGATGTTGAGCGGCAGGATGATCCCCGAGCTCAGCAGGGCGAAGAGCTTCCCCTTGGACAGGACATTGGCCAGAAAAGCGCCCCCCCAGGCCATGCCGATCAAGCCGACGCCGAGGAAGAGGAGCGGGCTCGCGTGTTCGAGGTCCCGGAGGAATCCCAGGCGCAGACGTTTCAGGGTGTCATCGCGGCCGTAGGCCAGGAGGACGCTCAGGAGCCCGAGCGCCAGGACGACCCCGCCGCCGAATCCTCCTCCCGGGCTCAGATGGCCGTGGAGTATGATGTAAAAGCCGTAGAGAAAGATCATTCCGGCGATGATCCGGACGACCGTTTTGACGATGATCGTCATGCCCGGCTTCCCGTCCATTAGCTGTCACCCCCTTTTTTATTCCGGGCCCGGACGCGCAAGACCGTCAGGGTTCCCAGGATCGCCGTCAGCAGGACCGTGACCTCGCCCAGGGTGTCGTAGGCCCGGTAATCGAGGATGATGGCGGCGACGATGTTGGCCGCGCCCGTATCGGCGGCGGCATGCTCCAAATAATACCGGGAGACGTCCATGAGGGGCCGGCCGAAGGGCGGGAGAAGCCGGAAAACCTTGAGGCTCATGACCAGAACCGCGGCCAGGCCGAGCAGGGTGAACGCGACGATCCAGCCGCTCGATTTGGCCGGCTCCAAGGAGTGGTAATCCTTCCGGATGAAGGCGCGGACGAGGATGATGAGGGCGAAGATCTCGAATAGGAACTGGACGATGGCCAGGTCGGGAGCCTGGAGGAAAAGGAAGGCCATGGAGACGGCCAAGCCCACAACCCCGACGGCGACAATGGACGAGAGGATGTCCCGGAGTTCCAGGGCCACGATCGACCCCAGGATCATGAAGCCCAAGAGGAAGGTCAGCCATGTATCAACGGGCACGCGTTCCTCCTTGTCATGGTTTTCCTATCCGGCCAGGATCATGAACAGCAGAACGCCGAACAGGATGAAGAGCACATAGACCTGGAGAAGCCCCGAATGGGCTCTCTGCAGGAGATGGGACAGGCCGAAAGTGGCCTTGGAACCCTGGTCATAAATGTCGAAGGTCTTCTTTTCGGCCTGCCGGAAGAGTCCCCGGAAAGGCTTCATCTCCGTGATTTCCTTGTAGAACGCGGTGCCGGCGATCCGGAAAGCCTCGGACTGGGAGTTGCCGCACAGATAGACCTCGTCGTAGCGCGTTTTCCGGGTCAGGAGAAAGACGATGAGCCCCAGGAGAAAGGCTAAGCCGAAAAGAAGGAGAACGAAACGGGGGCTGTAAAGCCCGAGAAACGCGGCCGGAGCCAGGCCGGCCTCTTCGGCCGCCGGCAGGACGAACATGCGGAGAGGGATCTCTCTCGCGAAGAGACCGAAGCCGACGCATAAGAGAGCCAGTGTCCCCGTCGCCAGCCATTGGTTGGCCGGGGCTTCTTTGATGCCCGCCAGGCGCTCCGGCCGCTGGCCCAGGAACACGGCGTGGAGGAATTTCATGAAGATGGCCAGAGTCAGGGCGCTGCCGAAGACGGCTAGGACAAGGCAGACGAGAAGCCAAATGGCGTAGCCCGGAGCGAGGCCGGAGGCCTTTTCGAGGAGCCCCTGGTAGATCATCCACTTGGAGAAAAATCCGTTAAAGGGCGGTATCCCCGAGATCGAGAAGGCCCCGACGAGGGCCATGACGAACGTCAGCGGCATGGCCCGGGCCAGACCTCCCAGGTCGTCGAGGTCGTTCGTTCCGGCGCGCTTCTCCACGGAGCCCAGGGAGAGGAAGAGGTTGGAATCGTAAAGGGTATGGTTGAGGAGATGGAAGAGGCCCCCGGCGAAGGCCAGGGCCGAGCCGCTGGCGATGCCCATGATCATGTAGCCGGCCTGGCTGACGGCGCAATACCCGAGCAGACGGCGGCCGTTGTGCTGGACCATGGCCATCATCACGGCGATGATAACGGTCAGGGCGCCGAGGCTGACGACGATCATCCGGACAAAAGGACCGACTTCGAAATACCCGGACATCATGCGCGTCAGCAGATAGATGCCGAGCAGTTTGTCGAGCGAGGCGGGAAGAAAGGCCGCGCTCTCGACCGGGGCGTCCCGGCTGAAGTCGGGCACCCAGGTGTGGAGGGGAAACCCGCCGGCCTTGGCGAAGGCCGCGATGAGCAGGAAGACGAAGGCGAGTGCGCCCGCCGGACTGCTCAGGGGGACGGCGGGGCCGACGAGGGACCAGCCCGATGTCGCGCCCGTCAAAGCCAGGCCAAGGATCAGAAAGGCATCGCTGCCGCCGACGATGATAAATGTTTTCTTGGCCGTCGCCGCCGCGTTCTCGCCCCGCCCGAGGAGGGCGAACCCGTAGAGCGTGAGCCCCGACAGGCCCCAGAAGACGAGGAAGCCGAAGGCGTTGGGGCAGAGAACGGTCCCGTTGGCGAAGGCGAGCGTCAGGGGGTAAAGGACCAGGAACGACTTTTCCGTCCCGGCGTCCAGGCCCTTAAGGCAAAAAACGAAGATGATGAGACTCAGGACATGGATGAAGGTCAGGGCGAGCAGGCTCAGTTTATCGAGGGCTAGAGCGACCGACCCGAGGAGCTCGAAGGCCGGCGGCGGAGTGTTGAAGAATCCTTTGATCAGGAGAAGGCCCAGGACGAGGCCGACGAGGATGAGCGCCTTTCGCAGGAGCGACGGCAGGAAGAGGTTGAGGAACGCGACGGCCAGCGGCAGGGCGATAACCAGGACCAGCGGGCTATCCATGGACTTCCCTCCTCAGCAGCTCGGTTTTCCGGCGCGACAGCTGGATGAGGTCGGCCGTGACGCGGACGCCCCGCCCGTCCGAAATATGGATGGCCCGTTCCGTGCAGCAGTAGCAGGGGTCGATCGCAGCCAGCGTGATCAGGGCATCGGCCAGCGGAATGCCCTTGCACGAGGCCGAGCACGTCGGGATGTTGACGTAGCTCGGCGCGCGGACCTTGTGGCGGAGGGGACGGTTGGAGCCGTCCGTCCGCACGTAGTGAAAGACCTCGCCGCGCGGGGCTTCGTGCCGGCCGATCCCTTCCCCGGCCGACACCTCTTTAACGTCGTTGAGGATCGGGCCGGGGGCCGTTTTGAGTTTTTCGAGGCACTGCCGGACGATCTTGATGGATTCCACGGTTTCCAAGACCCGGAGGACGAGCTTGTCGTAGACGTCGCCGTTCTCGAGGACGATGGCTTTAAAATCAACCAGGCCGTAGGCGTCCTTGGGCTCGTCCTTGCGCACGTCGATGGCCACCCCGGAAGCCCGGGCCGTTGGCCCGACGGCGCAGTAATCGATCGCCGCTTGTCGGCTGAGGACGCCGACGCCCTTGAGGCGCGATCGGAGCACGGGGTCCTCGGCCGCGGCCTTGGCGATCATATCCATTTTGCGCTCGACCATGTCGAGGGTCTGCAGGAGGACCGGAACCGCTTCCGGCGGGATGTCGCGGGCGACACCGCCGATACGCATCATGCCGTAGTGGTTCCGGTTGCCCGTGATCGTCTCGAAGACTTCGAGAACCGGCTCCCGGTACCGCCAGGCCCACATCCAGAGGGTGTCGTAGCCGATGAAGTGACCGGCCAGGCCGAGCCAGAGGAGATGGCTGTGGATGCGTTCGAGCTCGCCGACGACCGTCCGGATGTAGGCGGCGCGGACGGGAATGTCGATGTTGTCGACGTCCTCGACGGCGTGGACGAAGGCGATGGGGTGGGAGGTCGAGCAGATGCCGCAGATGCGCTCGACGAGGTAAATCGACTGGGTGAACGTCTTCTGCTCGGAGATGAACTCATGGCCCCGGTGCATGTAGCCGATGTCGATGTCGATGTCGGTGACCGTCTCTCCGTCCACATGGAGCTTGAAAAACTCGGCCTCCTCGAGCAGGGGATGGAACGGCCCGACGGGGATGACGGTCTTGCTCATGGCTTCCTCCTCAGGCGCAGGGGCTGGTACGGGGGCTTGGGGTGGTCCCTCGTCAGAAGCCGCTCCGGGTGAGGATGCCCGTCGAAGGCGATGCCGAAGAGCTCCGACATCTCCCGCTCGATCCATTCCGCGCCCTTGACGATCGGTGCGATCGAATGCATCTTCGGATTCTTGAGGTCGGTGATGATTACGCGTGGGCAGAAGTACCGTCCCGTGGCGTCGTGGGAGAACTGGTAGAGGACTTCGAGCCCGCGATACATCTCCGTGGCCGTGGCCGTCGACAGGCGGCAGCCCTTCGTCAGGAAAAGATGGCGGACGACGTCGTGGAGGTCCTTGTCGGCGACCTCGAAATAGAGGCGCCCCTTCTTGGCGATCGTCCGGCCGATCTTGCCTTCGAGGCCGTCCAGGAAATGGTCTTTTTCAGCCATTGAGCACCCCCACGAGCTTCACGATGGCGTCGATCATCGCCTCCGGCTTGGGCGGGCATCCCTCGACGTAGAGGTCGAAGGGGATGACGGTCTCCCGGCGGGGGCTGATGTTGTAGCTTTCCTTGAAACAGCAGCCCGACGTCGGGCAGGTCCCGATGCCGACGACGAAAACGGGCTTGGGGGCCTGCTCGTAGAGCCGGCGGACCAGGGGCGCCACTTTGTCGTTGATGACCCCCGTGACCAGAAGGACATCGGCGTGCCGGACCGAGCCGACGAGCTTGATCCCGAAGCGTTCGACGTCGTAGCGGGGCGTCAGGAGGTCGAGGATCTCGATGTCGCAGTTGTTGCAAGGGGAGGCGCTGACGTGAAAGACCCAAAGCGATTTGGCCAGGCGTTTGTTGTACCAGCCCATGTTCAGACTCCCAGGACGGCCAGGACGACGGCCGCCAGCGCCAGCGGTGAGAGGTATTTCCAGAAGAACGCGATCGCGGTGTCCGTCCGTACGCGGGGGTTGGTGTTTTTGATGATGATCATCAGGACGAGGATCAGGAGATATTTCAGCACGCCCCAGAGGACGCCCAGGCCGGCGAGCGGAAATCCTCCCCAAAAGAGGAGGATGAGCAGGAAGGGAAAGACGACGAGCATCATGAACTGGTTCAACTTCCAAAAGGCCAGGAGCGGACCGCTGTACTCCATGAACGGGCCGGCCACGATTTCGGTCTCGGCCTCCGGGATGTGGAAGGGAGGCAGGGCCATCTTGGCCTGGACGGCCAGGAGGGCCACGACGAACGCCAGGACTCCCGACACGGAACCGACGAGCATGCCGTGCTCGGACTGGTGGGCCAGGATCGCGGTGAGCTTGAGCTGGTAGCCGGACCGGATGATGGGAACCAGGCAGGCCAGGATGAACGGCAGCTCATCGGCGAGAAGGAGCTTGACCTCCCGTCCCGCCCCCAGGCTGGAGTAGACGTTGCCCGGCGAGGAGCCGCCGAGGACGATCAGCGCGGAGTAGAGCATGAGCAGGTACATGACGACGATGAGGTCCGCGCCGGCGCTCCGCCCGGAAAACAGGGCGGTCCCCACGGCCGTGGCGACGAGTGACATGACGGCGAACCCGGCCAGGGGAGCGGCGACGAAAAGCCAGGGCAGACCCGACTTGACCAGGATCGTCTCCTTGCCCAGGAGCTTGAAAAAATCGTTGAAGTTCTGGAAGAGGGGAGGCCCGACCCGGTACTGGAACCGGGCCGAGACCTTGCGGTCCAGCCAGCCGGCCATGAGTCCCAGAACGGCCGTGAACAACACGCCCGGAAAGACAAAGACATCGAAAACGGCCTGCGCGATCATGGCCGGCCTTCCTTGCTTCGCCAGCTCGGACTGCGGACGGCCAGCCGCTCGCCGGCGAAGAAGACGTGGTTCTTGGGGTCCTCGTCGGGGATGTCTTTCATGACGAACGTCCCGGGCGGCGCCGTTTTGGCGCAGAGGGGGACGTAGTCCGGATCCTCCGTGAGCTGGTTCAGGCAGAGGTCGCACTTGGCCGTGACGTAGTTGATCACCTCGGGGAAGATCGTGCCGAACGGGCAGGCCAGGACGCAGCTCTTGCACCCGACACAGCGCATGTTATAGCGCTTGACGGCGCCGTCGGCCTGTCTTTCCAGGGCCTCCTTGGGGCAGGCGACGACGCAGAAGGCCTCCTTGCATTGACGGCAGTAGGCCGCGAACTCGGCCACCTCGAGGAGAGAAAAGACGCCCGGGTTCGTCCGGTGAAACATGTATTCGCACTCGATACGGTCGGCCGGAACGCCGGCGGCCAGCAGGGCCGGGATGTCGATGAACAGCCGTTTCAATCCCATATCCCCTCCTCGTTCTTGATCTGGGCGTAGGTGAAGACGGGGCCGTGCTTGCAAACGTAGTATTCGCCCATGACGCAGTGGCGGCACTGACCGATGCCGCAGTACATTTTTTTCTCCATGGACAGATAGATGCGCTCCTCCCCGAAGCCCAGCCGGAGGAGGTCGCGGGTCCCGAATTTCATCATCACCGGCGGCCCGCAGACGACGGCGGGGGAATTTTTCGGGTCGATGTCCAGCTTCCCCAGGAGCATGGTCACGAGGCCGACCTCCCCGTCCCAGGCCTCGCCCGGCGTGAGGGCGTCGACGGCCCGGATGAGCTTGACCCGGGGATGCTTCTGCCATTCGGGGAAGGCGTCCTTGTAGGGGCAGTCCGCGGGCGTTTTAGCGCCGGCATAGAACGTGATGCTCTTGTATCTATGGACTTCGTCGAGAAGCGTTAGGAAGAGGGAACGCAGGGGGGCCAGGCCGCAGCCGCCGCCGAGGAGGAGGAGGTCCCGGCCCTCGAATTCCTCCAGGGGGTAGGCGGACCCGTACGGGCCGCGCAGCCCGACCCGGTCTCCCGGCTTGGCCCTATGGATGTGTTCGGTCAGGAACCCGGCTTTCATGACGGTGACGTCCATGGTCTCCGTGACGAATTGCGAGGAGGACGGGGTAAACGGCCCCTCCCCGACGCCGGGCAGGCTGAGTTCGATGAATTGACCCGTCCGGAAGGGTATGGGGCGGTCCGGCTTCAGCCGCAGGGTCCGGATGAGCGGAGTCTCGTCGATGGTCGCCGTAATGACAGCCGGGATCGTTTCGTACGGGTTGGGCTTCATGGCCTCCTCCTCACCCGGCTCCAGCGGCGGGCAGGCCGCCCGAAAGAGTCTCCACGAGACGGCGGACGACGCTCCGGAATTCTATCCCTCCGGGGCAGGCTTCGGTGCAGCGGCCGCAGCCCGTGCAGCCCAAGTTGCCGAACTCCTTTTTCATGAAGACGAACTTGCAGAGGTAGCGGTGGCGGAAGCGTTCGTCCACGCGGGGCCGCGGCGACGCGCCGCTGGCGACCCGGGCGTAGCCGTGGAGCTGGCAGGAATCGTAGCTGCGGACCTTGACGAAGCTCCCCGCCTGGCCTTCGTCGTTCAGAATGAGACAGTAGCAAGTCGGGCAGATATGGGTGCAGGCCCCGCAGCCCACGCATTCGCGGGACTCCTCTTTCCATCCCTCGGGAGGGCTTGACCGCAGGCGGCCGTATTCCGCGGACCTGGCGAACGCGGCGTTTTGCGACTCGACCTTGGCGGTCATGTCGGCCCGCCGGGCCTCGACGGCCGCCGGGATCCGGTCGTGGGTGGTGTCGACCCGGACATGCTTGCGGATGAGGTCGAGGAGAGCCCGTCCTTTCTCCGTGGCCGCGCTCAGGAAGTAGTGGCCGCCGAAGCGCGCCGCGTTGGCGTCGAAGCCCGTTTCCGCGAACGGCTTTCCGCCGACGAGGGTGCAGTGGCAGGTCGGCGCGGTGTCCGTGCAGTCGAAGCTGAGGACGGTCGTCCTGTCGCGCCACGATGTGTAGGCCGGGTCGACGAAGTCCTCGTTGATGAGCGCGCGGTCGAGAATCTCGAGGGCCTTGATGTCGCAGGCCTTGATGCCGGCGAGAAGCCCGGCGGCGGGTTCAGCGCTAAACGGGGCGACCCTCTCTCTCGCGCCGTAGAGCAGGAGTTTGGCGGGGTCTATGGCGCGGTGGCCGTCGAGGGCCGGACGGGTCTTTTCCCGGAGCGGGGCGAGAATGGAGTGGGGCAAATCTTGATCGGCCGGCATGACCGGGAGATGGATTTCTCGGTAGGGGCCGATGTGTTCGTTCAAACAGCGTCTTAGGAAGTTTACGAGCTCGTCCGTTGGAATCAGCAAGCGAACCCCCTTTTGGAAAAACGTGCAGGAATAGGGCAGACTCATCCACAGAAATCAATTTATCTACCCGCGGGCGCGGCGAATCGAAGATCATTTTCCCAAAGGTATGGGCCTTTTATATACTCCGCCATTCGCTCTTGTCAACAGAAAATATTGCGCCGCGGTGAGAAAAACGAAACCTAGGCAGGTCTCGCGAGCTTGCGGCGGCCGATGATGACCAGGCTCTTGATGAGATCGAAGGTGACCATGACGGCGATGAAGAGGAGCGTGATGAGAAGCGTGAATTTCGCCCAATATTGGATCTTTGGCAGGAGCCGCCCGGCGATCTCGACGGCGAAGAGGCCGTCGAAGGGCTGACGGAGGAGGAGGCCGATCAAGCCGAGGGAAACGATGTCCGAGACGACGTCCACCCAGCGCGACCGGGTGAAGAGCTTGACGAAGAGCGAGAGCGTCGAAGCGGCGAACATGGCGATGACGATCATCGACAGCCGCCGGCCGGCCCCGGGGGTGAAGAGCGGCCGCGGGTCCGTCCAATCCAGGTTGACGAAGAAGATGGAGTGGTGCCGGGAGAAGAGAAGGGAGGCGAAGTCGGTGATGGCGAGCATCACGATGAAGCCGACGGCCGTACCGATCCGGCTGACGAAGAAGCCCTTTTTCGGCGGCTTGACCTCGTCGAGGTCGACGGCGAGCTTGGGCCAGGGGAGTCTGACGTCTTTTCCGCTTTGGGTGATGAAATAAAGGACGAGGGTGACGACGCCGAGGTCGGTCAGGAAGGCCGTGGGCAGATACATCAAGGCCTCGATGACGCCGAGGCGGGGCATGAAGAGGAAAGGGAAAAAGATGAAGTCCTCCTTAAAGACGACGGCGATCACGGTCAGGAGCGCGTGGACGGCGAAGAGGAACGTCGTGTAACGGAAGAGGTAGCGCCTGTAGGCCGGGGCGATGATCGGCCGGCCGTCGAGGTATTTTTCGGCGACTTTACGCGGCGGGCCGTAGGCGGTGATGGCCTTATCGAGGGCGGCGTCCCCCGTCTGGCCTTGTTCCGCGGCGGCCTTTTCCAGGATGTGGCTGCGGATCTCCGAGAGGATCTCCTCCCGTTCCTCGCGGCCGGAAAGAAAATGGCTGATCTCTTCGAGATAGGCTTCGAGCTTATTGGACATTGACGTTCTCCTTATTGACTTCGTTGAGGATGCGGTTTTGATTTTCCCAGACTCCGAGGAGGCCGGCCTTCATGGCCCGGCCTTCGGCGGTGATCGTGTAGAACTTGCGGGGCCGGTCCTCGCCCAGGGCCCACTTGCTCGTGATCCAGCCGTTTTTTTCGAGCCTGCGGAGGAGGGGATAGAGGGTGTTCTCCTCGACCTTGTAGCCCAGCCCCTCGATGTGTTTGACCATGGAATAGCCGTACATATCTTTTTCGAGGAGGGCCAGGACGAGGATCTGGAGGAACCCCCGGTTCATCTCCGTTTCCATGCTGCCGATGTCGGGGTCTGTCATGTTTTCTCCCTTGATCGCGTCGTTTTGTCTCTCATCTCGTTCATATAGATCGCTTATACCGTATGTCTTACTATGATATGTATGATACTATACTGTATATAAAACAGTATGTCAAGAACTTTTTTCACTTTTATTGAATATTGGCTTGATAACGTTTCTCATTAGTGCTATTTTAAGCACGAATACGAAATGAACTATCACAGCTTACGCGACTCCTTGAAGAACTTCACTGTTTTCTCGCTCCGCGATATCTTTCGGGTCGAACCCGGATTCCATCGCCGGCGCCTGAACGACTGGCAGGCTAAGGGATATATCCGCAAGGTGATCAAGGGATTCTATGTCTTCGCCGACCTCCCGCTTGACGAAATGGTCCTCTTCGAAATCGCCAACCGGGTCTACAAGCCTTCCTACGTCTCCCTGGAGTCGGCTTTGGCCCATTATCAGCTGATCCCCGAAAGCGTTTTCGGGGTGACTTCCATATCGACCCGGCGGACCTATCAATTCTCCACCGAGCTGGCCGAATTCCGCTTCCGGACGGTGAAGCCCGACCTTTTTTTTGGCTATGACCTCGTGTCCGTCCGCGGAAAGCGTGTCAAGATCGCCCGTCCGGAAAAGGCGGTCCTGGATTACCTCTACCTGAATCCGCGCTACCGAAGCGCGCCGGATTTCGAGAGCCTGCGCATCGACGCGGACCGGTTTTTCCGAACGGTCGCCAGCCGGGACCTTCGAGCCGCGGTGGCCCGCTACGCCCGTAAGGCGTTTGCCTTGCGGGTCGATCTTTTTCTGAACCATCTACGGAGCCGGACCTAGCCTGACTTATTCATAAAAATGCCGATGTGTTATTTAACTCAAGCGATATCTGCTATATCTGTGATAAACCTATTCCCTATTAGGTTTCCCAAGTTTCGTCTCAAAAGAACCGGCATTTTTACCCCCTGGGCGAGCCGATCCGGCCGCATCTGCTTTGTTGCGAAGGGTTCGCAGTACCGGGAGTACAGCTTCACCCTCCGCGCCTCGCATCTGCAGCCGCCTCGACTCGTGAATAGGCCAGGCTAGAGGGGGGCCATGCTCGACCTTCATCAAATTATCTCCTATTTTCCTGAACCTCTTCGGGCCTTTAAAAGGAATCTGCTCAGGGAGTATCTTCAGTACAAGGTCCTGGATGTCATCTACGATTCCAAGTTCGGCGACAAGCTGACCTTCATGGGCGGAACGGCCATCCATATCGTCCACGGCAACCCCCGGTTTTCCGAGGACCTCGATTTCGACAACCGCGGCCTCGACCTGCCGGCCTTCGAGTCGTTGGGAGAGCTCATCCGGTCGAAAATGGAACTCCAGGGATTCAAGCTGGAGACGAAGATCGTCGAGGCAGGCGCCTTTCGGCTGTCACTCCGGTTCCCCGGGCTGCTTCGACTCATGAATATCTCCCGGGATCCTCGAGAGAAGCTCCATCTGCGAGTCGATGCCGAGTCCCAGGGTTTTGGGTACGACGCGGCCGCCTTCCTGATCGACAAATTCGACGTCTTCGGACGGATCCTCGTCGCTCCCGCGGACCTTCTCCTGGCCCAAAAAATTCTTTGCATGTTTTTACGGCCGCGGCCCATGGGGCGAGATTTTTTCGACGCGCTTTTCCTGTGGGGTAAAACCGAGCCCCGGCCGGCCTATCTCAAGGAAAAACTCCGCGTCGAGAGCGCTCACGATCTGAGAGCCCGTTTGATCACGCGTTGCCGGGAGCTGGACTTCGATAGCCTGGCCGAGGATGTCGCGCCGTTCCTTTACCGGCCGGAAGACGCGAAGAGAGTCCGGCTGTTTCCCGAGTTCATCGAGAATCACGAATTTAAACTCTAGGGGCTCCGGCGCGAGTCGCCGAATTGACAGGCCGGGAGGGGTGTGGCAAGATGGGGTCGAAATGTGCGATTTCTGCCACCAGCACGGGGAAGGGAAGAAGTGGTACCTCGACGCCCGGAATTACTCCGAAGACCTCCTCAGCGACCTCGGCAGGCGGAAGTATATTAAGCGCTTTTTCGAGTCGCCGGACCATCTGGCCCAGGGGGACCGGGCGCTCAACAAGCTTGATAAGATCCCGCGGTTCTTCACCCGCGGCATTCGGCGGAAGATCACCGGGGAACAGATGGTCAAGCACTTCGGCCAGGTCGTGCCCATCGAAGACATCGAGAAGATCCTGGGTTTCACGACCTCGGTCGTCCGCCTGGCCTGCGTCTGCCGTCACGTCACGCTCGGTCCCGAACACCGCTACTGCTACGGCATAAGCCTCGGTCCCCAGGGCGGCGAGCTGATGAAGATCGTCCAGGGGATCGACGCGGCCTACCTGATCGGGCCCCAAACCGGCGGGCTGGAGTATCTGCCCAAGGAGGAGGCCCTAGCCCTGATGCGGGAAAACGAGGAAGAGGGACTCTGCCACACGGTTTGGTCGTTCGTCACGCCCTTCATCGGGGGCATCTGCAATTGCTCCCTTCCGGGCTGCCTGGCCATGAAGACGACCTTGACCCACAAGACGCCCATCATGTTCCGGTCGGAATATGTGGCCAGGGTGGACGAAGAGAGATGCCGCGGCTGCGGGGAATGCGTCAAGATCTGCCCGTTCGAGGCGTTTCACCCGCACAAGCGCAAAGCCAAGGCCCGGGTCGATTGGAAGAAGTGCTACGGCTGCGGCATCTGCCGGAACACCTGCACGCGCGACGCGATCGCGCTCGCCGACCGCGCCGCCGTCCCCGAAGTGGCGTCGCTTTGGCTTTAACCGGGAGGATGCTTTTCTGCCGGCCTTTTGCGGCGTGGCTTATCCGGATGATCGAAGCGCCTCAATCAACTTAATAAAAACGGATTTCCGTTGTGCTCACGCTAGGCAAGGGGTTCTCCCCGGTCCGCGGCGATTTCTTTCAATCGTTCGGCGTGTTCCCGACCGCGGGGCTGATAATTGTATAGATCGAGATACAATTGAAGTTTAGAAACGATAGGATACCCATTGATTTTTTGGCTATTGAAAAAACAGCTTTGGGCATAATACGGCCGGATGAAATGAACGTTGCCGCCGTTCACCAATTCCTTGAGACCCAGCCTTTGCCGAACGTTCAGGAGGAGATCCGGTTCGGCCGTATCATCGAGGTAGAGATGGACGTGCTCGGTTTTGACCCAAGAGGTCAGGAAATTCGCTCCCACATGAAGAGTGAGCGCGTAGGGGAGTCCGGCGAGAGCGTTCTTGATTCTCTTGATCGCGTCCGGATAGGGGAGATAGAAAGTCCGGATCTCGTTGCGGGAGACCGAATAGGCCTTCACCCATTCGGCGATCAAGAGTTCGGGATTCGTCAGCAGGGTAAAGCTCGCGGGCCCTTTCCTGGTCCTCTCTGCGCATCCCATGGCTTCGACGGCCTCGAGGACGGCCTGGGCCAAGCCGAGGCTCACCCCGTCTGTCCCGACGAAATCACGAACGACCCATCGGCGGCCGGGCTCGCGGAGCATGCGCCGCAGAACGAGCGAGGCCTTGTCGGCAAAAATATTCCTTTTCATGTTCATCCGCTCTGAATGTTCACGCAACTATAAATATTCACTAATGTGTGAACATAATAAAGAATGTGAACGATGCTGTCAAGCGGTTCATTCTGCGAATATAAGCACCAGTACGATGGAGTTCGGCACGAGGCCCGGACGGGTGCCCTGGGCGATGCCGATGCCCACCCGCTTGGCCCGCGCTCCGGTCTTCTGATCGACGGCCGTTCGCTCGACCCCCTCCTTGAGAGAGCCGACGACGCTGAACACCGCGGCCGCCGTCCCGACCTTGAGGTCCCCTTGCTCGAGACGGCACTGGAGGCGGCTCATTACGTCGCCTTGGCTCAGCTCGGGCTTTTCAAGGAACTCGCGAGCGGACTCCTCAGCCAGTCCGGAGAGGCCGGGGTCCTCTTCGAGGGCCGGCCCGCCGCTCAGTTCGCGGATCGCGATGAGCTCGGCCAGGAAGAGGACCTTCGAGTCGGGGCCCAGCTGGGGGATGCGGCGGATGAAAAGCTCGGTGACCAGGTAATCGGTGAAGGCCCTTCTCCTCTCGGACGAAATGCCGATGCCGGCATGGGTCACGCCCGGATGAAGGATGGCCCCGCGATGGCCCGGGCTGTCCATGAGGCCCCGGTGGATTTCGTCCGGGCTGTAGCCGCGGCCGACGTTTTCCGCGGCCATGTCGGTCACGATCCCCGCGGCGAGAAGCCGTTGCTCGGGGCTCCCCGACGTGGGGGAAACATGTCCGACGAAGCCGTTCTTCCGCATATCTTCGCTGTGCCGGAGGGCCGCTTCACTGAGCTCGGGGTCGAACATCAGGGCGGCCAAGCCGGCCCGGGCCCGTTCCTGGTTGATGAGCTCGAAGAGCCGTGATTGGGCTTCGCTCGGCCTCGGGGCCCGGCGCGGTTCGGGCGCGGCTTCGACGGTCCCTTCCACGGGCACTCCGACATAAACCGGAAAGTTGACGATGACGTTCGGGCCGCCCGGTCCATGGGCCATGATCTCCAAGCGATGTCGGCCGGTCGCGGTGAGATCGACGGAGGTGGCGAACGCGGGGCCCTTGCCCAGTTCCTCGAACCGCGTTTCGCCGTTGGGCAGGGTGTGGGCGAGCTCCGGCCGGGCGTATCCGTCGAGCAGATTTCCCTCGAACGACAGGCGTCCCGGCGCGGTCAGGCTGCGCGGCACGGGGGTCATTGCGATGTGCCTGCGGCTGAGAGCGATAACCACGATCACCCCTCCCCGCACCCGCTCGGCCACGCCGCCGATGTGGGTGTATTCGGAGAGGTCGAAAATCCTGGCGAGGCGTGCGGACACGATGTTGGCCAGCCGGGGCGCGTCAGGGGCGTATGTCATAAGCATGTGCGGCAGCGGCTCGGGCAGGCCCAGATGGTGGGTCAGGAGGTCTAGCGCGCTCTGTGGAGGCATGGAAGACTCGGTCCCGAACCGTTCATAGACCCACCGGGCAAGTCGGGCCAACCGGTTGTCCGGCTGCAGCGAGGTCCCGAGCGCTTTGTTGATCCGGACGAGAGATCGGCCAAGGACCGCGGACTCGCTGCCGAGGAATCCATGGCCCTTCGGTACGTCCGTGCTGTATTCCGAGGCGGCCGGGAGGGAGCTCAGGTCATAACTCGTAGCCTGGGCCGTGCTTGGCCTGCTTTGGGTCGAAGCGCCGGGCACGACGCCGATGAGGGCGGCCGCCGCGGCGATCAAACAGAGGAATTGGCGTGGGCTGGAAAAGATTCTCATTGCGGAACCCAACGGATACTTCCCCTTTCCAGGCGGAATTATAGATATTGGGCCTTCCGCAGTCAAGGCGGGAAAAAAGCGCCGGCGGGCTACTTCTTCTTCTTTTTTGCCGGGGCGACCCAGTTCTCGATGAACTTCTTCGGCCCGCCTTCGTGCTCCTCGACGAGCGCCTGGAAGATGGCCTTCATGTGCTCGTAGGGGAGGGTGCCGATGATCATCCGGTTGTTGATGATCATGGTCGGCGTCGAACGGATGCCGTGGGAGTATTTCTCGGAGGTCTTTTCGTATTCGGCCCCGGTGTCGATGATTTTCTTGACGAGCTCGCGGAGGGCGGGGTCGCTGGTAGCCCCCTCGGTTCCGTATTTTTTGGCCAGGGCGGCGCGCCAGGCCGGGTCCTTTCGCGAGTTGAAGTTGGCCCAGATCTCGTCGTGGATCTCGGGGAAGCGGGCGGGATTTCCGGCGGCGATGTAGGTCATCTCGCAGGCGCCGGGGTGGAGATTCGCCTTTTCGGGGACGACCGAATTGCAGGCGCCGTCGAGCGGGAAGAACTGGATGGCGATGTTGATCTTCCCGGCGAATTCGACCTTGAGCTTTTCGAGCTGCTGGCTCAGGTAGAGGCAGTCGGGACAGAGGAAATCGGTGTACTCGATGACCTGGATGGCCGCGTCCTCGAACTTGTCCGTTGATTTCACCGACCAGTAGGGCGAGAGGTAGCTCGGGGTGGCGACCTTGGGCAGTTCGTAAAACTGCTTGACGATGTTGACGGCCGTCCCCGACTGGGCCTCCTTGCGGGCGTCGTGGTACTGGATGAAGCCGTAGGCGCCGGCCAGGGCGATGAGCGCGAAGACGACGATGAGCTTCAGCGACGGCCGGACCCAGCGGCTGACGATGTTCTTCTTTTCGTGGCCGATGCCGTAGACCCAGAAGAGGACGAAGCTCATGATGGAGAAGAGATAAAAGCCCGAGCAGAGGAGACAGAGACTGCCGAGGACGAAGACGGAGTAGGCGAGGAGGCCGACGACGCCGAGGACGTTGAGGAGCGAGAGGGACTTGTTGGTCCGCTCGAAGGCCTCCGAGGGGAAGATCGTGCCTAGGACGACCAGGGCGCCAAGGAACAGGCCGAAAAATCCGAGCGGGACGCCCATGACCTGCGAGATCGACGAGAACGCGGAGCTGTCGCAGTTAAAGAAGGCGCTGATGTCGCAGAACGAGCCCTCGAAGATCGTCTTGGGGTAGTTGGCCCTGAAGAAGTGGTCGATGGTCATGAACGAGGCCGTGATCATGCCCGCTCCGGCGACGAAGCTCAGAACGCGGGGCAGCTTCAGCCCGTTCAGGGTCAGTGTCCTTCGGTTGTCCAATCCGGTCTCCTTTCCGCCCGCTTTCCGCCTGTAATCCGTCCGCGGCGGATGAATTACTACGGGGAGCAGTAAATACTTTGCATAATCCTTGCTGCTCCACGAGTACTAGCCGGGCTATCTAGAAATCTGAAGACATCTATTTTCTGCCCGGCTTAGTATATGGGGTTCCCGCCCCTGATGCAACCAGGCGGGACTCGCCGCGGCAGAAGGGGGACACGTACCGCTTCGAGAGAAGCGGTACATGTCCCCGGTCCTTATCCTCGGTCCTTATCCCGAGAAGCGACCGGCAGAAGTGTGGCGGAGCGGCTCGGAAGGGGACATGTACCTTCGGTACGTGTCCCCGGTCTTTACCCGGGCTGAGTTGGGGATCCCGGGAAGGGGGATCCCGGAAAGGGGACACGTACCGCTTCGAGAGAAGCGGTACATGTCCCCGGTCCTTATCCCCGGTCCTTATCCCGAGAAGCGACCGGCAGAAGTGTGGCGGAGCGGCTCGGAAGGGGACATGTACCTTCGGTACGTGTCCCCGGTCTTTACCGGGCTGAGTTGGGGATCCCGGAAAGGGGACACGTACCGCTTCGAGAGAAGCGGTACATGTCCCCGCCTCAAAGAAAGGGGAAACGCACCGCTTCGAGAGAAGCGGTACATGTCCCCCTTCTGGGTGGCCCCCGTCACAAGCAAAACGGGTGGCGATGCAAGGCCCGGGGATAAAGAATCGGGACACGTACCGAAAGTACATGTCCCGCCTCTTTTGCTTTAGATGAGAAAGCGATATAGTGAGCGTTCCGGGCCGGGAGAAAGGCTGGAAGATCGACTTCGTCGACGAGGAGGGAGAGCGTGACATCCTACCGCCTTAATGGGTTCTTCAAGCGTTTCGGGCTATCGGTTTTGGCCGTCGCCTTGACGGCGCTTGCCGCCGGGGCCGCCCAGAAAGTCCCGATTACCTTCGACGACTACCACGGCTATCCGGCCACGGCGAAATACCTCAAGGAGGTCGCCGCCGCCTACCCGCAGATCACGGCGCTCCTGGAGATCGGCCAGAGCACGATGGGCCGGCCGATCTACGTCCTCGTCGTCTCGAACATGAAGACGGGGACGACCGTCGACGCCCAGGTCCCGCTCCGGAACCCGCGCGCCGAGGGCGTCAAGAACGTCACGCCGATGAAACCTTACATGGGGAAGCCCGGCCACTGGATCTGCGGCGCGACGCACGGCAACGAATACACCGGGACCGAGGTCTGCCTCTATACGATCGACAAGCTGGTCACGGGCTACGGCGCCGATAAAGAGACGACGGCCCTCGTCGACGGCAAGACCTTCTACGTCTGTCCCATCGTCAACCCGGACGGCGTCTTCAACAGCCTCGACAAGGGCATCTCTCAGCGGCAGAACAGCATGCTCAGGGACGACGACGGCGACGGCCGGATAAACGAGGACGGCCCCGACGACCTCAACGGGGACGGGCTCATCACCCAGTTCCGTTATAAAGACCCGAAGGGGGCCTTCGTCGTCGACGACGCCGAACCCAGGCTTATGGTCCGGGTCCGTCCGAACGATAAAACGGAGAAGGAGCGCTGGTCGGTCGTCGTCGAGGACAAGGACAACGACGGCGACAAGCGGCGGGGCGAGGACTCCGAGGCGGGCATCGACCTCAACCGGAATTTCCCCGAGGGCTGGTGGAACGACCAGGGGTTCGCCGGCGGGTCGGGAGACTATCCGACTTCGGCCCCCGAGTCGCGGGCCTTGGCCGAGTTCTTCGTCACGCATCCGAACATCTTCATGGCCCAGTTCTACCATACCTCGGGCGGTTTCACCTTCCGGCCGCTCGGCACGGCCCCGCACACCCGGCTCCATCCCCAGGACGTGGCCGTGCTCGACTTCATCATGGGCAAGAAGTACCTGGAAACGATCGGCGAGGACGTGCCCGAGGCCTGGAAAAACCCCGCCGCCATCCCCGCGCTGAGGGAGGAGCTGCGCAAGACCTCGAAGAATAAGTACGCGATCGAGCGGGGCTACGAGCTTCCCCGCGGCTGGATGGTGAGCTACGACGAGGTGAACGACAGGCGCTACGGCTTCGGCATGACCACCGACTGGGACTTCCTCCAGCTCGGGGTCTGGTCCATCACGACCGAGCTCTGGAACCCGGCCAAGGACATCCCCGGCCTGCCGCGGGTCGCCGGCGCCGAAGGGGTCGAGGGGGACGACGAAAGACCCGAGGCGCGCCTGGCGCTCGACCGAGCCCTCCTCAAGTTCCAGGACGAAAAATACGGCGGCAAGCTCTTCCTCAACTGGAAGGCGTTCAAACACCCCGAGCTCGGCGACGGCGAAATCGGCGGCTGGATCCCGAGATATTCATCCAACGCCTGGCCGGGCGAGCCGCTCGCCGGCGTCTGCGACAAGCACTTCAAATTCGAGATGTTCCGGGCCGGACTCCTGCCGGATGTCGTCATCGCCGAGGCCAAGGCCCGGCTTCTCTACAAGTCCGAGAGCGCCCGCGAGGCGACGGCCGTGGCCGCGGGCGGCGAAGTCAGGATCAAGAAGGGCGGCGCCAAGGGCAAATACCGGATCGTCGAAGTCACGGCGGTCGTCGAGAACAAGGGTCCCTTGGCGACGCACACGGCCCGCGGCTCGACTCTCCGCGGCAACCGCGAGGACGTCGTCTGGCTCGTCGGCGACCGGGGCAAGGTGACGTTCCTCCAGGGGACGCCCTACCAGCGACTCGGCGTCCTCGACGGGGCGATGAAGATCCCGGGCTCCGGCGGCGGAGAGGGCGGCGGCATGCGGGCCGGCGGACCGGTAGCCCCGGCCGAAGAGTCCATGACGCCACCGCCCCAGTTCCGGCGCCGCGGCGGGCCTCCGGGCCCGGCCCAGGTCAGGCAGGGAGGCGCGCGGCGGGAGGTCCGGTGGCTCGTCGCGGTCGAGGGCGATTCGCCCCTCAAAATCGTGGTTTCGTCCCAGAAGGGCGGGACCCGGGTCCAGGACGTCAAGGTCCAGTAGGAGGCGCGCCATGAAGACGAAATTGGCCATCATTTTGACGGTTCTCCTGGCCGGATCCCTCGCCGCCCAATCCAAGCTTCAGACAAACCCCGGCGGCTACCACGGCGAGCTCGATTACCCCATGAGCTGGAAGCGCTATTACGGCTACGAGGAGTGGACGCGGATCATGCGCGACCTCCAGAAAAAATACCCCGACCTGGCCGACATCCAGTCGATCGGCAAGAGCCGGATGGGCCGGGACCAGCTCCTGCTGACGATCACGGCCAAGGCGACCGGCAAGCCCGAGGACAAGCGGGCGATGTGGGTCGACGGGGCCATCCACGGCAACGAGGTCAACGGCATCACCTGTTCGCTGTACCTGGCGTGGTACCTTCTGACCCGGTACGACTACGACCCGTTCGTCCACGGGCTCGTCGACACGACGACGTTCTACGTCCTGCCCGGGCTCAACGTCGACGCCAACGATTCCTACGTCAGCTCCCCCAACACCGAGAACAACCCGCGCGAGCCCTACCGCCCGGCCGACGACGACGGCGACGGGCTTTTCGACGAAGACCGGACCGAGGACGTCGACGGGGACGGCGAGCTTTCCACGATGTATATCGAGGATCCGGCCGGCGAGTTCAAGCTCTCGCCCGACAAGCGGCGGTTCGTCCGCGTGGCCGACCCGCGCGAGGAGGTCCGGCGCTTCCGGCGCGTCGGCGACGAGGGCTTCGACAACGACGGCGACGGCTTCATCAACGAGGACGACATCGGCGGGCCCGATCCCAACCGGAATTTCCCTTACGGTTGGAGCGTCTCGGAGGGCTACCCGTATCCGATGAGCGAGGCCGAGACCCGCAACGTCTTCGAGTTCCAGCTCCGCCATTCGAACATCTTCGCCTCCTTCCACTACCACAATACCGGGCGGCTGATCATGTTCCAGGCGCCGCCGGCGGTCAAGCCCCCGGCCGGGCAAACCCCGGAGCAGGCCCAGAGACTTCAGCAGGCGGCCCAGCAGAGGCTCGAGGAGCTGAAAAAAGCCGACAAGTACGCCTATCTCGCCCCCCGCCAGGTCGCGCCCGAGTACCAGCACGACCTGGACGTCCAGAGCGAGATCGTCAGCACGGGCGCCCGGATCCTCAAGGACTACACGCCGACGATCGGCGGCCTGAGCGGCCAGGCCCACGCGGCGACGTACTACATGCTCGGCGCCTACAGCTACCTCATCGAGCTCTGGGGCTCGCCGGACTTCGAGGCCGACATCGACGGCGACGGCGAGGTCTCCGACGAGGAGTTCATGAAGTGGGTCGACCTCGAGCTCATGGGCGAGGGCTGGGTCACGCCGCACAAGGCCAAGCACCCCGACCTCGGCGAGGTCTGGATCGGCGGGACGTCGCGCAAGCACATCGACCGGACGCCGCCGGCCCGCTACATCGAGACGGAGGCCCTGCGCAACGCCAATTTCGTCATGTATGCGGCCAGTCAATTCCCCAAGGTCGAGTTCGGGGAGGCCAAGGTCACGCCGGCGACGGACGACCTCTACTGGGTCGAAGTCGAAGTGAAGAACGACAAAGCCTACCCGACGTCTTCGGACCGGGCCGTGGCCCTCAAGCGGGCGGTGATGGACAAGATCACGGTGAGCGGCGCGGGCAAGCTCGAGATCGTTGAGTTGCCCCAGGCGGCGACAGCCGTCGACGCGCTGAACCGGGCGGCCCAGAGCGAGGCCGTCTCCGCCAAGGGGACGGAATTCCGGCTCAAGGGGCATGAAACAAAGAGGTTCTGCGCCCTGGTCAGGATGAGCGGGGCCGAAGGTTCGGTCGAGTTCACGGTCCGGTCGAAAGCCGGCGGGACCGCGGCCAGAAAAATCACGCTGAAGGCGGAATAGGCTTCCTGAAACGCGTCTTGCGGCGGCGCGGATGCGCCCGCGGCCGGGCGCCGAAACGGCGCTGGTAGATCATGGCGAAGGGGTCCTCGCAATCGCCGAAGGAACCCTCGACGAGGAGGGACGTGATCCTCGAGGCCTCCGGGTAGCGGGGGCGTTCCTTGAGCGCCCAACGCATCTTGCCGTCGACGAGGGCCTGGATCATGTGGTCGACGATGACCAGAGTGTGGACGGTTTCGAGGAGCAGGGTCTTAGGGATGAGCGCGGCCGAGCCGGAGGTGCGGAAAGCGTTGTAGAGAACGATAGGTTTGTCTCCGTGGATATCGGCGAGGAGAGGCTCGGCCCAGGGCCAGAGGAGCAGGCCGTACATCACCTCGGAAGGCGGCGAGCCGCCGGAGTTGATCGACGTGTCGAGCGCGCTGAGGAGCAGAGTCAGCTTGTCGAAGCGGTCGTCGGACGCTTCGTAGAGCTCGCCGACGGCGCCGAGGATCTTCGGAAGAACGCCGTGGACGCGGGCGGACTGGAAAAACGGCCGGGCCTGGCCCGACTTCATGTCCTTGTTCAATTCCTCGAAGAGGCGCGACCCGGCGCAGACGGCGAGCTTGTCGCGGTGGCGGAGGATGGCCTCGGCCGTTTTCTCCTCGATGGCGAAGTCGAGGCGGGAGGCGTGGCGCAGGACGCGCCAGATGCGGACCGGGTCCTCCGTGTAGCTCGTATCCGGGTCGCCGATGATGCGGACCCGGCCGGCCTCGAGGTCCTCGAGCCCGCCGACGTAGTCGATGACGGAATAGGTGGCGATGTCGTAGAACAGGGCGTTGATGGTCAGATCGCGGCGGAAGGAGTCCTCTCGCGGCGTGCCGTAGGCGATGGGTTTGAGCGGCGGCCGGCCGCGGCGCGGGGAGGCGCCGGGGGCTGCGCTTTCGGCGGCAGGGGCTTCAGGTATCCCGGCGGGCTCGGCGGCGAGCTGCTGAGCAGGTGTTTTTTGGGGCCCAAACGCAGACTCGGCCGATGGCGCGCTCGTTTGCTCATCTGCCGACTCTGCGGGACCGGCCTGGCCTTCCGGTTCCATCGGGGAGGCCTGGTCGTCCGGAGGCGCCGCACTCGAGTTCTCTCCCGCTTCTTCGGTCCCCGCCGCCTCGCGGGCCTTTCTGGCCTCTTCCTCTTCGCGCTCGGCGGCGAGCTCCTCCTCGTCGGGCTTCCTCCGGAACGTCGAAACCTCGATCGTCTTGCCGCCCTGGAACTTGATGTGGGCCAGGCGGAAGCGGCGGCCGATGAGAAAGGCGTTGCGGAAGAGCTTCTTGATCTGGTTCGGGTGGGCGTTCGTTCCTATGTCGAAATCGACCGGCTTGCGGCCCAAGAGCATGTCCCGGACGGCGCCGCCGACGAGGTAGGCCGTGAAACCGTGACTGCTCAGCCGGTAGAGGACCTTCAGGGCGTCGGGGTCGATGTCGCGGCGCGAAATGCGGTGGCGGGAGCGGTCGAGGATGGCCGGCGCTTCGAGCTCGTTCGGTCGAGGGGTTTCAGGGTCCATCGGTTAATTTCTCCCTTGCCCGTTCGATGGCGCCGAAGACGCGGAGGAAATTCCCGCCGAGGATCTTGCGGATATCCTCCGGCTTGTAGCCGCGGGCGACGAGCTCCTTGGTGATGTTGGGGAGGAGGCCGGCGTTCTCGAGCCCGGCGGGCGTATCGTCGATGCCGTCGAAGTCCGAGCCCAGGCCGACGTGGTCGGCCTTGCCCGTGACCTTGACGATGTGGTCGATGTGGTCGACGACGGTCTTGACGTCGATGGCCGGCACGCTATTGTTGAGTTTGGCCCAGCGAGCCCGGAAGTCGTCGTAGAACTTGTCGCGGAGGGCCGGTTCGGCCTGTATGATCGCCACCCTGTCGGCGGGCAGGCCGTGGTCGGCGGCCGTTTTTTCGAAGAGCTCCTTCTGCCTCCGTTCGTAATTCCCGTCGAGGAAGCCCGGCCAGAAGTTGATGCCGACGACGCCGCCCTTCTCGGCCAGCGCTTTGAGCATCTCGTCGCTGAGGTTCCGGTGGTGGGGCGCGAGGGCCCGGCAGCAGGAGTGGGAGGCGACGACGGGCGCCTTGGACAGGCGGATGACGTCCCAAAACGTCTCGTCGTGGACGTGGGAGATGTCGATGATCATGCCCAGGCGGTTCATCTCGGCGATGACGGACTCGCCGAATTCCGTCAGGCCGCCGTGGACGGGTTTTTCGTCGCCCGAGGCGTCGGCCCAGTCGGAGCCCGTCCAGTGGGTCAGGGTCATCAGCCGGCCGCCGGCTCTGTAGAATTCTCGGAGGAGGACGAGGTCGTTCTCGATGGCGTAGCCGCCCTCGATCGCGATGAGGATGCCCGTCTTGCTCGCGGACCGCGCGGCGTTCGCCTCGTCGAGCGAGCGGACGAGGGCCAGGTCGCCGCTGTTTTTCTCGACGAGCTTGTTCACGGCTTCGACCTGGGCGAAGACCTTGTTGGCCGACTGGAATTTATCGGTCTCGTTCGCGGGCGGGGGAGCGAAGCAGGCGAAAACTTCGAGGTCGACGGCCCCGCGCTTGAGCTTGGGGATATCGATGTGGCCCTTGGTCAGGTCCTGGCTCAGGTCCTCGCCGGCCATGAACCGGGCGATCGTGTCGCAGTGGAGGTCGACGACGGCCGCGTCGCGGTGGAGGAAGAGCGTCCGAAAGACGGGGTCGAGCAGGTTGGCGCGGCTCGAGCCGAGGTTTTGCAGGATATCGGCGTGATACCGGCAAGCGAGGCGCAGGAGCTCGGGGTCAATGAGCTCGGGCCGGTCGCCGGGGTAGTGGTATTCGGGATGCTCGTCGTCGAGCTTCTCGGTCAGGATCTCGCCCGTCCTGAGGCTGATGGCCGGGACGTTCTTTCCCCAGAACGAGGTGTGGTCGGAGCCGCGGTAGTTCAGCCGCGGGCGGAGTTTCTTTCTCGTCTCCGCGTCGAGGCCGCGCTTGACGATCTCGTAGAGCTCGGCGAACTCGATCATGCCGCCGACGAGGAGGTCGGAGTCGCCCGTCCCGACCATATCGATGTTCATGTAGAGGGCCGTTTTTTCGAGCGGGATGACGGGGTGTTCGGTGTAATAGCGCGAGCCCTGGAGGCCGAGCTCCTCGCCCGCCCAGGCGCCGAAGACGATGGTCCTCGCCGGCTTGTAACCAGCGGCGGCGAGCGCCCGGGCGGTCTCCAGAATGACCGCGGCCGACCCGGCGTTGTCGTCCGCGCCGGGATAGATCCAGCCGTCGATGCCGACGCCGAGGTGGTCGAGGTGGCCGCCGATGACGAGCGCCTCGTCCTTGAGCTTGGGGTCGCTGCCGGGGAGGATGCCGACGACGTTCGGGGCCGTCCTCTCCCCGGAGACGAAATGGGCCTCCATCTCGACATCGGCGCCGAGGTCGAGGGTCATCGGCTTCTTGAGGCGGAGCGTCTTGCTGACCAGGTCCCGCCAGCTCTTTCTGACCAGGTAGAAGACGTCGTTGAGGAAGTCGCGGCCGGCCCGCATGACGACGAAGCCCTTGGGGCACTGGCCGGAGCGGAGGCTGGCGGGTTGCGGCCGCGGCCCCTGCGGCCGGCTGGGCGATGCCAGGTCTATTTCGATGAGGCCGAGGGCGCCCTTCGCCGCGGCCGTTCTGACTTTTTTCTCGAAGTTCCATTCATTCTTCGCGTCGTTGCCGAGGGAGGCGGGCAAGTCGGGCATGACCAGGACGATCTTGCCCTTGACGTCGAGCGCGGCGTAATCGTCCCAGCCGTCCTTCTCCGAGACGACGCCGTAACCGGCGAAGGCGAGCCCGCCCTTGACTGTCCCCGACCCCGTCCCGGAGACGGGGGTGAAGTCGCGGCCGCGACCGGCGAAATAGACCCGCCGCTCGGGCGAGACGACCTCGAGCCGGATGGGCTGTTCGAAGTCCGTCCAATTCTTGA
>Ga0315289_10000322_pt1 | contig 75720 bp, 73 predicted proteins | sample YL17G11_40_MG_FD_203452 | JGI IMG/M metagenome (GOLD analysis project Ga0315289, IMG submission 203452) | Sediment microbial communities from Yellowstone Lake, YNP, Wyoming, USA - YL17G11_40 | ecosystem: Environmental > Aquatic > Freshwater > Lake > Sediment | place: USA: Wyoming | collected...
CTGTTCTGCGGCAATATTCTTGTCTTGTTCCAAACCCTCTTTTAATGCCTGAAGTTCAAGTATATTCTTATATATGGAATCTTGCAGAGTTTCCAGGTATCTTATTTGATTTACAAAATCAGACAAACTTGGTTTCATTAAAATTGTTTCTAAAAACGATTCATGGTCATATTCTGCCAGAACCTGAAGCAGGTTTGAAGTTTCCGCCTTTTTCTTGTCAATATTGTCTTGTTTTTCATTAATATCCAAAGTTATTTCCTCAATTTTTAAATTGGTTGTGGAAATTTTTGCTGTGGTAATTGAGATGTCATTTTGGAGTTTTTTAATTCTGCTGGCGATTATAGCAAGCTGATTATTAAGCGTGTTTTTTTGGCTTTGGGTGGTTTCAAGCTCTTTTTTGTATGCGGCTGCCTGCTCTTCAAGTTTTTTGATTTCATCTTCCTTTTGCTGGATTTGTTCTCTTAAATCATCAACAAGAACTGCCCGGCCATAAACGGGAAATAAAAAACAAAAAATAAAAAATAAAATAAAGATTTTAGAAAATATTTTTTTCATTTTAAGATTTCTATTGCTTTTCGGATTCTTTTCAGCGACTCCTCTTTCCCCAGAATTTCCGCAATTTCAAATGGTCCGGGTGATTTTTCTTTTCCGCTTAAAGCCACTCTCAATGGCCAAAGCAGTTTTCCGCGGTCGCCTGAACCGAATTGTTCTGCCTTCGGCATTAGGATTCCTTTTAGGTTGCCAGCCTTGAATCCACTATCTTTAACGTCGCACAATATTGATGCTGTATTTATTAAAGATGTTGATGTGTCTGATATACTCATTTGCTTCCACGGCAAAAGATCTGGCTTGTATTTCAGTTCTTTAAAGAAAAAATCAGTGCTCTCCCCTACTTCAGAGAGCTTGTTCATTCTTTCTTGCTCCAATTTAATAATTTTTTCTATTTTATTTTTATCAAAATTATTTTTAACCAGTTTTTTCTGTTTTAAATACAACAAAGACAATTTTACCAAATCCTTTATCGGTTTTTGCTTGATGTAATAGTTATTAAACCAGTCTAATTTATCGAGATTAAATATTGCTCCGCCTTTCTGGATTTTTTCCAGAGAAAATTCTTTTTCTAATTCTTTTAAAGAAAATATTTCGCGATCATTACCGGGATTCCAACCCAATAAAACCATAAAATTATTCATTGCTTCTGGCAAATAGCCCAGTTCTTTGTAATCTTTTAATGATACTGCTCCGTGTCTTTTGCTTAGTTTTGACCGGTCTGGACCCAAAATCAAAGGCAAATGCGCGAATTGAGGAATTGGCAAGCCCAAAGCTTCATAGATTAAAATTTGTTTTGGCGTATTGGAAATGTGGTCTTCTCCCCTGATTACGTGGCTGATTTTCATTTCATAATCATCAATTACTGCAGCGAAATTATACAATGGCTTTTTTAAGTTTTTGGCAAGGGAAAAATCGCCCAAAACCGAACTATCTACCTCTATCCTGCCACGAATCAAGTCATTGAAAACCACTTTCTTATTGGGGTTTTTAAACCAAATAATTTCTTTTTTGTACGCTTTGCCGGAATCCAAGAGTTTTTTCAGATATTTTCCATAAATCTTAATTCTTCGGCTTTGTTTATAAAGTTCGTCCCATTTAAGACCAAGCCAATCCAAACCATCCATAATATCTTTCTCAAATTCTTTTTTAGAGCGCTGTTTGTCGGTATCTTCAATTCTTAAAATAAAATCGCCTTTGTGCTTTTTGGCAAAAAGGTAGTTAAATAAGGCCGTCCGCGCGGTTCCAATATGAAACAAACCCGTTGGCGACGGCGCAATCCTCACTCGGATTTTAGATTTATTGGTCATACCCCTATTTTAGCAAAGTTAAAGGAATAAAAAAAGGAGTGCGGGATAAGCCACGCACTCCAAGCGAATGTTGCGAATGAGACCTAAAGCAAAGAACAAGAAAGTTCTGGGCATAACAGGTTGGAGAGTTCTGCAAAATACTTGGCGCATTCCGGGCATTTTATTTTGACTATCCGACTGCTACCTTCTCGTTCATAAAAAACATGAGCCGCAAATGCATTAAATAGATCCTTCTTTTCTTCTGGCTTTTTAGTTAAAAAGTACTTTTTTATTGCTTCTCTTATTCTGCAACACCCTGCTGATTCTTTTTTCATTTTCCGTCACCTCCTTCTTTTAATAATAGCAACATATATTATTTTTGTCAAGCTTTTTGCGCGAATTTCAATATCTCATCTCTGATTAATTCGGGGGTTTGGGGATTGTAGAAAGATTTGGCGCGGTCTCCTATTTTTTTCATTAATTCCGGATTGAATAATAATTTTGAAATTTGTTCTAAGAATAAATTCGGGGTGAGGTTTTCTTGTTCGAGAATCACACATTTTTCATCGCTGCCTTTAAATTCATAGGCATTCTGTCTTTGGTGTTCTTGGGCTGAATTTGGCAAAGGAATTAGAATTGACGGCTTCCCCAAAGCGGCAATCTCAAAAATGCTTCCTGCTCCAGCCCGGTTGACAATTAAATCCGCAAGAGCAAAAGCATGCTTTAATTCTTCTGCTTTCAAAAAAGGATATAAATGATAATCAGGAGATTTTTGTGTGTCTTTTTCTGTTTCTTTAAAGTTGTTCAAGCCGCAAACATGAATTACTTCCGCAATTTCCAACAATCTCGGTAAACAATTAACAACAATTTCATTAATTTTCTGCGCGCCCTGCGAACCGCCAATAATCAAAACCAGTGGTTTGGTTGAATTGATTTTAAATAACGCTCTCCCCTGTTCTTTGTCTCCATTCAACAATTCTTTGCGAATGGGATTTCCGATAACAACAATTTTTCCTTGGTGTTTCGCCTTAAAATATTGTTTGCTACTTTCAAAAGACAATATTATTTTTTTAGCAAATTTCGCAGTTTTTCTGCTGACTAATCCCGGAATAGCATCTGAATCATGAATTATAATTGGAATCCTATAAATCCAACCAGCAAAAACAACCGGAAAACTGCCATATCCGCCTTTGCTGAAAATTACATCCGGCATCCAGAACAACAAACAAATAAATGACTGGATAATGCCGACAATGGTTTTAATAATTTCTATCGGCAGAGCCAAACTGAAATAGCGATGGATTTTCCCTGCCGAAATAAATCTTACTTTGATGTCAGTCAAATTTTCTTTGGCAAAGCTGTCTGGTCCCAAATAATAAAAATTTTCTGACAATGTAAATGCCTCCTTTACGGCTATTATTGGAAAAATATGGCCACCTGTTCCACCACCTGTAAATAATATTCTCATATTTGTGAATGTTTAGAGATATTAACTAAAATTCCTGCTCCAGCCAAACAAATAATCAATGCTGACCCTCCATAACTGACAAATGGCAGCGGGATGCCGGTTAAAGGAATTAATCCGGAAATCGCGCTGATATTGATGATTACTTGAATTCCAAGCCAGAACACAATTCCGCAAGCAAGTAATTTTCCAAAATCATCAGGAGCTTTTCTGGCAATGCGCAGACCTCTATAAATCAATAAAATTATTAAAACTATAAAAATTATTGAGCCGATAAATCCGATTTCCTCTGCCAAAATCGCGAAAATAGAATCGCCCATTGGCTCGGGCAAATAATTGTATTTCTGGATGCTGTGTCCCAATCCCCTGCCGGATAGTCCCCCAGAGCCGATTGCCAATAATGCCTGGTTTATCTGATAGCCGATTCCCTGCGGTTCAATTGAAGGGTTTAAAAAAGTTATGAATCTTTCCATGCGGTACGGAAAAAAATGCACAAGGCAGAAAAACGCCAGTCCATAGCAGAGAAGAATGATTATTAAATGCAGAATCTTTGCTCCGCTTACAAAATAAAGCACAAATCCAATAATCACAATCAATCCCAATGTTCCAGCGTCTGTTTGCAAGGTCATCAGTCCGGCAATTAATCCGGTGGTCAGAAGAAACGGCATCAAAGTGCCAATAACTCCTCGCTGTACCTCTTTTTTGCTTAAAAATGCTGCCAGATAAATAACAAAAGCAAGTTTTAAAAATTCTGCTGGCTGGAAAGATATCGGGCCGATAACAATCCACCTCTGCGCTCCGCTATGGCTATATCCAAATTGAGGCACAAAAACCAAAACACAAAGAATTAAAGCTGCAAAAAAAATAAGCAAAGAAAATTTTTTCCAAATTTTGTAATTTATTTTTTGTAAAAAATAAAAAGCAATCAGACCCACTCCCCCGCCATAAATCAGCTGATGCAGAAAATAATAATATGAATGGCCTGTTTTTTCCTGACTGATTACAAAGGAAGCGCAAAAAAGTATTGCCAGCCCAAAAACCAGCAAAAGCAAAACATATATAATCAGCCACTTGTCTGGTTTATGGATTTTCATCTAGGTTCTTTTTAAAATTTCTCCTGCTTTTTCGCCCGTGTAAGCGCCGCCATCAACAGCGATTTTGCCGTTTACCATCACATATTTGACGCCATCCGGATATTGGTATGGATTTTTGAATGTTGCCCGGTCATTGATTTTGTCCGGATTAATCAAAACCAAGTCAGCCCAATATCCTTCTTTTACTAATCCCCTGTTTTTTAACCCTGTTTTCTTTGCCGGACCGTTGGTCATTTTATAAATTGCTTCTTCCCAAGAAAGAATATGCTTTTCTTTAACGTATTTTGCCAAAACCCTTGGGAATGCGCCAAAACAGCGCGGATGCACCAAATCATTTTTCTTTTTTTGGTAATCAAAATTATAGCCAGCTCCGTCCGAAGCAATAAAACTTAATGGATGAACCATTTCCATTCCAATATTTTCTTCGCTCAAAGTGTCAATAAAAGCAATCACCTTGTCTTCGGAAATCAGAAGCATATTGATGATTGCCTCTTCGATGCTTACTTTTTGGGCTTCGGCAATCTCAATGATTTTTTTGCCGATGAATGACTTATAAACCGGAGAGATCGCCAAAGTAACTTTATCGTATTCATACGCTTCTTCCTCCTGCATTTCTTTAATTACTTTTTGCTTGATTACCGGGTCTTTTAATCTTTTCAAAAGCATTTTCCTTCCGCCTTCGGCAACCCAGTCCGGCAAGAGAATATATAGAACCGAGCCAGTGATTGTATAAGGATACAAATCAAAGTTTATATTTGCTCTTTTTGCTTTTTCGATTAATTCTATTGCGTTTTTCATGCTTGGCCAGTTTTTTGCGCCCATTGCTTTTAAGTGGAGAATTTCTGTATTTACTCCGGTTTTTTGAGCGACTTCAATGGTTTCTTCAATTGCCGGAATCAATTCTTCTGCCTCTCCCCTGATGTGGGTTGAATACAGTCCGTCAAAACTTTTTACAATTTTTGCCAAATCAATAATTTCTTTTGTGGTTGCGACTTTCGCGTGGCTGTATGCCAATCCGGTTGAGAGCCCGAAAGCTCCTTGTTTCATTGCTTTTCTCAACATCTCCCCCATTATTTTCAATTCTTTGGGTTTCAACGCGCGGAATTCATCTTTTAGCAGGCCTCTTCTCAATGTTGAATGGCCGACTAAACTGGCAAAATTAACTCCGATCGGCTTTTTCTCCAAAACATCCAAGTATTCTTCAAAAGTCAGCCAATTCAGATTTATTTCCGAAATATCTGCCCACTTCTGGATGGTGGCAATAATGTCTGCAGAAACCAATGGCGCCAATGATGAACCGCAGTTCCCGCCCAAAATCGTGGTGATGCCCTGTTTGAGTAAACTTTCCTGACTCGGAATCGTGAAAAGAGTCAGAAATGTGTCTGCGTGGTTGTTCAAATCAACAAAGCCCGGAGTTAAATATAAATTTTCCGCATGAATAACTTTTTCGGCTGATTTGACATCGATTTCTCTTTTGATTTTTTTTATCTTCCCTTCAAATATTCCTACGTCTGATTTGTATTTGCTGTTTTTTGTGCCATCAATAATAATGGCGTTTTTGATTAAAATGTCATACATATTTGTCTATGAAAAATAATATTAATCCGATTACCGTTGTGACGCCGGAAATTATCCAGAATCTCATGGTGACCTTTGTCTCTGGCCAGCCAATGGCCTCGAAATGGTGATGAATTGGCGTGGATAAAAATATTTTTTTATGCCTGATTTTTTTGGATAAAATCTGAACAATTACTGACATAGATTCAATAAGCATAATAAATCCGATAAAGGGCAAAAAGAAAACTGAATTGGTAAGCATGGCAATTACGCCAAGCGTGATTCCCAGAGACATTGAGCCAGTATCGCCCATAAAAAATCGTGCAGGATGAATATTAAACCACAAAAATGCCAAAAGCGCGCCCGCAATTGCTCCGCAGAAAGTTGCCAATTCCATTCTTCCTTGGGAATAACAGATTACTGCATAGGCGGAAAAAGCGATTAGCAGTACTCCTCCAGCCAATCCGTCCAATCCGTCAGTTTCATTTGTGGAAAACGCGCTGGCTACAATTACAAAAACAAAAACCGGGACATACCACCAGCCGATGTTAAAGTTTCCCAACAATGGTATGTGCAGCAAATCCCAGTCGAGCTTGAAATGAAACCACAGGCCGGCAATGATGGCGATAATCGTGTAAATAATAACTCTGTGCCGCATTTTCAGACCTTTCCCTGATTTTCCGATTTTAGAAACTCCGAGTAAATCATCAATCAAACCAATCAATGCGGCAAACAACAAAACTCCCAATGGCAAAAGTGTTTGTTTTCTGGTCAGAAAATTTAAATCAGAAAAAATTGTGTCAGGACCGAATAGTTTTGTCAGGGCCCAAATGCCGACAGCTAAACTTGCTGCAATTACCCAAACCAAAATTCCTCCCATTGTCGGCGTGCCTTGTTTTTTCTTGTGTAAAGAAGTAAAAATCGGGGTTGTACCTTCATCTCTAATTTCTTTGCCTAATTTATATTTGTAAAGAAAATGAGTTAAAATTGGCGTGGAAAAGAAGGCCGCCACGAAAGAAATCGCAGTAATAATTAAAATTTTAATAATTGGAAAAATACCATCTACCATAAATATGCTTCTTGGGACCAAGTAATGAGTTTTTCCGTGTCATTTTCCCGCTCGCTTGAACCCAAAATAACTGTGATTAAATAATTATTATCTGAAATTTTAGAAAGTGTCATCATACATCCCCCTGCCTCGTCCGTGTATCCGGTTTTCCCGCCAATAAGCTGGGGAATCTTTCCCAGTAATTTATTTGTGCTGGTGATTTTGTGGATAAATTTTTTATCAATAGAAGTAACTGTTGCTTCCGGCGTTTTGAGAACCTCCATTAAAATAGGAAAGCTCATTGCAAATTTCGTGAGCTCGGCAATCTCCGATGTTGTTGACTGGTTGCAGGAACTTAGTCCGACAGGGTCAACAAAAGAAGTGTTGGTTAAACCTGTTTTTTTTGCTTCTTCATTCATTAAATCGATAAAATTTTTGTAATCCAGTTTTTGGCTGTCAGACGCCAAAGACGTTGCCGCATCGTTGTTTGATTCAACCAGCATCAAGTAAAGCAAATCTTTTATCGTCAACTCTTCGTTGTTTTTGGAAACTTTGATAGTTTCATCAAGAGAATAATTTTCCAAAACAATTATTCCGGTCATTAATTTGGTTAAGCTGGCAATGGGTAAAATTTGAAAAGGATTTTTTTGAAACAAAATTATATCTTTTAATTCTGGTCGGTAATTTATCACTAAGGCAGATTTGGCAAAAATCGTCGGCTCTTGAATTGACCAATCTCTGATAGGATAATAATTTTTCGCTGAATTTTCCGCAATCGGAAATTTCAACATCGATGCAATGACTTCTTTTTTCTCTTCTGTTTTGCCGATTAAAAACAATGCCCAGGCAATTGCAATCAACAATACCACCACCAATATTTGCAGGGAATATTTCTTGAACATCAAATATATTATAGCACAAAAATAAAAGCAAATAAAAAAAGCCCCGACCTCAGGGTCGGGGCGATGATGCCAATTTCCTTTTGGTTTTCGCCACTTTTCTTTGGTGGCGTTTTTGGTACAGACGTCTCAGCCAGTTAAAGAACCTGCTTCTGTGAGATAAAAGTTTGAGAAGGAGTTTTTTCTTTTGTCTCTCAAACTCCTCTGGCGTTTCGGGAAATGGTTCAGTATAAACGATGATTCTTCTGGCGAGTTGGTTTAGACCAACGAACAGCCCGTCCATTGCAAATCCAACAGCACGAGAGGTTTCAGCAGCGAGAATCAGGGTACCCACCTTATATTCATGTTTGTTGATTTCTCGCAATACTGCTTTCAGTGTATCCGCTGAGGTATCTCCTTCTCTTAAGCAGATTACGGGAATCCGTAGAGGTCTGTACGTTTCAAGCAATACTTGTAACGTTGCATCCGCCTCTGTTCGATCTGGGTAATCTGGATTGGTTGCTCCACCAACAGCGTAAATTAGGTTGAGCCCGCCCATCTTAATTGCAAACTCGGTGCTTTTAATGATGAAATCTCTGTGCGGTGGAGATTTATCCGCATCCTGTCCATACCCCGCAATCACTAAAATATTGATTTCTCTCAATTTTTCCTCCTTTAAAATAATATATTCAGCTCATTTGAGCTGAATATATATTAGCACAATCAATGTTATTTTGTCAAATTATTTTTTCTTTTTGATTTCCAGTCCTAATTCTTTTAGTTGTTTGGTATCTATTTTGCTTGGCGCGTTCATCATCAAATCGCGGCCGTCTCCGGTTTTAGGAAAAGCGATTACTTCCCTGATGCTCGGTTCATTGGCTAAAATCATCACAAACCTGTCAATACCCATAGCAATTCCGCCGTGAGGGGGCACGCCATAATTGAATGCCTCCAAAATATGTCCGAATTTTTCCAAAACTTCTTCGGTCTTGTTTCCCATTAATTCAAAAACCGCCTGAAGAATTTTCGGATTATGTTCTCTGATCGAACCTCCGCCGATTTCAAGTCCATTACAGACAGCATCATATTGATGAGCCAAAAACTTATCGGGATTTTTCTTTAATTTTTTGATAAACTCTTTTTCTTCTAAATTCTCGGGGTTTTGGGTTTTGGTAAACGGATGATGCATTGCATCCCATCTTTTTTCTGTTTTTTTCCATTCAAAAGCCGGAAAATCATTCACAAAAGTAAAAGCCAGTTCGTTTTTGTCACTTTTGCTTTTACGCAAATCCGGTTTATCGGATTTGTATTTTTCCATTGCTTCCTTGTAAGTTAGACGGGGAAATGGAATTTGGGTAATCTGTTTTTCCGGCGATACTTTTTTAACCATTTCAATATAAAGTTCTTCAATTATTCCCAAAATATCTTCTTGTTCGGGAAAACTCATTTCTAAATCCAGTTGGGTGAATTCCGGCTGTCTGTCTCCCCTGCTATCCTCGTCCCTGAAACATCTGGCAATCTGAAAATATTTTTCTAATCCTGCCACCATCAGTAATTGTTTGTACTGCTGCGGAGATTGTGGCAAGGCGTAGAAATTGCCTTGGGAAATTCTTGAAGGCACAACATAATCCCTTGCTCCTTCGGGAGTTGATTTGGTTAAAATCGGAGTTTCAATTTCAATAAATTCTTTTTCGGATAAAAAATTTCTGATAAATTGGATGACTTTGTGCCGTAGAATCAAATTCTTTTTCATTCTTTCTCTGCGAATATCAATATAGCGGTATTTCATTCTTTTTTCTTCATTGATTTCATAGCCGTCAGTATCTATGGCAAAAGGAATTGTTTCCGCCTTATTTAAAATTTCCAGTTTTTCCGCCTGTAATTCTATTGTCCCTGTTTTTAAATTCGGATTGATTAATTTTTCCGGTCTTTTATTGATTATTCCTTCAATGGAAACAACCCATTCCGAGCGCAATTCTCCGGATAATTTATAGAAAGGATCACCCTGCGGGTGACCAGCCGTAGGCTGGAAAACAACTTGCAACAAGCCTGACCTGTCTCTCAAGTCAATAAAAATAATCTTGCCGTGGTCTCTGCGTGAGTGTACCCAGCCCTTCACATTCACTTTTTCGTCAATATGGTTGATTGTGTCTAAAATAGCTATTCGTTCCATATAATAAGTATATCACATTTTAAATTACTTTCTTTTTTCCGCTCTTCTCACTCTTTCCTCGTCCATGCCAAAATGATGGGCGATTTCGTGCCAGACGGTCTTTTTTACCATTTCTTTAATTTGCTTTTCATCAAAAGCTACTTCCTCAATTGATTTTTTAAAAATAGTTATCTTGTCGGGCAAAACACCGGAATAAAATCCTCTTTTTGTCTGGGGTATGCCCTCATAAAGCCCAAAAAGTTTAACATCTTTTCTAAGCTTTAATTTTTCCATCTGCTTTTCTGTTGGCTCATCTTCCACAACAATATCCACATTATCTAATTTTTTCAAAAACCTCTTTGGAATTGCCTCAATCCCCTGTTTTACCAATTCTTCAAATTTTCCTCTGTCCATTTACCCTGTTAAATAAGATTTGAGTCGATTCCGTTTTGGTGCAACTCAAATCTTAATTTTAAATTATTAGTATACCCTGTGTAAAATTTTTTATCTTTTTTCGACCTTAAAATATATATATAATACATAAAACATTTACCCTTGTTAAATGTGCTTTAGCACAAATTTAACAGGGTGAAGATAATTTAAAATTATTTAACAGGGTGAATTTATTCGGTAGTAGTGCCGTCAAATTCCGCTCCATTTGCCTCGGCTTCTTCTTTGGTGGCGTGTACAATGCCGTCTTTATGATGAGCTGGCGAATAAATGGTGTACATTTTCAACTCTTCTTCGCCGGATGTATTAATAACATTATGCTGGGCGCCGGCTGGCACAACAATCGCCACCTTATCTTTAAGTTCGTACTCATTGCCGTCAATAATGCATTTGCCTTGACCTTTTTCGAAACGGAAAAATTGATCGTTATCCGGATGAACTTCCATGCCTATTTCTTCGTTCGGCTTCAAACTCATGAGCACCAATTGGCTGTGTTTCCCGGTATATAGCACCTTGCGGAAATTATTATTTTCCAAGGTTTCTTTTTCAATGTTCGCATTAAATCCTTTCATAGTTTTGAAATTAAAATATTAATTTTAAATACGACTAATGTATTCTTATACCGCTTGCGTGGTATCTTTCCTTGTTCTTTTTCTTGAATTCCTGTCCTGTTTTTTTCAACCATTTTTTTGGGTATTCTTTTGTCTTACCCGGATTTGTTTTTCTCCAGGTTTCGTTTGGTATTTTTTCCATATCTAGTTTATTGATTTATTTTGTAAATTTGAATGTAGAAATGATTTGATTAAAATCCTTGTTAAGTTTATCGTTTTCGGCTTGAGTTTCATCTGCAGCTGCGATTGACATGCTTAATTCTATTAGGTCTACTTGACTGTTAAATACCTTGACACCAGTATTATAGGCCTTGGCTTGAGGATTATACCCCAAGTAACGGAATCCTTTTACGCCTCCTATGGATACGACCTTGCCCGGAAGACCAGCGCTTGTTTCTATTTCATCGCCAACAGAAGCTTGGTTGATAATCCGTTGATCTTCCTTGGGTCCTTTCCTGGAACATACATCATTAATACAGGTTTCTTTATTGTCAACAAGCGATGAATATTTCGCAAAATCCACATAGAGATGAATTGCGCCGGAACTTACATCGGAATTTAATTCCCATGTTTGCGGATACTTGAACTCAAAACCGTAATCATTATTTGCATAAGTTTTCCAATTAGCGGTTTCATTTATCCATCCCAGTTTCCAAGCTACAAGTCCCCCACCAACAACTACCAAAACAATAATTACTACCAATATTATTGCGGAAAATCCGCTTTGAGATGATTTTTTCATATGTTTACTTTTTGTTAATTATTATCTCTTGTTTATTATAGCAGAAAATTTAAAAAAATAAAAAGCCGTAGGGCAAGCCATATACCAAAAAATCGCCTCTGCCAAAAGGCAGATAAGCGATTTTATGGAAAATTTTATATTTTAGTTCTCTTTGTTTACGTTTACGGCATTGGGTCCTTTTGGACTTTCAGCTATTTCAAACGTTACTTTATCACCTTCTTTAAGGTCATTGAACTGTGCGTTCTTAAGTTCGTTTGAATGAAAAAAGAGATCTTTTTCGGCTCCCTCATAAGTGATGAAGCCGAACCCACGGTCAGTGAGTCTTTTGATCGTTCCTTCCATATTTTTAATAGATTAATGAATTAAATTCTCAAACTCAGAATACTGTAGTATATAAACCCGACTACGTTTCACTTTCAGCTCTAGTTTAGATAAATACATATTATCATACAATAAATACCTTGTCAAGCGCGAACTCGGGTCATCTCTTACGAACTTTTTTATCTTTTCTTTGATTTGCTCTTGATTATACCTCTCTTTTTTGCCTTTCTGTCGCGTCTTTTTTTGTTTGCCCATCCTATGCCCATTTTTTTATTGTTTTTACTTTTTATTACGATTATGACCTTTAAATTTTTACAAGGTTTACGAGGTTCGACCTCGTAAGATATTTCGGAGGTGAAACCTCCGACAGAAAAATCGTTTGGAAGATATTTCCTAAGGTAGAATTTTTCTTTTTCCAAAAACGAAAATATAAAGAATTTCAAGAATTCCTAATGTATTTATCACCAAAAGAGCGATAAACCACCATTTGTGATTATTCTTTGCCGCTTTCCATAACGCCACTCCTTTCCAAGGAAGCGCCCATAAAACTGCCAACAAAACAACCCACTGATTTTGAATTAAAAATTGTTCCATAATTTTATTTAAGAATTAGGAATTAGGAATTATTTTTCCGTCATTTGTTTAATTACTTCCATCCTTTGATTGTATTTTTCAACGGGATTATAATTTTTATCTTCCATTTTCACGTATTTATCAACCATCTCAAATTCCCGAGGATGGTCCTCTTTCAATATTTCCGGAAAAGTAAAATAATATTCACAGCAACTGCCCCAGTATTCTCTTACCTTATAATAATTTTCTTTGTTTTTGTCTTTGTTTTTAATTGAATCAACATATTCAAATATATCTCTGAAAGCTCCTTCTCTGAAACAATTCTGGCTTACTTCATGGAGAAAATCCACCCGTTTTTTATAATCCATCTGCGATTCGCCTTCCCAGTCATTGGCGTGACTGGATTCGTGACTAAAATACCAATCCAGTGTTTCTATAAATTCTTTATTTGAGCCATATTCTTCTTGACCTTTAAAATAAAATTCTATTTTTGATTTTCCTTCTTTTTGCATATTTTCTATTCCTCCATATCTGATTTCCTTGCCCCCGCCATAATCAGGCCCTTTGCCGCCCTTTAAACCTTTACCTTTATACTCTACCACACTGATTTCGTCGTCCAACCATCCTTTGGGATAATACTTTTCGCTCCAAAGATTCTGAAAGTCTTTATTGGAAAGACCAATTTTTTCAAACCCCTTAATCTCTGTTGGCTTCGGATTGGATTCTCTGTTTGCCTCAACGCTTTTTTTAAGTTGAGGAAAAATATTTTCGCCGAAATTCTCTCGTAAATATTCTAATTTTTTGTTCAGTTCTGCCTTTTCAATCTCGGAGAGGGACTGTTTCTTCTCAATATCAGCTATTATGGCTTTCGGCTTATATTTCCGTTCCCCTTCTTTTCTCGTAGCCAATGTTATCGCGCCAAAACTGCTTAAAGCAATAACGCCCCAGGCTGCCATTGTCCTGAGTTTGTGCTCAAATTTCTTTCTTAATTCCGATTTCTCATCTCGTTTTTCAATTTTTGGTGATTCGATACTCATAAACTTAATACTCAAATCGCGAGCTAATTTTAGCACAAATTCTGAAAAAATAAAAACCCCCTCGACTTCGCTCGGGGTAACCCCAAACCAAAATAAATTTTGGTACGGGGCAAGTAAAAAAAGGGGGGGGTCTGGCCGCTTTGTGGTTCCGCTGAACCACTCCTGATAAGGAGGCTATACCACCCTGGACAATCGATTGCGTTCCAGGCGCGATTCCTGTTTTCCGACGCCCTAAGACTTCAGGAAGCGTTATCTGGTGCTGTCTCTAATGAAGAGACATTTTCAGCACATCGATTTTCCGCAGAGCTGAATAGCAGATTTTATCGGTCAGACCCCATTTATTTCGAGAGAACAGCAAAATCTTAGATTGATTCTAATATAGCAGAATAAAAAACTTTGTCAAATGATTTATGGCTGGAATAATTCTTCGGGCAAAAATTTGACTTCTTTCACTTCCGGAAATTGCTTGGCAGTGGCTTCTATCTGAAACCACAAAATCCCGACCCTGCACGCCCCGCCAGTGGTTTTGTTTAGAGTGTCGTTAAATTTTAAAATCAAAGTTCCGTTTTCTTTCAAGTTTACTTCAACCAAAGAAAATCCCTCTAAAGGATATTCAGCGCTGTCTTCACCTTTCAACAAAAGATTAATCGTGTCTTGAATCGGAGTTTTGGTTATGGGAATTTCTCTTTCAACAGCCATTAAGCCGTCTCGGCTGCATTTTATATTGCCTGTCTCGTCTTTATCGTTTTCCGGGTTGTAATAATAAATCATAACTTTCCGGAAAGATACTTCGGGGCAGGCTGCAAACTCGCACTTGGGCCCAACTCTGCCAACATAAGAACCATCAAGGCATTGTTTTGCCTCCATTGTGCAGGCAATTGGTTTTTCCTTGATTAAAAATTGATACCCCATTCCGGCAATAATCAATATCCCAATAACCAAAATTATCCACAGATATTTTTTATTCATTTTAGCACGTTGTATGGATTAAGGCGTTAACTTTTTTGCCAAGTTTGACTTGGTCATTATAAATCTCGATTGCTTTGGGGGTTTCGGCGATAATTAATTCAATGTTTTTTCTCTTCCCGTTGTCGCGATTTTGAAAATCGCTTTGGCGAGGCGCAGCCATTGCCCCGTTTTGTCCGGTTCCGATAACAATGATTTCCGGATTGTTGCTGATTAATTCTGCGATTTCCCAGTCCCCGATTTTGTGGGTGGTGTCGAATAATTTTCTCAACTTTTCGCAATCCCTTTCTTCAATTTTATCCCCAATAATCAAAACTTGGTGATATTTTTTATTATCAATCACCACGCTCCCAAATTCAGTTGAATCAATATGTAACATAAGATTATTATAGCACAAAAATCCACTTTTTTTAAAAAAACTTGAGGTTCCTAGAATTTTCTAAGAACCTCTCTTGAATAGAAGAGTTCGGGGTCAAGATTAATAATATGGTCAATTATTCCCAATTCGCGCACTCTCCTTTTTACCGATTCTCTAAGTTTGGCGTTTAATTCAGTCAAATTCTTCGCTTCCTCGCTAACTCTAACAATTTCTTTTCCCTTAAGCGATTGGAGAATTCCGCCTATCCACATTAAAAAACGGTAGTCACCATTTGTCTTAATAATAATCCCTCTTCCTTCTATTGTACGTTTGGTTTTCTTCATCGAAAACCTCCTTTTTTAAAAAATGAACAATATTTATTTATTTTATTTTATATTCAAAATTTTGTAAGCGGTTTTGCCATTGGGCGTGTGGACAATTACTTCATCGCCTTTTTTCTTGCCCAAAAACGCCCTACCCAATGGCGACTCATTGGAAATTTTGCCTGTCGCTGGGTCAGCTTCTTCAGACCCGACAATAGAAAATTCTTTCTTGCCATTGTGATTTTTAACAATAATTTCACAGCCAATTTCAACAACGTGGCAATTATTTTTTTTATTAGAAATAACAACTGCTTCATTGAACAGTTGTTCTAATTCCTTGATTTTTCCTTCGTTGAACGATTGAGCTTCTTTTGCTTCCGTGTATTCCGCGCTTTCGGTAATGTCTCCCCTTTCCTGCGCTTCGGATATTTGCCCGGAAATTTCTTTTCTTCTTTCTTTCAATTCTCTAAGTCGCTGGCGAAGTTCGGTTAATTTTTCTTTGGTGATATATTTCATTTTTGTACTTAATATCTAATAATAGCTTAAATAAATCGCGTGTCAATACTTATTTATTAAAATAATATTTCAATGCTTCTTTGGCAACCGGCGCCGCGACTACACTGCCCTCTCCGCCGTTTTCAATCAATACAACAACCACAATCTCCGGATTTTCATACGGCGCGAAAGCAACAAACCAGGCGTGCGGAGCTTTGGTTTTGGAAACCTGGGCAGTTCCGGTTTTTGCACATGCCTCAATTGACAAATCATTTAATATTTTTGCCGTGCCATTTACCACTGCCTCGCGCATTCCTTTTCTGACAATCTCCAGATTTTCTTTTTTTACGGGAATTTCCCTGATTAATTCCGGCTCTGTGTTTTCTAATAATTGCGGCTGGAATAATTTTCCATTATTGGCAATCGCGCTGATTGACATTGCCAATTGCAATGGTGTTGCCAAAATATCTCCTTGTCCAATGGAAACATTGTAAGTGTCGCCAATAAACCAATCCTGGTTTTTGTTTTGTTTTTTCCAGTCGGAGTCAGGGACAAACCCGGATTTTTCATTGGGAAAATCAATTCCTGTTTTCTCTCCCCAGCCAAAAAGTTCCAGATATTTCTTGATTTTTTCTATTCCCAGTCCTTCAATATCCCCGTAGCCGCCGCCCAAAGTGTAAAAATAAACATCGCAGGATTCGGCAATTGCCCTAACCATACTCACTGTGCCGTGCGCTTTCCAGTCATTATAAGTGTGGTAGATATTGCCGTATTTATCAAATAAATTTATGTATCCTGGGCAATAAATGGTCTGGTTCGGCTTGACGATTTTCTCTTCCAGTCCAGCTGAAGCAAGAATTGGCTTGATAAGCGAGCCAGAGGGGTAGGTACCGGAAAATACCCGATTAATCATTGGCCAGTTTGTGTCAGAAAGGACTTTTTCAACATAATTTTTATCCCCCTTGATGAAATTATTGTTATCATAGCTTGGGAAGCTCGCCAGAGCCAAAATTTTGCCGTTCTGGGGGTTTATTGCCACTGCCGCGGCTCTTGATGTGCTAAGGCCGTTTAGAGCGCCTTTTAGGGCTGAATAAAGGGTTTTTTGCAAGCCAAAATCAACAGAAAGCACCAGATCCTCTCCAACAATCGGTTCCTTGGTTGCCAGCACTCTCCGGGTCTTACCCAAGCTGTCTATTTCTGTCAAATCCTCGCCTGGTTCGCCCCTTAACTGACTCTCATAGACCTGCTCAATGCCCGTCCTGCCGATATAATCGTCTAAATAGTATTTTTGGTCTTTTAATTCCTCTTTAGTCACTTTCCCCAAATAACCCAAAATATGACTGAATACCTGGCTGTCTTCGTAATACCTTCTGCTTTTCTTTTCAATTTTAATTGCAGAAGAATTTAAAAACTCTGCCTCCAATAAAATCGCTTTGTCGTTATCCAAGCCATCGGCAATGATAACCGGGTATAATAAATTTTTATTCGTTTCAATTTTTTCTTGTATGGCCTGTTCCGGCATTTCGAGTATTTCAGATAATTTTCCGACAATCTGAGTATAATCGGTGTTTTTGACCAAATCAGCGGGAATCACCAGCAAGTCGATTTCCGGAACACTGGTTGCCAGAGGAATTTTATTTTTATCATAAATTGTTCCGCGCGGAGCAGCAATAGGATATGACCTGACACGATTTTCTTCTGCCAGGCCTTTCCAATAATTGCCTTTGATGATTTGTGAATCAAAAGTTTTGATAAAAAGCAAAATCAGGATAATGACAATGCAAATAAAAAAACTTTTTAAAATCTTTTCCTTGATTGGCGTTTCCAATTTTTCCCTGTCGCTGTCGGGAGATTCTTTTAATCGCTTGGAATCCAACAAGATTTCTTCTGTTTCAATATCAGAATATTTCTTTTTGACCTTGAATTTGTGCGATTTTACCCACATAAAATTTCAATATATGAAATATTGGCAAGACAAAAATTAAATCGTAAATAATTCTGATTAAGGACGTTGGGAAACTCAAATAAACTATTTCATAAATAATCAGTCCCGCCAAAAACACCAGAAAAATGGAAAGATTATCTGTTTTTTTGAAAAATTTTTGGCTTAAAAATTGAACGATGATTGAAATGACTAAAATTATCAGAATGGAAATCCCCAAAATATTCCGCGAAGAATAAAAATCAAAAAACAACCCCGCAGCGACAATCCAGCCCAGATTTTTCTTCCACCCGCGCAAAATCACCAAACTCAAGACGCTGATTAAAATCAAATTCGGAAAAGCGCCCAGGATTGCCAAATGCGGCAAAATCCCGATTTGCAGAAACAAAACCAAAATTATAAAAATTATCGGAAAAATTATTTTCATTTTAAAACAATCACTTCTTCTAACTTAGAAAAATCAACAGCCGGGGAAATGAGAATTTTTTGGAAAATCTGGTTTTCCGAAGAATCAATATTTTCGATTTTTCCGATTAAAATCCCTTTGGGAAAAACATTGTCCATTCCTGAAGTAATAATAGTTTGCCCGATTTTTAGTTTCTCTGTTTTGGAAACCAAATCCATTATTAATCCCCCTGCTTCATTTCTTTTTACCAGTCCCTCAATCCTGTTTTCCGCAATAAGCGCCGCCAGCGCAGAATCTTTGTTGGTAATTAACATTACTTTGGAAAAACTGTTTTGGGTTTCAAAAATTTTTCCCACCAAAGTACCTTCTGGCGAAATTACTATCATATTCTTCTGAATTCCTTGCTTTGCGCCTTTATTAATCAGAATCCAGTCCTGGATTCCCTGAATGTCTTTGCCCACAATTAAAGCTGCTTGTTCAATATTCTCTCCAAGTAAATTATTTTCTCTTTCAATCTCTTTCAATCCGGTAATTTCTGTTTCCAGGGCCAGATTTTTTTGTCTTAAATCAATATTTTCCCTGTTTAAATTACCAATATTAATAAAAATCTGAAAAAATCCCGTTATCCCCTGTCCTATTCTGCTGAAAAAACTGCCAATTGAAGAAAATATTTTAAAAACAAAATTCCCCAGTCCTTTTTTAAAGCCAGGGATTAAGTTTATAATCGCAAAAACAATTATCAAAATTATAAAAATAAAAATTATTTTTTTCATACAAAATCTATCTGGGGACTTCGCCGTAATCCATCTCCACCAAAACTTCTTTTAATTTGTCCAAGTCCTCAAGAATAATCCCCGCGCCTCTGGCAACCGCGGTTAAAGGGTCGTCAATGATTTTCACGGGCATTTTGGTTTCTTTATTAATCAATTTATCCAGTCCTCTCAGCAAGCTTCCTCCGCCAACAAGCACGATTCCTCTGCTCATAATATCCGCAACCAGCTCTGGCGGGGTCTGTTCTATCGTATCTTTAATTGCTTCAATAATAATCTGGTTTGAAGCATAAAGCGCATCACTAATTTGTTCGCTGTTGACAATTATTTCTTTGGGTAAACCGGATGACAAATCCCTGCCCCTTATTGGCGCTTCCAAAATTTCTTCCAATTCATAAGCAGAGCCAATGGCGATTTTGATGTCTTCTGCTGTTTTTTCTCCCAACACCAGATGCAATTCGTCATGGGCGTAATTGATAATATCTTGATTCAATTTGTCTCCGGCGATTTTTAATGTCTGACAAGAAACAATTCCGCCCAAAGAAATTACCGCCACATCGCACGTGCCGCCGCCGACATCCACAATCATATTTCCTGCTGCTTCCTGCACCGGCATTCTGGCGCCGATTGCCGCAGCCATTGCCTGTTCAACCAGATAAACTTCTCTGGCTCCGGCATTTAGGGCGGCGTCGCGCACTGCTTTTTTTTCAACTTCAGTAATTCCCAAAGGAATGCCGATGACAATTCTCGGCCTGGGTAGAATTGTAAAAGAGTCCTTATGCACTTTATGGATAAAATAGCGCAGCATTTGTTCGGTAACTTCAAAATCAGAAATTACCCCTTCGCGCAAGGGCCTGACTGCGGAAATGTGGGCCGGAGTCCTGCCAACCATTCTTTTTGCCTCAACGCCGATTGCCAAAATCTGTCCGGTTTTCTGATTAACCGCAACCACCGACGGCTCATTAATCACAATACCCCGGCCTTTGACATAAACCAAGGTCGTGGCAGTGCCCAAATCAATCCCGATATCCTTAGAAAATTTTCCCAGTATTCTATTGAACATTTTAGTAGGCCTTAGCGAATAATACTTCAAATTTTCCCTCCTTTCCGCATTTTATGCACCTGCCGGATTTTTCCGAAACAATACACCTAATTGTAGCTTTTGTATCTGTTTTGATTTTTTCTTCGCATTTTTCATTTCCACACCAATGTGTTTTAATAAATCCGCCTTTTTCATGAAGGATTTTCTTGAATTCATCATAGGATTTTGCTTTGCGCGTATTTTCTATGGTGAATTTTTTTGATTTTTCAAACAATCTTTTCTGTATTTCGTCCAATAATTTTTCCGGCTTAAATTGCTTCAGGAAAACAATCTGCCTTTTTAATTCATCGCGCATGACAAAAGTAATTTTATTTTCTTTTACTTCTTTCGGCCCAATCTCAATTCTTAATGGCGCACCCTTTAATTCCCATTCGTGAAATTTCCAGCCCGGGGTCTGATTCTGCCAATCAGTATAAAATCTTATTTGCTTTTTGGCAAGGTTTTTTTCGATTTTGGAAATGTAATTCTTAATATTATTTTCATAGGAAATCGGAATAATTACAACTTGATAGGTCGCGATTCTTGGCGGCAAAACCAAGCCCTTGTCATCGCCGTGCGCCATTACTATTCCGCCGATTGTTCTTGTACTTACGCCCCAACTGGTTTGCCAGACATAATTTTTCTTGCTTTTCTCGTCTAAAAACTGGATATTAAATGATTTGGCGAATCCCTGGCCCAATTGATGCGATGTTCCCATTTGCAGGGCTTTTCCGTCTTTCATCAATGCCTCGATTGCCAAAGTATATTTTGCGCCCGCAAATTTTTCTGCTTCTGTTTTTTTGCCTGAAACGCAATAAATTCCCAGGTAATTTTCAACAAAATCCCGATACATTTTTAAAACAGACATTGCCATTTTATCGGCTTCTTTTTCGGTTGCGTGAGCAGTATGCCCCTCCTGCCACAAAAATTCCAAAGTTCTTAAAAATAATCTTGGCCTCATTTCCCACCTGACGATATTTGCCCATTGATTGATTTTCAGCGGCAAATCGCGGTAAGAATGAATCCAGTCCCTAAAAACATCATACATTATTGTCTCGGAAGTTGGTCTGATAGCTAATCTTTCTTGTAATTTTTTATTTCCGCCATGGGTTACCCAGGCGACTTGAGGGGCAAAACCCTTAACGTGTTCTGCTTCTTTTTTTAAAAATTTTTCTGGAATAAACAAAGGAAAATAAACATTCTGCGCGCCTAATTTCTTGATTTCAGCGTCCATGTTTTTCTGAATGTTTTCCCAAATCGCATAGCCGTAGGGCTTGATAATCATACAGCCCCTGACCGGCGAATAATCCGCCAGCCCGGCCTGCAAAACCACATCATTATACCATTGCGAAAAATCTTTTTTTTGTGGAGTCAACATATGTTTAAAATAATTTTATTACATCTCTTAATGTTACGATAACCATTAAACCGATTAAGATTGCGAATCCCAAGGTGTTGGCAACTCTTTCGGTTCTGAATTTTATTGGCTTGCCTTTAATTTTTTCAATCAATAAAAACAATAATCTGCCGCCGTCCAAAGCGGGAAATGGCAAAGCATTTAAAATCGCCAGATTAATGGATAAAATTGCTGCGAACTGCAAAACGTAAATCCAGCCCAGTTTCACGAATTGCGAAGTCAGAGAGAAAATTCCCACTGGCCCGGCCACTTCGCCAATCATTGTTCCTTTTAAAATCAAGGTCTTGATTAAAAGCCAGAACATCTGAATCATCACCACGAACATTTTTCCCGTTGTTTCAAATCCTTTCAAAATCGCCAAATACCAAGGATACGACATTAATCCGGTTTTCGACATCGCAATTCCCAATGCTCCTTCTTCTTTCGGCGGATTGATTCTGGGAACAAGCGTCTTCTCTAAAATCTCATTTCCCCTTTTGATCTGCATTGTAATTTCCTGTCCAGCATGAAAAGCCACGAATTTCTGCACATCTTCGATTTCTTTTATTTCTGTTTTTTCCAAGCCGTAAGAAAGCGAAAGAATAGAATCCCCTATTTTGATTCCCGCTTCCTGCGCTGGAGAATTCTTGGCTGTTTCTATAATCTGAACTTGAACATTCCTGTAATTCGCTTCTTGCCCAGAATCAACAATTGAAGGCATTCCTATCCCATGGACAATTGAAAGTATGATTGCGGCAACCAACAAATTCATTATTACGCCCATTATTAAAATAATCGCTCTTTGCCAAACAGGTTTATTGTAAAAAGCAAATTTGCTGCGGCTTTTCCTGTCGCCCTCTTCGCCGAAAATTTTTACAAATCCGCCAACAGGAATCAGATTTAAAGAATAAGTTGTTTCGCCTTTTTTAAAACTAAAAATCCTAGGCGGAAAACCGAACCCGAATTCTTCCACTTTCACTCCTGCTTTTTTGGCGCTCACAAAATGTCCCAATTCATGCACGAACACCAGTAATCCTAATATTAAAATAAAAACAATAATAGTAAGTAACATAAAATACAATAAATTAACTTAATTTCTAATTGACCTAATTATTCTAAAACACTTGACAAATTCTGTGGGTATGATATAATTACGATATATCCTAATAGGAGGGATAAGATGAACTTTCAAAAAAGCATAAGCCTGCATCGACTGTTCAGAGTTTGGCTGGCTATATCGTTTCTGATTTTAGCCGGACTCACCTACGTGGATATGTTCCCAAAACTCTGGATGATGTTTTTTCTCGCAGAGAGGTCCACGTGGTGGGCAATCCTGGGCTTTTTGGCCCTTGGACCTGTCGGAATTATGATTTTTCTAGAAGTCCATAGGCAAAACGGGCTATCGAGACGGATCGAGTGATCCGTCTTTTTATTTATAAAAACTACACTGTCATTACTTCGGTTATATTATACCACTTGACACGGGATTTTTTATTTGATACCCTAATAATGAAAGGTTTCGGCCGAGGTTTATACACCTCACATAGCGGAGGCTTTTCTTTTTTTAAATTTACTTTGATAAGTTTTCATATTTTCTCAAAATTTCCAAAAACCGCTTTCGGGCTTGACAAACCTATGGGTAGTATGCTATGCTTAAGATGTAGAAAAATTCTACAAGGAGGTTAAAATGAAATGGTTTCGATTATTTTCCGGCGCGTTTATGGTTGCTGTAGGAATGTTGGTTATTATCACAGGGCTTTCCAATCTTCCGAGCTGGGCTGAAAAAGGGGTTCCATATTATCAGGCTATTATATTACTTCTAAAGAACCTGAATTTATGGATAGCCCTGCTAGGCTTTACCGTTTTCTGTCTCGGCATTCTCTCTATAATTCGATACTTCTTTTATAGAAAATGATCGATTTTGCTCAGATGGGCGGATTCCAATTTTTGCGGAGTTCGCCCTTTTTATTTTCAAAAAACTACACTGTCATTACTTCGGTTTCTTTGGATTTTTTGAGGTCGTCGATTTTTTTATTAAAATCGTCAATTAGTTTCTGCAATTCGTCTTTTCCGCGGAATTTGTCATCTTCGCGGATTTCTCCTTTTTTCTCCAATTCCTGAATTTCCTTCCATACACTCTCTCGATGTAAACGCACAGAAATTCTCGCTTCTTCTGATTTGTCGGCAATAATTTTTACATATTCTTTTCTCTGTTCTTCGTTTAAAGAAGGAATATTGACGCGGATAAGCTTTCCATCAACAATCGGACTGAACCCGGAATTTTTTCTAAGCCCTTTTTCAATATCCGATAAAATAGATTCATCCCACGGCTGGATTACAATTACTCTTGCCTGGGGAACATTAATCGAAGCCAGTTGCTTCAAAGGAAGTTTCTGGTTATAGCAGTCAATTTCAACATCTTCCACCATTGCCGGGGTCGCCCGGCTGGTTTTTATTTTCATTAGTTCGTTTTTCAGATGTCCGATTGCTTTTTCCAGTTCGGGTTTTAAATTATCTAATAATTGTTTATACATAAAATTAAATTTTCCAGCACCAAACGCGGATTCGCGTTACTATTAGATATTATTTCTTTACTTTTTTGGATTTCTTTTACAATGTTTGAATATTTGTTGTCGCCCAACATTTTCCCTCTAAACCACAACATCCACGAATCCAGAATATTGAAAAATTCTTTATCATTTTTGTTCTCCTTACAATTTTTGCTTGTTTTTTCAATATATTTGAAAATATCGTTTAATGGTTTTTTCAGAATTTCAATATGCTCGGTTTGAATAATTTTATCGCTAATCTTGTCTAGTGACTCACCTTTAAATCTAATGGCTTCCAATCTGGAGATAATTGTCTTGGGCAGTAAATCGGGGTTTGGAGCAATAACAATCAGAATCGTATTTCCTTGCGGTTCTTCCAGTGTTTTTAGCAAGGCATCTCCTGCGTCTCTACTTAATAATTCCGCCTTATCAATAATAGCAAATTTATAAAGGCTGTTGTATGGAGACAAACTCAAATGTTTTTTCAGGTCTCGAATTTGGTCAATGGAAATTTCGGTTTTCTTTTCTTGAGGAACAATATACAAAATATCAAATGGGTCTGTTTTTAAAAATTCAGCCAATTTAAAAGCTGTATTTTTCATTTCCTGATTATCCCTTCCCCAGAACAAATATCCGTGAGATAATCTTCCTTTTTCAGCAGCTTTAATTAAAAATCCCAGCATAGAATTTAGAATACCACATTTTTCATCTCTTTTGCAAATTTTTCTTTTGAAAATTGCTGGGTGTGAGTTTTAATGAATTCGGGATTGTAATTTTTCAAATTGTTTCGCAACCGCCTAATGCCATCAGCTAAAACTGCGGCATTTTGAAAATCAAAAAATTCTCCTGTTTTGCCTTCAATAATTGTTTCTAATGCCCCGCCCTTACGATATGCTAATACTGGTTTGCCATATTTCATTGCCTCAACCGGCGCAATGCCAAAATCATCTTCTGATGGAAAAATAAACGCAATGCAGTTTTGATAATACTCCCCCACTACTTCATCCGGAACCCAGCCCAAAAATTTGATATTTTTATTTGCTTTTTTCTGCAATTTTCTTTTTTCCGGCCCCTCGCCAATAATCACTAAATTCAATCCCAATTTATTAAACGCCTCAATCGCCAAATCAATGCGTTTGTATTTGCGCAACTGCGACACAATCAGGTAAAATTCATGTTTGTAGCTTGTAGCTTGTGGCTTGTAGCTTGTATCGACGGGCGGGTAAATTACCACCGAATCCCGTTTATAATATTTTTTAATCCTTTGCTGCACTATTTTAGAACAAGCAATAAACTCATCCACCCGTTCGCTCGCTTGCCTGTCCCAAATGCGGAAAAAATGGAGTAAAAAATTTTTTTTCGTCTTGTCCCAAAGATAACGAGTTGGACTAAAACAATAACAAATATGAATTGTTTTTGGTCTGGTAATTATCCCTTTGGCAAATGAATGGCTTGCGGAAATCACAATATCAAATTCCCGAAAATCCAATGTTTCAGCGGCGATGGGTAAAAATGGCAATAACAATTGATAATGTTCTCTAAAAAATTTGGGGAATTTTTGCAAAAACGAGGTATGGATTTTTTGATTCGGAAACAATTTCTGTTTTATGTCTTTGGTATAAAACAATGTATAAATATCAGCATCCGGAAAAATCTCGCTTAATGCCTTAAACACTTTCTCCGCCCCGCCATAGGAAGCTAAATAATCATTTATAATCGCAATTTTCATTTTAGCACTTGACAAAAATTATTATTGGGTGTATGATTATATTGAACTAAAAATCCACAAAAAGGAGACTTACGATGAACTTTAAAATTTGGAAGACCATTACTCTCGGTATCTACAAGTCGGTCAAGGCCTATCGCAAGGCCCTGATCAAGGCCGGCTTCGGGATTAGCCACCGGGTTAGCGGCATCTTGAACAAAATTCGGGTGTCGCAATCCCGGGTCCAGCTGGATCTGGTGAATCTGTCCATCGCCGAGCTCGGCTTCAACGAGATTACTCGGCGTGACAAAATTTATGTCAGGGCCAAGAAGCGCGGTCTCGAACTTTGCCCTGCGGAAGTGGGTCTGGCTCTACGCCTGGCTTGTCCGGATCAGTCCTCTGGCGAATGGTTGGTCGCCATGAAACCGATTCCCGACTCGGGTAGTAGTGATCTCTGGATTTTCCGTGTGGCTTGCATCGTGACTTCCATCGAAAACGCTCGGTGGCTACACGTCTCCAGCGACGATCCAGACGACCTCTTCGATCTCGACGACCGCTTCATCTTCGTTCTTCCTCGCAAGTAGCTCTCGTTCTTTCGTCTCATCTGGGACGTTTCGCAAGAAACGTCCCATTTTTTATTCTTTTTAGATTTTCGGAGGTTAAACCTCCGAAATTTCAATATTAGGAGGTTTAACCTCCATCTGTCGTAATTACTTTTAGCGTCTCTTCGGCGCATTTGGGCCAGGAAAAACGCTGGACATTTTCATATCCGCGTTTGATTAAATCATCTGCTAATTCCGGATGATTAATAATCTTATGAATTGCTTCTGCTATTTCTGATGGATGATATGGATTTATTAATAAAGCGCTGCTTGCCCCGCCTTTGCGTGGGTCTCCCAAAACCTCGGGAAAACTCGATGTGCTGGAAGCAACTACTGGCGTGCCGACTCTCTGCGCTTCCAAAACCGTTATTCCAAAGCCCTCATAAAAAGACGGGGAAACAAAAACCTCGGCATTTTTTAATAAGTGCCATTTTCTTGAATCAGCAACATATCCAGTAAAAATAACATCATTTTCTATGTCTCGGGTAACCGGATAACCAATATTCGGTCCAGCCAAAATTAATTTATGGGGAATATTATACTTTTGCTTTAAAATTCTGAATGCCTTGATTAAGCCATTAATATTTTTTCTGCGATCGCTTCTGCCTAAATACAAAATATACCTGCCAAATTCATTTATGTCGACCGCGTCAAACGCGGCTTCAGGATTTCCTGCCCCATGATGAACCACGAAAATCTTACTCGCCCCGACCCCTTTAAAGGCGTCGGGGTAATATTTTATCAAATCATTTTTAGTATTTTCCGAGGGAACTATTATCTTATTGGCTTTTTTTGCATTCCTTTTTGTCATCCAATGCAAAAATAATCTTTTAAAAAATGGATATAATTTTGGCAATCTTTCGAATTCCAGTCCCTGAATTGTGATAATTAATTTCGGATGAACCCTGCACCTATGTATAAGTGCAGGGTAAATCAAAGGATATGTATGCACTGGAACAAATAAAACATCGGGCTTATTTTTAAGCATCTCCCAACTCAACCTTATTTGGGTCCAGCCGTATTTAAACGGCCACTTCAGTATTTTAGTCGGGAACCCCTCGACCTTGCCTGCCGGCAGGCAGGTTGCACTCGGGGCAAGTAAAAAAAATTGATGATTTTTATAATCATCAAACATAGGAAAATTACTTAACAAATGATAAATATATTCCTCAACACCGGTGCGATGTCCTAATGAAATGTTTACAGCAATGCCTATGCGCATAACTTGTCCCGCTTTGCGGGATTACTTTTTGGACATTATACTTCTTTTATAAACATCCAGATTTTCCAATATAATTCCCGTTCCTTTGGCAACGCATAATAATGGTTCATTGGCAATATAGCACGGCACGCCGGTTGCTTGGGAAATCAAATCATCAATATTGGCAAGCAACGCTCCGCCGCCGGACAAAAATATTCCCCTGTCCATAACATCAGCAGCTAATTCCGGAGGAGTAACCTGCAACACACTCTTGATTGCCCGGATGATTTCTTTTAATTCTCCGGAGATTGCATCAACTACTTCTTTATTGCTGATTTCAATGGTTTTCGGCAAGCCCTCAATCAAGTCCCTGCCTTTGATTTTCATACTTCCTCTTTCAGGATTAGGAATTGCTGAACCAATCTGGATTTTTATTTCTTCAGCTGTCCGCTCGCCAATGGCTAAATTGTGTTTTTTCTTGATGTAGTCAGCGATTGCCCGGTCTAATTTGTCGCCAGCAACCCTGACCGATGCCCAGGCAACAATTCCACCCAAGGAAATAATTGCTATATCGGTTGTTCCACCGCCGATATCCACAATCATATTGCCCACCGGCGAATTTATGGGAATGCCCGCGCCAATTGCTGCCAAAACCGGCTGCTTGGCAATGTAAGCGGCTTTGGCCCCTGACTGAATTGCTGCTTCAATTACCGCCCTTCTTTCCGTAGAGGTAATTCCAGCCGGAACGGAAACCAGTACTTCCGGCCTGAAAATCCTGAACTTTCCGCCTGCTTTATTGACAAAATAAGAAAGCATTGCTTGGGTAACACGATAATCGGCAATCACGCCGTCTTTTAATGGTCTGGAAGCAACAATGCTGTCCGGGGTTTTTCCAATCATTTTTTTGGCATCATTGCCGACTGCCAAAATTCTATTATCTTCAATGGAGATAGCAACCACCGATGGTTCGTTAACTACCACCCCCTTTTTGGGAATATAAACCAAAGTATTCGTTGTGCCCAGGTCAATGCCAATTTTTTTTATAAACATCAATATAATATTATCCCAATTGAATTTTTTTGGCAAGTATGTTAATCTGAAGCCATGACTAAGCGCATCCGCAGAATCATTTTTTATGTTTTTGTCGCGATTTTTCTGATTTTGACCCCCTGCATAATTTTATACGCCCTGGGTTATGCTGTTGATTTTGAAAATAAGACAATTGTGGAAACCGGCGGGATTTATTTAAAATCAATCCCTTCTGGCGCAGAAATTTATGTTAATTATAATCCGGAAGGAAAAACAAATAAATTCGTTAAGCGCATAATGCCAAAAATTTATGACGTAGAAATCGCGAAAGAGGGCTATAACCATTGGCAGAAAAAAATAACCGTTAACCTGGGACGAGTTACCAAGGTCAGCGATATTTTGCTCATCCCCTCCAATCCCAAAATTTCTCTAATGGCAACGGAAAGCGAAGAGTATACGTTATTTGAAGACAAAAAAGACAATCTCTATTTTGTCGCTAACAATAATCTTTATAATTCCCGAACTTCGAAAATCTTGGCCAGAAATATTATAAATTATGTAATTTATAAAAACGGGATTATTTATTTGGACAATGTTACGGGAAAAATTTTTGAATTGGACTTGACTACATTAAAATCCACGCAGATGTTTGACCAGGTTTTTCCAAGTTTGGATAAAGGAAAATGGATTTTGTCGGATAACAATAAAAAACTGCTTTGCCAGAAAGACAAATCAGTGGAAATTTTATGGCTGGATAATGTTAATGACAATTCTATTCTTCGGAAAAAAGGAGATATTGAAAAAATTGATTTTGAACAAAAAATAAACGATGTAATTTGGTATCCGAGAACTGACGAGCATCTGATTGTTGCAACCGACAATTCAATTATTGTTACTGAACTGGACAATCGCCCCCCGCGCAACACCATCAATTTTATCGCCGCAGAAAAACCGCAAATAAAATATGACGCCGGAAAAAGAATTTTGTATTTTCTAAGTCAGAACAAATTATACCAGACAGAATTATAATATAAACTTTAAATTAAAGAGCGCCGACAGCTTTTAAGCTGAGGGCGCTTTTTTCTTGGAAAAAATTCTGACGACGAGATTAATAAACCAGACACTCAGTGGCGAAAGTATTGGGGTTATAATAAGCTGCATCCCAAACCACTTTACGTATTGCGTCCGCGAAGTGTGGACGACGAAAACCATATATGGTGTCAGGCATCCCGTCCAAAAAATAAATCCTCCCAGTGCTTGAAGCAAAAATTTCGTGATCCTTGAAAGATTGATTTTCACGGTATCCTCCTTTAAATTCAGATATTATAAATATAGCACATCAATACTCATTCTGTCAAGCGTGGAAGATAAAAATGCGGGGGTGAGGCCTTTGCCTCACCCCCTTTGTTGGCAGCCCCCTTTACAGTGGGCTGTCCTTGGAATCATGAAGCGCTTCATGCTCCACCTCCTTTTTTAAGTTTTACCCTCCAGAAGCAAATGGCCTTGCTGATAGAACCTTCAGAGTTTTCGTATTCATCGCAAAGATAAACCATACACGAGAAAAAACCATTCTGTTCCCTGTAAGGCGATGTGCCATACCATCTAAACTCAACCTTCCTGCCAATAAACTCTTTTTTCCGTGGAAAATAGGCATCTCCTTTTTCAATATCAACAATTATACACAAATCACCGGACTTTAATTTTGGCATTTTCCCTCCTTTTTTATTTTATTTTACCCTCTCTATAATGTTCATTAAACTCTTTTAATTTCGCGCCGACGATGGTGGAACAGGTTTTAGTACAATTTCCGCAGAGAATACATTTTCTGATTTGTTCCTCAATTCCCTCGACTTCACTCGGGACAAGCTCCTTCTCATTTAAAACCCTGTATCGAATTAAATTCTTAAACTGCTTGGGCCCGGTCTCGCCTTTTTTCGCGTTAATCCAAGCTGGGCATTTGTTTTGACAGTAAGCGCATTCCATGCACGGCCATTCCTCGTTTCCCAAAGATTTCATTGGGATTTTTATATTGTCGTAAATCTTGCCCTTATAAAACATCGTATCTGGATTAAGAATATCTTCCGGGTCAAAGATTCTTTTGATTTCCTGCAAATATTTTAAAATCCTGCTCCCCCACTCTTTTTTCAAATACATACTTCTGCACCTTCCTCCGCCGTGTTCTGTGGCAATTGTGCCGTCATATTTAAACACTGCTTTATAAACCTTATCAGCGATTTTCTTGATTATTTTAATATGTTTTTTGGTTGACGCTTCAATTACCGGATCAATATGAATTGTTCCTGTGCCAGCGTGTCCGTATAAAGCAACCTGCAATCCTAAATCTTTAAAAATTTGCCTTAAGTCCTTTAATAAATCTGGAATATCTTTTATTCTTACCCCAACATCATCAATTGAAACCAATGGCTTGGTTGTTGGAGAAAATTTTGCGGTCATTGGCAATAAGCATTTTCTTAATTCCCAAATTTTTGCCATTTTATCCGCGTCTTTGATTACTTCGCCGACTAATTCAAAGTTCTTTAATGAATTTTCAAATTCTTTCAGGGTTTGTTCTATTTTCTCGTCAAATTGGACAATCATCATTGCTTCTGCTTGTTTGGAAATTCCCAGCATCGGAAAACAGCTTGAAGCAAGTTCCAAAGAAACCTTATCAACTAATTCCACTCCTGAACAGCCAAGCCGCTTAACCTCTTTAATAAAATTATCAATCTGGTATAAATCCTTTAAAAACACTGCCCAAGAAACGGGCCCGCCTCGCGTCGACTCGCCGCGAGTCGAGGCGGGAGTTTCTATAACTTTTAATTTTATTTCCGTAAAAATGCCCAAAGTGCCAATGCTTCCCATCATTAAATGCGCGATTAGTTCATTGGTATTTTTATATTTATCAAAAGCAAAAATATTATAAGATGAAGCATTCTGAATATCGGCTTTTCTGTTGATGATTGCCATTGCTTTTTTATCGCTTAAAATTTTCTTGCGCAGATTTTCCAGTTTTTCTTTGAATTTTTCCACTCCTTGCCCTGTTTCCGTATTCACAATATCACCGTCAGCATCAATAAATTCAATTGCCAGCATAAAATCATCAAGAGTTCCATATTTAACAGCTCCGCCTCCACAGGCCTTTGTTGCTACATTTCCGCCAATCATACAAGCGCGGGACGAAGCCGGAGTTGGCGGTAAAAACAATTCTTTTTCTGCTAATTTTGCTTGCAATTCATCATAAATTACGCCGGGTTGAGTCCTAATATAATCTGTACCAATTTCTAAAATTTGGTCAAAATATCGCGTAATGTCTAAAATAATTCCTGAACCAACTGCTGTGCCAGCCAAGGAAGTTCCTGCTGCGCGGCAAGTAATTCCCACTTTATTTTCTTTGGCAAATTTTATTGTTTTTTGAATATCTTGTTTTGTTTTCGGCAAAACAATCAATTCCGGCACAAATTTATAAATACTCGCGTCAGTAGAATAAACCTCGCGCCAAAATCTCTGTTCCAGCACCTCACCTTCAATTTGTTTTTTAAATTGGTCAATTTTTTCTTGATTCAGCATGTTTTATTTATCGGAGGTGAGACCGAGGTCTCACCTCCCAATATTAATTATACCAGAAAATTCAATAAACCAAAAAGCCCCTCGCTACGCTCGGGGCTTTTTTGAATATCTGTTTATAGATTCTTTATTTTCTTTCTCTTGATCAGTAAAAATATCAGATAAATTATTATCGCAACAATGACAATCAGAACAATTACTGCAACAAATGTTTTTTGCGTACCTAAAGAAAGAATATTCATTACACTGGCAAAAAATGAAGGAGAAGGAACATTTTCTGTAACTGCTGGCTGTGCTGGTTGCTCTTCGGGTAATGTGGTCTCCTCTTTTGGCGTTTCGGCTGGTGGAGTTTCTGCTGGAGGAACTGTTGCTACTTTTGCTATTGTCACACTGGTCTTAATTCCGGATGCGCTTAAAGTATTTTGATTCTCGGCACCTAAAGCCAAGGAATTCGCGCTTAAATCAATACTACCTGTTCCTTCTTTTTTGGCTGAAAAATTGATTGTGCCAAAAGTTTTTACAGCAGACAATCCGCCTGTATAGCCAGCAGTTTTTATTAAAACTCCATTCGTATTGTCAATTAAATCGTATCCTGTTTGCGAAAGCGCCATCCAACCCGAACCCAAACTGAATGAATTTACTTTCAATAAATCAGCCGGGAATTTCAATTCTATTTTCACCGTATAAACAGTTTCCTGCGGATTAACCGTAATCGTCAAATTGAAATTCTGCTTTTCTTTTACACTAACGCTGGTCGGACTGAACGAAACCGACGTTGCTGCCAGTGCTGATGAAGCAACAAGAAATAAGCAAAAAGATATTAAGAGAATTTTTTTCATAAATTAAATTATTTAGTCCAATTAATCATTAACAAATTAAAGTCAAAAATATCAATTTTGCCATCACTGTTAAAATCGCCCGCAATTCCACTACCTGTCTTTCCCCAATTAATCATTAGTATATTGAAATCAAGAATATCAACTTTTTGGTCATTATTGGCATCACCCTTAATAATACTTGCACTAGCAACTTGCGGCGTAGGAGTTGTTGTTCCGCCTCCACCACCACCGCCAGTTGTTCCTCCTCCGCCACCGCTTGATTGAACCAATGGATTTCCGAATATAGAATAAGGAGTGGCAGCCGCAGAAATTGTAAATGTAACCGTGTTGGCGGTTTTATCAATGGTAAATGGCGTTATTTCAACCCAAGTAGTGCCGTTAAAATAATATGGCTTAATTGTATTCTCGTCTATTCCAGTATCGCTATAATTCATGGTCACGGTAATCGTTAATCCCGAACCGCTGATTTTAATTTCATAACCATTTAAAATATTGTTTCCCGCAATAACTGCTGTTGCGCCAGCATAATAACTGCTGCCTAATTGTTCAATTTTTTCAATATTGGCACTGGTAGTGGTATTAGAGGAAACCGTCACATTCATACTGCTGCCCATATTAACAGTTGTTAAACTAGATGAAGTAACAATTATTTCTTGGTTAGTAATTGTATCACCGGCGCTTTTATTGATTGTACCGATTGAACCCGGAACCGTCAAATTGAGGTTAGTAGAATCGCCGTTGGAAAATATAGCTGTTTCTCCGGTATTAATTCCTGCTACATAAAATGAAATGGTCTTTCCAGCTAATGTGCCGCTGTTGTCATAAGCTTTGAATAAAGGATCGTAGCCATACTTTCCATCTTTAGTAATCGCGCTTCCCACAGATACACCATCCACTAATTTAGCTTCTACTAACAATCCGTCCGGAGCGGAACCGCTGGTGAAATTCACCGTACCATAAAACTGGTGCGGTATAGCTGGTACTGCCCAAACGAGAACTGGCAATACCAATCCCATCACTATAATAGCTAAATTTTTTACCGATAACTTCATAAATTGTTTCATCTTTAAACAATAACACAGGTTGAAAATTTTGTCAATCCAAATCTGTGTTATTGCGCTGTTGTCGCCTTAGAAATTTCCGTTTCCAAAACTGTACAGGCTTGCCGATTTCATATAAATCCAGTAACCCTTGCCTACTACCATTGTGCTAATCGGGGTCTGTACTTGTAAGGGATTAGAGGTAAAAGCAAGTAAGTCCCCGCTCTGTCCGGTTGCTGTCCCGCTCCAGGCGCCATCCAATTTAACTAAGGCATTTGCGATCGGAGAATCTGTTTTCCCCGGCAATTGGTAATAACCGATCATATTCCAACCCTCTGCTAATTGAACCTGCGGCAATGAACCGGATGGAGTGTCACCCGAAGGAATGAGCTGTTCGTACAAAGTGCCACTACCAACCAATATACCAGCCGTATTCATTTCTACCCAATATCCTTTTCCAGCTTCCAAAGAAGTAAAGTTGCTATCGCTTGGCACTGCTGGATCAGTGTTATAAACCAACCACATACCATAAGAAGCATCATATGTCCAAATCCTATTTATTTTTCCAGAGACGCTCAAAAGCGTATTGGGGATACTCCTCCAGGTTGTCGGCGTTACCGGCAGAGAAATCAAATTCCAGCCGCTTGTCAAACTAATGGAATACCTTGTTGCGGTCGTAAATTTCCAAGCATCGTAGTTGTCCATTATATTCCCGGCTTCATCGGTAACTTCAGTTAAGGTTATGTAATATTCAGAGTTGCTGTCCAAAGCCACTAAAGGATGAATTGTGGCAATTGTTCCATCAGCATTTAAAGAAACTGAAGTTAATACAGTTGTTTCGCCTTTCTTTAATTCAACGTTTGCAGGAGTCATTACAACCTTCTCGCTGAAAGTTACGGTAATATTCCCCGATGGGTCAACCCCTACTGCATTAGCAGATGGGTTTTTTGCTGTAACGCTCGGACCAGTAATGTCTTTCACAATTCCCTGTTCGCTGTCAGTACCGGGATTACCAACTGAATCAGTGTCTTTCAAATATAAAGTGAATGCAACTTGAGATAACACATCAAAGCCCGTAACACCGCCTAATGTCGTGGTGTTGCTTACGCAAGCAACCCAATTAGCATTATCAATTGAACACTGGGCATTTGTTGGTTCACTATCAGTAAATATTATTTTCGTGCTTGCATTAACTTTATTTCCGCTTACTGGAGCAGTGATATTAACTGTCGGCGCTTGGGTATCAACTGTCCAAGTGTGAGTTGTCGCACTCGATTCCGCTTGCCAGTTACCGGCGGCATCGCGGCCAATAACATATAAAGTATGTGAACCATTTGCTAATCCACTAAGTGTTATATGGGTTCCAACCAGAGTTTCCGCGCCGTAACTTCCACCATCAAGTTTGTATTGGTAATGCGTTACATCTGTACCGCCAACTGTAATATCTGCACCATTAGAATTTGTTGACGATGCTGGCGCTCCGGCTACAATCGCAGCCGTTGCTGCAACATTGTCATAAACAACGCTTATCGTATTTGATTTTGTATTGTAATTCCCAGAAAGATCCTGTGCCATTTCGGCTAGAACTTTAATTGTAATTTCACCATTCGTTAAAGGCAAAACATTAAATGTATAACTTGAATCACTTCCAGAAAAACCATCTACAGAACCATTGGTTACTACAATGTCTCCAGTAACAAAGTCTGTTACAGATTCACTAAATGTTGCCGTTACTGGAATTGAAGTACTATTTGTTGGACTTGTTGTCGTGATTGAAAGTGTAATCGTAGGAACAATTTCATCAATTGAACTACAGGCTTCATCTGTACACCATGGACGATAATTAACATTACTGCTTACCTTTAAAGCAATAGTTAATCCATCTGTAGTCCCCCACCAGTTCTTGGTGGCATCAACCATATTTGTCGTAAGGTTATTAACACCAAGGGTTGCAGCGACTAAGGAGTTGTTATGCACTACAGCTCCTGATGGACTACCACCGGCATAGCCTTGAAATTTCACTGCATCTATAACACCACTAATGGGGTTATTTGTAATTTGAGTTCCAGTAATTTTACCAAGATCTCTGATACCAAATTCACCTGTATATCCCGTAGCATTTGAAATAGTGTTGCCTGAAATGATAGCATTCGTTATTTCTCCGCCTGTTCCGTTGCTTGAATTATTCCAAAGGCCAATACCGCGACGGAATGGTTTTAGATTGAGAAGTGTATTATTCTTTATCTCAACATTAGTGAATCCACCTAGGGAAGTATTACCAGTAAAGGAGCCAGCAACAGTAATACCTGTGCCTCTTGTGTCATAGGTATAAACAGTTCCCCAACCCATATCAATTGTATTGTCTGAAATCAACTGCTTAGCATTGTTATGACTTCCATCATAATTCATCATGAAGATTACATCACTGGAGTTAAAGTCTTTAAGAGGATTCTGGTAGAGATAATTGTTGGTGATTTCGGTCGGTCCCATCCATTTTTCAATTAGAATGGGATTATCACTGCCTCCACGAACAGTATTATGATCAAATACCAACTTGGGTGTCGTTGCTGTAAAATAACCAGCTATAAGACCATAATTGTCCTTTACTGTTGATACCGCAGATTGTACACCCAATATCGTGTTGTTGGAGATAGTGATGGAACCCGGACCCGTCAGGCCGTAGATATGAATACCATTGGAAGCCACTGTTGAAGCTGGCCCTGTTTTGATGGTAAATCCGTCTACCTTTACATCGCCGCTCATGTCATGAATAGAAACGACATCTCCGGCAGTAGTGTTAGCAGATCTGTCAATAAAAGTATCTGCCTGCCCATGTCCGAGAATGATCAATGGTTTGGTAATATCAATTGACTCATCATAATTCCCCGCCGCGACATTAATTGTTGCGCCAGAAATAGCCGCACTAATTGCCGCTTGAATACTCATTCCATTTCCAACAATAAAATTATTTTCAAGTGCAGCTCCCGTACCCACAGTCTGGATATATGAAGCTTTGTTAACCAATAATGGAGACGGAGGTGTCTGTAAAGCTAATGCGGCAGCAATAGCATTTTCTTGAGAATTCTGATAGAAAGTAAAGTCGTCGCTTCGAGTAGGCCCTTCGGGACGGAAGGCATTATTGCGAACCGCGTAGCCAAAACCAGCTGGTAGCGTAATATTAGAAGCACCGCTACCATACTGAGCATCAATATAAATCGGATTTTGTCCGCCAAAACTATTAGTACCAGCAAATATCACATTAGTGGTTGCTCCCTCAGCTGTATCATACAATCCTACCCCACCCCAGATATTATCCTGAGTAGTAATATCGCGAAGAGTAATATCGCTGGAATGACTGACAGCAATACCTGCACCAGCGGTGTTATTACCATCAGCGGTAACATTTTCCAATGTAGCGGTAGTAACTGTATTTAAATCCACTTCGCTGCGTCCGGAACCTTTTACCGTCACATCCTTGACAGTCAGATTATTGGTGTGAGTAGCTTTAATTCCGTAACTGGATTCTGCATCAGCGCTTGGGCCAAACAAAGTGAAGTTTTTTAGAGTAATATCATTAACGCCATTATTATTAGTAATGCCGTATCCGCTGACACCGCCTGTATCAATCACCACACCAGCTTGGCTTTCGCCTTCAATGGTTAATTTCTTTGTTAAGTTTAAAGTTGTAGCTAAATCGTAGTGACCATTTTTGATAAATATTTTATAGCCAGTATCATCCGCTGCATTAATCGCATCTTGAATTGTAGTAAAATCAGCACCCGTAGTCCCAACCGTAAAAGTCTTATCAATATCTATTAAGAGATTAACAGTATTAGAATCTGCCTCATTACCTGCTGAATCTTTGGCAATAATTTTTATTGCATGTCGTCCATCTGGAGCATTAATAATAGTATATGGAGAACCACAGCTGGGAATTTCTTGCTTCTCCTGTGAATCTATTTGATAAAAGCACTGAAAAATTGGACTAATAGTTCCGTCAGTTGTAAATGTTATTGGAACATTTGAGCTCCTAATAATATCTCCATTTATTGGTGAAGAAATATTGGCTACGGGAGGCGTCCAATCAATGTTGAAAATTCTTGTGGTTTCACTGCTTACATTTGTTGCGACGTCATTTGACCTTACAACAATTTGGCATTTACCTGTTCCCTCATCTTTACAATCTTTATCTGCTCCTACAGTAATTGGAATTTGCCCACTGCAAGTTCTTGTTGTCCAATCTTTTGTTACCACTCCATTACTAACAACTTTATATTGACATATGTTTAAAGTAGAGCCGCCAGCATCACTATCGTTAATGCTCACATTAAAATCACTCTTAAACCAGCTTCCGGCATCAGGAGAAGTTATTTCGCTTGTTGGAGCTATTTTATCAACTTTAATTTCCTTGCTACCAGTAATATCATTACCTGCGCCATCAACTACTTTCCAACAAACAGTTGAATGTTGGCTAATAGTTAGCGCTGCGGAATAAGGAGTGGAAGCGGAACAAGAATCTCCATAAGCAACTTTATTCAAGAATTTACCAGCGACTCCGCTATCGCCCGTATCGCCAAAAGTTAAATCAACTGTCGCGTCTATATTCTGCCAATTTTCTGGCACTCCGGTTAATTCACCAGTTGGAGCAATTTTATCAACTTTAAATTCTGTTGCCGCAACAGTAAAATTTCCATTTCCAGCATTATCTTTTACATAAGAGCAAACCCAAGAATGCGCAGTAATTGAAACAGATCCTCCGCTAGTATATTCTCCTACGGTTGTAGAACACGCTTCTGGATCAGTAGCAGAAACTTTATATTTATAATTATTAGCATCGCAATCGCTTCCGCCCGTGTCAGCGCAGGTTACAGTAGCGGTTTGATTGGTATTAACCCAAACGCCAGGTGCACCGCTTACTCCAGCGACTGGATCAGTTTTATCAATACTAACGGTATAAGAACCAATCGCGGATGCATTTCCGGCATTATCCCATGCTTGATAATTTCCTGTAAAAGTTCCTTCAGTATTATAAGTTATTAGATAGGGAGCATTTAAAATCTCTCCGTTTAATTTAACTTCTTTGATTTCGCTTATACTGTCAACGGGAGTCAAATTAAACGAAACAGCAGAATTTTTCCATATTGTCGGGGCATTATCAGTAATAGTTGGAACGCCTGTATCAACTTTAATATTTTGAGTTTGCGTATCTTCCGTATTGCCCGCGTTATCTTTTGAATAATAACTTAATATTTTATTTCCTTCTTGTGCTGTGATTAGGTCTGTATATTTTGTAAACGCATCACTACCCCATCTATAATAAACACCTTCGCAACCACTTAAATCAACTTGGTCGGCACAGGTTAAAGTTATTGTCGGAACATTTGTAATATACCAGCCATTTCCGTTCGGAATTGCCGGATCGATTAAATAAGAAGAAGTTGGCGGAGTTTTATCAATTTTTACATTACTGCCAGTTTTAACTGATTCGGCATTTCCGACATTATCAACAGAATAATATGTTAATTGATGTTGGCCTTCTGTGTTAATGATAAATGGCGCGAGATATGGAGTAGTTGGTAAAACCGCACCGTCTGTAGCGTAATAAGTATTAGCCACGCCAGACCCGCCGACGCCATCATTTGCGGTTAAAGTTACAGTAACATTTATTTTTGACCAATTATTAGACGCGTTATCAGAAGTAACTGGTGCTGTGGTATCAAGAACAATTGTCGTATTTGCAGTTCCTGTCAATCCCACCTTATCTGTCGCAACAGCGGTTACCATGTTAGAACCTTCGTTTAATGTAATGTTTGCTGAATATGTGCTCCCGTCTATCGTTACAGGAACTCCATTAACTTTAATATTATCAATATTTGTTTCTGTAAAAGTTCCCGTAACTGTTTGGTTAGAAATTTTAGTCGGAGTAGTAACTGCATTAATTGAAATTATCGGCGTGGTGTTATCAATGATAGTCGTTGGATTCTTTGTGTCCCAGATATTTAAAACATCTTTAGTTTTAACTTCCCAATTATACACTCCATCAGTAGAGGGCGCAGTAGCTGAAAAAGATATTTGTGCCGAGTTGCCACTTACTAAATAATTTTCTAAAAGTTCATTTGCCGCACATGCTACGGAAGAACTATTATTAAGAAGAGGTAACCACTCCGATGGACACACTAACACATCATTTATTGTAAATGTTGAAGGTGCTGTAATCTGAATGATTTTAACAGAATCCGCCCCATTATTAGTGATATTAAATGTATAAGTGGCCGGTCCGCTTTGAGTATAAGTTTTATCAACTGTTACCGTCGCCGTATGCGCTGCAAAAACACCATTAAAAATAAAAAAGCTACCCAAAATAACTATTGTGGTAGCAACGACTATTCTCCTTAAATACGCGTTATAAAAGTTTTTCATATATATTTTACAAAAATAAAACGAGGCCGGATTTGGCAAAAAGCCAAATGCAGTTGCTCGCTCTAATTTATTATTAATTATCAATTAGTTAATTACCAATTCAACTATATTCCTTATTTAACAAATGTCAATAGGATAATAAAACCACCAACTCGAAATCCTTTTATTCGGATTTAACTTTACCCTGTACTTAAATGAAATTTATAGTTCAGGGCCTCCTTGGTGGTTTTTAATGTCAACCTTAGTTTAGTGCCTTTAATTACCCGTGTCAAGTGTTTTTAAAAACCCTTCAACTGCGTTCAGGGTAAACAGAAAAGAGCGAATATTGCTGGACTCCTGCAGAGCGATAGCAGTAAAGTCACTTAAAGTGGATTGACGCTCTTCTTTTCTCTCTTCTGATTTGTCCTTCAGAAGCAGATTCAAGACGGACAAATAGCAAACCACTATTCACAATATTCGCTCATTCTTGCCCCTCACCTTTATGGTGCGGGGTCTATCCCCGAAAAATTTCAGGAATAAACTCATTATAATCACTTTAATTTAAAATTACAATAGTTTTTTTATTTTTTCCTAATTTTAAGTTTTTTCTCCACATCCTCTACCTCTCTTCTGATATATTTTTCTGCAACATCGATATCTTTCTTGAGTTGGCTCTCGATTTCTTTCTCTTTTTTATTGAGTTCTCTCTTGCTTCTAACCTTATTTAATTTGGCAAGTTGGTCTTTGACGTCTTCTTTCAATAAATCGAATGATCGTTTCATCACCCTATCTATATCCTCTGTTTCTTTGATCAACTTTTTCCTGAAAATCGTAAATCTATGCCAACTCCAATAAGCGCCAAAAACCATTAAAGCGATGAAACCAATCAACGCTATTATCGCAGTAAGATAATTAATGATAACGCTGCCTATTTTGAAAAAGGCAGGAAGAGCAACTAAAATAACAACACTTTCACTGGGATAACTTTGAACTTCTTTGCTGTCGATTGCCACAGCAGATACTTTATACGCTCCCTTGGTTAAGAATTTATCATAAATGTAAGTCCATTTACCATCTTTATCAGCTTTTGTTTCTCCGGTTATTGGCTCCATTCCCTCTTTTAAAATATAAATTTTTATATTGTTTTCCGACGCAGAAGTTCCTTTTATGATTAAATTTTCATCCGAGGATAGATGTTTCGGATATTCTGTAATTTGCGGACTGGCAATTCCTGAAATTTCGACTTCGGCAATCGAGGCAGTGCTGTTGCCAGCTTTATCAAATGCCTCGACAACTGCTATATGTTTTTCTGGCGAACAAGATGGGAATTTATAGGGACCAGCATTCACTTCTTCGGTGATACCCAACTCACATTTATTTACGATTGATGCCAAAGATTCATCGCTTTCGCTTCTGATTCTAATTTTATAATGGTCGATTCCCGAAAGGTCGTCCTTGGCTTCAAAATACAAAACCGGACGATGAGTATCTGAGTCTTCTCTTGTCTCAATATTAAATGAACGAGGCGGAGTGGTGTCAATTTGAATCCTATAATGGGTGATTGGGCCCCAGCCATTCTGATTTTTAAATTTTATGTGAAAATACCAAATTCCGTCTTTGACATTTTCATAGGTTTTGGAAGTAATTAATCCGTCAGATATTGGACCAGGATTGCTCGTCGGCTTTTCATTTAATAAAATGCTTACGCCAGCAACATCTTTGGGAAGGGCCCAGGAAAGTTTAATAGTAGAAACGCTATACCATTTGTCCTGGTCAGGATGGGTTGAAGAAGAAATTTCTGGTTTTGTTGGAGTGCCAGCCGGAACAGCCCCTTCTGGGGTTTCGGCTGGCGGACTGATTATTGTTGGTCCCAAACTGTAAGTTCCTCCACCCATACTTGATAAAATATTGGTACCTTTGCCGTCATTGGCCAAAATTGCTCCGCTGCTCCAGTTCACCGCAGTAGCTCCACTTACTCTGGCCCTGAAAGTAATGGTAATAATTTTTCCCGAAGCACCGGCATAACCCGGATTTGGCACTCCTCCCCCAAAAGTTATTGTGCCCGAAGAATTAGAATAAGTTGGTTCGGTAGTCCATAAGCTAAAAATCGACCCTCCTTTAGAAATGCCTGTTACGGACAATTTATCCGGCGAAAAAACTAAAGTTCCTTGGGCAGCATTAATCGATATCCCATCAGTATTAACTGCCGCTACCACGGAAAAAGTATTACCCACTGTATAAACGCCGCTAGATGGAGACAAATACAAAGAACCATTAGCCGCTTTTATTTCGGGGGCAAAAGCAAAAAACAATATTAAAATAAATAAAATTAAAATTACCCTCCTCATAATTTCCTAATTCTTCTACCTATTTTTATTATACCTAATATTAAAATTAAAACCAAAATTCCCGAAAGAACATATCTCCAAATCGGCTCTTTGGGCGCCTTAACAATCTCTATCCATTCATTGCCGGCTTTATCTATTGCTTTAACCCAAATATCATCGGTTAATCTCTGATTTTCCAAAACATAGGGACTGATTCCTGTTTTCCAATCTTTTTTTCCCTCTTTTATTTCATAATGGTCGATTCCGGTTTCCTTGTCAGTGGTGGAAAAAAATATAAAATATTTTCCTTCAAAAATTGCTGCGTCTTTACTAATTTCTATTTTAAAAGGCAGGGGCAGAGTTTTGTCTTGTTCTAATTCTTTCTGCCATTGGTCTTTGGGGGGCTCTAATTTTTTAGCTAAAATATTAAAAACTCCGTTTTTAGTAGATAATTTTGCTTTTGTTCCTTGGCCATCATTTAATAATACAGAGCTTTCTCGAAAAATAATTTTAGCAGAATCCTGGGCTTTTTCTTGAACTTGAAACACGATTTTTCCTATTAATCCATCAGGACCCTGATATCCCGCTGGTATTCCGCCCACAAAAGAAATCACATCACCCGAAAAAGACGGATTTTTTATCCAGAGGGTTAAAACTGAATTTCCAGAACTTAAATCCCGCACTTCTAAAATATCCGAAGGAAAATTCAGGTTAGTTTCTACGGCATTAATATATTCTCCCTCGGTATCAAGCCGAACCTCAACGATAAAAGTATCGCCCTGATGGTATTGACCAGCAGCTGGCTCTAAATACAATATCGCTGCACTGACAACAGACGCAGAAAATAGAAAATAGAAAATAGAAAATAGAATAATAATTTTTAATTTTTTAACCATAATCATTGCTTCAATGTTTAAGAAAATTATTTAAAATTCTCATTACCTCGCCGAGAATCTGCTCGGCTTCTTTATAATTCAGCTCTGGAAATAATGCCTTAGCGATTTCTATTTGACTTTCTAGTTCTGAACCAGAGCCAAAGGCTATCGCTAAAAATTGTTGTTTTTCTTTACTGTGAAATCTATGATAACTTTCTGCAATATTAGACGAAATTGAAATAGCTGCTCGCCGCATTTGGTTAGTCAATCCATATAATTCTGACTTTGGAAAATACTCGGTCAATTTATAAATTATTATCGCTAGATCGCGCGATTTCTGCCAAACAATTAAATCCTTAAACGATTTTGTGATACTCATACTTCTACTTTCTATTTTCTAAATTCTAGATTCTAAACTACCCGGTCCAATAATATAACATTATGCTAAAGTCAATTAAACCAACTATTCCATCGCTGTTTTGGTCAGCGCATTCGTTGGATTTTCCCCACCAAAAAAGTAAAATAGAAAAATCAATTAAATTAACTCTGTTATCCTTATTTAAATCGGCATTGGGACAAGCTCCTTTGCCAGCTGGCAAGCCAACTCCGACGCCGAACAACAAAGTTTGAGAAAAAGTGCTCAACAAACCATCCGTAGTGCTGGCTTTTGCCCGGGTACTGTGAACCCCTTCTTCTAAGCGGTTAGTGTCTAAATTATAAAACCAACTGCCTCCAGTGCCGGACAAAACCTTTTCAATCAGTTCATCGGAATTAATATGAACTTCTACTTCGCTTTGAGGAGCAGTATAGCCCAAAATATTCAGGGTCTCGCCTTTTCTTACGCTCTCTTTACTTAAACTAATTGTTGGCGGAATAAAAATACCGCTAATCGTGGTGGTTGTGTTGGAAGCAACATTTGCTGTAAAACTAAAAGTAATTGACCTCAAACCGTTTTTATCTTCAGACCAAATGCCAAAAGTATAAACACCGGCAATCATATTGGAAATCTCAACTTTGAAATCACCCAAAGAATTAGCCTGGGTATTGGCTATTACCTGGCCGTCTTTCAGGGATGTTAAATAAGCTGCTGAAGAGGTTTTGCCCTGAAGAATAACCTTAGTGGTTGTGGTTATTGGTGGAGTAGTACCGCCTCCTCCGCCGCCACCTCCGCCTCCCCCTCCGCCAGAAGAAGGACAGGTCCCGCAATCGCCTGGACAACCACTGCAGGTTTCCGCGCCATTACAAGTTCCGTCTCCGCAATACAGCTCCACTGTTACTGTAACCGAAGTATTAATTTGGTCAGCTCTAAGCGTATTCTGACTCCAATAAAAAACTATGCCTGAAATCACTCCCAGGCATAAAAAAATAAGCAGCAATCCGGACTTGCAAATCCTTACTCTTTTGTCTTCGTCATTCTCTTCAATTTTTCCTCTAATTTCGCTATCTTTTTTTCCTTTATTTTTGCCCCCCATCTTTTTATTTGTCTTTTAATTTTATTTCTCCAGAACACTACTGCTATTGCTGCTATAATTACCACCAAAATAACCCAGGCATACCAATGACTGAAAACTTTATATAAAACTCCGGTTCTTTCAATGACATTGAAAACTCGTTTATCCTCAGCTATCGTATCATTATCTTTAAAAACACTGATATCTGCCCAATATTGACCCAGGTTTAATTTTGCTGAAAATTTGGCAATAACTGTTTTGGTTTGGAACGGACCCACATAACTTAAATTCGTAGCCTCTCCGGAATAAAGAAGGTCTTTGTGAAACTCGTCGTAAACATCCAAATGAATCTTGGTTGGTCTGTTTTTAACATTACCAACATTTTCTAAAGTTACCCCAATTTTAATCGACCGGCCCTGTTCAGTGTCGCTAATGTCAACTCCTCGCAGAACAAATCCAAAAACTTCTTCGCTTGAAACCGTTAAATCAAAATCAACTATTGCTCCCAATGCTATGGTAACCATACCTTCTTTTGTTTGGGGAGTAGTTTTTATCCACATTCTGCCACCGTAGTGTTGAAATTTTGCGCTTGTGGGCACCTCAACAATTACTTTTATGGGAAATTGCTGAATTCCTTTGGGAATAATAAATTCTAATCCTTTATCAATGCTAATCCAATCTTTTATTTCCGGAGCGTCAATTTCTATTTTGGTTAAAAGGTCTTTTTCCGGCTTGCTTTGAACCAAGTAAATGGTCTGCTCAAAACGAGAACCCGGCAAAAGATGATAATTCAAAACTTTCGGCGGAGAAACGCCAAAACCAGCAAATACAATATTTGCATTAAACAAAACAAATAAGCTAATAATCAAAATTAGTCCTATTTTCTTCATGAGGCTTTTCTAAATTTCCGCCCAAGGCGGACCAGCCTTGGGCTGGAAGCTATTTAGTCACCTGTGGCAGTAAAAGTATTGACTCCTTGATAAGTTCCGAGTTGCTGGCCGCCGTCAACTCCCAATCCCCAGAAAATCTGATCATCAATTGGATAGGTAGTGTGGTCCGGCTTGGGAGTTTCGGTATTAAACTGAACATTACTGCCTGTGAGAGCTACATTGTATGGATCGCTATAATCCTGGGAAACCGAAGCATAATTCTGATTGGCATTGGCGATAGTATCTACTCCCACACTACAACCGCCTGACACACAGGTCAAAACAGTGGTTCCTGCAATATATGGGTCCATTCCTGAATTACCGGTATTTCTAACACCCATTTCAATTGGAATGGCGCCGGTGTCGCTGCCCTTGGAAATAGCGTCAAAATTAATGGAAGCAGAGGCCTCCAGGGCTCTTTGCAGAATAATATTAACTGTCTGACTGGTATTGGCATCAGAATGGTCATCGCCAGCTTCATCTGTTGCAGTAACTGTTGCGCTCCATTTGTCAGCTGAATCAGAGGAAGTATTGTCAGTAGCAACAGCAAAATATTGAATATTAGCAGTACAAGCCATAATCACGTCCGGATCAGTACCCTCTGTGCAATTATTGCGGGTAGCATCTGTGGAACAAGAAGCTATCAAATAACAATCATCCAAATCTGCAGAGCAGCTAACGGTTTGGGTCTCCTGATACATATAAGCTTTTACCGAGCCATTCCAAATATCCGCACAACCATTGGTATCAGTAACCAAAGCTCTGACAGTTATAGTTTTTGTGGTGCCTTCGGTTAAACTAAAGTCGTCGCCGTCTGCAAAAGAAACCGAGCTGACAGTAGGAGCTGCATTTCCCACCACAACGGAGGTATTAGAGGTATCGGCTGCTTTAATTTTTGATGTTATTGCGTTAAAACCAATCAGCAAAACAACCAAAAACAAAATCAGAAAATAAGGACTTGCTGTTTTTATTTTTTGTCTCATTTCTTTTTAAATTAATTATTATTCTCGACCTTTATTTATTATAGCAAAAATTTATTGTCAACAACAATAGTTATAAATCTGTGCCATCGGAAGTCGGTGAAAAAAGATTCGTCCCATTAATATAACTTCCTGTCGGCTTGCCGGACGGCACTCCCATTCCCCAGAATATTCGAACATCATTAGCTCCAGCAGTGTTCGTAGTTGGTTTGGGAATGGTCACATTGAATGGAGTAGATAAAGCGCTAAGGATTTTTTGATATTCATCAGAATAATCATCTGATTTTGAAGCAAATTTTTGATTAGAATAATCAATGTCATTAACGCCAAAAGTTGGTTTTGCTGTACCGGAAATTAAACTATCTATTCCCCAATTACCAGTATTCTTAATTCCTATTTCAATTGGCAAAGAACCAGTATTATTTCCGGGATTAATCTGTCCATAATTAATAGAAGAAGAAGCTTCAAGGGCAAGCAAAACTTCGACGTCTACTGCTGTTTCATTATCATCGTCATAACTATTGCTTGAAACATCATCCCACAAAGAATCAGAAGCAATTATACTTACTACCCATTGATCATTGGCATGGGACGAAGAAGCATTGGTGGTAGTAGGGTCTGCAAAGTACCACATACCTGATGAACTTGACGAAGCATAACAATTATAATCTTGGGTATTTCCACCACATACGCCATCAGCAAAACAAGTAAACTGGTCTTCGTCATAGCAATTATTGTAATTTAGAGAACAACTCGCGGTAGGATTGAGGTCGTAACGATAAACAATCGCCTTTACGCCGGAAATATCACCACAACCATTTGAATCAGTAATTGAAGCGCTCGCCATTATATCAACCTGACCGCTCTCCAGCAAAATAATGGGGGTTGTTTTACTATTTAAAGTAACCTCGCCAATCACCGGAGTATGAGCGGCGCCTAAAATAGTAATCTGTCCTGGCGAATAATCGCTGACTAAAACATGGGAAGGGTCTTTGGTAATACCATAAATATAATAACTGCCGACAGTCATACCGATCGTATCCCAAGCGCAGGTTACTCCTGTTCCCGCGACAGCAGTGGCGCAATCACCAGTAATCGCCGTACCGTCTAATCCGCTGTCAGTAGAATCATAGTACATCGCCACTTCCACATCGTTATCCGAATCCGCCAAATCATAAATAATATCATAGATTGCACCAACAGTAACCGTATCGCCGTTGCCGTCGGGCTGTAGAACAGTCAGAGTCGGCGCCGAATTAAAGTTAATCATATTATGACGCACATAATAGCTAGTCGTAGTAGTATTAACTACATCAATAACCTTATCGTACATATTCCTAGAAATAGATGGATAGGTCATTGATGTTTGAGTACTATCTTCTATCGTGGTTTCTGTGCCGCTCCAGTTTCCGGTGCCGGAAGAAAATGTTCTCGACTGATAGACCAAAATCGAAGCGTCGCTATTTTTTGTATAGACTAGATAGAGTGTAGTCCCATCTGTGGTCAAAGCCGGACCGACGGTATTTGCCGCATTAGTTATTTTTGCCGGAGCAGTAGCATCACAGGCAGTACCTGTACTCCATCGGCAGGTACCTATGTCTTGAGCACCATCAAGCCAACCAAACCAAACCGTGTCCGAATCGGTATCGCCGGCGATTGAACCGACCGCCGGAGCGGTGGGATCATCTGCCGAGATTGTTGTCCTGCTAGCATCGGTCCCATTAAGCGCATCCCAACCAGTAGTTGCATCTACATCCGAGGAATCATCATGCCGGGTCGCTAACATATTTGTTCCATTGTAGTAGTACAACACATTTTTATCGGTATTCATCCTGCTGACACCTAAGATTCCACTATTTGCGTTCGCTGTCCAGGCGATGTCCAATGTACGAGTAGTCCCAAGGGTTACGTTGTCAAGAGTTACGGTTCTCATGGCAATGTTCCTGGTCGCAAGCCCGTTATAGTGCTCGGAAGCAAAAAAGACTACTTTATTCGTACCAGAATCTCCCATTATCGCGATAGCCGGATGAGAATAAGTCAAAGTAGAGCTGGCAGACATAGCATCTGTTTCGGCCTCGAGAGTGGGTGTCGTCCCGATACCAGTAACTCGCCGATACTTCAGGTCATAGGCGTTGGAGTCGGCTACCGTGATACAGCCATAGACAATCCAGAGATTATTGTTTACAGTATCCCAGACCATATCTGCCGCCTCCCAGTTCGGCGCAGTCGAACTAGTGTCGGCGTTCACATCTCCAACATTAGTCCAGGTTGGCGAAACGGCTTCAGCATTATCGGAATAGTACAGATTAATAGCGATATTACTTGTCGTTACCAAGACGAAGACCCGGTTGGAGTTAGGTCCGAGATTAGTCCTGACAACTTTTCTTTCCATTGAAAAAGCCGTGCTTGTTGCATAGCCAGTTACAACCGTTGAAGGTGCATCCGCCGCGATCTGCCATTTGCGCGCTTCCCTAAACGCTATACGCTCTTCGCTAAACGCTAATTTTAATGGTCCCAACAAATAAATATAGGGACTAATGTCTGGAGCGTCAAAACCATATTTAATTTCGTAACTCTCCCCTGCTTTCCAATCAACCTGCCAGATAATAGTTTTTTCCTCATTTCTTATTTCTTGTTTCACATCGCTCGTCCCTATAACTATAAATGAAGCTGGCACTACTTCCACGACTTCGCCTGAAAAATCTTCATTGGCTTTAATTTCAAATGTCATTTCATACGATGCCGGCGGATAGATTCTGGTTGGACCGATTCTTTCCACTTCAAAAGACGCCGAATCCCGAACCTCAAAAGAATCAGTAATTTCATAACCATTATCAAAATTAATTAATTTCATTTCATAATTCCCGACTCCGCTAATTTGATAATAGGCAAAGTAATCTGGCACATTGGTCACATTATTCGGTCCACATTCTCCCGACCTCTCCACAACCGCGGAGAACGGTTCTCCGGCAGGAGAAATAATTTCTAATTTTAAATTGGCGTCGCAAATAGTATGGCCGCTATCGGTTAAGGCTGCCATTTGCAAATAAGCCGTCTCTCCTACCAAATAAATTGATTTATTTGTATTAACTGCCAAAACTCCCCAAAGAAATTCTTGCTCTTTGATAAATTCCTCTTCGTCTTCTTTTGCTTTAATTTTTAATTTATAAAGACCAGGTCGAAAACTTCTTTGGTCGGATTTTTTAATCCTGATTATGTTGTTTTCAATAATAACTCCGTCCGAACTTTCTTCTCCTCTGGGATTAATCAAAGTAGCTCCTGTTATTTCTTTTTTTTCAAAAACAGAAATAATCTTTTTTAAAAAACCCTTTTTAGGAAAAACTCCTTGTGTTGTAAATTCTGGCTCTTCATCTATACGAAAATTCTGTCTTTCGCCTATTTGCCGAGAATGGGTTTCAATTATTTTTGGAGATTCTTTTTCTATTTCCTTGTAATCAACCTCCAGCCAGACAGCATCCAAATAAACCGAACCCTTGGACGGCAAAAACCCTCGGTATCTAAATCTGATTTTCAAATTTTTCAACTCTTCCCAATTCTCAAAAATCGGCAAAGCATAAAGCCAGTAACCATTGTTACTGGCATTTGAATTTGAATCTTTCAAGAAAAATTCTTCAAGCGATTGCCAATTATCCTGTAATTCCGAGGTATTATACTCAATTGCCAAACTATCCTCCGGCCCTCCGCCCTCAAAAGCCATTGATAATCTCAACTGGACATTTTTAATTTCTTTTTTACCCGCCGAAGTTTCAACGGAGGCGGGGCCTTCGCCATTTTGTCCAACAAAGTCTTCAGAAATACCAAAATCAGAAAACTCCAAAACGCTTTCAACAAAGCTGGGCGCAAACCCGCCAATTTGTTCATCAAGTTGCTCTGCTGAACTTTCTGTTGTGTCAAGAGGATCTGTATTTAATATATTATCAACATCTTCGGAAATTGAAGCAGATAATTTTTTGATGCCAAATAAATACATCAACAAATCTCCGCTGGGAGATATTATTTCTTCTTCTGTTGGCGGAACAATCAATTCTTCCAAATTTTCCGCCGGAGAGCTTAATTCCTCTGCTGGCGAACTAATTTCTTCTACCGGCAAGCTAATCTCTTCTGTTGGCAATATCTCTATTTTTTCTTTTTCCGCAATTGGATAAGCAGAATTATTCGTATTAAACTCTTCCAATCCTGCTTCGGGTTCCAAATCCTGCATCAATGCCGCTTCCTGATTGCTCCAGCTGCCCGAATATTTGGTTGGCAAGATTTGTACCTGCTTTTCGGAATCAGCCCCTTTAGTAAGATTGGTCAAACAATAAAACAATCCCCCGCAAATCAGGACCAAGGCGGAAAAAATCACCAAGAAATTAATCCAATTATTTTTTATCAATCTTCCCATATTATAAACAACCCGTGGCATGTTCCATGCCAAAGATTCACTGTATTCTATTTCCGCTCTGTTTTAATTATACCAAAAATAAAAAGTAAAACAAAAAACGCAGAAGTTTATACTTTCGCGTTTTTCAATATCCATAATATTTAGCGATCAACGCGTGTCTTTTTGAAAACAATCTGAACTAAAATGCCAGACACAATTCCAATCACAGCTCCTCCCAAAATATCTATTGGCCAATGGACACCGACGAAGATGCGGGAAAGACCGACTAAAATTGCAACAACAAAACTAACAATCCCCAATTTTTTATTGAAAAAATAAATCGCGGTTGCTAAAGCGAAAAAAATGGTTGTGTGGCCGGACGGAAAGGACTGGTAGTCCGTGTTTCCGGCAATTATTTTTTTTACCCCTTCCAAAATTATATAAGGCCTGGGACTGGAATATAATCTTTTAATAATTTCTGTAATTATTAAACGGCCCAACACAATTGAACCGCCAGCGCAAATTGCCATCAAGCGGGTTTTTTTAATCAGAAACAAAACCACCAAAACCCCAACAACAATCCACAACAGATATTCAGCGAAAAAAATACCAATCCAATCAAAAATTCTCCAGTTTCCGGCCAAACCATTTATTTTATTGAATAAATAAACATCCATACCCAGTGCTACAACTCAAACCCTAATTTCTTAAATAGTCCACAATAGCAGTGCCCGTCGCGTTCAATCTCCTCGCGATGCCAAACGCAGGGACAAATTTTTAACTTGTCCTCCTCCGGATTGCCGCTAACCCTGCGGCAGGGACAATATCTTTTTCCATACTTTTTTTCATTTTCTAACAACCCTTTAATTACTCTTTCCACCGTCTTCCTGTCCGGATTTAACCTAAATCCATTTTTCTCGGCATACTTTTGATAATTTTCAATTATTTTCTCGATATTTTCCATCTATTTTATGATTTTAAATTTCTCTCTAACCATTCTCTGATTATTTCCTCTGGCTGAACCCCCATAAATCCGGCTGCCACCTCATCCTTTCTAAACAATAAAACAATAGGTATTCTGTCAATCTCATATTCTCCAGCAGTAAATGGGGCTTCGTCTATGTTAAGTTTAGCAAAGGTAACTTTATCTTTATATTCTTCAGCCAACTTTTCCAAAATAGGAGAAAGCATAAAACAAGGTAGGCAATGAGCCGACCAAAAATCAACCAACATTGGCTTTTCGGCATTTTGAATTTCCTTTTTGAAATTTTCGTCGGTCAAAATAAGCATTAAAATTGGCGAATCTCTACCCAACGCCATTTTTTAAATTGGTCTTTGTGGAATTGGAAATTTTTGTAATTTAATTTTTTCAACAAATTTTCCAACTCTCTTTTTTGCAAATAATCGAATTCCAGATAAATCTTCCCATCTTTTTTCAAAAATTTCCACGCGTCTTTTAAAAATTTTCTGATATAAAATAATCCGTCATTGCCCCCAAATAAAGCTGAATGCGGCTCAAAATCATAAACAGAGTTTTGTACTAAATGTTTATTTTTTATTGGAATATATGGCGGATTCGCAAAAATATAATCAAACCCACCTTTAATATTTTTAAAAATATCCGACTGAATTACTCGGTATCTTCTGGGATTGATTTTATTTAATTTTAAATTTATTTTTATTTGTTTGATAAAATTTTTATCAATTTCCAAGAAGTCCACTCGACAAACTCGGGACAATCCTTTCAGGATTGCAATCCCAATACACCCAGACCCGGCAAATATGTCTAAAACATCAATTTTTCCCGCGAAGCGGGATCCCGTTTTGCGGGATAATTTTTGAATCACTTTTTTCACCCAAAATTCTGTTTCTATTTCTGGAATAAAACACTTAGACGACAAATCAATTTTGCAATTAGCAAAATTAGTATATCCTTTTTTGTATTCGATTGGCTGATTATCCATTAAAGTTTTTACCAATAATATAAATTTCCCTACTTTCTTTGCGGCTGGCAAGGGGCTTGTAGCGCTTGGCAAATGCGAAATTGGTTTCAACTTTTTTAAAAAAATCATTAATCCCCTCGCCTTCTAAAATCTTGCACAAAAAATTCCCGCCTGATTTTAAATTATTTTGCGCAATTTCTAACGCTCTTTCGCAAAATTCCAAAGATTTTTCCGTATCAATAAAATGTTCTCCGCTCGTATTCGGCGCTAAATCAGAAACAATCACATCAAACTTTCTCCCGACCATGGTCGGGATCCCGACAGACGTCGGGACATACTCCATTACATCAGATTTAATAAACTTTGCATTTTGAGGAATTTTAATTTTTAAATTTTCAATATCAACGCCAACAACCCCGCCTCTGTCGCTAATTTTTTCCGCAATATATAAAAGCCACGAACCCGGCGCGCAGCCCAAATCAAGAACCTTATCTCCTGCTTTGATTAAATTAAATTTTCCATCAATCTGTTGAAATTTATAAACAGACCGGGCAGGATAATTATCCTCCCGGGCTTTTCGGGTATAATATTCGTTTTTCAGATTTTTGCGATACATAAAATTATTTAACAGGGTGAATTAATCTTTCCTTTCAATGGCGAAATCAATAATTTTTTGCAAAAGTTCGGGATAGGTCATATTCGCAGCAATTGCTGACTTGGCAATATCAAACTCTTCTGAAACATCCGGATTGGGATTAATTTCCAATACATAAAGTTTCTTTTCTTTTTCATCATACCTGAAATCAATACGCGCGTAGCCGCGGCAGCCAAAAATTTTGTAGCATTTACGGGCAGCGTCCTCAATCATTTTATTCATTTTTTCATCAACATTTTGCGCTGGACAGATTATCGGAGTTTTTTTATAGGCAATACTTTGCTTAATCCATTTTGCCCTATAACTGACAATTTTTGGCAAATGCTCGGGCATTCCAGTAAAATCAATTTCGGCAACCGGCAAAACAATCGGCCTTCTGTTTCCGATTAAAGAAACGGTAAATTCCCTACCCTCAATATACTCTTCAACCAGTGCTTCTTGTTTATGAAGATTAACAATGTGATCAACCTCTTCTTTCAACTGCTCTTCGTTATTTACCACCGAACGTTCTCTGATTCCCACGCTTCCGTCTTCACGGATTGGTTTTACAATCATCGGGAATTTTAATTCCTGATCTAATTTTCTTTCCGCAGAAGTGAAAACCTGAAATTTTGGAGTAAGTATATTGTTAAATGTTAAAATATCTTTTGCTCTCGCTTTATTCTGGCATAAGGCAATAGTAAAATAATTGTTCCCGGTATAAGGAACATTTAAAATATCCAGCATTGCTGCCACATGTGGTTCCAGATTATAATCACCCCTGAATCCGTCATCGCATAAGTTGAATACTACATCCGGTTTTTCCGCCCTAATTTGATAATAGGTATCCTCGCTTAAGGGGAAAATTCTCACGTCGTGGTTTGCGTCAAGTATTTTTTTAATCGCCAAAGCGTCATTAATATTTTCTCTGCCATATCCGCCATTGGCATTAGCGGTTTTCCCGTTTGTCGGCTTGGGCGCAGCATCTTCTGCTGAGCTCAAATTTCTGGTTAAAATAAAAATCCTCATATATTTTTATTATATTTGTGATATAATTAAATGTAAAGGTCGTAAATGAATTTTTATTTCAAATTTATGAAAAAAATAATATTTTTCGTCGCTATTGCGTCCATAATAGCCCTTCCTATATTTGTTTTAGCAAAAAATAATGCGACCGTTGATTTGACCTGTATGCAAAACGCAGTTGAAAAACGCGACAGCGCAATAATTACTGCTTGGGATAAATATAGTGCTTCGGTGAAAAGTGCCTTAGAAACCAGAAAATCAGCATTAAAATCCGCCTGGACAATCACTGAAAAAACCGAAAGAATATCTGCAATCAAAACTGCTTGGAATAATTATAAATCAGCCATAAAAACAACCAGGCAAACCTGGATGAAAGAAAGAAAAGCGACCTGGCAAGCATGGAAGACCGATGCCAAAACCTGCAAAGGCAATGCCGAAGATAAAACCACTGAATCAGTGGATAACACTCTGTAATTTGCGATAAATTAAATTACGCATATTAAAAATTTCGGAGGTTTCACCTCCGAAATTTTTAATTCAATTATATTTATTTTATTCCAATGCTTTTAGGATTTTCTTCTTTAAATACGGAGTAAAATGATTTTTGTATCGTCTTTGCAGTTCGGGCAATTTCCAATCTTTGCTCGTAATTTTGCCCCTACATAAAAGCGAACCGCATTTACATTCCTGCAAAACATCGCCTAATAAGACATAATCAACCGTAATTTCTTGTCCCGCTTTAATATTTCTTCTTGCCACAAGCGTAAAAGCATCTCTCACCCAACTATTGGGATTACATGAATGATTGATACAATAGCCCCAATCTCTATTCCTGCCCCTGGATTCAATACTAAAAAGATTATCGTCCCATTGTATCACCAGCTTACATTTATTGAGTTTGGCTTTCTCGGCTTTTTTCTTGCTGTCGGTATAATGAATTCCCCAGTCTCCACCCCAAACAATAAGGACTTCTCCTTTCTTAATTAAATCAATGGCAAACATTCCTTTTCCTTGAACACTTGATTTTCTAACTTTTATTTTGGGATTGATCCAGTTCTCCTTTTTTAATTTTTTTTTATAGTTAATCATTTATGGAGGCGTTAATTCTAAAAACATTATTACGCCTAATCCCAAAAAAATGCCAATCACTTCATATACTGTCCACATCTCCTTAAAATAGAAACGACTAACCAGAGAAAGTAAAACAATATTAACCAATACTATTATTACAGAGGCCTCAGCAATATTTTTATGCTTAAAACTTAATCCTAATAATACCAAGCCAACCATATAAATCAACATTCCAATAACAAATAAATATACTCTATTGGTGCTAACCCATTTTTTCATTGCCATATCGCCGATGGTCAATATTACACCGCCCAGTGTTAATAAAATTATAGGAAAATGATTTATATTCATAATTTATTTTTACTCTAATGCTTTGAGAATCTTTTTTTTGAGACCTTCGGGGTCGAATTCGGCGAATTGGTAGACCTCGGCTGGCGGCCCGGATTTTAAGAATTTTTTAATACCGATTATTTTTTTCTCATAATCTTTCGGCAAGGCAAATGCGTTCAAAAATCCTGGCCAGCCATTATGCAAAGTTATCACTCTCTGCCTGTCCTCGTCAGAAAATATCGCGTTCGCTTTTTCCGGATTTTTCTCGTGTAATTCTTCAAATAATTCCGGTGATGTGACTGCCACAATTTTAATATCGTAATTTTGTTCCAATTCCGGCAATATCTCCAGAACATTCGCCATCACCTGTCCTCCGGAAATCGCTAAAACATTTTTCTTTTTCCCGCTCTCGGAAAAATTCTTGAAAATATACGCGCCATTAATTGCCTCTTTCGCCGGTGGGACGGCGAACCCCGAGCTTGTCGAGGGGCCCCTCTTGAATACAGGGGTATTCGGCCGCATTACTGATAAAGCTATTGGCTCGCCTTTTTCCATTGCGTAAAATAACATTTCAATAGTTTCATTGGCGTCCAATGGCTTGTAAACCTTGATTCCCGGATACGCCATAAATAATGACATCCAAAACAATCCGTGATGTGTTGGCCCGTCTTCGCCTGTTTCCGGACCATCGTGAGCAGCCAGCATTATAAAAAATCCCTTGAATTTCGGATTTACGGCATTATTAATCAAAGCCATTCTCACGGCATTGGACATTATTGATGTAAACACTCCATAACTTGCAAAAACACTCATTGCCTGAAATCCGCCGGGCAGAATATCCGCAGTCATTGCCGTTGACATCATTGCCATATTTGATTCGGCAATGCCAAACCTGATTCCCCTGCCCAATGGATTGTCTTTATTGATGATTCCATAAACATTTTCCGCAGCGCCGGTTAAAATTGATTTCATCAAGTCCCCTGCTCCCAAATAGAAAAACGCGGTTTTTGACATCAGCCATTTGAAAAACGCTTCGGTTGCTTTTCTGGTGGCAATTGGTTTGCCTTGTTCAAAAATTAATTCTGGAGGCAAAACATTTGGTCTTTTGATTGATTTATAATCCACAAATGGCCTATTGATTAATGCTTTTTTCATTTGGTTTAATAATTCTTGTTCTGTTTTTTGTTTCTTCGCACCAATTTCCAATCTTTCAACAAAATAATCAATATGTTCTGGTTTCAAATAAGAAAGCACATTCTCAATGTCTTTGATTTCCTCGTTGTCTATTCCCGGAATATTAAAACCGAGTTTTCTCATCATTGGCACATAATCTTCGTGCGAGAGTGGCGTGCCATGAGAATCAGCTGTGTTTTCCAGTTTTCCGTAATATTTACCCTTGATTGTGTGGCAGATTATCACTGTTGGCCTTTGATTATTAAAACCCTGAAATGCTTTTTTGTAAGCATAAACCAGCTCCAAAACATTATGACCGTCAAGTTCAATGATATTCCACCCCGAAGCAAACCAATAATTCAAATACGGCGCGCTAATCACATCGCTAATCGGGCCGTCAATGCCGAATTTATTGTAATCCAAACTCACAATCAAATTGTCGGCAGCCAAAGAAATCGCGGAATTTCTGGCTTCAAAACTCATTCCTTCTTCGGTTTCCGCGTCTCCGGCCATAACAAAAACTTTTGTCTCTAAGCCATTTGATTTTTGCAGAATTGCCAAACCCAAAGCAGCGGAAAATCCGTGTCCAGATGAACCAGTGGACATATCGGATAAAGGATAATTTGCTTCCACGTGGCCAGTCGGACCATCGCAGTGCCGAAAACGGCAGAGATAAGCAGGATAAAATGCTTCCAGTTTTTCAATATCAAATTTTTCTCCTTTTCTTTTCAGCGATTCGTAAATCAAAGATAAAATTGAATGGAACAACGGCGTGCAATGTCCGGCTGACCAGACAATTCTGTCTCTGCCTGGATGATTCGGATTCAGCGGATCAAAAACAAAATCTCCGGACAAGAGCAAAGACAAAATTTGTTCAACTTTTGACGATGAGCCGCCGGGATGTCCGGAGCTGATGCTTTCAATCGCGGCAAAAGCCAATCCCCTAATGATTTTTGCCAGATGCTCTGATTTTTCCAAATCAATTCCTTCAATCGGTTTTAATGACAAACCCTTTAAATTTAAATATTGTCCGCCTTCAGCCAGATATTTAAATCTCTTCGGCTCTTTTTTCATCAAGACGTTTAATTCTTTTTTATCCAAAATATCGTATGTAATTTTTTTTGTTCTGGGCATAATTATGTAATTTAATTGATTATATTTTTATTATACCAAAATTTTTCAAAATAAAAAAGGGACGGGTTGCTTTTCCGCCCCCAGGAGCTTCGTGTCCGTGGATGTGAGTTCGGTTAGAGAATGGCCTTCTTCATGAGTTCAAGGACCACGGACATCCATAAAAAAGAGCAAATGAAAATCCCGATTAAGAACCCAACCAACACCCCGAAAACGAAATTTCTTCTTTCCAACTTGACCTCCTTATATTTGTTATATAACAAATAATATCACCAATAAAATCATAAGTCAAGGTTTTTATAAAAATAAATTAAAGCCCCGTCTCTCTAATATTTTTGCTTGATAATCTCTCGCAATATTTCTTCAACGCGGCTGACACTGGCATCGTCTATCACCGAAATTGCCATCGCTTCCTTGCCGACGGCTTTTAATTCGTCCAGCTTTTTATCAACTTCATCTTTATCCAACAAGTCGGCTTTGCTTAAAAAAATGTATTCGGGCTTATCCAGCAATTCTTTATTATAGGCGCCTAGCTCATTTCGAATAACCTGATAATCTTTGGCCGGTTCGGCTGACTGGGCGGCAACAAAATGAAACAGGGTCTTCGTTCGCTCTATGTGGCGTAAAAATTTAATGCCGAGACCCTTACCCTTTGATGCGCCCTCAATCAGACCGGGAATATCGGCGAGTATTAAATCATAATACACGCCTAAATTCGGCTCCAAAGTCGTGAACGGATAATTTGCCACCTTGCTCTTGGCATTGGTCAGCTCGTTAAGCAAAGTTGATTTTCCGACATTTGGCAAACCGATAAAACCAACATCGGCGATTAATTTAAGCTCCAATTTTAATTCGCATTCCTCCCCCGGCAAACCCTCTTGAAATTCCGTGGGACTCGTATTAACCGATGAGCGAAATTTAAAATTACCTTTTCCGCCTTGCCCACCTTTAACCGCCAATAGACGTTGGCCGATAGAAATAATCTCATCGTCTTTGGCGGTCGATAAATTATGCACCACCGTACCAATGGGCACTTTTAAAATTAAATCATCGCCATTTGACCCGTCGTTAAACTGATGTTTCCCCCTCTCTCCGTCTTGCGCCGCTAATTCTTTTTTATAACGAAACTGCCCAAGCGCGCCCAAATCCGACACACCTTCAAAATAAATACTGCCGCCGTTGCCGCCGCTGGCGCCTGTCGGACCAAGAGCCATCTTTGCGTTATTGAACGCCACCGCACCATCACCGCCCCGACCGGCCTTTACTTTAATTTTTACGTCGTCAATCAACATGCTTATATGATAACATTTTAAAAGCAGCGCTTTCTCCCGCGATATATCCCGTTGTCCAACAAACCTGTAAATTATATCCGCCCGTTGGACCGTCAATATCAAGTATTTCGCCCGCAAAATATAAATTATCTATTAATTTTGATTTCATGGTCTTTTGATCGATTTCGCTTAATTTAATTCCGCCGGAAGTAATAATCGCCTTCTCGTGAATAGCCAACGATTTTACCTCCAAAGTAAACTCTTTTAAAAGATGTAGTAATTTTTTCCTTTCTTCCCTGGTAATAGAACTAGATTTTTTATCCGGATTAATTTTGGATAGTTTTACGATAACGGGAATAAGTTTTTGTGGCAACAAATCATTAAGACTGTTTTTAAACATTTTTTTGGAGTCCTTACGAAAATCTTCCTGAACTCTCCGGTCGAGCTTTAAAAAATCTAATGCTGGCTTAAAATCTATCTTAATTTTAATATTTTGGGGTAATTCTTTTCCAATTTTTTTACTCATATCAATAATAATTGGTCCGCTCATTCCGTCTGCCGTAAATATTGCCTCACCAAATCTTGAATCGATTTTTTTGTTCTCCTTATAAACGCTTATTTCAACATTTTTCAAACTTAATCCCTCTAATTCTTTCACTATTTTTTCTTTTACAATAATGGGCACGAGTGACGGCGAAAGGCTCGTAACCGTATGCCCCAATTTTTTGACCCATTCATATCCGTCTCCCGTAGAGCCGGTTTCGGGATATGATTTTCCTCCGGTAGAGATTATAAACTTGCTTGCTGTAATTTCTTCGTTATTTGCAAGAATAATTTTTTCAATTTTATTGCTTGCCCCGAGCGTAGTCGAGGGGTTTTTTATTATTTTTTTCACTTCCGAATTTAATTTTATTTTTACATTTGATTTCTTTAAATAACCGATCAATGCTTCAAGCACATCTTGTGATTTGTCGCTTACGGGGAAAACCCTTCCTCCTCTTTCGATTTTTGTTTTTAAATTAATTTTTTCAAAAAAATTTATCGTTTCTTCGACTCCGAACCTGGAAAAAGCCGAAAAAAGAAATTTCCCGTTTTTTCCGAATTCACTTATAAATTCTCTTGGGTTGTTTTCTTTGTTTGTAATGTTACATCGCCCCTTGCCCGCAATCAAAAGCTTTCTTCCGAGATTTTTATTTTTTTCAATCAAAACAACGCTGGCTCCCAATTCGCCGGCTCTCCCCGCAGAAATCATCCCCGCAGGTCCTCCGCCAATTATTGCTACATCGTATTTCATAGCCAATTTGTTATAAAAAACCGCCCACTTGTCCTGAATAAATTGAGGGGAAAAGGCGATTTCTTAAAATTAAGCTATCTCCGCGGGCAGGATTCGAACCTGCGACCCCCTCGTTAACAGCGAGTGGCTCTACCGCTGAGCTACCGCGGAATGATTTAAATCATAACTTATTTTTTAATATTCATCAAGCTTCTTTAATTTATGGTGTTCGCGGATGCGGTCCAATGCCTTGGCTTCGATTTGGCGAATTCTTTCGCGGGTAACTTTAAATTCCTTGCCCACTTCTTCCAAGGTATGCTGAATTCCGTCTTGCAGTCCGAACCTCATTTGCAGAATTTTCTGTTCGCGCGGAGTCAAATCAACCAAAATCTCTTCAAGCCAGGTCTTTAAGAGGCGCTGGGCAGCTATTTGATGCGGCATAATTGTTTTCTCGTCTTCAATAAAATCAGCCAAAACACTGTCTTCTTCGTCTTCGCCAACCGGAGCTTCCAAAGAAATTGTTTCCTGCGAAATTTTGATGATGTGACGTACTTTTTCCACTTCAATCCCCATCTCTGCGGCAATCTCTTCCGGTAATGGCTCTCTTCCCAGGTCTTGGATTAATCTCCTTCTTATTTGATTGAATTTGCTGATTGTTTCCACCATATGCACGGGAATTCTCACTGTTCTGGACTGGTCAGCCAAAGCGCGAGTAACTGCCTGGCGTATCCACCAAGTCGCGTAAGTGGAAAATTTATATCCCCTTTTGTAATCAAATTTTTCCACTGCCCTGAATAAGCCGATGTTTCCTTCCTGGATTAAATCCAATAATGTCAAATGTTGGCTTCTGCCAACATATCTTTTGGCAATGTTTACCACTAACCGTAGGTTGGCTTTGGTCAGCCTTTCCCTTGCGTCTTCATCGCCTCTTTCAATTCTTTTTGCCAATTCCATTTCCTCGTCGCCGGAAAGCAAGTCCGTTTTGCCGATTTCTTTCAAATACATCTGCACCGAATCAACATTTTCCAAGCCCTCTAAAAGTTTTTTCAGTTTTTTCTTTTCTTTGGCGGTTGCCGGCTTTTCTTCCCCGACCTCTGTCGGGACAAAATCAATATAATCTTTTTTCTCCAAAACCTGAATGTGGGCTTGTTTTAATTTATCAAAAATTTCCTCAATGCCCGGAATATCTCTTTCCAAATGCGGCACTGCCCTGATAATTTCCTGTTGGGTAATAAATCCCCTCGCCCTGCCTTGCTGGATTAGTTTTTGAATGATTTCCGGAGTGATTAATTGTTTTTTTGGCCGCTTCGCGGCCTTATGGCGGGTTTTCTTTGTTTTATATTTTTTCATAATTATTATTTAATCATTAGTCGCCTAACTGGCTTAGTTCTTCGGCTAAGGTGCAGAATTTTTCGGTTAGTTTTTTTAACTCGTCTTTTTCACCCATGCTTTCCGATTCTTTCATATCCAAACTAATTTGCGCTAATTTCTCTTTCAAATGATTCACTTTCAATTCTCTGATGCAAAAATCCATTTCTTTTAAAACATCCTTTTCGTCAATTCCCATATGCTCAACTTTAAAAATCAGATAATTCGCCAGAAACTTATCCTCTGCCGAATCGATTTCTTTGGATTTTATTTTTTTCACAAATTTTTTCAGCTCTTCAGTGTTCAATAAAGAATCATGAAAATTTTTATTCAAATATTCAAGATGCTCGGGATATTTTAAAACCAAGCCCAGAAGAATTTCTTCCAATTCTTCGATGCGCGACCTTTCGGAAAATTGTTCCGAAGGAATCTCTTTGCCCTCTTCCCTGTTTTTTATTCTGCGCAACGCTTCAATCAATGATTTTTCCTCTACTTTCAATTTACTGGCCAATACCTGAAGCCAGTGAGCTTTCTCAACCACATTGACAATGTTTTTAATCGGAAAAAGCAGTTCTTTGGCAATTTCCCTTTTGTCGTCAACGCTCAAATTTTTGCCGTATTTCTGAAAAGTGTTTTCGAAATAAAACTCCATTACCGGCTCGGAATCACCTAAAATTTTTTGCCATTTTCCCGGGTCTTTTTTGATAATTTCCGCCGGGTCTTTTCCGCCAGCTGGCGGACCGGGTAAAATCGCCACTTTAATGTTAAATTCGTGCTGCTGAGCTAAACTAATCGCTCTTTTGGTCGCGCTTTCTCCGCCAGTATCCGCGTCAAAAGAAAAAAGCAGATTTTCCGTATATCTTTTTAAAATATGCAAATGATCGTCAGTCAAGGCAGTACCCGAAATTGCAATCGTGTTTTTATGACCCGCCTGATGGCACATTATCAAATCCATCTGACCCTCAACCGCGATGCATTGGTCTTTTTTCCTGATTTCAATTTTCGCCTTGTCTAAGCCATAAACCAAACGGCTTTTGTTATAAATTACTGTTTCCGGAGTATTTACGTATTTCCCGGCGTTTTCATCTTCTTTTCCGAAAATTCTGCCCGTAAACCCGACAATCTGTGCATTCAAATCAGCTAATGGAAACATAATTCTACTTCTGAATCGGTCATAATGGTTTTGACTTTGGACTTTTGACTTTTCACTTTTAATTATCAGTCCTGCCATTTCTATATCTTTTGGCTTATATCCAATTTCTAATAAATGTTTTAGTAATCCGTCCCAGGAATCTCCGGAATAACCGATTTTGAATTCCTTGATTGTTTCTGGCTTCAATCCCCTGCTTTTCAAATAATCCTGAACTGGTTTATTTTTTCCTAATTCTTTTTGATAATATTCCGCTGCTTCCTCGCAGATTTCATACAAGATATTTCTCTGGCTTCTGATTTGCGGGTCTTCCCGCTTTAAAATCACTCCGGCTTTTTTCGCCAAAATTCTCAATGCCTCGGGAAATTCTATGCCTTCAATTCTCTGCACAAAACTGAAAATATCACCTCCGAAATTGCAGGAAAAACAATGCCAGATTTGCTTTGATGGAGATACAAAAAAAGAAGGATTTTTTTCCTTATGAAACGGGCAAAGCGCCTTGTAATCCTTGCCCGCTTTTTTAAGTTTAATGTATCCTTCAATCACCTCAACTACATCCAACCGATTTTTGATTTCATCAATCGGGGTCATAATTGAATATTAGCAATTTGAAGCACAACGGTCAAATAAATTGACTCGCTGAAACATATATGATAGGATTTAATCTCTCGGTTCTTTAAATTAAAAACAAAAGGAGGTGATAAAGGTGGAAAGAAAAACTGTGATGTTCAACGAAAAAAGAGCGGTGAAAGTATTTGAAATTCTCAATGATTTCTGGCTGAACGAAAAGGGTATGTTTAAAGACGTTATTCTCCCCCAAGACCTATGGATTCCCGATGGATGGGAACGTCTCTCGCCCCAAGAACAGGCAAACTTTTTCTTATTCGCTGCGCTACCAATGAGAGGAGGACGGGTAAGCGAAGATCCATTCAAGTGGCTTCAAAAATTATGGATAATGTTTCCGGAATTTTTCGATGTAAAAATCATAGCCGAAATATTGACTCCGGAATACATGAAAGAAGCCATCAAAGCAACTACAAATGAAATACTTGATGGACCAGGAATCGGACAACTCGGCGGTGGGTCTCTAAGTTACAAAATGGAAGAACATATCCCAAATTGGATTACAAATGCCACAGCGCTGTACAGACATTGGAACGGAAACCTTTTAAACGTTTTTGCGGGCGTATCGGAGTTTGAAGAACCATTTGGGAAAATCGATTACAAGAAATACAAAAAACGAGACCCAAGAAGAGAAAAATGTTTTTACGGCGTGCGCAGAAAAATTATTTCTCTGCTTACCATCTTTTTACAAGAAAAGAATTTGATTCCGATTTTCCCCACACCAATTCCTGTAGATTTTCACGCACAGAGAATTCTCTGGCAAACAGACATCATCAATCCCAATAACTGGGTAAAACTATTTACTCCCACAAAAGAAAAACATCCAAAAGAATTAGCAGGAAAATTATCAGTGCACGTGTGGGAAAGATTTACCGACCAAATCGCAATCTGGTCACAATCTTTCTTGCAAAAAATCGGTATTTCGCACATGGTTATCAATCCTGCTCTCTGGGTGTTGAGTCGCACGCTCTGTGCAGAACACTTGCAAACATCATCACGTGATAAGGGTCAAACCTTCTATACTGCAGAGAAACTGGAAAAAAATCCTCATCTCTGGTCGAAAAATCGCAAAAATCCCTGTGAATTTTGCCCGATTGAAAAATTCTGCGGCTGGTGTATCCCCGCTAATCCCTATTACAGCGACGGATATCTAATCAGAATCGAAAGAATTCCCCATTCCTCTTCAAGATTGTCAGGTATTGATTGGGTAAATCTCGGCCCGACTTACAAAGTACGAAAAAACAAGAACAGAGGCGCCATCAAGTCATAACTTGAGTGGCGCCTATTTTTCTTTCCTGAAATCACGGGGGAAAACCTCAAACACAATATGGTCTTTGCCAGCGTCCAGTCCGGTTGTTATTTTTAACCGGATGTCAGATAATCTGGAATTCGGATCTAGCAAAACTGTTTTTACCAGTTTTTTTTCTTCTGGCTCTGACCCGTCCCAGCCAATCATATCGGCAATATCCATCCAAAAAAACTGTCTTCGTTGCCTAAGCAGGCGAACTACTTCGATTAAAAGATGTTTTTCTAAGCGGGAATCGGACAAGCTATCCCTTACATCTTTGGCTCTTTTCAACTTACAAAAATCTTTTCTACCCTTATACTCGTGACTATCCGTATTTAGCCGAAGATCAATAGAATTTACCAGTCTGTTCACTCTGTCTTTCATGTCGTGATTTAAAACCAGTTCTGCCCAATAAACATCAGAAAGGGAATATCTGTCTTTAACTGAAACACTAAATCGAACTCCCCTTTCCGCTATTCGGGGCCTTGCCCACCTGTCTTGCATTTTTCTTCTTTTCACAAAATATTTCCGCAAAAAAGAATAAACAAATTTTTTATCCGAATATTGGCCCCATTCCCAATTAATCACCTTTTTGTAGGCAAGTAGTTCAATAATGCGGAATATTACAGGAGCAACAGATTGATACTGTTCCGGGCTCAAATCAAACCATTTTCCCCGCCTAAAAATTTCATGCGGTTCCCCTTCTTTTCTCTTTAACCTTATGGCTCTGCGATACGGATAAGTAGCTCCAATGCCTATTTCAGTCAATAAGGCCTTTTCTACTTGTTGAGACGCAGAAACCACGGCTTTGTCAACAACACCGCTGAAACCCTTAATCGGACCGATTACAGCAATCGCATTCAAACCGGGATTGTGATTTTCATTGATAAAAACAATTCTGTCGTCCCTTGATAATTCCATAACAAATGCGGCGCTTTTTTTGATCTCCTCAACATCTTTCAATATTTTTTTCCTGGCGATTTCAAGATTCAATCCTCTCACTTTTCTCACCTCCTTTCTTTTTAAAATTAATATTCTTATAAAAAGAACATTGGAATTAGAATAATATCCCCTTTTATAATTTTAGTCAAGAAAAATGCCGGGAGGCGGACAAGAGTCCACCACCCGGCTGACTTCAGCTTTTTATTTCCCTCCGTGCCTTATTGTGAAGGGCTGCCAGACCAGCGAGCAAAGTAATCTGTTGCATTGGATTGTCTACATTATGGCAGGCAAACTCATATCCTCGTTTCTTTTGAGGCCCAAAACTATCTCCTGGATGTAAGCCGCAGGCATCTCCGGGACAATTAACATTAAGCCAGCCGCTGTCATTCTCGATTTTTGCCCAGAGATAATATTCTTGTCCGAATCTGAAAGCGCCAAACATTTTTTTATGAACGATTTTCATCGCTTCCGTCATCTCGGCAACTTCGTATCTGCCCTTGTTCTGAACATATAAAGACCTCATCCAGTTGCACAGTTCAACGCTGTAGGCACCACCTAATGAACCGCCATGCATCTCATCTTCTGTTACGGTAAAAACTGTCATCAGTTGGGGAAGAAGAGATGACGTCTCTTTTTCGGGAAAACGCATCCAGTGAAAGATAGTGGTGAAACTGGCGGAAATTGCGGATGCCAACTTCCAATCATAAAACCAGTCTTTGCCCGTGCCTTCGCATCGAAGACATTCATCATTCAGAAATCGGTCCTTGCCCGAACCATTGCACTCTTCACATTTTTTGCCGCTGTATTTTTTGATTGTGGGAATGTCTACAGCAAATTCCGCAAAATCTTCTTTGATTCCCTCAAAAATAAAACTGTCATCAAAACCAAAATTTCCAGCCAGAGAACCACTGAATTTTTTAAATCCGAAGTGGCTCATGAAACCCATTACTATCGGAGCAGTCTGACTGATTGATTCAGTGTGGGCAATAAAATCTTTGTGAATTCTGAAAATAATCGCTGGCTTCTCTTTGCGAAAAGACAATTCATACCAGCACGGAATCCTCTCATAGGTAAGCATTTTTATCTTTTCCATCTGTTTCCTCCTTTTTTCCAAAAATTAAGAGCAGATTATATTTTTACAGATAATTAAAGTATAGTCAAGTAAAACGGCGAGGGTCTTTAGCCCTCGCCGACTTCAATAACCCATCCGCACCATCGTCCTCTGTACCACCTATACCATTTCTTTTTTAGGGTAGATAGCTGACTCCAATATGGTTTTTTCCTCTCGCTGTCGTAAATGAGAACCCAACCATCTACTATTTCCCCGATTACCACATAATGATCGCCCCCATCCCCTCCTTTGGGCGGATACCAAAGGATTAACCACGGCCTGAGATTGCGAATGCTGATTGTTTTGGGCTCCGCGATTAAGCCCGCTTTGCGCAATTCACGAAGAATCCTCGTGGAAGTAACTCCCTTTTTAGGCGAAAAAGGAAAAATTACTCCTTTTAAACCAAATTTTTTAAGTATGGTGTTAACAGCGCAAACACCACAACCTCCTTTGCCTATCTGTTCGAAAAAAAATCTTAAACTCACTCTTCTTTTCACTTTTCCCTCCTTGCCTCGCCTTTAGGCGGGCTTTTATTTTAAATTCTATCATAAAAAAATTTTTATACAAAATAAAAGCTCGTTCGCGGTTCGTCCGAAAACGAGCTCTTCGGGAAACCTCACTTGAGACTAACAATCTCAATTTTCGAATTGTCAACCACATAATACTCTCCTCCTATCGTCTTAATGGTTGATTTTTCTGCCCCAGCTACCTCAATTGTTGCTTGAGCTAGTCGAGACGGTCCAACGCCGTTGAGTTCTACCTCAACAAGAAAGGCGTCTTTCAGGGACTTCCCATTTTTGTCAGTCGGGATTACTTTATTCATCCCGTACCTCCTGCCCTCTGTAGAGGGACTTTTAAAAATTTTAAGAACTCAAAGAGCTAAGTTAATAAATCGGAAGGGGCGAGATTCCCACCCTACGGGTGGTCAGCCGCAGGCTGAGAACTATTTAGGGCGAAGCGGAGAGAGTGGGATTCGAACCCACGGTGCCTTTCGACACAGTTGCTCTCCAAGCAACCGCACTAAACCACTATGCGATCTCTCCGCTTTGCCCTAAACTCTACATTAAACCCAATTTTTTAAATAAAATTTCTTTTTGCTGACCTTTTGTTTTTAATTCAATTTCCCGTTTTCTAGCTAACGTATAATCAGGATATGCTTCATAATAAATCAAGATAAATGGCGTATAGTGTTTAGTTGATTTAACCATTCCACTATTATGCTCATTAAATCTTTCTTTTAGGTTTCGGGTGGAACCAATATAAAACCACTTTTTATTTTTGCTTTTTATTAAATAAGTATAAAACATTTTAATACGTCACCCTACGGGTGATCAGCCGTAGGCTGACACTAGACCACTATGCGACGCCTCCCTGTTTTATTTCTCTCCCAATTTTTCTAATAATTTCTTTTTTACATGCTCCACTTCGTAGAAATCCAAATCATCATTGGGATTGCGCTGAAGTTTTTCTATTGTCCGCCTTAATTCAGAAACAGTCAATCCATCTTTCAAATCGCCGGCAAAAACCTGATTTAAATATTCTCTTTCTTCTGGTGAAATATCGGGAAGTTGCTTTAAGGCCCCGTTAAAATCTTTGCGATATATTTTCTTGGTTTCGCCTGCGCCAAATAAAACTCCTAAAAAATCCATATTTTTATACACCCATTCCGCGCAATCGCTTAATTCTCTCTTCGATCGGCGGATGAGTGGAAAATAAATTAATTAATTTTTTACCCTTGAACGGATTAGTAATATATAAATGCGCGGTAGCGGAATTCGCTGTTCTTAATTGTATTGGACTGCGGGAAATTTTTTCCAAAGCATTAGCAAGGCCTTCTGGATACCTTGTCAGCAGAGCGCCAGACGCATCAGCCAAAAACTCCCTTTTTCTGGAAATCGCCAGTTGGATTAATTTCCCAATCAGAGGCGACAAAACTATAAAAACCAAGCCAACAATCATCAGTATTGCGCCGATTTGCCCGCCTTCTCCGTCGCTGGTTTTTCTCCTGCCTCCTAAAAATCTTCCGCGCATAAACATATTCGCAATCAGAGAAATTGCGCCAACCAAAACCACGACAATTGTCTGGATTAAAATATCTCTGTTCCCAACATGGCTCAATTCGTGGGCAATCACTCCTTCTAATTCTGTTCTGTCTAAGGTTTGCAAAAGGCCGGTAGTCACTGCCACAACTGCGTTTTTGGGATTTTTGCCAGTGGCAAAAGCGTTCGGAGCCGGATCATCAATTAAATAAATTTTCGGCAAAGGCAAGCCAGCTGTAATGCAAAGATTTTCCACAATGTGATACAATTCCTGATTTTCATTATGTTCTAATGGTTTTGCCTTGGAAATCGCCAGAACAATTTTGTCAGAATACCAATAACTGATAAAACTCATAAAAATACTGATTCCCACTGCCCAAAACAAAATCAGCTGGTCATTGAAATAATAACTCAAAAACCAGCCCAAGCCGATAATAATCACAAAAAACAAAGAAAACAAAATCCACGTTCTTCTTATATTCGCTCCAATTTGCGTATAGAGTGTCATAGATTTTTATTATAGCAGTTTTTTGAAAAAAATAAAGGGCGGCGGCAGGTCCCGGCGCCCCTTAAAGAGTTTCATCTTTTTTTGTGTATTCTCGCCCTTCTTTTCTTTCTCTGATTTCTTCTGCGACGAACAGAGTCTTGATGATGCGGCTTTGTTAAAGAACTCTTGACACCACCTCCTCCCTGCCAAAGCTGATCTGGTTGAGGATCTGGAATCTTCTTTTCTGTATTCATAATATTCCTCCTTTTAAAGCGTTCGAAATTTATATTTCCAGCTTAGCAGATTTAAATTTTTTTTGCAAATTCAAAAGCCCCGACGCAAGGTCGGGGCTAATCAAATATCAATCAATTCTATTAAAACTTCACCTGCGGGACTTCTTTTTCTGATTCGTCTGCGGCGAAAAATTCGCGTTTCTTGAATCCGAGCATTCCGGCAATAATTCTTGACGGAAATGTTTCGGTCTTGATATTCAAATCCCGAGCATTGCTATTGTAAAATCTTCGCGCTGCCTGGATTTTGTTTTCTGTATCAGACAACTCATTCTGTAGTTGCAGGAAATTTTCATTTGCTTTTAATTGCGGGTAATTTTCCGCAACCGCAAATAAACTTTTCAAAGTTCCGGAAAGCGCATTTTCCGCTTTTCCTTTTTCTTCAATCCCCTGCGCGCTGATTGCTCTTGTCCGCGCCTCGGTAACTTTTTCAAATAATTGCCTTTCATGCGCTGCGTATCCCTTAACCGCTTCAATCAAATTCGGAATCAAATCGTGCCTTCTTTTCAATTGCACATCAATATCCGACCATGCCTCATTGGTGCGGTTTTTAAATCTGATAAGACCATTGAATACTGCTATAATCCACAAAACTATTACTGCAAGTACTATAATTATAATTGTTCCGATTGCCATATTTTAAAAAAGATTAATAATTAGTATTCCATTGGCGGAACTCCGCTCTCTTTTTTCTCTTCTGGAATGTCGGTAATTGCAACTTCGGTGGTCAAGAATATCGAAGCCATTGACGCGGCATTTTGCAGGGCGCTCCTGGTCACTTTCACTGGGTCAACAATGCCCGCCTCCAACATATCGGCTCTTCCTTTTTTCACATCAGTAGAATCTGCTTTGGTAAAATCGTATCCAATATTAGTATGCTCTTTTTTTTGAACATCGTCAACAATAATTGAAATATCCTTTACTCCGGCATTTTCCGCAATCTGTCTCAATGGAGAAATTAATGCTTTTTTGATAATATTCACCCCGATTTTTTCCTCTTCCGATAAATCACCTGTTATAAATTCATCCAAGAGAAAAGCTGCCTTAATTAATGCCGCACCGCCGCCCGGAACAATTCCTTCTTCGATTGCCGCCCGAGTTGCGTTTAGGGCGTCTTCAATCTTAAATTTTTTATATTTCATTTCCGCTTCTGTGGCTGCGCCAACCTTGATTACTGCCACTCCGCCGGCTAATTTTGCCAACCGCTCTTGCAGTTTTTCTTTATCAAAACTGGAATCGGTTTGTTCTAATTGAACTCTGATTTGCTTAATTCGTTTCTCAATTTCATTTTTATCGCCTCTTCCTCCGACAATCGTGGTCTTTTCTTTTGTGGCAATCACCTTGCCCGCTTGACCCAGAACATCTAAATCAACATTCTCTAATTTCAAACCAGCTTCCTCGGAAACCACTTTTCCGCCAGTAACAATGGCAATATCTTCCATCATTTCTTTTCTTCTCTCGCCATAGCCGGGAGCTTTTACTGCCAAAGAATTGAATGTTCCTCTTAATTTATTTAACACCAGTGTTGTCAATGCCTCGCCTTCAACTTCTTCGCCGATAATCACCAGATTCTTTTTCCCAACTTGGCTCATCTTCTCCAGTAAAGGCAAAATATCGTGAATAGAGGAAATTTTCTGGTCAGTGATTAAAATATGGGTGTCTTTGTATTCTGCCTCCATCCTTTCGGCATTGGTTATCATATAGGGAGAAATATAGCCATTATCAAACTGCATTCCCTCAACCAATTCTTTGGAAAGGCCGAAGGTCTGCGATTCCTCAACAGTTACCACTCCATCTTTTCCGACTTCTTCCATAATATCAGCAAGTAATTTTCCGATTTCCGCGTCTTCACCAGCGATAGTTGCCACTTGTTCAATCTCCTTTTTATCTTTGACTGGTTTTTTAATTTTATTCAGCGCCTCAATAGTGGCTTTTACTGCTTTATCAATTCCCTTTTTAATGCCCATCGGGTCGCTGCCAGCCGTAACATTTTTTAGTCCCTCTTCAACCATTGCCTGGGCCAAAACAACAGCCGTAGTAGTGCCATCGCCGGCATTCTCGCTGGTTTTCTCCGCAACTTCTTTAATCAGTTCGGCGCCCATATTCTGAAATTTGTTTTCCAGCTCGATTTCCTTGGCAACAGCCACTCCGTCATTGGTAATTGTCGGTGCGCCAAAACCCTTATCCAAAATAACGTTTCTGCCTTTTGGACCGAGCGTGATGCGCACGGCGTTTGCCAACTGGTCAACTCCCTTTTTCAGTTCCTGCCGAGCTTCTTCAGCAAATTTAAATTGTTTGCTCATATTATTTGATAATCGCCAAGATATCTTCTTCTTTGGCAATCAAATATTCCTTATTATTAATTTTCACTTCGTTCGGACCGTATTTGGTAAATAAAACCACATCCCCGACTTTAACTGTCGTTTTGGGACCAACGGCAATAACTTTGCCTTGTTCGGGCTTTTCTTTGTCCGAAGTATCAGGAATAACAATTCCTGATTTTGTTTGTTCCTCTTTCGAGGTTGGTTCAATGAGAACCCTGTCATCTAATGGTTGTATGTTCATAGATTTTCTATTTTAAGGCATTATTTTTTGGATGTCAAACCAGAATCGAGTTCTTGGGTCTTGAAACCCAACCGTAGCATATTTCCGTTATATTTGTCAAGAATTTTGGCTTCTTGTGCATCGGGATGGAATTCCAACTGGGTCTCATCAACAATAATTCTTCCTCGCCCCTTCAGATTTAGATAATGCCTTTGAATTAATTTTTTCTGAAAAAATCCCAATATTTTTTCCAAAATCGTTCCCAAAAAGGAATTCAGGATAAATTCTCGAATTTTAGCGAAAAATCTTAAGAAAGAACTGGTTTTTATTTTTCTTTGGCTGTTTAATTTCTGCGGACGATACGCATATAGATAATCTTTTATCCAATCATTCTGTTTCTGAAATTTATTATAAATGCCCTGTTCAATTTCCGAAACCAACACCAAATGGCTATAGGTCTGGGCATTGGCTAAACTACGAAAATTTATTTTCAGGGATTTATCAGTAACGTAATGATTCAAACAAAATCTGTTCTCAATTTTTTTCCCGTACCTTCTTTGGCCAATAATCTGAAAAAATAAAGTGGCAAGGAATCTCGTTGTCCAAATTCTTTTGTTCTTTGCAATAATAAATAAATCAATATCGCTTTCTTGCTTAACGTTGTCCATTGCCAAAGAACCGCTTATTGCCACCATTTTTATGAATGGCACGATTTGCAAATATTTAATAATTTTTCGCACTTTTTTCCAGCGCTGACCGGAGATTTTCTGGCGCATAATGCGAGTTTCAATCAAATGTTCTTTGTTTTTTAAAAAATAGAACCCGTTTTTTTCGCCAAGATAAAAACTTAAATTTCTGGAATTCAGGATTTCCAGAACATCTTTTAGCGCAACCCTGTTGATTGGCTCTATCTCGCTGTATTGATTTTCGGCAGAAATAAGGCGAACGGGATTTATCAGATATTTAAAAACCTCAAATCCCGTCAAAGGAAAATCCAGAGCATCATAATACGCCACCGTGGCAATAATTGATTTTTCCAAATTATTCAATTCCATAAAATTTAGATTTTCGGAGGTTTTAGATTTTCGGAGGTTTAACCTCCGAAATTTACTTTTCTAAGATTTTTTCACGAATATTAATTATATCAAAATCTTTTAACCAATTTTTGAAATCTGTTTTGTGTTTTTGTGGACTACCCCAAATTTCATTCAAAAATTTAGTTGAAATAATTGATGGGAAATTTTTCTTGCCGATATAATCCAAATAACTAGACCATCTATACGATTCTAAAAATTTTTCTGCCTCTTTCTTGTTTTTAATTATTCCGTCTTTCCAACTGGACTCTACTAATTCTATCGGATTAGAATGTATATAGTACGGAATGTGATAAAAATGTTGCTCATTATCAATTAAAACCGCCTTAAATGGTCCCTGGAACAACGAACCAACTCTTTTGTTCTTTTGATTAAAATACATCGTATAACCTGTATCTAATTTTTGTATAAATTTACTAATGCCATTATTTTTTGACTGCCTTAAAAGTAAATGATAATGATTTGGCATTAAACAAAAATTCAAAATTTCAACCAGCAAATCTCTTTTTCTTGATTTTGGGTCCTGTGCTTTATTTTCGGAGGTTAAACCTCCGAAAATAAAATACTTGCCTGCGGGAACAGTATCGTTAAATTCAAAAAGGTCGTGGATAAAACGAAAATAATCTTTATCTTCTAAAAATGTCTTTCGCTTCTCTACTCCACGATTATAAATATGATAAATTTCTCCGTTTTCAAATTGTGGTTTTTTCATATTAACTTAATTATAGCACATTTTGATAAAAATAAAATTTCGGAGGTTTAACCTCCGAAATCTCAGAAATATCCTTATTATTTAGAAAACCGCCAAATGTGTGTGGACATTGCCATCCACTATTGACAAAATAATATAACGGGTGTATAATTGTAGGTGTAGAATAAAATATTCTTAAATTTAAGAGGAGGTACATTACAATGGAAAAAATTCAGATCTGGGGTATTGTCTCTGCTCTGATTTGGGCCATTGTCCTGATTCTTTTAGTCACCAATAAAAGAATTAAGGACGCTGAAGATGCGAAGGACGCTGCTGAAGATGTGCTCGGTGTTGGTCTGGTCTGCCTGGTTTTTAGCCTGGTCATTGGCCTGAGCGTTGGCCGGGTCTTTGGCCTGGTCGTTGGCTTGGTCGCTGGCCTGGGCTTTAGCTTTGTCGCTAGCCTGGGCGCTGGCCTGGTCCTTGGTCTGGTCTTTGGCCTAAAATTTTTGTTTTCCATTTCCAAGAAATTTTGGGCGAGAGTCATTCAATGGCTCTCGGGAGCCCAGGAGAGAGAATGAATCCCCTCTGGGGTTGTTCGACAGATGTCGAGCAACCCCTCTTTATTTATATAATTTTTCTTGCCTGGCTATTTTTATTCTGTTATAATTCCGTTATGAAGGTTAAATCTACAGAATTGTCAGCAAAAACACAGAACAAAATCGAAAGTCGCGAAAAAAAACACAAGCCGAAGATGAGGGTTTCGGGGAAAAGAGTTTTTCAATTAAAAAGAATAATTAATTCACCCCGCCAGGGGCGGGGCAAGTAAAAATATGCGCTTCGTCATTAAACTTATTTTACAAATC
>Ga0315289_10000323_pt1 | contig 75638 bp, 73 predicted proteins | sample YL17G11_40_MG_FD_203452 | JGI IMG/M metagenome (GOLD analysis project Ga0315289, IMG submission 203452) | Sediment microbial communities from Yellowstone Lake, YNP, Wyoming, USA - YL17G11_40 | ecosystem: Environmental > Aquatic > Freshwater > Lake > Sediment | place: USA: Wyoming | collected...
GAGGGGGCACAATACACCGGCCCCCGTTGGTTGCGGGGGCCGGGACCGGGGTGAGCGGTAAAGGTGATTGCGAAACGGCGGCCCGCAGAGGACTCGTCCTACGGGGCCGCCCTACATCTCAGCATGTTGCGGGGGCCGGGAACGGGAATAATGTCGGATTCGACGTTGCGCCTAATAAGGCGGGGGCCCAATAGACTGGCCCCCTTTGGTTGCGGGGGCCGGACTCGAACCGGCGACCTTTGGGTTATGAGCCCAACGAGCTACCGAACTGCTCCACCCCGCGGAGCGGAATGTAGCACAAAAGGGGGGAGGCGTCAACTCGGGTCACTGGACCCGGGCCTCCTCCTGGGGCAGCGGCTTCTGGACGTTCTGTGGCAAGGGCGCGACGGGTGGGCCGATGACGGTGAAGCGGGCGGAGGCCTCGGCCCGCTCGTTGGCCTTGACCTTGTCGAAGCAGGTGACGTGGACCTCGTAGGCGCCGGGGAGGAAGGCCGCGGGGTCGATGAGTATCTCGTTGCTGAATTCGGCGGCCTCGCCCTTGCCGGTGAGCGCGGCGATGGCACCGTCGGCGAAGGCGATGGAGTCGGGGTCGTCGGCCAGGTAGATTTCTATCTGCTCGACCACGTTGTACTCGCCGGTTTTGGCGTCCAGGGCGGGCTGGGTGACGGTGAACGCCACGCCCAGGGTTCCGCCCAGCTCGAGCCGGGCGGCGGAGAGCTCCAGCCCGGCGACGCCGTAGCCGGTCTCGACGGTTTCCCCCTCCTCCTCACAGGCGGCGAAGGCCAGGAAGAGGGCCGGAATGATGAGGGGAATTTTTTTCATACGAAACCTCCCGGATGCGGGACGGATCAGCGGTCCCTCTTGGGTCGGCGGTCGTGGCGATCGTGGCCGCCCCTGTCGGAGCCGCGGTTTTCGTTTTCGCGTCGGTGCTCCTCGTAGCCCTCGGGCTTTTCCAAGAGGAGCCGGCGGGAGAGGTTGAGCCGGCCCTGGGAATCTATCTCGATGACCTTGACCGTCATCTCGTCGCCGACCTTGCAGACGTCCTCGACCTTGCCGACGCGGCCCCACTCCATCTCGGAGATGTGCACCAGGCCCTCCTTGCCGGGGGCGATTTCGACGAAGGCGCCGAAGTTCATGAGCCGCGTGACCTTGCCGGTGTAAACCGCTCCCGGTTCGGGGTCGGTGACGATGCCCCGGATGATTTTCATGGCCCGCTCCAGGGCGTCGAGATCGGCCGAAGCGACGGTCACGTGGCCGTCGTCCTCCACGTCTATGGTGACGCCGGTCTGTTCGATGATGCCGCGGATTATCTTGCCGCCGGGGCCGATGAGGTCGCGGATTCTGTCCGTGGGGATGTCCAGGGTCTGGATGCGCGGGGCGTAGGGGGAGAGCTCGGCGCGGTGCACGGGGAGGACTTTGTCCATGCAGTCCAGTACGTGGACCCTGCCGCGCCGGGCCTGCTCCAGGGCCCGCTTGAGCACCTCGGTGGGCAGCCCGTCGAGCTTGATGTCCATCTGCAGGGCCGTCACGCCGGTGCGGGTGCCGGCGACCTTGAAGTCCATGTCGCCCACGTGGTCCTCGTCGCCGAGGATGTCGGTGAGGATGATGTACTCGGAGCCTTCTTTTATCAGGCCCATGGCCACGCCGGCCACGGCGGCCTTTACCGGGACGCCGGCGTCCATGAGCGCCAGCGACCCGCCGCAGACCGTGGCCATGGACGACGACCCGTTGGACTCGGTGATGTCACTGACGACGCGGATGGTGTAGGGGAAGTCGTCCTTGTTCGGTATGACGGCGGTGAGCGCCCGCTCCGCCAGCACGCCGTGTCCTATCTCCCGCCGCCCGGGTCCCCGCAGGAAGCGCACCTCGCCCACCGAGTACGGCGGGAAGTTGTAGTGCAAAAGGAAGCGGGACCAGTACTCCTCGGTCAGGGTCTCGATCTTCTGCTCGTCGGAGACGGTGCCCAGGGTGACGGTGACCATGGCCTGGGTCTCGCCGCGGGTGAAGAGGGTGGAGCCGTGGGTGCGGGGGAGGATGGAGGTCTCGACGGTTATCTGTCGGACCTGGTCCGGTTTCCGGCCGTCCACCCGGAGGCCCTCGGTGACCACGCGACCCCGGACCACCTCGCGCTCGAGCTCCCTGAGTATGTGCTTTGCCTGAGTGAGCCGGTGGGCCCTGTCCTCGGAATCCTTCCAGCGCTCCTCGAGCTCGAGCAGCACGCCATCTTTGATTTCCTTGATAGCGGCAATGCGCGCCAGCTTGTCGGCGGCCCCGGTCATTCCCCGGAAGAGCTTATCCCCGACCATGTCGCGGACGAGGGCGGCGATTTCGGCGTCCGGCGCGGTCTCCTCCGGCGCCTGCTTCGGTTTCCCGACCTCGGCGACCATCTCTTTGATCAGGGCGATGATTCTTTTTATCTCGGCGTGGGCGGCCTCCAGGGCCTCGGCGAGGACCTCCTCGGGCACCTCCTTGGCCTCGCCCTCGACCATCACCAGGGCGCCGGAGCTGCCGGAAACCACGATGTCCATCTGCGATTTCTCCAGCTCGCTGGTGCTCGGGTTGAACACCAGCGCGCCGTCAATCCTCCCCACGCGGACCGCCCCGAGGACGTGCTCGTGGGGGATGCTGGAGAGGGCCAGGGCGGCGAAGGCGCCGTTCATCGCCACGATGTCGGTCGGATGCTCGGGGTCGGCGGAGAAGGCGGTTCCGACTATCTGGGTCTCGCGGTTGTGGGATTTGGGCAGCATGGGGCGGATCGAGCGGTCTATCATACGGCAGACGAGTATCTCGCTGGTGGAGGGTCGCCCCTCGCGCTTGAAGAAACCGCCGGGGATTTTGCCGCCCGCGCTCTTGCGCTCCCGGTAGTCCACCACCAGGGGGATGAAGTCCACCTCGCGGGGCTGCGGGTCTATGCAGGCGGTGGTGAGGACGACGGAGTCGCCCAGGGAGGCCAGGACTGCGCCGTCGGCCTGTTTGGCCACGCGGCCGGTTTCAAGCACCAGGGTGTTCTGCCCGATGGTTATCTCTTTGCGTAGGCTCATGGGTAAATCTCTCTTAATCCTTTAGTCTCAAGAAGCTCCGACATCACGAAATCCCGCCGCTCTTACAGCGGGATCCGCGTCACTTGCGGAGGCCGAGCTCGGTGATAAGTTTGCGGTAGCGCTCCTCTTCGGTGCGCTGGAGGTAATTCAGGAGGTGCCGGCGTTTGCTGACCAGCTTCAACAGCCCCCGGCGGCCGTGGTGATCCTTGGGGTGCAGCTTGAAGTGCTCGGTCAGATCGGTGATGCGGGCGGTCAGGAGGGCGACCTGAACCTCGGTGGAGCCTGTGTCCTTTTCGCTGGCGCCGAACTTGGCGACGATTTCCGTCTTCGTACCCTTGTTGAGAGGCATTTTTCTCCTCTAGCGGTTGGCGCCGCCGTACCTGGCGGCGGCGTCGAGATCGTCCACGAGGATGTTAAAGAGGTTGGAGGCCATGTAGCGGCCCTGGGCGACATAGAGGTCCATCACGTCGAGGGCGGCGGTGCGGGCCGTTTGGATTAAACCGCGGTCGTAGATGGACAATTTGCTGTAGCCCTTGATATAGCGGTCGTAGGCGGCCGAGTAAAATGCGTCGAAGAGGAGGTCGGCCTCCTCGGCGTCCCCCCGTCGGTGGGCCAGCATCCCCCGGAAGAAGGGGACGAGCGGCTCCTGGGGGTCGCGCTCCTGGAGCCTGGCGACGACCTCCCCCACGGTTTCCAGGTCCCCGGCGTCCAGGGCGAACATCGCGTCGTCGAAGTCCTCGCGGGTGAGCTCGTAGGGCTTTTTGGAGGCGCAGCCTACTCCGCAGCCCGCGAGGAGCACCGCCAGGATGAAGAAGATTATCGCGCGTCTTTGCATATCGTCCGATCCGGGGATTAAAAAACCGGCGCGGCGGCCGGCTAAAGGTAAAACCTTCAGTGCCCCTCTTTTTTTTAAGAGGAGACGGAATTTGCCCGCTCTCCTTTGGCCGGATCCCGGTCCTCGAGGGGCTGCCGCCGAGGACCCAGCTCCGGGAGATTAACACGGTGAGACGTGGAAAGGCAAGAAAAAAGGGGGATCGGGCTGATCCCCCTTTCGAAATTCGGTTCACGGGGCTAGAAGAAGTAGACCACACCGGCGAGGAAGCCGAAGGAGAAACCTACCCCCCCCCCGATGGCGAGAACGGGGCGCACCTCGGTGTCCAGGTAGAAGCTGGCCCCCAGGGGTATCTGCATGCCCACGTGGAATGGAATGGCGAAGTAGGCTCCCCCCCCTTCGTAGGTGTATCCATAGTAGCTTCCGCCGCCGATAAAGCCTATTCCCAGTCCCATACCGGCATAGGGGTTGATCGTGGGAACGTCGAAGATGTACTTGAAGTTGCCGGTGAACTGGCCGACAAAAACGCCGGCGGTGATTATGTCGAAGTCGGCGGTGATGTCTATGTTGGAGGTTATCTCGAAGTCGCCCGTGAGGTTGATGCAGAAGGACGGAGACTGATATCCCAGACGCATCCCGGCACCGACGCGGGCGCTGACCGGCAGAGCCAGGAGGGCCAGAAGGACGATGACCAAAACGGCCTTGCGCATGCTCGAACCTCTTTCTGGAAAAAGGGGTTGAAGGATGGGACAACCGCTCCTTTTATCTTATCAGCCGGGTCCGTCAGGGTCAATATGGATGCTTAACACTTTGTAAACATGATAGTTAGCGGAAATTAAATGCCCTTTGGCCGGGGGTGTGAAGCTTGACTCAATTTCCGGTGCTGGTGTAATATCAGTTTTTAGGATGTTGTGAGCGACCTGAAACTGGCCACGGTAAAAAAAGGAGGCACAATGAGGGTAAGTAGATTCAAGTTTCCCTTCGGGCGTGGCATCGTGCCCATCGCCCTCCTGGTGATGCTCTTGGTCGCCGGGTGTACGGACCCGGTCGCCAACGACTTGTACCAGGATCAGAACCAGCCGTCCTCACCGAGTAGGGTTCAGGTTTTCCCGCCTTACGACCTCGCGCGGCACCCCGAGTACCCGGGGACCCTCCTGGTTTACCGTGAGTGGACCGGCAGTCCACTCCAGCCCCAACCGCTCGACAAACCCTACATCACCATGTACCAGTCCCGGGAGCCCTACTATCTCGGCTTCAGGGTTTGGCGGAAGGCCCCCGGCGAGGACTGGGTAGATCTGACCGACGGCAGGTACATGGTGCCCGAGGTCTTACGCTCCACCCCTATCCGGCCCGAGGACTGGCAGGATTCCGACCGAATCATAGACTACGATGAGCCCAACGTGAATTTTTCCGACTCGAGCAACATCGAGCTGGATTTCCCCGCATACAACCCGGACCTGGACGGCTTCAAGGGGGACCAGAACCCCATCGAGGGCTGGGACGTGCGCGACCCGTCGGGTTACTACCCCTACAAGTACTTCTTCAGCGATGGCTACTCCTTCGGGTTCGTGGACACGAGTTTCGATGTCCACACCATGGATTACGAGGATTACAAGTGGGCCGTCTGCTTCGTAGATTACTCGGGTAACATGTCCGAACCGGTAATCGTCGAGGTGGAGTAACAAGAACAACGACAGCGGCAGTTTGAAAGGAGTTTACCCATGCGCAAGCTTTTGTTGATAGTAGCGCTGCTCGTTGTTCTGACCGTGAGCGTCAGTGCAAAGGGCACGAATCCCTACGGCATGGCGGGTCAGTTCAAGCTCTGGTCCGCCGACACCATCCAGCAGTGGGGCATCGCCCTGGGGCTGCACTTCGATATCTGGGCGTACTACCAGGAAATCCAGGGTTCGGGCTACGAGTGGGCGGACACGACCGACGATTACATCGCCGACGTATACAGCCGGAACCCCTTCGACCTCACCTTCTGCTTCTTCGACTGGTGGGAGTTCTCCGTGACCCCGACCTTCGCGGCGCACAAGGTCCTGGACACCGACATCGAGGAGGTCGGACTCTCCGAGCTCTTCATCGGGACGAAGTTCAACCCCCTCTTCGAGGAGAAGAACGGTTACCTGCCCGGGATGTCCCTCGTTCTGGGCTTCGATCTCGGATCGGGCATCGCCCAGGAGGACGACCTCTCCACGAACTTCTACGACGAGGCGCTCAACTGGACGACCCACGGCGACACCAACATAGACTTCATCTACGCCCTTTCGAAGCACGTGGGCAAGGACGATATCTTCAGCTACCACCTCAACCTCGGCTACCGGTTGACCCTGGGCGTCTACGACCTCTACGAGTGGGTGTTCGACGACAGCACGGGCCGGACGCAGAGGCGCGTGGCGATGAACGACTACCCCGTTCCGGACTACTTCCTCTACGGCGCGGGCTTCGAGGTCAAGGCCACGGACAACTTCTCCTTCATCACCGACCTGGTCGGCAAGTACGCCTTCACCGAGCAGCAGGAGAAGGGCGGCGAAACCTACGCCGTCACCGACAACTGGTTCCAGGTCGTTCCCGGTATCCGTCTCTCCGGCGACGAGTTCCTCTACTACGACTTCGCCGTGGCCCTGGGCGTGGGGAAGGACAACCCCTGGATCGAGGTCATAACCGGCTTCTCCGCCGACGTGGACCTGGTCCCACGCGACACCGACGGGGACGGCATCCCCGACGACGAGGACCTGTGCCCCGATGATCCCGAGGACTTCGACGGCTTCGAGGACGCCGACGGCTGCCCCGACCGCGATAACGATAAAGACGGCATCCCCGACACCGAGGACAAGTGCCCCGACGAGCCCGAGGACATGGATGGGTACAAGGACACCGACGGCTGTCCCGACCTGGACAACGACTCGGACGGCATCCCGGACGATAAGGACAAGTGCCCCAACGAGCCGGAGACGGTCAACGGGTACGAGGACGAGGACGGCTGCCCGGACACCGAGCCCGTGGTTTACACGGGTCCGAAGACCCTCTACCTCGAGGGCGTGAACTTCGAGCCGAACCTGGCCACGATGCTCCCCGGTTCCTCCCGAAAGCTGGAGGAAGCCGCGCGGATCATGATAGATAACCCCTTCATCAAGGTCCAGATCGTCGGCCACACCACCGACCGCGGCGACCGCACCTTCCTGATGCAGCTCTCCCGCGACCGCGCCCAGGCTGTGGTGGACGTGCTGGTCAGCGAGTACAACATTGACCGGAACCGTCTGACCGCCATCGGCAAGGGTCCCGAAGACCCCGTCGCATCCAACGAGACCGAATCCGGTCGCGAGCAGAACCGCCGCATCGAGTTCAAGGTCGTGGATTAAGCGGTAACTGACCGACGAGAGGGTCCCGCGAGGGGCCCTCTTTTTTCGTGGATTCAGGGGGGGGTCCCCTCTCCCCGTGGGAGGTCTGCAAGGCACGGGTCAGGTTGAGGGCTGCCTTAGAAAAAACGGGCGGACCTAAAGGTTCGCCCCTACGTCATCGCAATCCGTGAGGCGCAAGCTCGTTCTCCGGTCGGTGGAGGGGCGGCCTCGTATCGCGCCGGGTCGGTGTGGCGGTTCGGGCTCGGCTGAGCTATGATTACCAAGAAGGGGCTCAACCTCCCACCCGACAAACAGCTTCGGGTAGACCCTCATCCGTGATTTCCCCCGCCCCAACATGGATTCCGTGCTCGACCAAGGGGAGTGAGCTTTACCAGATTCCTCGTACATGAGGGGATGCCATGCGTAAAAAAGCGGTCATCTGCCTTCTGGTCGCCGTCGCCGCCCTGGCCGCGCCCAAGCTCAAGATAGCCTTCATGGGCATCGAGCCCAGCGGCGTGAGCGCATCCGTGGCCTCGGGAGTTTCGGTCAGCTTCCGCGATGCGCTCATCAACACGCGCCGCTTCGAGGTCGTCGAGCGTGAGCGCCTGGCGGCCCTGATGGAAGAGCAGGGGTTGGCGCTTTCAGGCTGCACGACGACGGAGTGCTTCGTTAAGGTGGGTCAGTTGGCGGACGCCCAGAAGGTCATCGTCGGAGAGGTCGCGCAGGTGGGCACGTCATACATCGTCAGCGTGCGGCTGGTGGACGTTTACTCGGGCCGGGTGGAGCAATCGCTGTCCGAGGTATCGCGCAGTCTGGAGGGCCTGTTGACGGCGGCTAACACGCTGGCCGTCCAGTTGTCCACAACTATCTCGGTCGAGGGCACCGTGGTTTCGGTCACCGGAAACACCATTAAAACCGACCTCGGAAGCCAAGAGGGCATCAGCGTGAACGACACTGTGTACCTGGTGCGGTTGGGCGAGGAGTACTACCACCCGGAGACCGGCCTGTTCCTCGGTCGCGACATCCGGGAACTGGGGCAGGCCACCATCACCCGGATTCTGGCCGATGAGCTTTCCGAGGCGGTCCTGAAGGGTACGTTTTCGGTGGTCGTCGGGGACAAGGTGAGACTTACGGCACCGGTTAGCATTTCGCCTGTTATAGAAACACCGGTTGTCATATCGCCGGTTGTTAGCCCCTCCGGCGCGGGCCGCATCGCCTTTGCCTCCGACCGCGACGGGGACTCCGAAATCTTCGTGATGGACACCGACGGGGGCAACCAGATACAGTTGACGAACAACACAAGCTCGGACTACGAGCCCGCCTGGAGCCCCGACGGCCGCCGCATCGCCTTCGCCTCCACCCCCGACGTGGCCGAACCCTGGGACTTTGAAATCTTCGTGATGGACGCCGACGGCCGCAACCAGACACAGTTGACCAACAACACAAGCCTGGACTCATCTCCCGCCTGGAGTCCCGACGACCGCCGCATCGCCTTCTGGTCCGACCGCGGCGGGGACGGCTATGAACGCTTCGTGATGGACGCCGACGGGAGCAACCAGACACAGTTGACCAACAACACAAGCCAGGACGGGTATCCCGGCTGGAGTCCGGACGGCCGCCACTTTGCTTTCGAGTCCGCCCGCGACGGGGACCAGGAAATCTTCGTGATGGACGCCGACGGGAGCAACCAGACCCAGTTGACCGACAACGCTAGCTATGACGGGTCTCCCGCCTGGAGTCCCGACGGCCGCCGCATCGCCTTCCAATCCGACCGCGACGGGGACCAGGAAATCTTCGTGATGGACGCCGACGGGAGCAACCAGACCCAGTTGACCTATAACGACAGCATTGACAAGTCTCCCGTCTGGAGTCCCGACGGCCGTCGCATTGCCTTCCCCTCTAACCGCGACGGGGACTTTGAAATCTACGTGATGGACGCCGACGGGAGCAACCAGACCCAGTTGACCGATAACACCAGCGATGACGATTCTCCCGCCTGGTGCCCGGTGGAATAGCCCCCTCACCCTAGCCCTCCCCCCAAAGGGGGGAGGGGATAAGAGGAAGCCCCTCACCCCGGCCCGTAGGCGAGCCTCTCCCCAGAGGGGAGAGGGAAAAGTAGCCCCCCTCTCCTGCCCTTCTGCAGAGGAGATTTAATTGCGCTTTTTCATCTCCCTGGACATGGAGGGGGTGTCGGGGCTGGTGAACTGGGCCGGTTTCGACCCCCCGACGGGGCCGGACCACGCCTTCGCCAAGCGCCAGGCCCTCGCCGAGGTCCTGGCCGTCATCGAGGGGCTCCGGGACGGCGCCCGGGAGGTCGGTGAGCCGGTCGAGGGGGTCACGGTGGCCGACGCCCACGCCCGGGGGCTCAACCTCCCGCCCGACGGGCTGCCCCGGGATACGACCCTTATCCGGGGGTTCCCCCGGCCCAACTATATGGTGGAGGGCCTCGCTCCGGAGCACGATCTGGCCTGCTTCGTCGGCTACCACAGCCGTGTGGGTCAGCCCGACGCCCTGATGGACCATTCCTACTCCGGCGGGGCGATTTACGAGGTCCGGCTGGACGGGAAGGTCGTGGGCGAGACCGAGCTCAACGCCGCCTACGCCGCCCACTACGGCGTGCCGCTGGGGCTGGTGTCCGGCGACGCCGCCCTGGAGGCCCAGGTGACCGAGAGCTTCGGCCCGGGCGTCGTCTTCGTCCGGACGAAGGCGGGCATCGGTCGCTTCGCCGCCGCCTGCGAGCATCCCGAGAACGTGCTGGAGCGGCTGCGCGAGGGCGCCCGGAGGGCGGTTCTCTCGCGGAAAGAACTGCCGCTCTACCGGGTCGCCGAACCCTGTACCCTGGAGGTGGACCTCACCGAGACCCAGATGGCCGACCTGCTGGCGCTCTACCCCGGCTTCGAGCGGACGGGCGGGCGGCGGATCCGCATCACCGCGCCAGCGATGCCCGTCCTCTACCGGGCCTACATGGGGCTGCTTCTGGTCGCTGGGGTCGCCAAGAGGATCCGGGAGGAATAGGATGCGCGCCGGTTCCATCGCGCTGGTTGCACTTCTCCTCCTCGCCTGCGGCGACGGGGTGGTCGAGGAGGGGGCCGTCCCCGACGCGCTCACGCGTCCCGAGCCCGATCCCGCACGGATGGAGGCGTGGCGCTGCGCCGGACGCGACTGGACCCATTCGGGCGTCTTCCCCGGCGACGCCGCGACGCCGCCCGTCGAGTGCTGGCGCCTCGCGACCGGGGGGACGACCTTCGCCTGGCCCGTCGCCGCGCCCGGAATCGCCGTCGCCGCAGACGAGGCGGGCCACGTGGTCGCCGCCGATCCCGCCACGGGGGAGGAGCGCTGGCGCGTAGACCTGGGCGAGCCCGTCCGCGGGGCGCCCGCGCTCACCGACGGCTCGGTTTACCTCTCCCTGGGCCGGGGGGCGGTGGTCTCCCTCGACCGGATCACGGGGACGGTCCGGTGGCGCGTCGAGCTGGCCGGACCGTGCGATGTCGGCCCGACGCCTTACGGCAACTTCCTCTACGTGCCCGACGAGAGCGGGGCTCTCTTCGCCCTGGACAACCTCACCGGCGGCGTGGTCTGGGTTTACACCGCGCCGTCCCCCATTCTGTCCCACCCGGCGGTGGATGAGCGCTGCGTCTACCTCGCCTCCCAGGACGGCGTGGTCAGCGCCCTGGACCGGCGCACCGGCGAGGGGGTCTGGTCGGTCAGGGTGGAGGGGAGGGCCTACGGGGGGGTCACCCTGGCCGGAGGCGTGCTCTACGTCGCCGCCCGTTCTGGACAGCTCGCCGCCCTGAACCCCGCCGACGGCGCCCTCGCGGCCCAGACCACCCTGGGACAACCGCCGGTCGGTCTGCCCGTCGTGACCGGGGGGGTCGTCGTCCTGGCCCACGACGGGGCAAAGGTTGCGGCTCTTTCGGTCGGCGATCTGACCGAGCTCTGGCAGGCCGGCCTGGGTGATTACCCCGGTGGCGGCGCGGCGGTCGTCGGCGGGACGGTCGTCTGCCCCACCTGGTTCGGGACTCTGCGCGGTTACGACTTGAACGACGGGTCCAGGCTCTGGGAGGTCAACTTGGGCGGCATGTGCGACGCCCCGCCCGTCTGCGACGACGAGGGTCGGATGCTCGTCCTCCGGCGCGACGGCGTGCTCGTCTGCTATAAAATTTCCGAGGTGCCGGCGTGAGTCCTGAGGAACTGCTCGAGAGGGCCGCGGAGGCCCGTGGCCTGGCACTTGCCCCCTATTCCGGGTACGCGGTGGGGGCTGCGGTGCTCTGTGCCGACGGCCGGGTCTTTCCCGGGGCGAACGTGGAGAACGCGGCCTACGGCGAATCCCTCTGCGCCGAACGTAACGCCGCGGGGAGCGCCGTCTCCGCGGGGGCCCTGCCCATAACGGCCTGCGCCGTGGTCGCCGGGCGGACGGGCTCCCCACCGCGGGGCGTCTGGCCCTGCGGCGCCTGCCGTCAGTTTCTCTTCGAGCTGGGAGGCGGAGGTCTCTTGGTCTATACTCTGGCAGACGAAGGGTCGGTGGCGTCGGCCCGGTTGGCCGATCTCCTGCCACTCCCCTTCGGACGGGAACAACTGGAATAGACGGAACCCGACTGACCCCTAGGGCGTATCAAGAGATGAACGAGGACCCCGGCAGGGGTGCGTCGAGGCGGGGGGAAGACCCCGCCGCGGAGGGGGATGACGTGGAGCGTGCACTCACGGTGAGCTCCAGCGAGCGGGAGGCCTACGAGGCCTTCGTCGAGGAGCACGCCCAGGAGGTGTACAACATCGCCATGGTCCTCACCGGGGACCGCTACCGGGCCGACGAGCTGGCCCAGGAGGCGTTCCTGAAGCTCTACCGCTCCCTGCGGCACTTCGACCCCGACCGCTCGCTCCGGAACTGGCTCTACACGGTGCTCAAGAACCTGTATATAGATTCCTGGCGCCGCGAGAACCGGCTGAAAACCAGCAGCATAGACGAGCCCGTCTCCCTGGGCGGCGGCTCCTCGGTTCCCTTCCAACTCGAGAGCCCCGAACCGGACCCCGAGCGGGCCATCGGGTCCAACGAGGTGGCGGTTATCGTGCGGGACGCCGTCAGCCGGCTGCCCAAGAAATACTCCATGGCCGTCGCCCTGTGCGACCTGGAGGGGCTCACCTACGAGGAAATTTCCGAAGTGATGGAATGCTCGATAGGGACGGTCCGCTCGCGCATCCACCGCGGACGCAAGCTCCTCCGCGAACGGCTGGCCCACATGGCGCCCCAGCTCCTGGGCTACACGCCCGCATGATGGGGGCAGGATGGGGTGCGGAGTTGTCATACGAGCGGGTAATTAGCGAATGTGGGCGGAGCCGGGGCGGACGTTTCTTGGGTGAAACACCTTCTTGGGCCGCAGGGGAATGCGTGTGGGAGCACTGGAGCGACATACAAAATTAAATACCCTAGCTGGCTGCATTGGGAATGAGACTGACCTGAAGAAACGTGACCGGGTGAGCTTCGGGGAAAAGGGGGCCCACTCGGGGTTGCGGGGGAATGTGACTGACCTGAAGAAACGTGACCGACCCACAGAACGTAACCTTAATCGGTAACACCGAAGATCGAGCGACTATGAGATGTTGGCGTGCCAAAGGTTTGTTTTCGGCCTTCCTGGATGATGAGCTGCGGGGACGCGAGCTGGGCGCGCTGCGGGCGCACCTGGATGGGTGCCCGGCCTGCCGGCGCGAGCTCGCCGAGCTGCGCACGCTGAAAGAGACCGTCGGCTCGGTCAGCTACAGGCTTCCCGCGGGTTTTCACCCGACCGTCCTGTCCCACTCGCGCCTCGCGGACCTGGTGACCGAGCGGTTCCGGTCGCGCAGCGAAGGCCGGTCGGCCCGGCCCAACATGCGGCTCGTCCTGGTGGCCGCCTCCGTAGTCATCCTCGCGGTGGGGGTGGGGCTCCTCGGCCTGGACAACATGGCGGGAACCGCGTCGCCGATGGCCCTCGATCTGCCGCGCCTCGGCGACCGCGTGACCGACTCGTCGCCGGCGCCCGCCGCCGAGCTCCGGCGCGAGGGGGACGGGGTGGCCGATGCGGTGGCGGAGGCGGTGCATAGACAGAGTGGTCCCGAGGAATATCTCAGCGAGCATTTGGCCGCGGCCGAGGTGTCCCAGAGCACCGAGGAGCTCTCCCGCCACGTCCTCGCCGACGAGGCGCTCAGCCGCGCCGCCGACATTCCAGCCGAAATTTCGACCGGCGCCCTCTTCTCACTCGTCAGCGCCGGCTCCCCCATCCCTGACGCCGCCGCCGGTCTGCCGAGCCTGCCCGCGGGGGATGACGCGGATGCGGACGCCGAGACCCTGTCCGAGGAGGCGGCGGGGGAGTAGTAAGACCCCGAAAAAGACGACCGACGCCGGGATGCGCCCCGGCGTTTTCAGCGGCTCTTTTTTACATGCCTTTTTTCTAAAAATCAAGAACTAAGCCCCCCCTCCCTGCGTAATATTTAAGGATCATGTCACGCACGCTCACGATCCTGGTTCTTCTTCTCGGCGCCGCGGCCCTGGCCGAATCGGCGCTGGACGTGCTCACCCAGGCCCTCGTCGCCGAGCCGGACGTGGAGAACTACGTCGGCGAGAAGACGATAATTCTCTACAACGGCGCCCAGGCAGAGGCGATGGAGGTGCGCGTGAGCTTCGAGGCCGGCGGGGCGACGCGCACCGATTACATCTCCCCGCCCGCCATGCGTGAACGGGTCGTCATAGACGACGGCGAGGACCTCTACTCCTACGATCCCCGCCTCGAGGTGACCGTCCACTCCGACTCCCCGCAGATGATGGACGACCGCCTGAGCGACACCGAGCGCAGGGACCTCATCGCCGGCAACTACATCCTCGAGCTCGAGACGAATCACGAAGTGGCGGGACGCGACGCCTTCCAGGTCGAGATAACCTCGCGCCACAACGCCACGCCCCACCGCATCCTCTGGATAGACTCCCAGAACTACCTCGTGCTGCAGACCCGGGAGGAGTGCAACGATTCCGCCGCCAACACCGGCTTCTCCTGGATCGAGTTCAACGTGGAGTTCTCCCCCGATTACTTCTCTGAGGGCCAGTTCACGGGCACGGTGGTCGAGGAGGCCGCTCCGGTCAGCAAATCCGCCCGGAACGAGCTCCCGGAAGAGCTGGGTTTCGTGCCCGTCGTTCCCGACAAGCTCCCCGGCGGCTTCATCCTGGTCGAGACAAGACTGGGCTACCGGGCGAACGGCCAGTACGCCGCGCATCTATCGTACACCGACGGTCTCGAGGGGCTCTCCGTCTTCGAGGAGGCGCCGGAGGGAAGCCTGAGCGGGCAAGAGATAGCCCTGGGCGAGACGAAGGCCCGCCTGTCCAAGAGCGCCAACTACTCGGTGCTCCAATGGCGGGCCGGGGACATCACCTACACCCTGGTCGGCCAGCTCACCAACTACGGCCTTTACCAGGTCGCAGCCTACTTCCTGACCGGGGAGTGAGTCGGGCCGTCGCCGGATGAACGTGGGCGGTTGTGCGGTTGAGGGTATTTTCCATGAATGCGGGGGTGGGTTGTAAAAAACCCGCCCCTTGTGGTGAGGTGTGAATCGCGCGTCACCCTCGTAGGGGCCGACCTTTAGGTCGGCCCGCGGGCGACCGCAGAGGGTCGCCCCTACGTCAGCGCATCCGGGGGTGAGGGGTAAAAAAACGGCGGGGACTAAAGTCCCCGCCCTACATTTCAGATACGGTGTTACGGATAATGACCCGACCCACCAGGCGCTACAATACCCTACCCTTCGCCGTCCGCCCCCTTGGCGCCGGTCTCCCACCGGCCGCCGCCCTTGACTATCCCCCGGTCCGCGCTCTCCAGGAAGGCCGTCAGCCGCGCGATGTCCTCGTTGGGCTCCAGCTCGGCCTTTATCCTCTCCAGGGCCCCCTTGGGCGCCAGCCCGGAGCGGTAGAGGATGCGGTAGGCCCGCTTGATCAGGCCGATGCGCTCGTCGGAGAAACCGTGGCGCTTGAGACCGATATCGTTGATCGAGCCGACGTGGGTCGCGGGGTAGTTGTAGACGCGCATGAAGGGGGGGACGCCCTGGGTGACCATGCAGCCGCCGCCCGTATACGAGTACGCGCCGACGCGGTTGAACTGCTGCACGCCGGTCAGGCCGCCGATTATCGCATAATCCTCCACCGTCACGTGGCCGGCCAGGGTCGCCACGTTGGCCAGAATCACGCCCGAGCCCACCATGCAGTCGTGGGCCACGTGGGAGTAGGCCATCAACAGGCACCCCGAGCCCACCTGGGTCCGCAGGCTCGCCCGGGTCCCCCGGTGGATGGTCACCCCCTCCCGGATTGAGTTGGAGTCCCCGATGACCGTCTCGCTCGGCTCGCCCTCGAACTTCAGGTCCTGGGGGATGACGCCGATGACGGCGAAGGGGAAGACGGTGTTGCGTTCGCCGATGGTGGTCGGCCCCTCGATGACGACGTGGCTCTTGAGCACCGTGCCGGAGCCTATGGTCACGCCGGCGCCCACGCACGAGAAGGGGCCCACGGTGACATCATCCGCCAGCCGCGCCTCGGGGTGGACGATGGAGCTGGGATGGATTTCGGGCATCTACTTCCCCGTCTTCGGAACCTTTTTCCCGTTGCCCAAAACCTCGACCCCGCCCTCGGGCACCTCGAAGTAGCAGCTCATGACCCCGGAGACGGTCGTTTTTCCATCCACGGAAGCTCGGGCTTTCATCTTGCACAGACCCCGGTGGATGGTGATTATCTCGGTGTAGAGGTCCAGGCGGTCGCCGGGAACCACGGTGTGCCGGAGCTTCATGTCGTCGAAGCCCCGCAGGAGGATTACCTGGCCCTCCGAGAGATCGTAGGAGTAGTGGAGGAGGATGCCCCCCGCCTGTGCCAGCGCCTCGACCTGCATCACCCCGGGCATGATCGGCTCGCCGGGGAAATGGCCGGTGAAGTACGGCTCGTTGTGGGTGACGTTCTTGTAGGCCTTGATGTAGTGGAGCGGCTCGACCTCCACTACCCGGTCCACCATCTGGAACGGGTAGCGGTGGGGCAGCTTGGCGAGGATGCCCTTGATGTCCATGATTCCGGGCGGCATGGGTCTCGACCTCCCCGATTTTTAGGTTCCGGCGACGGGAGGCAAGGGGTTTAACCCCCTTGTCTCCAATGATGAGGGTGATTACAGCTTCGCCGTCGCAAATATGCGGTTAATTTTACCACAAAGGGCGCGCCCTGGGGGGCCCTGGTAAAGCCATTTGTGGAGCGGTTCTTTTCGCTTCGGATCGGGAAACCGTCCCCCGAATAAGGTTCCGCACCCCCTCACCCCGTGGGAGTAGGCAAGGGGCTTAAGCCCCTTGTCTAAAAAAGCGGACCGGTCGGTCCACCGCGCATCATTTCGATTGGTGATACAAAGGCTGGGGAGTGGAACGGTCTTCCCCGCTCACATGAGCTCCGCCCGGATTTTTCGCGCCAGGCCCACGTTGGTGGTGTGCCCGCCCTTGAGGCTGATGACGTGGGCTCTTAACGGGGCGCCGATCAGGGTGAGGTCGCCGAGGAGGTCGAGGACCTTGTGACGGACGAACTCGTCGGCGAAGCGCAGGTTATCGTTCAAAATTTCCTCGTCGCCGATCACGATGGCGCAGGCCAGCGAACCGCCGCGGATCAGCCCGGCCCGGCGCAGGGCCTGAACCTCGTGGAGGAAGCAGAAGGTGCGGGCGGGCGCTATCTCCTCGGCGTAGCGGCCGTCCTCGCCGCTGAAGTCCAGGTACTGGCTCCGCAGCACGGGGTGGTCGAAGTGGAGGGCGAGGGAGACCCGGAGCGGACCGGGGTGGGGCAGGACGAACATCTGGGCCGTGCCGGTGTCGTGGATGATGGGCCGCTCGGGTTCCAGGTAGCGCCGAGGGGCGTCCTGCTCCACGCGGCCCGCCTCGAGAAGCGCGTTCATGAAGGGCAGGGCGCTCCCGTCGGTCACGGGGGGCTCGCTCGAGTCCACCTCGATGACCGCGTTGTCAACCCCGGAACCGGAGAGGGCGCTGAGGATGTGCTCCACGGTGTGGACCAGGGCGTCTCCCAACCCCAGGGTCGTGCCCCGGGAGGTGTCCGTCACGTAATCGGCGAGGGCCTGTATCTCGGGCTTCCCGGGCAGGTCCACCCTCCGGAAGAGGTACCCCGTGTCCGCCTCGGCGGGCAGGTACCGCATACGGCAGCACTCGCCGGTGTGGAGACCTATCCCGGAAATTTCCACCGCGTGGGCGATGGTTTTCTGCCTATCCACCGCCGCGGCCCTCCAGCTCCGCGATCCGCCTCTCGAGCTCTTCGATTCTGTGCGTGAGCGTCCGGTGCTCCCGGCGCATCTCGGGCAGGTCGGAGACGGCGGCCTCGATCCTGGCCGCGCGTCGGACCGGCCGGGCAGGGGAGCCGAACCAGCGTTCTCCGGCGGGGATGTTGCGGGAAACGCCGGACTGGGCGGTGACGACCACGCCGTCCCCGATCACCAGGTGGCCGGTGATCCCGACCTGTCCGGCGAGCTGCACCCGACTGCCGATGACGCACGAGCCCGAAATTCCCACCTGCGCCGCCATGGCGCTGTCCTCCCCCACGCTGACGTTGTGGGCGATCTGGACCAGGTTGTCTATCTTGACCCCGCGGGCGATGCGGGTCGGCCCCAGCGCACCTCTATCCACGCAGGTGTTGCACCCGATCTCCACATCGTCGCCGGTGACGACGCCGCCCATCTGGGGTATCTTGTGGAAGCGCCCCTCGTCGTCGGGCGCGTATCCGAAGCCGTCCGAGCCGATCACCGCCCCCGGATAGACGATGTTGCGCGCCCCGAGCTCGCACCGCTCCCGGATGACCACGTTGGGGTAGATGATGGAGTCGTGACCCACCGAGGTGCCATCGCCGATGTACGTCCCGCTCATCACGACGGTCCGGTCCCCCAGCCTGACGGCGGCCCCGAGGGTGACGTGGGGGCCGACGGCGACCCCCTCGCCCAGCACGGCGGTGGGGTCCACCGAGGCCGAGGGGTGCACGCCCGCCGGCGGGTAGGGGATGGCCGGGGCGAACCTGCCGGCGATTTTCGTGTAGGCGAGGTAGGGGTCGGGGCAGCGGATGTACGCCAGATTGCCGACGGGCGGCGTCTTGGAGTCTATTATCACCGCCGCCGCACGGCAACCGGGCAGGAGCTTCGCGTAGCGCCTGTTGGCCAGAAAGGTGACCTGATCCGGGCCGGCCGCCTCGAGGGTGCCGATCCCGCTCACGCGCAGCGAGGGGTCGCCCCTCTCCAGCGCGCCACCGGCGATGGCGGCTATCTCCCCCAAGCTCAGGGTCATGTCTCCCCCACTCGAAGGGGTCTGGGATTTACCCCTACTCGGCACCGGCGGCGGTGTTCAGCACCTCGATTATCTCATCGGTGATGTCGTAGATGTCTTTGCCGTAGATGAGGGCCGTCATGTCCAGGATCAGGTCGTACTCGGTCGTCTGGCCGAGCTGATCTATCGCCGCGTAAATTTTCTCGATGAGCTTGTCCAGCTCCTGCTTCTCCCGGGCCTGGAGGGCCTGGATGGCGCCGTCCCGGAGCTGGCTCGCCTGGGTATAAATCTGCTCGATCTCGGCGTTGATCTCGGCCCGTTTCTCGTCGGAGAGCGGCGTGTCCAGTTTTTTCTGCAGCTCGACGATCTGCTGCTGATACTCGTCCAGGCGCGGCTGGACCTCGAGCTCCTTCTGCCGCGTCTCCTCCTCCAGGGTCTTCAGTGCGTCCTGGAAGAGGATCCACTCGTCCTGGACGCGCTGGAGGTCCACGTAGGCGATGACGAGGGGTTTTTGTTCGTCGTCGCCGTCGTCCTGGGCCGCAATCGGGGAGACGAACAGAGCCAGTATAAGGGTCGGAATGAGAATCCTTTTCATCAATCCCTCGCTTGAGAGAATCGTCGTTTCCTTAGGATAGCATATTTGCATCTCCGCCGTCGCGGATACGGCTGCGTCGCCGTAATGCCCGCCTCAGGCGTCCGGCGGCGTCGCGCCCCTCCGCGCGTACTTCGGGACGAAGTCGTAGCTCGACTCCCATTCGCCGGGTTCCAGCCTCTCCAGGCCACGGGCGTCGTCCCGCCGGTGCAGGATGGTGAGGGTGGGGTACGGCGGCAGGACGAGGTGGTACTCCGCCCAGAACTCCGGCCGCCGGAGCAGGTCCATCTCGTAGAAGAGGGGCGGCTGGGCCCCGGACAGGAGCTCGCCCGGGGTGATGTTCAGCACGAACCACTCGGGCTTTTTTTCAAGGACGTAGTCGTTGTCGAACCGCTCGTGCCCCGGGAATCCGAAGCCGGCGATGCTCACCCCCTCCCGGGCGATGTGGCGGTCCATCAGCCCCACCATGTCGATGGTGTACAGGTCGGTGAAGTAGGGGATGATGCCGGTCGAGGTCAGGGCCACCCGGTCGTCGGGGTCGGCGTATTCGTTGAGCCACCGGGCCGTCGAGTACCGCTGCTGGACGCCGAAGCGCATCGGGCTGAAGGCCATCGAGGGGTCGGCCTCCAGGTGCGTGAGGTAGAGGAAACCGGCCAGGGCCAGAATCGCGGCGGGGATGCGGACCACCCTCCCCCAGCTCTTCCCGCGCAACCGCTCGAAGAGGCGCAGGTAACCTGCAGCCCCCACGAGGACGAGGATGGGCAGGGTGTGGTGGAACAGGCGCAACGACATCCAGTCGCCGCCGATGGCCGCCAGATAGACCCAGTACAGAAGGCACCCGGTGAGGAACGGCAGGACCTTGGCCCCCCATCGCTTCCAGGGGAAGAAGACCGCGCCCACGAAGAGGAGCGCCTGGGCTTTCACGAAATTCAACAGGTACTCCAGGCCCCGGCCGATGACCCGCAGGTTGATCCCCACCTTGGCGTAGAATGTGTTCGGCAGCCAGTCGCCGTAGTACGAGAGCCGGAAGATGAGCCCCCCGGCGACCATGAGCACCCCGGGGACGAGGAGGAGGGCCGCCCGCAGCGGGCGCCTCCCCTTCTCCAACAGGACGACCACGAGGGCCGGAATGCCGAAGAGGACGGCGTCGGGACGCACGAGGACGCTCAGGCCGAGGAACACCCCCGCCCCCAGCGTCTCGCGCAGCCTCGCCCGTTCGTCGGCGCCCTCCCGTCCGAGGAGGAGGTAAAACCCCGCCAGGAGGGTCACCGCCAGGGTGGAGACCTCCATGGAGCCGGGGAGGGTCCACCAGATGAAGGTGCCGTTGAGGGCCAGGGCCAGCGCCGCCGCCGGTCCGAGCCAGGAATCCTTCCCCGCGATACGGCGGCCCAGGAGCCAGACCAGGCACAGCGCGCCGGCGCCCGACAGGCCGGCCAGGAGCTTAACCGCCAGCGGTCCGGGGATGCCCAGGCCGATGAGCGGCGCGAGGACGAGGACCCACAGGAAGTTGGTGTAGCCCTCGACCCGCTCGCCCACGTTGTACACCGGACCCTGCCCCTGGGCCCAGTGCTGGGCGTAGCGCAGGGTGATGTAGGCGTCGTCCGCCGAGAGCCAGTTCATCCGGGAGCTGTACCAGAGGGAGAGCCCCAGCCAGACCGCCAGGGCTAAAACGAGGAGCAGCCGCTGGAGTCTTTCCCCGTTTGCCGGGGGCATAGCTCGCTTCGCTCGGTTCTCCACCTCGTCCCCTAGAAGGTCTGGGCGATGCTGAAGTGGAGGCGGCCCTTGGGCACGTCCTCGCTCCAGCCGTAGTCGAATCCCAGAAGCCCCACCATGGGGATGTCTATCCTGACGCCCAGGCCGTAGCCGAAGACCAGGTCGCCCCAGTCCACTTCGGCGGGTGTTGCCCAGGTGTTCCCCGAATCCAGAAAGGCGAGGCCGTAAACCATGTTCTCCACGACGCTTACGCGGTACTCGAGGTTGTAGTAGAGCTTGAAATTACCGCCGATGAGGTCGCCGTCGGAGTCGCGGGGCGAGAGGCTGAAGTCGTGGTAGCCGCGGACGTCGGATCCGCCGGTGTAGAAGCGCTCGTAAACCGGGACCTTCTCCGTGTCGGCGTAGGAGTCCACAAAGCCGGCGTAGAGCCTCATCGCCAGCGCCGTTTTCCAGAAGCCGGGGAAGTAGGTGGTGGCGTAGCCCGTGATTTTGTAGTAGTCCTGGTCGCCGCCGAAGGGACCCCCGGCGACCTCGAGGCTCAGGTACTGGCGGGAGCCGGTGGTGGGGAAGAAGTAGTTGTCGCGTGTGTCCCGGGAGAGGGAGAGGGTCACCGAGCTGGTCAGCGTGGTGCCGGCGGCCTCCTGGGTGGACTCGCTGGCGTCGTCGTAGGGGTTGATTGTGTTCTCGGCGTAGTCGTACCGGAGCCGCCAGGTGGCGTCCTCGCCCAGCGGACGCCCCACGAGGCCGTAGAAGCCGAACTTGACCTGTTCGTAATCGAAGCGGGTCTGGACCGTGGAGTGGTAGGCTCCCGCCCCGAGGGCGGTGTGGGTGTCCAGGAACCAGGGCTCGAGGAAGGAGAGGGAGAGGTTGGATACGCTGGCGCCCAGGTCTGCCTCGAGGGTGAGCTCCTGACCGCCCCCCTTGGACTTCCAAATTTCGGGCAGCACCTCGGTATCGAAGTTTATCCACCCGATGGCGAAGTTGGCCATGAGGCCGTCCCGGGTGGAGTACCCGCCCCCCACCGAGATGCGCGTCGTCCCCTCGCGCTCCACCACCCGCACCGTGAGGTCTATGACCTTGGCCACCGGGTCTATCCTCCAGTCGGGGACGACGTTCTCGAAGTACTGCAGGTTGAAGATGCGCTCCAGGGAGCGGCGGAAGGCCTTCCCGTCGAACACCTCGCCGGGGTAGATGGTGAACTCGCGCCGGATGACCTTGTCCTTGGTGGAGGTGTTGCCGACGATCTCGATCTTGCCCACCGTCGCCGGCTCGCCCTCGTCCAGGGTCCAGTGGTACGTGACGGTGTTCGTCTCTTCGTCTATCTCCTTCTGTTCGTCTACCTGGAGGAAGACGTAACCGTACTCCCAGTAGTCGTCGCGGATGGCCTCCAGGGAGGCGTCGTAGGCGCCGATGTCCAGGACGTCGCCCGGGGCGATCTGGAGGTCGCGCTCGATCCGGCGGTCGGACAGGATGTAGTTCCCCTCCCAGGTCATGCCGCCGAAGTAGTACCGCTCACCCTCGTAGACGGTGATGAGGATGTCCACCTCGTCCTCGGTGTCCGAGAAGTCGAGCTTGTAGTCCTCCACCCGGGCGTTCAGGTACCCGCTGTTGTTGTAGCCGTCCACGATGGCGGCGAGGTCGCTCTCGAACACCTTCTCGTCGAAGGTCTGTGAGTTCCACCATTCGTCCTCGGAGAGCTGCATGAAGAGGTTGCGTATCTCCCAGTCCGAGTAGACCTCGTTGCCCTCGAACTCGATGGTGTTGATCCAGATCTCGGAGCCCTCCTGGATGACGAACTTCACGTCCACGGTGCCGCCGGAGCCGGGCGAGGTTTCGGGGGTGACGCGGCAGTGGATGAGCCCCTTCTCGTCGGCCATGTCCTTTATCGCCAGCACGGCCGCGTTCAGGACCGACGGGTCGAGGGGTTGACCGCTCTTGACCCGGCTCTCGATGGCCTCGGCCACGTCGTCCTCGTCGAGCTCCTCCACGCCGATGTAGGACACGACGCCGATGGTCCCCCGCTCCACCACCTCGAAGATGAGCTTTACCCCGTCCTCGTAGGGCTCCGTCAGGACGGCGACGTCGTCGAAGACTCCCTGATCGAAGAGACGGGTGATGTCGGCGGCGACGGCGTCGGGGTCCAGGGGCTGGCCGATGCGCGAGGAGACGCGTTCGAAGACGTACTGGTCGTCGTAGATGCGGTTTCCGCGGACCTCCATGGCGCGGATGATCGGCGCCTGGTCCTGCGCCTCGGCGGTCGCTCCGAGGAGGAGGACGACGAGAAGGGCGTAAACGAGGCTTTTGGTCGACATGATGACGACGGCGTTCCGACGGATGGTGTTGTGGCAGGCGATTTTGACACGCCGGCCGAGGGGCTGTCAACCTTACCAGGGGCCCGGATTAAAAAGACGAGTGTCACCCGCCGTCCGAGCCCCCATTCAATACGCAGACGGCGTCAAATGGTGCCCGCCGGCGAGCCTTGACTAAAGGACGGTCCCCGGTATATGTTGGTTGGTTGGAGGACCCATGCGTCGCTATCTTCTCATTACGTCGGCTCTCCTCGCGGCGCTCGTTTTCCCGGGCTGCGACACGCCCGCGGGTCCCTCCGCCCCGGCGGAGCTCGGCTACCTCTGGGCACGGGAGCTGGCCGACCCCGTGGCCGGGGACTGGAACCCGGACGCGCCCTGCTCGGGCGTTTCGGGCGTCGTGGACCCGGACGGCCTCCTAGCCGCCGGCGATCTCTTCGACAGCTACTGGCGGTTTTACTACCGCGCGGGGGAGGGTTACTTGCTGGTCACCGTGGACCCCTCGGGCGGCATGACAGCCGAGGAGGTGTCGGGCTCCCACGGTGACGATGCCGAGGTCCCCGAATCTCTCGATTCGCCGGGTATCCTGGATTCGGTGCGGGCCTACATCGAGGAGAAGAACCTCATCCGGCCGCCGGCGGTGCTTCAGCGTGTCGGTATGGGGCTCCTCGCCTCGATTCTCGACGAACCACGCTGGGGGATCGAGGCCGGGTACGATTACCCGACTCCCGTCTGCGGCGACTGGGCCGGCGACACCTCCGATGCAGCGGTGGATTTCAAGCTGACCGAGCTCGCCTACGTGGACGACTTCCGGCTGACCATTGACGTGGCGGGGGATGACGAGACCTTTATCATCGAGCGGATGGTCCCGCGCGACACAGACGGCGACGGCTTTTTGGACTGGTTCGGCGCCACGGCGTACTTCTGGGATTACACCCTCAAGCTGCGGGTGGACGGCTACCTGGACCCCTTCACCGGCCACGTGGACGGAACCTGGTCCTGGGAGGCCGAGCCGCTGGAGGATTCCGGCGTGTGGGGGGCCGATTGGGAGCGTTTCGATTACTTCCCCGTCATCGAGGTCAAGGTTGACCCGGGGACGGGGGAGGTGCAATAGACGGTAGGGGCGGGTGTCCACACCAGCCCGTTTGCCCCCCACCCCGGCCCGTAGGCGCGCCTCCCCCCAAGGGGGGGAGGGGGAACAAGGCGGCCCTCACCCCGGCCCGTAGGCGCGCCTCTCCCTGAAAGGGAGAGGGAAACTGCGCCGGTCCGGGCCTCGGTGATTGCGAGGATGCGGGCCGACCTAAACGGCGCGCCGTCGGTCGGCCCCTACGAGGGTGACGCACGATTCACACCTCATACGTAGGGCGGACCCTCGGGCCCGCCCTTTTATTAGCACTTCCGGCGGCGCGGCCTACTTCTTCGCCGGCGGGGTGAACTTCCACAGGTCGGTGAGCGTGCCGACGCTGCCCAACACGTTGGTGAGCTCCAGTGGGAAGAAGACCTTGTTGGCCTCGCCCTGGGAAATCTCGTTGAGGGTGTCCATGTAGCGCAGGGCCACGAGGTATCCGGGGGCGATGGAGGCGTCCATGGCGGTCTTGACGAACTCGATGGCGGCGGCCTCGGCCTCGGCGCGGATGCGTCGGGCGTCGGCGTCGCCCTGGGCCTCCAGAACCTGCTTCTGCTTGTAACCCTCGGCGGTGAGAATCGCCCCCTGCTTCAGGCCCTCGGCTTCGGCGATGCGCTTTTCCCGCTCGCCCTCGGCGCGCAGAATGACGGACCGCTTGTCGCCCTCGGCCTCGAGGATCTTTGCGCGGCGCTCACGCTCGGCGGTGGACTGCATCTGCATCGCCGCCTCGATTTCCGGCGGCGGGAGGATATCCTGGATCTCGACGCGGTTGACCTTGACGCCCCACTTGTCCGTGGCCTCGTCGAGGACCAGCCGCAGCTTGTTGTTGATGACATCGCGGCTGATGAAGGTCTCGTCCAGGTCCAGCTCGCCCATCACGTTACGCATCGTGGTCTGGGTCAGCTTCTCGATGGCTTCGGGGAGGTTCCGGATCTCGTACATCGCCTTCACTGGGTCGGTGATCTGGAAGTACAACAGGGCGTTGACCTGCATGCGGACGTTGTCCTTGGTGATGACCGACTGGGCCGGGAAGTCGTACACCTTCTCGCGGAGGTCCACGCGGTCCTGGAACTCACGCTGGGTCAAGACGCGCCCGCGGACGTTGATGTTACTCGTCCAGTCCACGTGGCGCGGCTTGTCTATGATCGGGATGATCAGGTGCAGGCCGCTCTTCAGGGTCCTCGCGTACTTGCCCAGGCGTTCGATGATAATCACCTGGGCCTGCTTGACCACCTTGAACCCGGTGAAGGCGAAGACCAACAGGAACAGGAAGATGGCGGCCAGGGCGATGACCGTCCCGACGCTCAGACCGCCCAAGTCCGCGGCGAAGCTGGCCGTGGCCAGGCCCAGCACGAGGACCGGAACCAGATAGCGCAGTTTCAGCAAATCACACCTCCGAGGGGATTGCGTTGTTTTTTGGGTTGAAGAAGGACCCGGCGGCGCCGGCTCATTCGCCCTCGTGGGGGGCGATGATGAACTTGATGCCGTCCACGCCGACGAGCTTGACCCGCCGCCCGACATCGAAGATAGTACCGTCGTCCTTGGGCCAGACGGCGCCCCATTCCTCGCCGCCCACCTTGACGTAGCCCCGCCGGTCGTAGCTCACCGGCTGGGTGACGATGCCCGTCTTGCCCACCAGGGCCTCGATGTTGGTCTTGGTTTCCTCGGTGTGGGCGACCTTTTCGGCCTTGACGAAGAATTTGCGGGTCAGGAAGAGGAAGAGCCCACCGCCCAGGACGAAGACGGTTATCTGCCAGACGACGGCCATGCCGGTGAGGGACACGGCGGCGGTGACCATCCCCGCCACGCCGAAGGGCAGGAGGAAGAAGCCGGGGACCACGATTTCGGCCACGGCCAGGAGGAACCCGGCGATCAGCCACAGATGCCATGCGTAGATCTCCAATTGCGCTCCTTGGAGGAAACCTTTCCAATCTACCCCACCATTATACCGGGTCGGGGCGAAAAAAGCAGCTGGGAAGTCTCAGTCGTCCAGCAGATCGGGCCGGAGCCGGCGCGTGCGCTCGAGGGCCCGCTCGCGGCGCCACGCCTTCACCGCTGCGTGGTCGCCGGAGAGCAGCACCTCGGGGACGCACATCCCCAAAAAATCCGCCGGCCGGGTGTACCAGGGGCAGTCCAGGAGCCCCTCGCCCTCGAAGGAATCCTCCAGGGCCGCCTCGGCGTCGGAGAGGACGCCGGGGATGAGCCGCACCGCCGCCTCCACCGCCGCCAGCGCCACCAGCTCCCCCCCGGACAGGACGAAATCCCCCAGCGACAGCTCCAGGTCCGCCAGCGTCCGCACCCGCTCGTCCACGCCTTTGTAGCGGCCGCAGATGAAGACCAGGTGCTCCTCCAGCGAGAGTTCCCGGGCCAGTGGGTGGTCCAGTACCCGCCCGCCGGGGTCGGTGAGAATCACCCGTGTTTTTTCGCGCCTCAGGTTCCCCACCGCGGCGAAGATGGGCTCCGGTTTCAAGACCATCCCCGCTCCGCCGCCGAAGGGCTCGTCGTCGGCCAGGTGGTGGTCGTGACCGCAGTAGTCCTTGAGGTCCACCGCGCGCAGGCGGGCCTCGCGCTTCGTCTGGGAGCGGCCCAAAATCGAGCTGTCCAGGTACGCCTGCACCGGACCGGGGAAGAGGGTGATGATGTCGGCTTCGAACATCAGGGTGCGACGACCAACTCGATGCCGTCCTCGACGTGGTAGTCGTGGCCGTTGACGTTGACCGGCCCCAGCGGCTGGTAGCCCCAGAGGTGGAAGCTGATGCGGCCCGTGGGCGGCGCCGGCACCGCGCCCCAGTCCTCGCCGTTGACCACCGCCGGCAGGTTGGCCTCGGGGTTTTTGTTCAGAATCACCAGCTGGGAGAACTTTTCCGGCAGGTACGGCCGAACCGATGGCAGGCCCACGTCCTGCATGGCGTAGAGGCCGTAGTCGTCGCGGAGCCAGACGACGATGTGGACCGCCTGCCAGCGGGAGAAGCTCCCGGTGCGCACAACTTTATCCCACCGGGGCTGGAAGCCGTCGGCGTCGGTGACCTCGGCCCCGGGGCGGATGTATAAAGGCGAGCCGAAGCCTTTCTCGGAGCGGAACTCGGCCAGGCCCAGGTACTCCACGTCGGCCGACATCTCCTTCAGCCCCACGGTGAGCTCGTTGAAGTCGAAGCCGCCCCACTCCAGCACGATGCAGTCGCCGACGGCGGTGGCGCTGACGCGGAAGTCCAGGATACCCACCTCCTCGAAGTGGTAGAGCGCCGCGTCGTAGGACAGCTCCGCCCCCGCGGTCATGCAGAGAATGAGTGCGAATATCGCGGTCTTCCGCATGAGTCCTCGAATCAGGAAAAGCTCTCCAGGTCCACGATATCCAGCCCCCCCACGGGGCCCGAGAAGAAATTTTCCGCGATGGCGAGGAAGGTCTCCGAAACGTCGGTGGCGTGGAAGGCGTGCCCGCCGCCCGAGCCGGAGTAGTTGGCCAGCCCGTTGGCGTCCAGCAGCTCGTCCACCGCGCGGGCCGTCTCCTCGGCCGAGTCCACCAGCGTCACCCCCTCGCCCATGGCCTGGGCGATGACGTCCTTCAACAGCGGGTAGTGGGTGCAGCCCAGGACCAGGGTGTCCACGCCCGTCGCGCGCAGGGGCTCCAGGTAACTCTGCGCCACCCAGCGCGGGACGGAGCCGGTCAGCCAGCCCTCCTCGGCCAGAGGGACGAAGAGAGGACAGGGGCGCGAGTGGACCGTAGCGTCCGGCCGCAGTCGGTGGATGGCCTCCTCGTAGCTGCCGCTGGCGACGGTGGTCCGCGTCCCGATGACGCCGATGACGCCGGTTTTTGTATGGTTGACGGCGGCCCGCGCCCCGGGCTCCACCACCCCCACCAGGGGCAGCTTCGCCTCCCGGGCGAGGACGGGCAACGCCGCGGCGCTGGCCGTGTTGCACGCCACCACCACCAGCTTGACCCGCTTTTTCTCGAAAAAGGCGAGGGCCTGGCGCGTGTAGTGGATGACAGTGGCCGGGGATTTGCCGCCGTAGGGCACCCGCGCCGTGTCGCCCAGGTACACCAGGGTCTCGCGGGGCAGGCGCTCGACCACCGCCCGGGCCACGGTCAGCCCGCCGACGCCGGAATCGAAGATGCCGATGGGGGCGCCGGGATCGGACATCGGAGAACCTCCGAGGCAATCTTACCACAAGCACTGCAAAAGAGGCGGGTGTTCCGCCCCTCTCCGCAAGCCGTGACCGCCCGCAGTTACAGGTTCAGCTCGCTCTGCCGCCCCCGTCTGGGCGTAAGGCCCAGGTGGTCCCAGGCCCGGGGCATGGCCACCCGCCCCTGGGGGGTGCGGGCGATGAAGCCCTCCTGGATTAAAAAAGGTTCGTGGACCTCCTCCAGCGTGTCCGGCTCCTCGCCCACGGCCACGGCGATGGTCTTCACCCCGGTGGGCCCGCCGCCGAACTTGGCGCACAGGGTGCGCAGGACGGTCCGGTCCATCTCGTCGAGCCCGGCCGAGTCCACGCCGAGGAGCCCGAGCGCCTCGTCGGCCACCCGCGCGGTGACCGACCCATCGGCCTTCACCTCGGCGTAGTCGCGCACCCGGCGCAATAGTCTATTCGCCACCCGGGGCGTGCCGCGGCTGCGGCGGGCTATCTCCCCCAGGCCCCTGTCGTCTATCGCGACGCCCATGATTTTCGCCGAGCGTCGCAGGATGGTGTCTATATCCTCCACGGGGTAGTATCCGAGGCGCAGCGCCACGCCGAATCGCGCCCGCAGCGGCGATGAAAGGAGCCCCACCCGGGTCGTCGCCCCCACCAGGGTGTAGCGCTTGAGGTCGAGCTTGATGGAGCGCGCCGCCGGACCGGAATCTATCACGATGTCCAGTCGGAAGTCCTCCATCGCAGGGTAGAGGTACTCCTCGACGATGGTGGGGAGCCGGTGGACCTCGTCAATGAAGAGGATGTCGCGGTGGTCGAGGGCGGTGAGGATGCCGGCCAGGTCGCCGGGGCGCTCCATGGCGGGTCCCGAAGTGCTCCGCAGCTCCGCGCCGGTCTCGCGGGCGATGATGTGGGCCAGGGTGGTCTTGCCCAGCCCCGGAGGGCCGGAGAGAAGGACGTGGTCGAGAGCCTCGCCGCGCCGCCGGGCGGCCTCGATGAACACGACGAGCTGCTCCGTCACCCCCCGCTGGCCGACGAAGTCCGCCAGCTTGTCCGGGCGCAGGTCGCGTTCGACGAAGTCCTCGGGCTGCGGGGTGGGGTCAACTACGCTCGACTCGGGCACGCCGGCTCCTTGTCTCAGAGGTAGCGGTACAGGAACTTGAGCCAGCCCCAGGAATGCTCGCCGACTTTCTGGTCGTTCCAGCGGGTTATTATCCAGTCCTCGCCCTGCTTCTGCATGTCGAAATTGGCGTAACCGGTGATGTAGTGAGAATCATAATCTTCATTGTAATAATAGATGATTCTGTAGTAAATCGGTCCGCTCGTATAGTGAGTGGCCCCTTCGGGGAGCGGTTTCATGTCCTCCAACCAGAATTCAAAAAAATTGATATCCACGGCCTCGTCGAACATATTTTGCGTGGCAATACGTTCCGAGTAGATACCCCAGTCGATGGGAATCGGGTGTCCGTTTACTATGTCGCCCCACTCATGCTGATCGAATGCGAAAACGAAGTCTCCGGTATCGTCGAGGGTGTAGAGAACGCCGCTGTAGTCCAGGTTGACGTAGGAGTCGCGCAGGAACGCAAGTGTTTTGTAGGGGGTGGAGAGGTCGGGAGGGGGCCCGGTCGGCAGGCTGAAGCAGCCACCGAGGAGCGTCAGCGCGACGAGAAATGGCAGAGGGCTCTTCATCGTTCCTCCACCCGCAAAACTAACCGGCCCGCCCCGGCTTGTCAAGGGGAAGAAAAGGCGGCTCCCCCTCCCCAGGCAATCCTTCTGCCTCAGAAGGCGACCACGGCGTCCAGGGTCAGGGCGTCGTTCTTCACGTCGCCGGGCTCGTCCTCGGTCGTGTACTCCAGCTTGAACACCAGCCACTCCAGCGGCGTGAAACCCAGGCCGCCGGCGATCCGGGAAAGCTCGTCGTCCCCGGTCGCGGTGTCCGGATCCCAGGCGTCGTAGCGCGCGAAGGCGTAAACCGGTGCGAATATTTCATCGAAGCGGTACACCGCCTCGGCGTAATACCCCGAAGAATCCACCTTTTCGTCTACGCCGTCGGAGCCCAGGGCATACTCGCCGGTCAGCTCCAGGCCCCACTGTTCGAGGCGTAGGTGCCCGCCGTAGCGCGTGGACTCCACCTCCTCGTCCCCGGTCCCCTCGTTGGCGAGGATTGCCGAAGCGCCGACGTGCAGCCAATCCAGGCCGGGGACGATGTCCAGCCGCGCCCCGTAGGCCCAGCGGTCCGGCAGGGCGGGCCCGCCCTCGATCTCCGGCTCCTCGAGGGGGAGGTACAGCGTGTAGGCGTCCAGGTCGAAGAACGCCGTGCGAACGTAACCCGCGAAGCCCAGCTCCGTCATCCCGCCCGCGAGACCTGCGTCCGTGGTCAGGGGGGCGCTGACCGTCGGGCGGTCCGGGGTCGCGTAGCGGAAAAAGTCCCAGCCGAAGGGGACGTCGAAATTCCCGAAATACACGCCGGCGGTGGTCAGAAAATCATCCCCCCCGGGCAGGTGGAGGTCCAGGAGGGTGGCGGCCGGCTCCACCTCGACGCGCCCCTCCTCCCGCTCCAGGACGACCCCTGCGGCATATTCGGCCCAATCGCTGAAGACGCCCGTCACGTCCACTTCCAGGGCGCCGAGGAGGCCGTCCGCGGTCGTCTCGTCGGCGAGGGTCGCGGCGACACCGACGTCGAAGAAGCCGGAGAGGGTGGGGCCGTCGTACTCCGCGGCCGCCGGGAGCGCGCACAGAAAGATTAGAGCGAGCATGACGCGGCTCAAGGTTTACCTCCGGGTCGGGTTGGTTCGTGTTATTTTTCTATTATATCGTGGCACGATTCGGCTGTCAAAAACAGTTGGGATGGTTGCTTGAACGTAGGGGCCGACCTTTAGGTCGGCCCGTTTTTCAAAGGAAGCCCTCACCCACATTCCCTCTCCCACGAGGAGAGGGGGAGTGCGAACAGGGGGAGGGGGCTACGTCTTGAGGGGTTTTTTCTGCGCGGCGGGGAAGAGCACGTTGTTCAATATCAGCCGGTAGCCCGGCGAGTGGGGGTAGAGGGAGAGCTCGGTGGGCGGGTCGCCGACGAAGTGCTGAAAATCCTCGGGGTCGTGGCCGCCGAGGAAGCTGAAGGCCCCCTCGCCGCACACCCCGTAGAGGTACTTCACCTCGTCCAGACCGTCCACCGTGGCCAGGACCACGCAGGAGTCCTTTACCTGGTCGCGGACGAAGGCGGTGTCCTGCCCCATGAAGTCGGGGATGGTGCGGACGTGGCACTGGGTCAACAGGGTGGGAATCGGGTCGAACTTGGCGGCGAACTCGAAGAGGGTGAAAGTAGGCCGCACCCCGGCGGGCAGGTCGTAGAGCCCCCGCCCCCGGGGCGTGTCTATGGACGAAATTTCGTACAGGCCCGGGTCGGGGTAAACCTCGAAATCGGTGAAGGCCAGGCAGCGCGAGTAGTCGAGCTTGGAGTTGTAGCCCGGCGTGACGGGCGTGCCGTCTATGGCCGGGTCTACGATATCTATGCCGGCGGCGGCCAGGGCCACGTCAAGGCTCGCCGGGGCCGAGCACATGGCGAATAAAAACCCGCCCGACTCCACGTACCGGCGAATATTCTCCGCCACGGCCAGCTTGTGTTGGGGCACCGTGGCGAAACCGGCATCGCGCGCCGCCCGCTCGAACTCCGACCGCATCGTGCGGAACCACTCCGCCTCGCCCTCGGACCGTGAAAATTTTCCGTACTGACCGGTGAAGTCCTCGTGGTGCAGGTGGAGCCAGTCGAAGCGGTCCAGGGCGCCGGAGAGGACCTCGGCGTCCCAGATGCGCTCGTAGGGTATCTCGGCGTAGGTGAGCGCCAGCATCACCGCGTCGTCCCAAGGCTCGTAGGTGTAGGGGGCATAAACCGCCACCTGGGGCGCTTTTTCCAGAAGGATGGAGTCCATGTTCCCGGTCTCGATGGTGGCGCGGATGGCCGCCTCGGCGCCGGCGTCCACCGGTTCCAGCGTTACCCCGCGCACCGCCGCCAGCTCGACCAGGCCCGGGACGTCGGGGGTGAGCCAGCTCCCGCCTCGGTAATTGAGGAGCCACTCGCAGTCGCAATCCTGGGCCAGGACCCAGTAGGCTACGCCGTAGGCCTTGAGGTGGTCGCTCTGCGCGGAGTCCATGGGGACCAGGTAGGAGCCCCATGCCGGGGCGAGGGCGACGAGGAGGGTGATGAGTGGCAGGCGCTTCATAGGACGGGTATTATACGAGTCGCGTATCCCGACGTTCCAAGACCGATGTGATTCGTAGGGGCGACCGTCCACGGTCGCCCGTTTTGCGTCATGGGCGGGGTACAAACCCGGTCGCTACGGGTGATGGCCGTGTAAATAATGGGCGGGTGTGAACACCCGCCTCTACGGGGTGTGGTGTTTACAGGTCCGCCAGGTCGGCGTCGGAATCGCCCTTCTTCAGGCGCTCCAGGTCCTCGGCGGACTTGTGCTCCCGCGAGGCCTTATCCGCCTCCTGGCCCGTCTTGGATTCCTCCCCCACCATGCCGTCAATCTGCATCTTCAGGAGCTCCGCCCGGTCGGTGGGGGTGAGCCCGGGCCCGGCCTTCTCCGCGACCTCCGCCTCGGCCAGGAGCTTCTCCGCCTCGGCGATTTTCCCGCGGCAGCGCCCCTCGTCCTCTTTGAGCTCCGCAAGCTTTTTTTCGGCGGCCTCCACGAGGTGCGGCTTGGCGGCCCCCTCGGCCAGACGGCGGCGCTCCTCCCACAGCTTAATATCAGCTAAAACCCGCTCCAGGTCTTTCTCGAAGAGCTTCCTGACCTTGAGCGCCTCGTAGTAGCCCTGCCCATGCCCGGCCATGGCCCGCCCCCTGATGGGTGACAACGACGTGGGGGAGGAGCGGTGCGGCCCCTCCCCCCGGTCTCACGCTAAAATCGGTTACAGGTCCTTGAGGTCGGAGTCGGCGTCGCCCTCTTTCAGGCGCTTGAGCTGCTCGTCCACGCCGACCTTCTCCAGCTCTTTGAACTCCTTGTCCAGGTTGTCGGTCTCGAGCTCGGCCATGTCCACGGCGGCTTCGCCCTCGGCCTCGAGCTTGTCCACCTTCTCCTCCATGCGGTCGAAGGTGGAGAAGGCGCCGGAGTCGTTGATGTCGGCCATGGTCTCGTGGATCTGCTTCTGGGCCTCGGCGCGCTTGGCCCGGGCAACCAGGAGCTGCTTCTGGCTCTTGCACTCCTCTATCTTGCGCTGGAGTTGGCGGAGCGAGTTCTTCAGGGCCTCGGTGGCCTGTTTTTGCTTCTCCCACTGCTCCTTGAAGCCGCGGGCGGACTCAGCGGCGTTGGTCTTGCGCAGAAGGGCTTCCTGGGCCAGGTCCTCGCGCCCCGAGGTCATGGCCTGCTTGGCCTTCTCGGCCCAGTCGAAGGCCTCCTTCTTGTCCCTTTCGTACTGGTTGAAGAGCCGCTTCTCGTCGGCGACGGTCACCATCACCTGCTTCTTGGCCTCGGCGTAGTGCTCCTCCATCTCGTACACCATCTGGTTGAGCATCTTCTCCGGGTCCTCGGCCTTTTCCAGCATGGCGTTGATGTTCGCCTTGAGGATGTCACCCATGCGCTTGAAGATTCCCATGGTCTCCCCCGTATCCGGTGAGGTTTTTTACCCTTGCATGTGGAAAATAAGGCTAGCCCTTCCGAATGGCGTCGTAGATCATCTGCGCGCCGTTCTCCAGGGCCATGACGCTGGCGTGGATCTCGTCGGCGTGGATGCCGGCTCCCTCCACCGAGTCCACGAGGACCAGGTCGCCGCCGTCGATGGCGACCGCGCCGTGGTCCAGCTTCATGTTCAAGGCCAGGAGCTTCTTGAAGAAGGCGGCGTCGGCGCCGGACGGGACCTCGGCCAGCTTCAGCCGGAAGAGGACCAGGTTCTCCGCCACCGAGACGACCACGTTGGTCGAGTCGTCGTGGTCGGCGTTGACCACCCAGACACCCTCGGCGACCTGGTTGTAGTCGTAGTTCAGGCTGAGGAAGAAGTGTTCGAGTTTCACAGGCGTGAGCATGGCGCCCCCTTGAGAATGGAGGACAAATATTTTAGCAGACTGGATACCGACTGACAAGCGGTAAACTGCGTTGAAACCGAGGGAGGTGGGGACCGTCGGGCACGTTTGAATGATTGGGGTAGGTCAGAGGTTGCGGTAAATATCGCGCCTGTGGGCTACTTTGGTGATGATTATCGCCGACCTTGAATCATCGACGACATAGATAATGCGATGATCGCCCACCCGGAGCCTGTATTCGTTGACAGTTCCGGTCAGTTTCTTAACTTTGCCGGATTTTGGGTTGTTCGAAAGACCCTCTATCCCTTTAAGGATGCCCTTTATGAACTGGGGTGTGAGTTTTTTAAGCTGACGTAGGGCCGCGGGGGCGTATTCTATTGAATAGCCCATTTTAGAGACCCAGCTCCCGTTTTACCTTTTCATGGCTGATTGTCCCGAGTTTGCGGGCTTCGTTCAAGGCTTTGACGGTGTCATCGTGGTCAATTTCATCCTCGAAAAGCCGTAAGAGCTTGATGAAGGTACGCAACTGCTTCGGCGGGATCAACGCGGCCAGCTTTTTGTTTCTCCTGGTAAGGAGGTACATCTCGTCGCGGTAGTAGACGGTGTTTACCAGGTCGGCCAGCGTTTCACGCGCCTTTGTGATCGAAATGCTGTTCATTTTCTTCCTTTACGTACAAAACGTACGTAACGTATTATAATCGTTTTTCTCGCTTTCGTCCAGGAATTAATAAGAGATAGTGCGGATTAGCCGGTTCTGTACCGTCGCTTCGGCTTTCATTCACCACGGGACAAGGAGCATCCATTGGAGGGTATCCCCGCGAAGTGCAACTTACGCGGCGTTCCCTCCGGTCACTCCCACTCGATGGTCGCGGGCGGTTTCGAGGACACGTCGTAGGTCACCCGGTTGACGCCGGGAACCTCGTTGATTATCCGGCTGGAGATTTTCGCCAGCACCTCGTGGGGCATGCGGTACCAGTCGGCGGTCATGCCGTCCACGCTGGTCACGGCGCGCAGGGCGACGGTGTTGGCGTAGGTGCGCTCGTCGCCCATCACCCCCACGCTCTTGATGGGCAGAAGGACCGCGAAGGCCTGCCAGATGTTGTCGTATAGCCCTGAGGCGCGGAGTTCCTCGATGTAAATCACGTCGGCGGCGCGTAAAGTCACGAGCCGCTCCCGCGTCACCTCGCCCAGGATGCGAATCGCCAGCCCGGGGCCGGGGAAGGGGTGGCGCCCCAGGATTTTCTCCGGGAGGCCCAGCTCCCGCCCAACCGCGCGCACCTCGTCCTTGAAAAGCTCCCGCAGCGGCTCCACCAGCTTCAGGTGCATCGTCTCCGGCAGGCCGCCCACGTTGTGGTGGCTCTTGATCGTGGCCGAGGGGCCCTTGACCGACACGCTCTCTATCACGTCGGGGTAGAGGGTGCCCTGGGCGAGGTACTCGGGCCTCGGCGATATGCCGTCGGCGGCTTGCTGGAAGATCTCGATGAAGGTGCGGCCGATGCGCTTGCGCTTCTCCTCGGGATCGGTGATGCCCGCCAGGGCGGCCAGGAACTCCTCCGACGCGTCCATCATCTTCACCGGCAGGCCCAGGTCGGCGTAGCATTCCATGACCTCCGCCGCCTCGTCGGCCCGCAGGACGCCGTTGTCCACGAAGATGCAGTGCAGGCGGTCGCCCAGCGCCCGGTACAGGAGCACCGAATTGACCGTGGAGTCCACGCCGCCGGACAGGCCGCTGACCACGCCGCCGCCCTTCACCTCCTCGCGCACCCTCTTGATGGTTGACTCGATGAAGGAGCTCATGCGCCAGTCGCCGGCGCAGCCGCAGACGCGGTAGAGGAAATTGGCCAGGATGGCCGGGCCTTCGGGGGTGTGGTGCACCTCGGGGTGGAACTGGACGCCGAAAATGCGCCGGTCCTTGTCGCGCACCGCGGCGTAGGGCGAGTTGCCGGAGTGGGCGATGGCCTCGAAGCCCGGCGGCAGGGACTCCACCCGGTCGCCGTGGCTCATCCACACCGGCTCCTCCCAGCCCAACCCGGCGAAGAGGTCGGAGGAATCGGTGATGGAGAGCACCGCGGGGCCGTACTCCTTGCGCGTGGCCCGGCCCACCTCGCCGCCCAGGCGCTCCACCGTGGCCTGCAGGCCGTAGCAGATGCCCAGCACGGGCAGCTCGACCACTTCGAAGAAATTTTTCGGGAGGTGGGGCGCGCCGGGTTCCACGATGCTCGCCGGGCCTCCGGAGAGAATCAGCCCCCGCACGTCGGGGCCGAGGTACTCCTCCGGCGGCGCCCTGTGCGGATGAATCTCGCAGAAGACGTGCGCCTCGCGCACCTTGCGCGCGATGAGCTGCGTGTACTGGCTGCCGAAGTCGAGGATGACGATGCGCTCCATGCTTCCCCTGGGTGTTGAACGAGTGGCCCCATTTTACCAGAGACTCGGGGTCGGTGGAGCATCTAAAACCTCCCGTGGATGTAGAGACAAAGGGCTTAAGCCCCTTGCCCCCTTGTGGGGAGGTCTTTCGTTTCGGGTTGATTATTTCAGAGTATCCGCCAGGCAGACCCCCCACTCGACGACGGTGAAGCCCTCGCGGGTGAACTCGGGTATCTCCGGCTCGGGGAGGTACCCGTCCGCCGTCGCGGTGGCCTCGTCCAGCGGTTCGATCAGGAAGAAAAGCCGCAGAACGCTGTCCGGTTCCGGCTCGACGCGCAGACCCACCACGGCGTTAATCTCGTCCGTCTGAGGGTAGACCGCGTAGAACAAGGATTCGGTCAGCCGCGGCGTCCAGTATTCCAGAAAATCGTCCACCTCGCGGCCCCTGAATCCGTACTCCTCCAGGACGCTGGTGAAGAAGTCGCCCATGACGTCGCGGGTGACGAGCCAACCGCGCTCGCGCTGCCAGACGTCGGGCGCCCGGGCTTCGTAGAAGAGGTAGCCGTAGCGCGGGGCGTCGAAGATGACCTCCTCCTCGCCCAGCTCGCCAGCGGGGACGACGACGTAGCCGATGCCGTTGTCCATCCAGCCGTCCGGCTCGACGTTGACCGTCCAGCCCTCGCCGTAGCGCGGGTCGGAGTAGGTCAGCGCGCAGCCTTCGCCCAATTCCAGCCGGACCGTGACCTCGGTGGCCTCCGGGGGGTAGAAGTAGATGTTGGGCTTGCGCACGATGATATTTAAAACTCCCTCTGATCTTTTTAACGCAAAGTTTACGTTGCGTCGCATATCGGCGAGGAAGGGTACTTCCTCGTAGGTAAAATCCAAAAATCCCGGCGCGGAGCAGGTCACGTTGTACTCCCCCGGGGGGACGAGGGTTTGAAAATACCCGTCCTCGTCGGACGTGGCATGAACGTCCGTGCCCTCGACCCGGATGGTGGCGTACGCTATGGGCATCCCATTTACGTCGCAGACCAGGCCAGACAATGTGGCTTGATCATCAGGCAGATGGATTTCTTCCCTGGTGTACAGGTAGCTGACCCCTTTCCAGGTGTCCGGGTCCGCCCGAAAAGCCAGATTGACCTCTACACCGGGAAACAGCTCCACGTCGAGCTTGAAGCTCAACTCCCGTCCCGGGCCGACGCAGATTACGTCGTAGATGCCGGGTTCTACGCCCTCGATGACGAACCGGCCGCTGTCATCCGATACGGCCTGATACTGCACCCCTCGCCCACCGCCTTCTTCGGGGGCTTCCGAGATGTAAACCTGTACCGTGACCCCGGCCAGGGGGTCACCGACGGGGTCGGTGACCGTTCCCGACAGCGTGGCGTACTCCTCCGCCGGGAGCGCCGCCGTACACAGGGCCGCCACCAGCAAGACCAGCATTTTTCCCATCGGCATCGCTCGCTTTACAGGACGACCCCCCACTCGACGACGGAGAAGCCCTCCCGCTCGAAGTGTGGAATCTCCGGTGGGGCCAGCTCGCCGCCAAACGGCGGGTCGGCCACCAGGTAGTAGTACAGCCGCAGGACGGAGTCCGGCGCGGGGTGCACGTCCAGGCCGATCAAGGGCTCGATGTCGGCCGACAGTTGGGGGAAGACGGCGTAATAATCGGCGGTGAGGCGCGGCTCCCAGTACTCCAGGAAATCCTGAATCTCGCGGTCGGTGAAGCCGTAGGCGCGGAGGTTGCCTTCGAAGAACCCGTGCAGGTCTGCGCTCTCGATGAGCCAACCGCGCTCATGCTGCCACTCCACGGGGACGTCGGCCTCGTAGAATAGATATGGGTAACCACCCACAGGGACCGGCTCCACGGTGTACATGATGGCCTCGGGGTTGTCCGGCACGTCGCGGGTCAGGTACTCGTAGTTGGTCAGAACCCCGTCGGGGCTTGCCTCCACCTTCCAGCCGTCCAGATAGAGAGGCTCGGAGACCGTCACCCCACCACCCTGGGGGAAGGAGAGCTGGACCGAAACCTCGGTGGTCTCCGGTGGGTAGAGGTAGACGTTGGGCTTGCGCACCGGCTCGAGGTAATCCTTGGAGTGGGCGGCCAGGTCGAGCGTGACCGTCTCGCCCCCGCCGACGGCCACGTCGTAGATGATGTCGAAATCGTACTCCGGCGCGGCGCCGGTCACGGTGTAGGAGCCCGGCTCGATGTCGGGGATGGCGTAGCGGCCGTCGGAGTCCGTCGTCGCCTCGTAGTCCGTGCCGTCGAGGACTATCACTGCGCCGGAGACCGGCCGGTCGTACTCGTCGGCGACCCGGCCGGTGAGGGCGCCGGTCTGGTCCTTGCACCCGACGAGAAGAACGGGGAGGAGGATGAGAGCCGCGATTCGCCGGGGGCGTAGCTCGGTTCGCTCGGTTCGCACAAAGGCCCTCCGTTCGGCTAGTGGACGCATTTTTCGTCGTCCACCAGAACGACGCCCCACTCGCAGACCGTGAAGCCTGAGCGGTGGAAGCTCGGGATTTCCGGCTCGGGGACGTAGCGGTCCACGAGGTCCACGCCGGAGATGACGTAGTACAGGCGGAGGATTTCGGCCGGCTCAGGCTCGATGGTGAGCGTGATCAGGGGCTCGATGTCCCGCGCGTACTGGGGGTAGATGACGTAGAAGGCCTTATCGTCCAGGCGGGGGACCCAGTACTCGGTGAAGTCGGCGGTCTCGCGCTCGTTGAAGCCGCCCGCGGCGAGGTTTTCGTTAAAAAACTCCTCCAACTGCCGCTGTTGGACGACCCAGCCCCGGTCGAACTGCCAGTCCGGCGGTACCTGGGCCTCGTAGAACAGGTGGCCGTACCCGCCCTCGATTTCCCCGTCGGGCGCGACGCTCACCGTCCAGCCGTCGGCGTAAGTCGGTTCCGAAATCGTGATCCCGCCCCCGGCGGGGAACCCCAGCCGCACCGTCACCTCCGTTTCCGCCTCGGGGTAGAGGTAAAGGTTGGGCTTCTCCACCGTCTCGTACTCCAGGTTGAAGTCGTAAGTCAGCTTCTCCCCGGCGGCGGCGGCGATGTTAAAGGCGTATGCCGGATTGTAGTAGCCGTTGTGGCAACAGGCGTCGTAGGTGCCGGGCCGGATGCCCTCTATCGAGTACCGGCCGTTCCCGTCGGTCGTCGCCCGGTAGAGCGGCTCGTCCCCGAAGAACCAGGGATGGTCCCTCAGGCTCGGATCGCCCACATCCTTCTCCTTCTCCTCGATTTCCCTCACCAGGAAGAGCTCGACGGAGGCGTCGGGGACGGCGTTGCCGGCGGGGTCGTGAACGGTGCCGATCATGTACGCCGTTCCGCAGCCCGTCACGCAGAGGGTGACGGCGGAGAGAAACATGGTTATACACAGGCAAAACAGGGTGGTCGTTCGCATCTATTCCCCCTTTTTAGTAGAGGTAGGCGTCCATGTCCCCGGGGGTCAGGATGACCCCCCACTCGTGGACGGTGAAGCCGCCGATCTCGTAGGCCGGAATCGCCGCCGGCATCAGGTCGAAAACCTCATCCAGCCCGACGATGACGTAGGCCAGCCGGATGACGGTCCAGGGCTCCGGCTCGACCTCGAGGCTGACCATCCCGTTGTAGATGGGGTCGTACTGGGGGTAGAGCGCGAAGAAGGGGTGGTCGTCCAGCCGCGGCACCCAGAACTCGCAAAAGTCCTCGATCTCGGGCGCGTAGAAGCCCGTGGCGGCCAGATTTTCCCGGAAAAAGGCCTCCAGGTCCCCCCGGGGCACCACCCAGCCTTCCTCGCGCTGGACGTCCCCGGAGCTCCGGGCCTCGTAGAAGAGGAACGTCCGTTCGCCGTCAATGGTTCCGTCGGGGGTGACGGTGACCGTCCAGCCGTCGCCGTAGGGCGGGTCGGAAACGGTGATCATCCCGCCCGCCGGGAAGCCGAGCCTCACCCGCACCTCGGTCTCCTCGACGGGGTAGATGTAGATGTTGGGCTTGGCGACGCCCGATTCGGCGTATGTGTGGTGCACCGTCAGCACGTGGGGACCGTCGAGGTCCACGGTATAGGCGACTTCGTCCTTGCGCTCCGGGTTCACCGCCCCGGCGACGACCGCGGATGCGTCCCCGAGGGCGCAGCGCAAGTCCCAGGCACCGACGGGCACGGGGTAGAACCACACGTCGCCCTCGTCGTCCGTCGTGCAGAACACCGGCGTTCCGATGAGCTCGAGGCGGGCGTCGGACACCGGTTCTCCCTCCCAGTTCTTGAGGGTGAAGTAGATTTCAGTATCGTAATCCACTTCCAGTGGCTCCAGGTAAACCTCGTCGCCCTGCTTGACGCAGGCCCAACCCTCGGTGCCGTCGGGTAACACGATGCCCGCCCAGTTTTCGTCGGCGTACTCCAGGACCACCACGTAGTCGTCCAGGTGGAGCATGCCGACGACCTCGGAGTCCTCGGTGTTCGGCGCGGAGCGGATGCGCAAGGCGTCCACCGCGACCCGCAGCACGCCGTCGGGGTTCACCTCGTCACCGGCGCTGACGGGTGAAAGGAGCGTCGGGACGAGTATCAAAACGAAAAGCGCGATGATGGTTTTCAACTTCCCTCCCTACATGGGAGCCAGGGGGTTGGCCGGGGGCGTAGCTCGGTTCGCTCGGTTAAGCCCCTGGTCTCGATTAATCGATCAGTGCAGGTAAAACCGGGCGTCGCTCTGTTTCAGGATGACGCCCCATTCCACGACGGTGAAGCCCCGCCGCTCGAAGGGCGCAATCGCCGGTTCGGTCAGGGTCAGTTCCGCGCCTTCCCACAGCCCCCGGATGGTGAAAATCACCCGCAGGACGGAGTCCGGCGCGGGGAAGACGGACATGGAAACGAGCTTCTCGTACTCCGCGGCCGTCTGGGGGTAGACGGCGAAGAGGGGGTAGTCGCTGAGCCGGGGCGCCCAGAACTCCACGAAGTCGTCTATCTCCCGCCCGGCGAAGCCGTAGGCGGCGAGCGTTTCCCGGAAGAAGGGCTCTATCTCCTCCCGGGGCACCACCCAGCCGTAGTCGAGCTGCCCCGGACCCGCGAGCTCCCCCTCGTAGAAGAGGTAGTCGTACTCACCCGCGGGCTCACCCCGCGCCGGGATGGGCCAGTGCTCGCCCGTTTCCGGGTCCAGGAAGTAGACCGGCTCGTAGGCCGTTATTTTCCCCTCGGGGGTGACGGTGACGTCCCAGCCTTCGATGTACTCGGGTTCCGAGGCGGTCATGCGGCCCCCGCCGACGAAGGCGAGCCAGACGTTGATGTCGGCCTCGGTTGCGGGGTAGAGGTAGATGTTGGGCTTGCCGGCGACGTAGGGGTTCTCTTGGGTGGTGTAGAGATGGAGCACGTAGTCGCGCCCGAGGTGGAAGAGGGTTACGTGCTCGGCGGTTACCGGAGCGAGGGGAGGGGTTTCGAGTTCGACGGTGTCTTCGCCGATGGTGCAGCGGATGGTCGCAGCTCCCACTGCGAGGGTCGCGATGTTGAAATATCCGCCCATGTCGGTCTCCAGCTTGATTCCCTTGCCGACGAACTCGACAGTGGCGCCGACCACCGGATTGCCATCCGCGTCCAGCAGCATCCCGGATACGGACACCGTCAGCTCTTCGGTCTCGCCGCTGATGCCCTCGTCCTGGGCCGTCGCGGGCGGGAGTAGCGTCGGCAGGAGGAGGAGCAGCGTCAGGGTCGGGATTACGTACCTTCTTTTCATCTCAAGCCCTCGCACCGTGGGTCCGGCGTTCAGTCAACCCAGGAATAACCCGCTCTACAGGCTCACGTGCAGCTCCACCCCCAGGGCGGCGGCGAAGAAGAGCGCGAAGAGGTACGCCTTTAGGTCGCAAGTGCTCGGGTCGTCGTAGGGCTCCGGGTAGATGTCGAAGGCCAGCTTCTCCTCGGCTTCCCCGTTGTCCGACTCGGAGACGCCGATGACCGGCCGCTCCTCGTCCTCGGGGTCCACGTCGGGGTCCAGGGCCCCCAGGAGCCCCAGGAGCATCAGGGCGTCGGCGGGTTTCAGGCTCCCGGCGGCGAAGAGGGCGGCCAGCAGCTCGTTGGCGTTGAGGGTGAAGGGGCGCCCGCCGGAAACCGCGGCGAGCCCCCAGGCGCTCTTCCCCTCGAGGAAGTCGTCGCCCTTGCTGCGCAGAAGGCCGATTCGGGCCGGGTCCGCCCGGCCTTCCTTCCAGAACTCCCGCCAGCCCCGGGCGGCCCAGGGCTCCACCTCGCCGGTAATCCTGTCGTAGAGCCACTGCTCGGCTTCGTCGGAGACGGGGTAGCCGAGTGTGCCGAAGCACCCCGCCTTCTCGTCCAGGACGCAGGCCGGGCAGTCGGCGCAGGGGCCGGTCAACCCCTCGAACTTGGCCGACTCGTCGAGGATATCCGACAGCGGCTCCACCACCTGGTCCACACCGTCCAGGGTGACGATGCGGTGGGTGAGCTTCACCTCCTCGAAGCGGAGGTTCTTTTTCCGGGCCTCCCGCTTGGCGGTTTTCGCCATCAGGCGCCAGGTGCAGGCGCGCAGGAACGACTCCTCGCCGCCGACGGAATCCTTGACCGCGCAGGGGCGCGCCACCACGTACTCGATGCTCACTAATCCTCCGGTGAAGTGCGACTCACACGGTATGCCGCTAACAATGATACCACGAACGCGAGGCGTGCTAAAATGGGGTCGGAACGCCGGCTTATTACCATACGGTTGCACCGTGGACGATGACGTCAAAATTCTGGCCCGGAACCGCCGGGCGCGGCACGACTACTCCATCGAGGAGGACTTCGAGGCGGGGATCGCCCTCGAGGGCTCCGAAGTGAAGAGCATCCGCGCGGGCCGGGCGTCCATCGCCGAGGCCTACGTCCGTGTCTCCGGGGGCGGGGCCTGGGTGGTGGGGATGCACGTGGCGCGGTACAAGCCGGCGGGGTCCTTCCAGCCCGACGAAACCCGCTCGCGGCGGCTCCTCCTCCACGAGCGCGAGATTCGCCAGCTCGCCGCCGGCGTGGAGCGGCGGGGGATGACCATCGTTCCCCTGGAGCTCTACCTCCGGGGGAAGCTGGTCAAGCTCCGGATCGGCCTCGGGCGCGGCAGGCGTCAGTACGACAAGCGGCAGGAGCTCCGCCGGCGCGAGGACGAGCGGACGGCGCAGAGGGCCCGGTCCTACCGCCGCGGGGGCGACGACCGTTAGAGGTTCTCGCGGATTCCGGTTATACTTTCTGGAAGACGTCGCGTCGAAGGGAGAGGCTTGCGCGGATTTCCCCACGGTCGCGGATACGCCCTTTGCGCCGTAACAATTATCCTGCTCCTCCTTCCGGCGGCGCCGGTGTGGGCCAACCGGGCCCAGAGCCTGAACCTGGGCACCACCGACGCCGGGACCTGGGTCTCGGTGGGTCTGGAGGCGGAGGCCGAGTTCTCCCTGACCGCCGAGGGAAACACCCTCAAGGTGCGCATCACGGGGGCCGCGCCGTCCGCCACGATCACCCGCCCGGGCAAGGGCGCCGTGTCCGAGGCCAAGGTCGTCGCCGACGGCCCAGACGCCCTCTTGATCCTCCAGCTCGTCTCCGGCTCCTACACCTACCGCGCCTACGCCAAGCGCAACCCCTTCCAGGTCTGCGTGGACGTCATCCCCAAGGGCGGCGGCGTCGTCACGCCCGATTTCACCCGCGCCGACGGCGAAATAAAGCTGATAGTGCTCGACCCGGGTCACGGCGGCCCGCGCTACACCGGAACCGCCACCTACGACGAGCGGATCGCCGAGAAGGAGGCGGTCTTCGAACAGGCCAAGATATTGAAGAAGCTGCTGGAGGACAACCTGGGGGTGGAGGTGGTCCTGACCCGCACCGGGGACTACGAGGTGGGCCTCAGGGGCCGCTGCCTGATGGCCAACGAGATCGGGGCCGACCTCTTCATCAGCCTGCACCTGAACGGCAGCTCGTCCTCCTCGGCCAAGGGGACCGAGACCTTCTATCTGATCAGCGGCCAGACGACCACGACCCGGGCCGCGGCCATGCTGGAGAACGCCGACTTCCAGTCCGACCCCGATCTGGACCGGGTGACCAAGAGCGCCCTGGAGTTCATCCTCTCCGACGCCTACCAGACCCTCATCCTCGAGGAGTCGGCCCGGCTGGCCAACTACGTCCACGCCGAGCTCCTGGACGAGCTGGGCCTGAAGGACCGCGGGGTGAAGCAGGACAACTTCGCCGTTCTGCGCGGGACGCACATGCCGGCCATCCTCGTCGAAAGCTACTTCATGACCAGCAAGCGCGAGGCGGACCTCTACACAAATTCGGAGGGCTACCGGCGGGTGGCCGAGGCGGTCTACCGCGGCATCGCCGCCTACGTCAAGGACTACGACGAGCGGATGGAGTAGGCCGATTTGAGGCGGTTCGCCCTCGCCCTGCTGTTATCCGTCATCTCGGCGTCGCCGGCCGCGGTGGTCCTCTCCCTGAACGCCGCGCCCGCCGGGACGGGGGCCTGGGTGTCCCTCGGGCTGGACGGGCCGCTTCCCGACGGCGATTCCGGCGCGGTGCCGGTTTTCACCGACGGGGTCTGGCGCTGGGAAATTCCCGGCCTTACGCTGGAGCGACCCCTCTCGGTGGGGCGGCGCTGGCCGCTGCTCGGAGTGCTCCTCGAACCCGGAGAGGAAGGCGCGACGCTCACCGCGGAGCTGGACGGCGACGGGTGGGACGTTTCCGTCCTGGTGACCGACGACCCCCCCGCCCTCGGTCTGCGCTTCGATTCGCCCGACCCGGTCCCGGTTGTCCCCTCTGTCGAAGATACCCGTGTCCGGCTGATAGTCCTGGATCCCGGCCACGGAGGTCCCCGGTGGACGGGGGCCGGCGGCCCGAAGACCGGCGTCTTCGAGAAGGACCTGGTGCTGGACATCGCCGACAGGGTGCGGGCGATGCTGGAGGAGGAGCTGGGCGTCGAGGTCGTGTTGACCCGGACGGGCGATTACCCCGTCGGGCTCCGGGAGCGCGTCCGCACCGCCAACGAGCTCGGCGCCGACCTCTTCCTCTCCCTCCACCTGAACGGCGGCCCGCCGGAGCGGAGCGGGCCCGAGATGTACTACGCCGACCACCACCGACCGGACACCCCCTGGTCGCCCGGGGGCGGCGCGCGTTTCGCCCTGCCCCTCGCGGGCGAGCTGCCGTTTACCGCCCGTCTGGAGGCGGCCCGGCTCCTTGCCCGGCTGACCTTCGAGGAGCTGACGGCGCCCTCGGCGGACCTGGCCCGGAGCCTCCTGGAATCCCACGTCGGCTTGCTCGGCCTACCCGACCGCGGCGTATGGGCGGCGCCCTTCTTCGTCCTGGTGGAGGCCCGGATGCCCGCGGTGCTCGTCGAATCGTGCTATCTTTCCAATGCCGACCAAGAGGTGTTCCTTCTGGATCCCGCCTACCGGCAGCGGGTGGCCCGGGCCATCGCGGACGGGACCGCCGCCTGGGTGCGGGAAAATGACCCCGCGCCGGAGTCCCGGCGCTCCCTCGCGCAAGGGGGTTAGACATGCGTGTCCCGCTTTTTCTCGTCTTTTCGGTGATTTTCTTGGCCTGCGGCGGTGAGAACGGCGATATGGAGGCCGGCTCCGAGGCCGTGGAGCAGGCCATCGGCGAGCAGCCGCCCGGCGAGGGGCAGGTCCAGCCGCCCATCCCCTACGAGGTGGCCGAGACCAAGGCCACGCCCGGCGTCGAGCGCGGCGTCTCCATAGACATCGTCGTCCAGCCCGGGGTGTACGCCGACGAGTTGGAGGAGCTCTTCACCTGGTTCGAGGAGGTCTGGTACTCCGATCGTCGGCTGATCCAGGTGGACGTGTACGACGACTGGGATTCGGCGGCGGGGCTCAACTTCGACACCAACCGGGTCCTCGCCACCTTCCGCTTCACCCAGCCCGACCACCGCGACGCGGTCATCTACGACGAGCGCCTCGTCGCCGGTCAGCGGGACCGGGTGGACGACACCTTCCGCTCCGGCACCCACGCCGTTTACCTCGGCCCCCGCTCCCGAATGTTCGGTTCCCAGGACCAGGCCCAGTACATGGTCAAGATGATGGAGGAGAAGCCCCACAAGCGCGTTTACGAGCTGTCCTGGCTCTCCAACGAGGCCAAGATAGTCCTCTCCTTCGACGTGGTGGGGATGCAGCTCGTGCGGGTGCACGAGGGGTACTCCCGCGAGGTGTGGCAGAACTTCAGCCCGGAGCGTCTGGAGCAGGCGGCGATGGGGGGCGGTTTCGGCGGATCGGCGGACTACGGCGGCGACTACGTGCGGTTCGACGAGTCAGGCAGCCTCGTACCCCCGGAGACGGTTCCATGATGGTCAGGGGTTTTTAGTTCTACCTTGGCCGTCGGGAAGTATTGCATACCCGCCCCATATCCTCAGCCCGCCGACTCCCTGATCGGGGTAACGATAGATGAGCGGGGATCAATCGCGTTTACAGCCCGGCCTTCCAGGGTGGGCGACCTAAACCCTAGGAGGACCGGCGTTCCTTCTTCCTCAAGCGAAAGACGTACCGATGAAACGACTGGCGTTATTGCTGTTGGTGCTTGGCTGTCTGCCGACACTGGCCGATTCCGGCTGGTACCAGAGTGAGTTTCCCGGCCCCCAACCGTTCAATCCCCTTGGGCAAGGGATAGAGCACCCCGATGTGGTAATGGCCGATGAGGAGGTGCGCATCTCACTCGGTCAGGGCAGCGCCTTAGTCTATGCGGATTTCACCTTCCGCAACGAGGGTCAGGCCCAGACCGTGCAGATGTTCTTCCCCCTGGATAGCTCTGGTGAGTGGGGTATAATGAGCGAGGAGGAGTATGGCGGAGAACCGGAAGTAACGACAGTCGAGAAAATTATGACCGGCGACTACAGCTTCTCTGCAAGCGTCAACGGGATAAGGCTGGAGGAACAAATACTCAGGGAAGAAACCGTACAATTGGATAGTGAAGAGTCTGAACCAGGTTCTTATTATTCTACCTACGAACACTCTAACACCTACGCCATCTACGAGGTTCCCTTTGCCGCCGGGGAAACACTGAGGCTCAGCGTTGAGTATCGGCAGCTTTACGGCGGCCCCAAGCACGCCGAGTGGGCGGAGATGTACTATCCGGTTTACACCGGCGGCTCCTGGAAGGGGCCGATCGGCCACGGGATAATCGAGGTTCGTGCCGGAGTGGATTTCAACTGGAACGGAGTATGGCAGTACCAGTCCGTTGACTTACCGTCAGCCAGAGAGAAGGATGAGCGACTAATCTGGGAGTTTGAGGAGCTTGAGCCGGAGTCGGAGCCAGGAGCCGGAGTGCGGGTAATGCTGCCCTATACCGACGAACCCTGCTGGGGGATTGTGCTGGCTCCCGGCGGGATCAACTTCCACACCCTTCCCGATCCAGCCGCTACAAGGGTCTCTGCTCATCCCCTGATGAAGGAGGGCGAGTTCTTTACAATCTTCGAGCGACAGGGCGACTGGTGGCGCGTTGAGGACGAAGACGGAAACGCCGGCTGGCTGCGCTGGCGTTACGTTGACCCGGATACGGGCATGGAGAATATCTACGCCGCCATTTCCCCAGGCAAGAACGGATACCACGCCCTGGAATCGGGAGCCTGATACCGATACGCTCTTTCCGGTTCATCCACCGAGACCTTTGATCAAGTCCGCCTGCTCGCGTAGCTAGGGGCTTGAATCCTCCCACATGCGGGTCTGGAGGCTCACCCCCAGGGCTATGCGCGGCGAATCAAACTTTTGGGGAGGTCCTGCGTCTGGAGCAGGCGGCGGTGGGGGACGGTTTAGGCGGGACGGCGGACTACGGCGGCGACTACGTGCGGTTCGACGAATCAGCGGGCGCCCCGCCCCTGGAGGTCGGCCGGTGACGCGCCGGGCATTTTCAGAAAGAAAAGTAACAGCCACTTGATTCGAGACGATTTCTGGGTTAGTGTTCGATTGAGAATCACACCGGTTTAAGAACCGATAAGGAGGGACCAATGCGTAAGCTCTTAATTTTCTGTATCGTGCTCGCCGCCTCCGCCTTCGGCGTGGAGCGGATGGTCTTCGGCGAGTCCTTCACCAACTACACCTGAGGTTACTGTCCCCCGGTTGACGAAGCTCTTCGTCAGGCCGACCTGAGCCATCACGACTACTTCAGCCTCCTCTCCATCCACGTTTACTGGCCCGGCGGCGGTGATCCTCTGTACCTCTACAACCCCACGGACGCCAACGCCCGGATCAACTTCTGGCCCATCACCGGCGTGCCCAAGGTCTGGATGGACGGCTGGTACGCCCCATCCGCGCCCAGCATCGAGCAGGCCATCATCCAGCGGCACAACAAGTCCTCGCCCCTGGCCATCCAGATGAGCGGGAACATCACCGGCGACCAGGGCTTCCTGGACGCCTGGATCTGGTGGGCGCACGAGTACACGGGCGACACGGCGAACCTGAAGTACTACTTCGCCATCGCCGAGAACGACCTCTACGCCGGCAGCCGCCACTACGACTACACCATGCGCGAAATCCTGCCCACGGCGCAGGGCGTGCCCCTGGAGTACGGCGGTCAGGGTTCCTCCGATCTCTTCCACGTGGACTTCGACGTGGATCCCGTCTGGAAGCTGGACGACCTTGTGGCCTATTTCTGGGTCCAGGACACCACCAACGACCAGGAGGGCCGCAAGGAGGTCGTCCAGGCCGCCCGCGTGGACGTGGGCGACTGGGAGAGCGCCGTCGTCGAGACGAGCTGGGGCCAGATCAAGGCGCTGGATTTCTGACCTCCCCCCGCCCCGTGGACTTAAAAGGCCGGTGCCAGCCGGCCTTTTTAATACCATCATCACCCTCGTAGGGGCCGACCGACGGCGCGCCGTTCAGGTCGGCCCGCGGGCGGGTCTGAAGACCCGCCCCTACATCATAGCAATCGACGAGACCCAGGCCGGGGTGAGGGCTGCAATTAATCCCCTCTCCCTTCCAGGGAGAGGGCTAGGGTGAAATCGGCGGCCCGCAGGGGATACATCCCACGGGGCCGCCCTACGTCATCGCAACCGGCGAAGCCCTGGCCGGGGTGAGGGCTACCTTTTAAAAACCGGGCGGGTGCGGATCCCCGCCCCTACGTCACAACTCGCCGCCTCGCCCGGCGAACGCCGGGGGCGCGTCAGAACTGCAGGTAATACTCGACCTTGAGGAAGACCCCCTGGTTGACCATCCTGAAGTCCCCCCCGGTGTCGTCGCGCCACTGCTCGTAGGCCACGTAGATGTTCGAGTCGGGCAGGTATTCCCAGCCCACCAGGGTGCGGAAAGCGTACAGGTCGTTCTGGGTCGAGCCCTGGGCGAAGAGCCGCAGGTACAGCTCCCGGGTGAAGAGGTAGTTCAGCGACCCCAGCCAGATGACTATGTCGTAGTCCTCGACCGGTTCCCCCCAGTAGTCGGTGGCGTCCCCGGGGAAAGTCCAGTCGTAGTATTCGACGCTGCCGGTCAGTTGGAGGGCGGAGAGGGGGCGGAAGGAGCCCTCCAGGCTGCCCATGAAGAGGTCGCCCACGGCGCCGGTGGTGTAGTCGGCCAGGTTGCCGTAGAAGGCGAAGGCGTTGCCGGTGAACATCCCGGACCAGGGGGTGTTGACCCAGCAGAGCCCGTAGTAGTACTCCACCGTGTTCACCGGGTCCAGGAGCCAGTCGTGGCCGTAGGCGCCCTCCACGCCCATCAGCCAGCCGCTCTGAAGCATGCTGGAGAGCTCGAGGTGGAACTCGTCCAGCGCCGGCTCCCAATCCCAGTCGCGGTTGACATCGGCGTCGCCCGAGATCCATAAGCTCCGGAGCGCCGCCTCGGAGCCGAAGTTGAAACGGAACCGCAGGTGGTAGTTGAAGTGGCGCAGCCCCAGCCCGCTGGTCCACATGTAGCCGGTCTCATCCAGGTTGAAGCCTTCCGTGAACTGGTCGTAATCCAGGCAGGTGTCCACCACCTCGCCGGTGTAATTGACCTCGAAACCCGCGGCGTGCTGGTCCTCGATCGTCGCCCCGGGATTGCGGCTGTCGTAGTCCGCCACCCCCATGCCCAGCACGTTCCACTCCCCGTTCTCGCCGAAGTAGAGGTCGAAGTCCGCCGCGTAGGCCGCGTAGTCGTAAGCCGGCAGCGCCGTCCCGTCCAGCGTTTCCACGCCGCGGGTCAGGCGGGACGACCCGGCCAGCCCGACGTAGCCGCCCGGGGTGACGTCGTAGGTCAGGCGGGCCACCCCCCAGTCGCTAGCCGGTTCGGCGGCCTGGTCGCTGACCGCCTCGTCGGTGTGGGCGTAGAAGGCGCCGTAGCCGAGAAGGTCCGTCTTCCCGGTCAACCGACCGCCGCCGACGATGTCCGAGTCCTCGAAGAGGCCGTTGGAGTCGTACAACCGCTTGCCGATCCGCCTGGAGTAGAACATCTCGAAGTACGGGGTGGCGAAGAAGTTGGAGTTCTCCAGGAAGAAGGGCCGCGTCTCGGAGAGGTACACCTGGTCCCGGCCGACGACGTACTGGTCCGGGTCCAGGTCTATCTCGGCGAAGTCGGGGAAGGCCGTGGCCGCCAGGTTCAGGTTGCGGCTCAAGTCGAAGTCCAGTACGAGGCCGGCCAGGGGCTTGAGCTGGTCGCGGTCCTCGCCGGCGAGCTCCGGGTAGTTCCGATAATCGCCCTTGACGTAGGGCACGAGCTCCAGGCCCAGGCTCTGACCCACCCCCTCGATGCCGGTCAGCCGGGCGCCGTACTCCGTGTAGAACATGTTGGCGGTGTAGGGCACCTCGGCCAGGTAGGTCTCCTCGTGCTTGCGGCGGACGACGCGGCCGGCGTTGAAAATCCAGTCGTTCCCGGCGGACGCGTCGAACTGGAAGTTGGCGAAGGGCACGGCGAACTCGGCGCTCCAACCCCGGTCGGTCTGCGCCGTGGCCACGTCCCAGTGCCCGTCCCACTGCCCCGTGGCCCACTGGGCGCGGTTGGTGTAGAGCTGGTCCAGCTTCACGCCGGCCGGGTTGGTGCTGAAGTAATAGAGGAGCCGCCCGTCGCCGGTGGGCGAGAAGTAGATGTCCACGTTGTCGTCGGAGGTTATCCCCGAGTCGCGACGCGCCAGGTGGCTCTGCACCCCCGCGGGGTCGGAGTCGCGGCAGTCGAAGGCGATGTAGAGCGTCACCCCGTCGTAAACGAAGGCCACCCGGGTCATCTCCGTGGAGGGCGCGCCGGGGTCGGGGTCGCGCTGGACGAAACCCTCCTGCCACCGGGCCGCGGTCCAGCAGGGGTCGTCCAAAAGCCCATCGAGCTCCGGACCCTCCTCCACGCGCACCGCGGCGACCTCGGGGACGGCCGAGGAGGCGACGGCCAGGAGCGTTGCAATGATGACTAATGTTCTCATCGTTCATCCGGATGAGAGGTCTTCGAGGACCGTTAATAGTACCATACCGGACTGTCGGGTCGTCGCCGGTTGACAGCCCGCGGGGGCGGTTATATATTCTTCCCGCGCTCACCCTGTGGGGCACGGCCGAGCGGAATGCTTGAAAGGCGTCGTCTGTCTTATAGGTCGGGCTCGCGGGGATGAATCAACGAACGCAACCGACTCCCACCGCGGAATACGATTAAGCGTAAGGCTTGCCGGAGTGGTGAAACTGGTAGACGCAGGGGACTCAAAATCCCCCGGACCTCGGTCCGTGCCGGTTCGAGCCCGGCCTCCGGCACCACCAGCTTGAAGCTGGACACTGCCCCGTGGGTGACATCAGGTGACCTTCGAGAGGGTATCGCCGCGCGCGGTGCCTTTTTTCATTCCCGGCCTCCGGCACCAGCGGGTAGGACCCGCGGCCTGCCCCGCGGGTGACATCAGGTGACCTTCGAGAGTGTATCGCCGCGCGCGGTGCCCCCTTATGTATTCACCGCCACCGCTGCCCGTGACCGGTGCCGGACACGATTCGACGGCCTCCCCTCACCCCCTTAGACACGCCGGGCTCCGCCCCGGCTTCAATAAAAGGCGCAAAAAAGGCCGCCCGCGGGAGACGGCCTTCTTTACCACCGGGCGGTTACTTGCCGAGCCTCTCGATCTCCTCCTTGAGCCCCTCCAGCTCACCCTCGAGCTGCTCCTTGTACTTCTCGAGCATCTCGAGCCTCTCCTTTTTCGAGTGGAAGCGGCGGAAAATCATCGGGCCGCAGCAGTCCTTACCGCCCATCGCGAAGTCGTGATGGTGGTGTCTCGGGGGTTCGCAGCACATTTTTTACTCCTTTGTGTGTTTGTTTGTGGTCAGGAAGTTAAGCTTTTAAGCGCATTCTTAAATGCAGGGCGAAAAAAATTTCAGTCCTCCCCCCGCAGCTCCTCGATCCTCTCCTTGATGCGCCGCAGCTTCCTCTCCAAGCCCGCCTGGTAAAGAAGGAGCGCCTCCAGGTCGTCCCCCGGCTCCTCGGGGATACCGTGCATCCCGCAGGCCCGGTTGACCTCGCTGCAGCACTCGTGCAGGGTTTCCTCGTTGAGGCTGTAAGGGATGTGGAAGCCGTGGCGCTCGGCCAGAACCAGCCCCGCGTGCCGCAGGGCCTTGAGATGTTGGGAGGCCGCCGCGGGGGTGATGCCCAGAATCTCCGCGATTTTATTGGCCCCGGCGGGACCGTGGTGGCGGAGGATGCGGATGATGGCCAGTCTGCGCCGGGCGCCGAGGATGCGGAAGACCTCGCTGGGATTCGGTTCGGACGGCATCTTCCCCCTGCATTTAAGCAACTGCTTAAATAATAGACGGGTTCCGTTATTTTGTCAAATTAATCTTCAAAACGACCGCCCAGGTTGTCGGCGAGAAAACGTTCGACGCGCCGGTAGGCGTCCAGGCGGTTCTCCGGCCGGGCCAGACCGTGACCCTCGTCGGGGTAGAAGACGTACTCGAAAGAAATTCCCGCCGCTTCCAGGGCCGCCGAAATCTGCTCCCCCTCGGAGAGCTTCACCCGCGGGTCGTGGGCGCCGTAAATCAGAAACATTGGTATCTTTATCCGGTCCACGAAGTTGATCGGGCTGCGGCTTTCCAGAAACTCGCTCTCGGTCTTCGGGTTGCCCACGCGCCGGAAGAAATTCTCCTGACCCACCCGCCAGTAGGGCGGCATAGTCTCGATGAACGTCACCAGGTTCGCCGGACCGAGGCCGGACACGGCGCAGGCGTAGAGGTCCGGGGTGAAGGTCGCCCCGGCCAGCGCCGCGTAGCCGCCGTAGCTCCAGCCGTAGACGGCGACTTTCTCCGGGTCGGCGATTCCCAGCCCCACGGCCCAGCCCACCGCGTCGGTGAGGTCGTCCTGCATCCGGCCGCCCCACTCCTTGTCGCCCAGGTGCAAAAATGCCTTGCCGAAGCCGGAGCTCCCGCGGTAGTTCACCTGCAGCACGGCGTAGCCGCGGTTGGCCAGCCACTGGACCTCGCCCTGGAAGCCCCACATGTCCCGGGACCAGGGGCCGCCGTGGACGTCGAGGACCAGGGGCAGCTCCCGGGGCAGGACCCGGGGCGGCAGGGTCAGGTACCCGTGGATGACGACCCCGTCCCGGGCCGTGTAGGTGATGGGGGTCATCGGGGCCAGGGTGTAGTCGTTCAGCTCAGGCCGGATGTAGAACATCTTCTCGACCCGACCTTCGTCGCGGTGGTAGACGTAGGCCGCCGAGGAGCGGTCGTCGAAGTAGACCGTCACGAGCCACGTCCGGTCGTCGTGGGAGCGGTCGGAGAAGTAGTAATCGGCGTCGAAGGCGCGGTTGAGAAACTCGATGTCCCCCCGGACGTCCTCCGACAGCGGCTCCCATTCCAGCTTGTCGCGGTAGAAGGCCACCGCCTCCAGCTCGTGGCTCACGGGGTCGAAGAGGAAGCTCGAATCGCCGTGGCCGTAGTGGATGTCGTAGTCGGGGTCCTCGGCCAGGACCCTCGTCCCGCCCGTGGCGAGGTCCAACAGAGTGAGGCGCAGCGTGTTCGAGCCCCGGGAGTCGGCCAGGTAGAGCCCGGTGTCGTCCGGGGTGAAGCTGATGGAGAACGAATCCGTGTCCCCGTACTCCCAGGTAAAGATGCGCTCCCAGTCGGAATCCGTGGTTCGGCGGACGTAGAAGTCCTCGCCGCCCTCCGGAGTCGGCTGGGAGTACGCCCGGGGCCGCAGGTTCCAATCCAGGTCGTAGTACAGCACGTCGCCGGGGTTTTCCTGCAGCAGGGTGATTTCCCCGGTGACCACGTTCAGGGTGTAGTAGTCGAAGACCTCGGGGTTGCGTTGGTTCATGTAGAGGACCAGCTCGTCGGGGCGGTCGTAGGTGAGGTGGGAGATCTGGCACCGCACGCCCTCGAAGGGGGTGAGGTCCGTCACCTCGCCGGTGGCGACGCTCATCCGGTAAACGTGGAAGTTCTCGTCGCCGTCGAAGTCCTGGAGGTAGATGACGTACTCGCCGTTCTTGGCCCAGTAGTGGCTGGAAATCCCAGCCCCTGAGTCCCGGGTGAGGGGGCGGTCGTCGTCGGCCCCCACGGTTTTGAGCCAGACGTTCAGCACCCCGTCGAAGGGTGCGATGTAGGTCATCTGAGTCCCGTCGGGCGAGAGCCTGGGCGAGAACTTCTCCGGGTTGCCGAAGAGGATGTCGCGGGGGATCAGGCGGGGCAGGCCGGCGGCGGAGAGGACGAGGGTTAAAAGTAGAATAAGGACAATGGTCCGCCTCATCGCGCTTCCTTTCATGGGAACAAGGGGTTCAAACCCCTTGTCTTTTTGTACGGCCGTAAGTATACACGATTCGCCGGGGCAAAAATCGCTTCGCTCGTTTTGCCGGGGCATAACTCGGGCTCCGAGACGGGGGCTGACCCGGCATGTTACCATGGGGCGTCTTTGACCCGAGGGGGAACCCTGGCCAAGCTCGACCTGGACAACCGCAGCATCTACAGCAACATCTGGCAGCTGGCCTGGCCGGCGACGCTGGCCAGCATCCTGATGAACTTCGCCAACATCGTGGACCGGATGTTCATCGGGGTGCTGGGGCTCGATCCGGTGACCGCCGTGGGCTTCAGCGGGAGCCTGATCTGGCTCGGCTTCGCCCTGGTGGAGCTGGTGACGGCGGGGGTGGTGGCCATCGTGGCGCGCCATTGGGGGGCGGGTGAGCTGGAGGAGGCCGGCGTATCCGGTCACCGCGGCCTCTGGATCGGGTGCGGCATCGCCCTCGCCCTCGTGGTGGTGATGGAGCTCCTGGCTCCCGCCCTGATGCGGCTCTATGACCCCACGCCGGAGCAGTACACCGTCGGGGTGGGTTACCTGCGCCTCTTCGCCCCCGGTTTCGGCGCCCTGGTCTGCGCCTTCACCATCCACTCGATCTTCGTCGGTTCCGGCGACACGCGCACCGGGATGTACGCCTTCGTCGTGGTGAACGTCCTCAACGTCTTTTTGAACTGGCTCTTGATCTTCGGCCACTGGGGCTTCCCCCGAATGGGCGTGAACGGCGCGGCCCTGGCCTCCAGCATCTCCTCCTTCGTCGGGTTGGGCGTCATCCTCGTCGCGTACCGCTTCCATTGGTCCAACCTCTCTCTCAAGGGCTTTTTCCGGCACCCGCCGGCCTGGCGCGAGCAGAAGCGCTTCTTCAAGATCGGCCTGCCCGCCATGGGTCAGTCCATCACCCGGCCCCTCACCGGCGTGATCATGATCGCCCTGGCGTCGAGCCTCAAGACGTACCTCCCCGACGGGCGGGTGGTGAACCTTGTGGCCACCGCCTTCACCATCGGGATGTCCACGCTGATCTTCGGGCAGTTTTTATCCAACGGGCTGATGGCGGCGCCGGCCCCGCTGGTAGGCCAGTTCCTCGGTCGCGGCGAGCCGCTGCGGGCCAGGGAGGCGGCCCAGAAGACGGCGGTCTTCGGCTTGATGATCGGCTGCTTCCTGGCCACGGTTTACATCGTCTTCGGGCGGGATCTGGCGCAGGTTTTTCTCCAGTGCGACTCGACGCCGGTACCGGTGGCCGCGGCGGCGCATCGGCTGGCCGCATTCGTCAAGGCGAGCGGTTCCAGTCTTCCCTGGCGGGTGGTCGGGCTCCTCAAAGCCGGCGGCTTCAAGCTGACCCGGCCCGTCCTGGACGCGCTGGCCAACCGGCGCGTGCTGGACATGGTCCACCACTATTTAATCTTCATCGGCCTGGGAGGCATCTTCGGCACCCTGGCCTGGACCTTCGGCGGGGGGTTCCGGGGGGCCGGGGACACCGCCCCGCCAATGTGGGGCGCGATTCTAGCCAACTGGGCGGTCAAGGTGCCCCTCGCCCTCCTCATGATTCACATCTTCCACTTCCGCGACTACGCCGTCTGGTCGGCGGTGATGCTGAGCCAGGTCTTCGAGGGTATCTTCGTGGCGCTCTGGTTCCGCCGGGGGCGCTGGATGACCAAGAAGGTGTAGGATGGGGTTTTTGAGCCTGAAGGATTGGGGGTGCCTGGGCGTGCTCATCGTGGTCGTGCTCTGGGCCGGCCTGCTCGTCGTGGGCATCGTCTCCAATGTGGATTGGCTCTTGGCGGCGGTCTCCCTTTCCCCCACGACTATTTGCCTGGGATTCGCCATCGGTCACCTGCTCGCCGGCAGGCATTGAGCGACGGTACGTGGACTCTTCCCGGAGTCGGCGGGGCGGTCCGGACCGCCCCTTGTCATCGCCCTCGGGTGGGCTATAATTGGGGAACCGATGTCGGCGAACCGAGCGAAGTGAGCGAACCGAGTTATGTACCCGGCAAAACTGATTCCAGCGGCCATTCTCATCTTCGCCGTCGCCGTCGGCAATGCCGCCGGCGCCCAGGAGGTCGCGGCGGGGACCGCTCCCGTGGGGGAGGGGTCTTCGGTCGTCGCGGGGCTCGATTCCGCCGAGGACCTGCTCGAGGCGGGCCGTTACGCCGAGGCGGCCGGGGCCTTCGAGGGGCTACTGGGCCGTTACTCCGGTTTGGATCAGGACCTGGTGCGCATCCGGCTGGCGGTGGCCAAGCACCTCTGTGGGCTGCACAAGCAGGCCTACGAAATTTTGAAGGACGTCACCCTGCGGTACGCGTCGGAGCCTGCCGCGGTGGCAGGGGCCGTCTACCGGGCGGTGGAGGAGATGATCATCGTCCGCCGGGCCCTGGATTACTTCGAGCCGCCGGTGGCGCCCGAGCCCTCCAACGATCCCGAAGCCCCGCCCCCGGAGCATCCCCGCGACTCCTTCCACTTCGACAGCCTGCGCGAGGTGCCCGATCTGCGCCGCGCCGTGCGCGCCGGCGATTCCGCCAACCTCGACGTGGAGCGGATCCCCGAGGAGGAGTTCCGGGTTTTCTCGGAGGAGGAGCAGGCCCGGCTGACCCCCGAGGATCGGGAGGCGTACCGGAAGGATTACGAGCGCTGGAAGAAGGAAGAGGAGCGGGCCGTCAGTCGGTACGAGCAGGCGGAGGAGTACAGCTCGAGCGCCGTTTTCGACCTCTACTACGCCACCTACTACCTGGCGCTGTTGCGGGAGCTCGATCCCGTCCGGGCCGCGGAGCTCCAGCGCCGGATTATTGACGAGGTGATCGAGTCCGACCTGGAGGTGGTGGCCTGGTTCGTGAACTACTCCGCCGTCTGCGCCGACGCGGACCAGGCGGTGGCCGACGCCGAGGGGAGCGCCCCTTACTGGGGCAAGCGCCTTTTAATCCGGGAGTGCGCCCGCCTCCTGGGCGAGCGTTTCAACCTCTACCTCTTCAGCCGCTTCTGCGGCAGCGGCATAGACTACTACTCCGTGATCAACTTCTGCACGGGCAAGGTGCGCCTGAGCCGGGCCCGGACGGTGCAGATCGTCCCCTACGAGGGCGGCGGCTTCGCCAACCCCGCCTATCGCGCCTACGCGGCCATGAACGGCAGCCTGGTGTGCAGCCTGGGGGACCTGCTCCGCGCCAACGGCTGCTACGCAGAGAACTGGCGCATCCCGTACCTGAAGGATTTCGGCGCCCCCGAGGAGGGGGAGGGGAGCTTCTCCGCCGGCGCCAGCGAGTTCACCACCGGAGTCGAGGGGCTCGCCGGCGAGAGCCGGGAGGAGGGCGAACGGTAGGCGTGCGCGGGTTTAAAAAAAACCGTCCCGGGGGACGGCGTTTTTTTCACCGGACGGTTCCATCACTCCTCCGTGCGGGCGTCGAGGAACTCGCCGATGAGCCGCCTGGCCCGGTCGGCGTCCCCGGCGAAGACGTGGAGGTCGGCCCAGAAGCCGGCCCCGGTGGCCAACAGGCCGTCCAGGGACGTCACCTCCTGACTCTTGACCAGGCAGGGGATGGACTCGCCTTCCAGGAGGCTGACCAGCATGTTGCACTGTACCTCGTCGGCGCACTTATAAACGGACTCGGTCTTCTGTCCCGTTACGAGCGCCTCGGCGGCTTCGCCAGCGCCGAGGGCGTCCGCGAGGTCCCACTCGTCCACGAACCGCCCGCCGTGGTACGGCAGATGTGTCAGCTCCTGGTCGTCGGTGAGGACGAAGGGCGCCCCGGCGGCCGCGGCGGCCCCGGCCAGCATCGCCGAGATCCGGTTCGGGAAGTCGTCGGGATTCACCCGGGCTGGGCGGACCTCCTCGGTCCGGCTCCGGTAGTAGACGAGGGCGGCGGGCTCGCCCAGCGCCTCCAGGTGCTCCAGCAGGAGCGCGCTGCGGATGAAGGCGAGCTTTATCCCGGGCAGCCGGCGGGCGATCCGTCCCAGGGGGTCGTCCTCTATTTTCAGCTGCCGTCCGATGAACTCGGGATCCACCGCGACGCGGACGGTATCCATGCCGCCTCCCCTGACTGGTGCGCACGCCAGTCTACCACAGGTGGGGCTCCCGGCGCCGGCTTGTGGTACAATTGGCAAAACTCGCCATGAATGCCCGGCTGGAAAAGACCCACCGCCGCGCCGACGGCCGGCCCTGGATTCGGCGGCGTTGGTGGCTTTTGGCCATCATCGCCGCGGCGCTCCTGACCTACCTTCTCGTGGGTTCCCAGGCCAGCCTGTTCCGTCTGGGGGAGCTCGAGCAGGAGAAGGAGCAGCTTCACCAGCGGTACAACGAGGCCCTGGAGACGGCGAAGCACTACCGGAACCTCCTGGACCGGCTCGGGGCGGACGACGCGTTCCTGGAAAAAATCGTTCGGGAGCGCCTGGGGCTGGCCGCGAAGGGCGAGCGGGTGTACGTGATAATAGACAAGACGGCCGAAGGCGAGGGTGGAAAATAAGGGCGGGGATTTGCCCGGGGCATAGCTCGGTTTGCCAGGGGCATAGCTCGCTTCGCTCGGTTCGCTTGGTTCGCGCCTCTGGCCGGGAGGGTAGGACGATAGCCGAGAAGGTTGCGCAGGCCTTCCTGGCTGCACGTCCGTGACCGGGAGGGTACGGCGGACGCCGGCGTTTTTTTCCGCGCCGCGCCCCGCACTCGGGAGACGTAACGCCTCTCCGTCACCCGTCCGGTCAGGGCGACCGAGTCCCCGCTCCCGGCGGGCATCCCGCGAGGTCAATTGATGTCCAAGGATAAGCCAAAAATCTCCATCGAGGCCATCGCCGACATCCATAAGGACTTCTCGGCCTGGTACACCGACGTGGTCCGCCAGGCCAAGCTGGCCGACTACACCACCCTCAAGGGCTGCATGGTCATCCGCCCCTACGGGTACGCCCTGTGGGAGAACATGCAGGCCCACCTGGACGCACGGATCAAGGCCACGGGCCACGTAAACGCCTACTTCCCCCTCTTCATCCCGGAGAGCCTCCTTCGTAAGGAGGCCGAGCACGTGGAGGGTTTTGCCCCCGAGGTGGCCTGGGTGACCCACGGCGGCGACAAGGAGCTCGAGGAGCGCGTGGCCATCCGCCCCACCTCCGAGGCCATCATCTGCTCCATCTATTCCAAGTGGATCCAGAGCTACCGCGACTTGCCGCTGTTGATTAACCAGTGGGCCAACGTGGTGCGCTGGGAAAAGGTGACGCGCCTCTTCCTGCGGACCACGGAGTTCCTCTGGCAGGAGGGGCACACCTGCCACCGCACCGAGACCGAGGCGCTCAACGAGGCGCTGAAGATGCTGGAGGTTTACGAGCGCTTCTTCAGCGAGGACCTGGCGGTGCCGGTACTGAAGGGGCTGAAGTCGCAGTCGGAAAAATTCGCCGGGGCGCGGGACACCTTCTGCGTCGAGGCGCTGATGAAGGACGGCCGCTCCCTCCAGGCCGGGACGACCCACGACCTGGGCCAGCACTTCGCGAAGGTTTTCGACATCACCTTCCTGGACGAGGACGAGTCCCAGAAGCACGTCTGGCAGACGAGCTGGGGGGTGAGCACCCGGTCGGTTGGCGCCGTGGTGATGACCCACGGCGACGAGCGCGGTCTGCGGCTGCCGCCTCGAATCGCCCCGGTCCAGGTGGTCGTCGTCCCCATCCTCTTCGACAAGACCCGGGAGGAGACGCTCAACTACTGCTCCTACGTCACCGAAATACTCTCCGATTTCCGGGTGGAGCTGGACGATTCGGACAAGAGCCCGGGGTGGAAGTTCGCCGAGCACGAGCTGCGCGGGGTGCCGATCCGCCTCGAGGTGGGTCCCCGGGACATGGAGGGGGACCAGGTGACCCTGGTCCGGCGGGACACGGGTGAGAAGAGGCCGGTGCTGGTGTCGGACCTGCCCCGGGCGACGAAGGAGACCCTGGACCAGGTCCAGGACGAGCTTTACCGTCAGGCCCTGGTGTACCGCGAGGAGCTGACCTTCCGGGTGGGCACGCTGGCCGAGCTCTCCGCCGGTCTGGAGGAAAAGCGCGGCTTCTACCACGCCCCCTGGTGCGGGGACGTGACCTGCGAAAACGAGGTCAAGGACAAGACCAAGGCGACCATCCGGTTCCTGCCTTTCAATCAGCCCGAGGAGCGGGGTGCGTGCCTGGTCTGCGGTAAAGAGGCCCGCTGGGAGGCGGTTTTCGCCCGGTCATACTGATTCTCGAAATGGACAAGGGGTTTATCTCCCCGCCTGGCACGACGATAACCCTTTGTCTCCCCCCACTTGGAAGCGGCGCGGGCCGGCGTGTGAATGGATGCGCCGTCGGCCCCGATTACTATGGGTGAGCCTACGTGCTGACATTGGGCTGGACAGGCGGCATCGCCACGGGGAAGACCACGGCGCTCGAGCTGCTGGGCAAGATCGCGCACCTGGACGTCTTCGAGGCGGACAGGCTCGGGCACAGGCTTCTCCGCGAACCGTGGGTCCGGGACGCGGTGGTGGAGCTCTGCGGACGGGACGTCCTGGATGGCGGCGGCGAGATTGACCGGGAGCGCCTCGGGAGGATGGTCTTCGCGGACCGGGACCTACTCGCCCGCTACAACAACCTGATCCACCCGCCCCTCGTCGAGGGCATCCGCACCGCCGTCGAGGAGGCCCGGAGCCGGAACGACGCCGAGGCTTTCGTGGTGGACGCGGCGCTCATCTTCGAGTGGGGGATCGGGCGGCTCTTCGACGCGGTGGTGGCGGTCCGGGCCGCCCAGGGGCTGGCGCTCAGGAGGCTCCTGCGCGAGGGGCTGTCGGAGCTCGAGGCCCGGCAGCGGCTCAACAGCCAGCTCCGCGAGGACGTCAAGGTCCAGCGGGCCGACTTCGTCATCATCAACGACAACGACCTGGATGCGCTCGGACGGCGCGTCTGGTTCCTCTGGGAGCACCAGCTCGCCCCGCTGAAGAGGGCGAGGGCCACGTGACGCCCCGAACGGTGGACGCCATCGGCGCGGCCCGGGTGGTGCCGGTCGTCCGCACGACCGAGCCCGGTACGGCCCTGCCGGCCGCCGAGGCGCTCATCGCCGGGGGAGCGTCGGTGCTGGAGGTGGCGCTCACCTGCCCCGACGCCCTCGAGGTCATCGCCGCCCTGGCGGGGCGGGTCCCGGTCAGCGCGGCCAGCGTGTCATCGGTCGAAATGTTGGAGGAGGCGGTCCGGCGCGGGGCCGCCTTCACCGTTTCACCCCACCTGGACCCCGACCTGGTCGTGCGGGCGCGGGAGCTCGATACCCTGCACATCCCCGGCGCGGCCACCCCCACCGAGGCGGTCGCGGCCGTCAAGGCGGGGGCGGCTCTGGTAAAAATTTTCCCGGCGCGGGAGTTGGGCGGACCCGCCTACCTGCGGGCGCTCCTCGCCCCTCTGCCGGAGATGCGGCTGATCCCCGCCGGCGGCGTCTCCCCCGACGAGGTCGCCGGTTACCTCTCGGCGGGGGCCTTCGCCGTGGTGCTCGGTTCGGAGCTGGTGCGGCGGGAGTGGCTGCGCGACGGCGCCTGGGAAAAATTGAGCGGGGCGATGGAGGGTCTCCTTGCCCGGCTCGCGTGATACCGCGCCCGAGGCGGTGCCCCTGCGCCTGGCCGCCGGGTTGCGCCCCGACGAGGCCGGCCGCCCCTGGGTTCTCGTCGAGTCCTCCGCCGGGGAGACCCACCCCGGTTCCTCCCACCTGCTTCGGCTTTCCGAACTCTGCGTCGAAGATATCCGCCGCGCGGGCGGCGCGCCCTTCCGCTGTTTCTGCACCGACCTCTGCGACGGCGTGGCTCAGGGAACACCCGCCGGGGGCCTCTCCCTCGCTGGCCGCGAGCTCTACGCCCTCGCCGCCGAGCTGCACGCCCGGGGCGGTCACGCCGACGGCGTCCTTTTCCTCGCCTCCTGCGACAAATCCGTCCCGGCCCACCTCATCGCCGCGGCCCGCCTGAACCTCCCAGCCGTCCTGGTCCCCGGCGGGGTGATGCCCCGCTCCGCCGACGGCGGGACCCTGGCCGACGCGGGGGAGCTGGCGGCCGCCCTTCGGCGGGGTGAAATTTCTTCTGATGAGCTTGAGCAAAAAAGCCGCGGGCTCTGCCCCGGTCCCGGCGCCTGCGCATTCATGGGCACGGCGGGGACCATGCAGTGCCTGGCCGTGGGGCTCGGTCTGGCGCTTCCCGGCTCGGAGCTGCTGCCTCCTTTTAGTCCCGCTCAGCTCTCGGTTTCCCGGCGGTCGGCCCAGACGCTGATGCGCCTCGTCGGGGCGGGTACGGTGCCCCGGGACCTCCTCGACGCGCGTTCCCTCGAAAACGCCGTGGCCCTGCTGGCGGCGCTGGGCGGCTCGACCAACGCCCTTCTGCACCTGGCGGCCCTGGCCCGCGAGCTCGGCGTCCCCTTCGACTTGCGCGGGGTGGACCGCGTCGCGGCGCGCGTGCCCCGTCTGGTCAACCTGCGCCCGGCGGGTGAACATCCCACGGACCGCTTCCACCTGGCCGGCGGCGTCCCGGCGGTCGTCGAGCTTTTAACCGGGCTCGGCCTCTTCGATTTGGAGGCCCGGACGGTCCTGGGGAGCTGGGGCGAGGCCCTGGACGGGTGGCGCCGCCTGGACGACCCGGAGAGCCGGATCGCCCTCCTGGCCGAGGGCGGCGAGTCGCCTGAAAATTACGTGAGCCCCGGGGCGGACGCCCCCTTCGGCCCCCCGGGCGGTATCCGCGTTCTCTTCGGCAACCTGGCGCCGCGGGGGGCGGTGGTTAAGCTGGCTGGGGTCGAGCGGACGCGCTTCCAGGGCCCGGCCCGCGTCTTCGACTCCGAGAAAGGGGCGCTGGACGCGGTGGCGTCCGGGGCGGTGAGACCCGGCGACGTGGTCGTCCTCCCCCACCAGGGTCCCCGGGGGGCGGGGATGCCTGAGCTCTTCTACCTCTCCGCCGCCATCCGCGAGCATCCCGCGCTGAACGGCGAGGTGGCCCTGGTCACCGACGGCCGCTTCTCCGGGGCCACCGCGGGGCCGTGCGTGGGCCACGTCTGCCCCGAGGCGGCGGCGGGCGGTCCCCTGGTCCTGGTGCGGGAGGGCGACGCGATCCTGGTGGACCTGGAGGAGAGGCGGCTGGAGCTCCTGGTGGACGCATCCGAGCTCGGGCGCCGGCGCGCCGCCTGGACCCCGCCGGCACCCCCGGGGGGGTCCGGTCTGCTCGCTCTGTACCGAAAATCGGCCCTCCAGGCCGACGAGGGGGGAGGGTTCGATGCGCGGGTATAATCGTACCCGACCGCCGCTCCTCTTCACCGCCGGGGAGCTGATGTTGGAGCGCCACGCCCGGCACTCCGGGCACCTGGGGGTGGGGGGCGCCGCGGCGAACGCGGCCCTGGCCTTCGTCCACGCCGGGGGGCGGGCGGTTTTCGCCTGCCGTCTGGCCGAGGACGAGCACCTGCCGCTCCTGCGCGACGAGCTGGTGCGCGTCGGCCTGTGGAGCCCCGCAGTCGTCATCGGCGGACCCTTCAACGCGGTGTACACCATCAGGGCCGACTGCCCCTACGGCCGGTTCGGCTACGCGCGGGAGGGCAGCGCCGGCGGGAGTCTCGCGCCCGATGACCTGGACGGGCGGCAGATCGCGGGGGCTGACGTGATCCTGATTTCCGGCGTCTTCGCCTCCCTGAACCCGACCACCCGGGCGACGGTGCGCCGTCTCCTGGACCTCGCCGCCCCCGGGGCCGTCATCGCCTACGACGTGAACCACCGCCCCGCCCTGGCCTCACCCGCGGAGGCGCGGGTGGTGTACGAGGAGCTCTCGCCGCGTCTCACCTTCGTCAAGGCGGACCTGGAAGAGGGCCGGATGCTCTGGGGCGTTGGCGACCCGCTCGAGGTCTCCCGACGCGGGGCGTCCCGGCATCCCTTCGTCATGCTCACGCTGGGCGCGGACGGCCTCGTCCTCGTCGCCGACGGGCAACCGGAAATTATTCCGGCGGCGCCCGCGGAGTGCGTGGACCCCACCGGGGCGGGCGACGCGGCGCTGGGAACGGCTCTTTTTCACCTCGCCCGGGGACGGTCCCCCGGGGAGATCGGTCGGGCCGCGGCGGACGCCGGCGCGGACTGTGTCGGGCACCTCGGCGCCTGGGGCTATACGGTGGGGAATCCCTCGTGACGGGCATTTTCTCCTGAAAAAAGACGGTCCGGGCGTCCCCCCGGTACTCCCCGATCGGGCCCGCCGGGACCCGTTTCTCTTGACAGGACGCGGAGCCGTCTGGTAGTTTCCTACCTGAAAATGTCGGTTTATCCCCCGCATCTTTCGTCCGAGCCGTAACCTTGGTCCCGAGCTTACAAAAACTCCTCGCGGCGCTGCGTCGTCTGCCCGGCGTGGGTCCCAAATCGGCCCAGCGGATCGGGTACCATATCCTCCGGGCGACCCGGGAGGAGGCCGCGGAGCTGGCGCGGGCCGTCGTCGCCCTGAAGGACCGCGTCGGTCTGTGCTCGGTTTGCGGCAACGTGGCGGAGCGGGCGGAGGGGTCGCCGGAGAAGACGCCGCTTCTGTGCCCGGTCTGCACCGATCCGCGGCGGGATAAAAGCCGCATACTGATCGTCGAGGAGCCTTACAACGTCGAGGCCTTCCAGAAGACGGGGGTTTACGACGGTCTGTACCACGTTCTCGGCGGGCTTTTCGATCCCCTGGCCGGGATCGGGGCCGTGGAGCTGGGCCTGGACGCGCTGGCCCGGCGGGTTTCCGGAGGGTCGTTCAGGGAGGTGATTCTGGCCACCAGCCCCACCACCGCCGGTGAGGCCACCGCCAGCTACCTCCATGAACTGCTGAAGCCCTTCGGCGTCACGTTGACGCGGATCGCCGTCGGTCTGGCGCCCGGGGCCGACGTGGATTACGCCGACGAGGTCTCGCTGCGTCTGGCCCTGGAGGGTCGGCGCGAGTACGGGTCCACCGGGAAATAGGGACACCCGGGGAAGTGCGGGTTTTGCCGGGGGCATAGCTCGCTAAAGCTCGGTTCCCGGTAAAAAAAATGGGTTGATACATACGGAACGCTTTTTGCTATAATTACTTACCCCATCAGCGGTTTCTCACCGGGGAGGGTATCTCGTAATCGGACCGGTCCCCCGGGTCAGGAGGGGGTAGATCAGTCCGGGATTCCGCGCGTTTTGCCGAGGGCATAGCTCGGTTCGGTCCACCGGAGACCGGGTGGATATGGGCCCCTTGGGACAACTTACGGTGGGCCACCATTTTTCAGGATGGAGCGGATAGTCCACTTTCGGGGACTAGGAATTGCCGGGGGCATGGCTCGCTAAAGCCCGGTTAAACCCCTTGTCTGTCCAGCCGGACCGACTCCTCCATCTTGAAAATACTGTGGGCCAACCCCTTTAAGGAGGACTCTTTCCTCATGGCTCAAACCGTTGAACTTTTCGAGGAAGATTACCAGATAATCAACCAGACCCTGTCGCGCCTGCTGACGGAGTCCAACGCCCGGATCGTGCTCCTCGTGGACCGCTCGGGGCAGCTCATCAGCTCCCACGGCGACACCTCGAACATGGACTCGACGGCCTTCGCCAGCCTGTCGGCGGGCAACTTCGCCGCCACCAGCGCCCTGGCGAAGATTCTCGGGCAGGACGAGTTCAGCGTCCTCTTCCACCAGGGCGAGAAGGAGTCCATCCACATCTCCGTCGTGCAGAGCCGGGTGATTCTGGTAATCGTCTTCGACAACCGCACCTCCCTGGGGTTGGTGCGGCTGCGGGTCAAGAAGGCGCTGGAGGAGCTCTCCACCGTCTTCGAGAACATCTTCACCAAGCTCGGCGCCTCCGGACATCAGAGGACCCTGGATTCCTCCTTCGCCTCCGTCGCCGAGAGCGAGATAGACAACCTCTTCCGGGATTGATCCACCCCTGGAGGGTGTTGGTGATGGATGGGAGCCCGAGTGAGTAATGACCGCGGGACCCCGAAAGGGGAAAGAGCCCGACGCCGTCCCCGTCCTTTAGTTTCTGCCTTGAGACAAGGACGACCTAGATGTCGCTGATCAACTACGCCAGCAAAGAGATCAACTGCAAAATCGTCTACTACGGCTGCGGCCTGTGCGGTAAGACCACGAATCTTCTCTACGTCCATAAAAAGATAGACCCCGCCTCGAAGGGCAAGCTGGTGAGTCTGGCCACCGAGACCGACCGCACCCTCTTTTTCGACTTCCTCCCCCTCGACCTGGGCACCATCCAGGGCTTCACCACCCGTTTCCACCTCTACACCGTGCCGGGACAGGTCCACTACGACGCGAGCCGTAAGCTCATCCTCAAGGGGGTGGACGGCCTGGTCTTCGTCGTGGATTCCCAAGTCGAGCGCATGGAGGATAACCTGGACAGCCTGGAGAACCTCAAAGTGAACCTCCGCTCCCAGGGCTACGAGTTCAACGACCTCCCCATGGTGCTCCAGTACAATAAACGGGACTTGGTGAACATCGTCCCCGTGGACGATCTGGAGCGCCAGCTCAACCACCGCGACGACCCGGGTTTCGAGGCGATCGCCACGGAGGGGGTGGGCGTTTTCGACGTTCTGCGGGCCATCTCGAAGCTGGTCCTCGCCGCCCTCAGCCAGCACCAGAGCGCCTGAGAGGAACCCCGAGGGTGTGCCCCGGCTCTCGTTTTTGCCGGGGGCATAGCTTGCTTCGCTCGGTTTTCATGCGGACGCCTTTGACCCTCGGGCTAGGGATTTTACCTTCGGGCGCTTTGACCGGGGTGTGCGCCGCACCCGTAGGTTGACCAAAAACTCTGTGCCCCTCCGGTCCGGGGGGGCATAGTAAACTAAAAAAAACCGGCTCATGGCCTTCGACGGTGATCTGAAGAGCTTCTCTCTGTCCGACATCCTGCAGATGCTGCAGATGGGCAAGCGGACCGGGGCTCTCTCCATCCGTCACGGCGAGGAGATAGGCACACTCTACTTCCGCAAGGGAGAGCTCGTCCACGCCACGTACAAGAACCTGACCGGCGAGGAGGCGGCCTACAGCCTCTTGAACTGGAAGACCGGACGATTCCGTTTCGACACGACCATCTACCCCACCCGCCGCTCGATCGAAATTTCGGCGACGAACCTGATCCTGGAGGCCGCCCGCCGGTCAGACGAGCTGGCGGACCTGCAAACCGACCTCCCGCCCCCGGACACCGTTCTCCACTTCGCCAACGTCGCCGGAAAGGTGGACGACATCCACCTCTCCGCCGACGAGTGGAAGGTCCTGTCCCTGGTGGACGGCCGGCGGAGCATCGCCGCCATCTGCGCCGACAGCGAGATAGACGAGGTCTCCACCCTCCAGATCATCGAGAAGCTCCTGGGCATCGGCCTGCTGCAGCAGCTCGGCGGCGATCCCCCCCTGGGCGAGGATAGTCCGCCCACGACCTCCACCGACTGGGAGCAGCCGCCTCTTTAGACGGGTGGCTCGCGATGGGGATGAAATCGGAGCGAGCCGGACGGAACTGATCGGGGACGGGGTTTAGAAACATAATCCGGGGCCGCAGCGATGGATAACCTGCTCGTATTCCTGAACCCGATCCAGTTCCAGGCGGTGACTCACCGTGGGTCGCCGCTTCTGGTTCTGGCCGGGGCGGGGAGCGGGAAAACCAGGGTGGTGACCACCCGGGTGGCCCATCTCATTGACCAGGGTGACGCCAAGCCCGACGAGATCCTGGCGGTGACGTTCACCAACAAGGCGGCGACCGAGATGCGGGTCCGGGTGGATTCGCTCATCGGTGAGCGCACAGGCTCCGCGGCCGCCGCCCGGGTCTGGATTCACACCTTCCACGCCTTCTGCGCCCGCCTGCTGCGGCGCGAGATCGGCAAGCTCCCAGGGCGGGGGAGCGAGTTCGTCATCGCCACCCAGGCCGACCAGCTGGCCATCCTCAAGCGGCTGGTCGGACCGGGGGAGGGTCCCGGCGCGCTGAAACCCACCGACGTCCTGGCCGTCATCGAGCGGGCCAAGCACAACCTGGTGGAGCCCGAGGAGTTCCCGGCACACACGGCCCACGAGAAGCGGATCAAGGCCTTCTACTCCAGCTACCAGACGGAGCTCCTGGATTCCGGGGCCCTGGACTACGCCGATCTGATCCTGGTCACGGTGAAGCTCTTCCGGGAGTTTCCGGAAGTACTCGAGCGTTGGCGGAGCCGATTCAGGCACATCCTGGTGGACGAGTACCAGGACACCAACGCGGCCCAGCACGAGCTCATCCGGGCCCTGGCCGCGGGGAGCGACGGACTAGCCGTCGTCGGCGATCCGGACCAGAGCATCTACCGCTGGCGCGGCGCCGATCCGACGAACATCCTGCGCGTCACCGAGGATTTCGAGAACGTCCGCGTCATCAACCTCCTGGAGAACTACCGCTCGACCCAGACCATCCTCAAGGCGGCCAACTCGCTCATCTCCCACAACCCGCGCCCGTTCGGCCTCGACAAGGACCTCTGGACCCGCGGCGAGGAGGGCGAGAAGATAAGCGTCTACGCCGGCTCCGACGAGTACGACGAGTCGGGCTGGATCGCCACGGAGATTTTCCGGTCGGTCAACACCGAGCAGAAATCGAACTACGCCGACTACGCAATCCTCTACCGCACCAACGACCAGAGCCGCGTCCTGGAGGACGCCCTGCGCAAGCGGTCCATACCCTACACGACCATCGCCGGCTCCCGGTTCTACGACCGCCGCGAGATCCGGGACCTCCTGGCCTACCTTAGGCTCATAGTCAACCCCAACGACATCCTCAGCTTCCGCCGGATCATCAACGTCCCCAGCCGCGGGGTCGGGAAAATCTCCGTGGACCGCGTGATGGAGGAGATAGAGCGGAACCCCACCGCCCTCTTCGACACCGTCCGCCGCTGCGTGGAGGAGGAGCTGATCCCCCCCCGGGCCCGGCGCGCCGTTTTCAGGCTGATGGACCTCCTCGACGAGCTGACGACGGTCCGCGAGCCGGTGGACAAGCTCCTCGAGATGCTCGTCGAGCACGTGGACTACACGAGCTGGCTCCAGAAGGCGGGCGACGCGGTCTCCCGGCTGGAGAACGTGGAGGAGTTCGTGGACACGGCCCACGATTTCATCTCCTCGAACCCCGCCGGCACGCTGGAGGAGTTCCTCGAGGAGGTCTCCCTGGCCGCCCCCATTGACGATTTCGACGAGACCGCGGGGTCCGTGTCCCTTCTGACCCTCCACGCCGCCAAGGGGCTGGAGTTCCCCATCGTTTTCATCACCGGCGTCGAGGAGGGACTGTTGCCCTTGAGGTACAGGGGGTCCTCCAGGGACGACGACGTCGAGGAGGAGCGGCGCCTGTTCTACGTGGGGCTGACCCGGAGCCGGTACAAGACCTACCTCACGCGGGCGTTGCGGCGCAACCTCGAGGGCCGCAAGGTGTGGACCAAGCCCAGCCCGTTCCTGAAGGAGCTGCCCGCCAGCCTCCTCGCGGACCACTCCGTGCACAGCCTGACCATGTTCGCGACCTCCCAGGACCTCCTGGCCGTGGAGCACGAACAGGAGCGGGAGAAGGCCAAGAAAGCGGCTCCGGCGTACTCCATCGGCGACCGGGTCTGGCACGACAAGTGGGGGCGGGGGATCATCCTCTCCCGGGCCGGCGACGGCGACAATCTCAAGCTCACCGTCAAGTTCGCCCGTCACGGCATCAAGAAGCTCGTCGCCAAGTTCGCCAATCTCCAGAAGATGTGAGCCTTCCACCGACTAGGGATGACGGCGGCGCAGGTCGTAAACAGGCTGCCCGGGAATACGGGCCCCCCGGGGGAAAAACGACTGGGCACGGGGGCGGACCGGGGGTGATCGAGGACGGACGGCCTCCCGACGGGTGGATGGGCCGGATTCACCATCCCACGAGGTCGCCCTCAATCTAAGACCAAACGGAAATAAAAATGGCCCCCGGCGGGGTCTCCCCCTTTTCTGGTGACTTCGAAGTTTTCTTGGTCGTCTTTGGGTAGTTGAGTAAAAAAGGCCCCCCTGAGGGGCCTCCCTTTTTACGCCCTTCACTCCCCCGAGGGGGAAATTTCGAACACCGGCATCTCGGTGATCTCCGGGCGGATGCCCAGCTCGCCACGCCGCGCCTTATCGAGGAACTCGCCGTAGGTCATGACACGGGCCTTCTCGATCACCGTGCCCACGACGATTCGGTGGACCACCTCCATCCCGGCGATGACCTGACCGAAGACCACGTAGTCGCCGTCCAGGTGGGGCCGGGGCGCCAGGCAGACGTAGAACTGGCTGCCCGCCGAGTCCTTCTCCCGGCTCCGGGCCATCCCCACCGCGCCCTCGATGTGCTGCAGCGTGGCGTTCTCGAAGGGGATGTAGGCGTCGGCCAGGTTGCCGGTCCCCGCCCGCGCGGGGTCGTTCCAGTACGGGCAGCCGGCCTGGATGACGTGCCCCTTCTCCACGCGGTGGAAGCCGATGCCGTCGTACTTCCCCCTCTCCACCAGATCCACGAAGTTCGCCACCGTCGCCGGGTTCACCGAGTCGTGGAGGAGGATGTAGAAGTTGCCGATGTCGGTGTCCATGAGGACGACGGGTGTCGCCTCGGTGGGGAGTGGGACGAGGGCGCCGGTGTCCCCGCCGCAGGAAGCGGCGGCGGCGAGGAGCAGGATTGACAACTGGTAAAAGCGTTTCACGTCGGTCCTTTCCCTGAAGAGGAGCTGCCGGTTCGTCAGTACCACCCTATCATACCACTCGGGGTTCATGTCCGGGGACCGGCGGGCGTCAGTCTGACGCGCCCTTCCGTCCCAGCGACAGCCAGGCCTTTGCTTCGGCGACCAGACCCTGGAAGAGCCACCAGAGCGGGAAGTAGACCCTGGAGCGGAAGCCGAGGTTGTAGACGGCTCTCCCGATCGCCGCGCCGAGCAGGAAGACCACCGTCAGCGCGAGCGGCACCCGGTAGAACCAGCCGCCCTCCCCGATCAGGCCCAGGACGGACCCGGTCGTCAGGAGCGCCAGCCAGAGGGCGGTCAGATTGCCGAGGAGGTGCCGGACGAGCGCCCTCGGGCTGAACCGCCGCCGGGGGATGGAGCGGATCCCGCGCCGCTTCTCGGCGGTTACCCGCCCGGCGAGCTCCGCCATGTCGTCGGTCGGGACCAGGCGCCCCACCAGGCCCCTTTTTCCGGGGAGGAAGACCACCTTTTTCCGCGCCCTCGCCAGGGAGGCCAGGTCCACCCCTTCCCCATAGGCGAACTCCCGCCGGACGGCGTAGGGGTGGCCGTCCAGGTCGGTGGGAACGCCCGATCCCGCCTCCCAGGCGGCCAGCCGCCAGGTCCAGCCGCGGTGGATGCGCTCCGCCTGGCTCAGCGCCGCCTCGCGTCCCCCCATCCGGCCCGACTCCTCCAATTCCGGCACCAGCAGCCGCCCCACCACCAGGGCGTTCCGTTCATCGGCCAAGGGGGCGACGAGCCGCCGGACGCCGCCGTCGGTCAGCCTCCCTCCCCGGCCCGGGGAGACGAGAATCGGCGCCTCGGTCCGTCGCCCGGCTTCGATCCCCTCGTACCGGAGTCGGCTCACACCGCGTGTCGTTGCGGGATGTTGCGGCGCGTCCGCCTTTTTGGCGAAGAGGGACAAAAAGGCGCAGAATAAAGGGTAGGCCAGATGGGGCAGCGCCATTGCGCCGGTGCCGACGGTCATCAGTATGTCGGGGAGGGTCATGGGGTGTCGTGGGCTAGGGCGGCGGTCCGGGCCTCTTCCGTCTCCGCCCGGGCCCGGTTGTGCTCGGCGAGGGTGCGGCTGAAGGTGTGCGTCCCGTCGCCGTTGGAGACGAAGAAGAGGTAGTCGTGCCTCTCGGGGGAGAGGGCGGCGGCGATGGCCGCGCGGCCCGGGTTGTCTATCGGCCCCGGCGGCAGGCCGGGATGGAGGTAGGTGTTGTACGGGCTCTCCGCCTTGAGGTCGGCGTACTCCAGCACCTGCTTGTGCTCCCCCAGGGCGAAGAGAACCGTGGCGCAGCTCTCCAGGTTCATACCCCGCTCGAGACGGTTGGAAAAAACGCCGGCGATGCGCGGGAACTCCTCGAAATCCGCCCCCTCGGCCTGGACGATGCTGGCCAGCGTCAGCGTCTCGTACCGGTCAACCCCCGTCCGTCCGCTTTTGGCGAGCTCCTCCTCCCACACCCGGTCGCCCCGGTCCAGGAGTAGCCGGGCGACCTCCGCGGCGGTGATACCTGCCGGCACTTCGTAGGTATCGGGGAAGAGGTAGCCCTCGGGTGAGTTGACCCCGTACCTCTCGAAGGCCGCCCGGGCGGCGGCGGAGAGGAACTCCCCGGCCCCGCAAACACCCTCCCGCCCCAGCCGCATGGCCATCTGCTCGGCGTCGAGGCCCTCGGGGAGGGTGAAGCGGACGGTAAGGACCTTCCCGGCGACGAGGGTTTCGGCGGCGTCGGAGAAGCAGGCCGGCGCTTCGAATCGGTACGTCCCCGCCTTCAGCAGGGAGTCGCGCCCGGTGAGGTAGAGGTAGAGGCGGAACAGGCGGGGGTGCTCGGTCACCCCGGCCCCGGCCAGGAGCTCCGCCACCCGATCGGCCCCGGTTCCGGGGGGTATCTCGACGACCACGCTCCTGGAGGCCTCCACCGAGCCGTAGGCCAGCGTGCAGTAGTAGATGACTAGCCCCGAAGCTAAGGCGACGAACGCGCCGACGAGGATGAGCGTGACGACCAGCTTTTTCTTCTTCACGGCGGCCCTTTAACGTTCGCGCTCATTGTACCAGAATCCGCATGTCATTCCCCTCGACCCTTTGGGTAAGGCCGGGAGTCAATGCGGGCGGGTGTGGAGATCTGCCCCTACGGGAAATGTGTGAACCGTGCGTCATCCACGTAGGGGACGACCTTTAGGTCGCTGCCGCCTGTCCCCTCTCCCTTTTAGGGAGAGGCTCGCCTACGGGCTAGGGTGAGGGTCGAGGTAGGGAACGTGGAGGCGGCGGGGTTGGGAAACCCCGCCCTACGTCACGAACCGAACAACACCCCCGTAGGGGCGACCGTCCACGGTCGCCCGCGGGCGGGTCAGGAGACCCGCCCCTACGTCATCGCAATTGGTGCAGGCCGGGGTGAGGGCTGCCTTATAAAAAAAGCCCCCGATCCGGGGGGGCGCGGCGCGGGAGACGGTCGTCAGACCTCGGTCTTCTCCTTGGCTTCCCGGTCCCGCAGGCATCCGGCCGAGCAGCTCTCCATGGAGAGATCGAAGCGCTCCTTGAGGGTCATTTTCGCCGGGAGCTGGATGACGAGCCGCCCGTTGGGCCCCTCGTCCAGGGCCACGCGGCTGCCCACCCTGAGGCGGTGGTAGCACAGGGTGCAGCCGGCGACCTCGGCCAGCACATCCCGCCCCGAATCGAGCCGGACCTTCACCGGCAGGTTGGAGGTTTGGCACTTCTGTTCGAGTGTGCTCTCGAAGCTCGTGATGGTGCCCTTCTTGCGCCTGAAGAAGGAGGATGCGCGCCCGTAGATATAGAAAAAGGCGATTGCCAGGCACGTGGCCCAGAAGACGACCCCCGAGTCCTCGTTGGTCGGCTCCAGGCTGATGTGCGCCGCGGCGGCGAAGGGGCAGAGGGCGATCAGGATGGCGGGGAGTCTGCGCATGGTTTTCGTGTGGCGAAAGTTGAGAGGCGTGATTTTAGCCGATTCCCACCCCCATGTCCAGCCGCCCCGATTATACTAAAATTTTTTTAAAAAAATACGGCAAGGATGAGCGTTGGAGATTCCATACCCTTAATCAACGGCTAGGGCGGCCTTCGCCCGGCGAACCCCATGGGTCAGAGCAACGGTGGCGGCGGAATAAGTGCTGTCGACCGGGCCGAAAGCGTCAACGGCACAGGTTTGACATTTTTTTTCTTGCGAGACTTTGTGAATGGTGTTAACATTAACTCGAAGTTCGCCTCTAACACAAAGGAGCTATAAAGATGAAAAAGCTTGTACTGCTACTGGCTATCCTGGCCGTAACGGCTGGCTTCGCCCAGGATCCCGAGGCCATAATCGTCAAGTACGACGTGGCGTACGGCGGCAACTACCTCTCCGGCGCGATAACCAGCCTGTGGCCGGGCTGCAGCGCCTCGTACTACGACGGCAGCACCTGGTCATCCTTCATTACCGGCCTGACCGGCGGCGACTGGGATATGTGCATCGTCGCCGCGATAAACTACACCAGTACGGTCTCCAGCGACTGGACCGCCCTGGTGAACTGGTACACCGCCAACGCGAAGCTGCACTTCTTCGATTGGGCCACCAACTACGGCTACTCCACCGGCTTGATCAACGCCATGGGCGCTTCGAGCCCTGTAACCATGGGCTTCACCTCGACCCACTACGTCTGGGATTCGGGCCACGACATCGTCC